>WNGR01005484.1_pt1 | contig 15056 bp, 12 predicted proteins | sample 5407581 | NCBI WGS metagenome assembly WNGR01 (sample SAMN13153383, study PRJNA577476) | soil metagenome | isolation source: 80 cm soil or saprolite under Garry oak tree replicate 2 | place: USA:California | collected 2016-06-15
TGTACTTGATCGAAAGTTCTTCGCCTTTTGTTCCCGGCGCGCGCCCTTCGAATTCATCGGATGCGAGAATCTTAATATGCGCCAGCAACCCGTCTGGCGTGATCGCCTCCAGCGCCGGCTGCAAACGTAATGCCAATTCATCAACCGCCAGGCCCGTCGTCGCACCGGTGAGAAGGATTCCAGCGAACAGGCGGCACACGTTTTTCATATATCGGTAATTATTTGAAAGCGCATTTATTCCAAGTGCACATACTTGTAAGGGTGATGATCAAGAATCGTCGGATACCAGGCTTTCACGTTTGGGCGAATCAAAAAAGCGTGGGTATAAAAATAAACCGGCAAGATTGGCGCGTCCTCGAGCAGAATTGCCTCCGCCTTCTGAAATGCGGCGTATCGCGATGCTTGATCACCAGTTTGGCTGGCTTCGGCAATGAGCCGATCGTAATCGGAATTTGACCAGCCAGTTTGATTGTTCGTCCCGTTCGTCACCCAGAGATCGAGAAACGAGTTTGGATCGACATAGTCACCGATCCAAGTTGAACGGATGACATCATAATTCATCTGCCGGCGCGAATCGAAATAAACCTTCTCTTCTTGATTCACGAGTGTGGCGGCCACGTTCAAATTTTGGCGCCACATCTGCTGGATGGCCTCCGCGATCAGTTTGTGGTTTTCAGACGTGTTTTGAACAGAATCTCGATCGCTGGCAGGCCACGGCCATTCGGATATCCCGCCTGCGCGAGCGTTCTGCGCGCAAGATCGACATCGTACGGAATCGATGATTGGCATGTGTAGCCAGCCGTATTCGGCGGCGTGAAACACGAAGCAGGCAACTGCGCGCCGTGTGTGACCTTGTCGACGATGCTCTGACGATCGATCGCCATCGCGAGCGCGCGACGAATGAGGCGGTTATTGAGCGGGGGACGGGTCACGTTCACACGATAAAAATAAGTGCCGAGATAGGGATCGATGCGCAGGAACTCAGGATGTTCGCGGCGGTAGCGATCGATACGGTTGATTGGCATGGAGTCGGTGACGTGTAACTGGCCGGAGCGAAACGCGCGTTCTTCAATGTCATTGCTGTCGATCGTGTGAAAAACAATTTCGTTTAATCGGACGTTCTGTGCGTCCCAGTAAGTCGCACTCTTTTTGACGCGCACACGATCATTTAGTCGCCATTCTTCGAGTGTGAACGGCCCGTTGCCAACGTAGCGTCCCGGTTTGGTCCAGCGACTGCCGCGTTCCAAAACCGGACCGTACTTTTGGATTGTGGAAATGGGCACCGGAAACCAGGAGTAATGATTAAGGAGAGAGAGAAAGTAAGGCGTTGGATTGGTAAGCGTGATCTGCAGCGTCCAATCATCGAGGACGCGAAAACCGACTTGGTCAAAGTTGTCGATCTTTCCTTTATTAAATGCCTCCGCGTTGGCGACCGGATAAAGCATGTAAGCAACTGGCGAAGCGAGCGCTGGCGAGAGAATGCGGCGATACGAATCGACGAAGTTTTGCGCAACGACCGGCTCGCCATTGGACCACTTTGCGTCATGCCTCAGGTGAAACGTGTAAACCTTTTCGTCAGGCAAAATATCCCAGCTCTCCGCTACACCGGGGACTGGATGCAGATCGTGCGGGTCCTCGGAAACGAGACCTTCCAGCAGCGCGGAAATGATGTTGAGCGAACTAACGCTGTTCACGATCTGTGGATCGAGATCCTGCACTTCCTGACCGTTTCCTTTGTGCAGGATCTGCAGCCGGTCGCCTTTTTCGACGTCGGTCTCCGCGCGATGGCAGGCGCCGCTACAAAGGAGAAGAAAACCTAGCCACAAATTTACGCCAACCCTCGCTAGGCTTCGGCTTGGCGGGCAGATTTTCACGAGGTGTTGCTGATGTGCGACGATTCTCAGCAAGTGTAGCGCGAGCCTCTGGCTTGCGTCTATTTCTCGCAAGCTGGAAGCTTGCGCTACTCTTTATCTGCTCTCCTGCGAAGGACCGGCCGGCGCTTTCTTTTTGTTCTGCGGTCCGATGCCGATCTTTTTCAGGAACGGTTGAACCGACTGTTTCTGGCCGAGGAACTTCTCAATGGAGATATTGACGTCGCGCGAATCGCCAGGTTCGTAGATTTCTCGACGCAATCGAAGTCCGGCTTGCTTGTCGAGGTAACCATCCTTCGCTTTCTCAAAGACGGTGGCCATATCGGCAGCGATCGCATCGGCCCAAGCATAACCATAGTAACCGGCGTCGTAGCCGTTCAAATGGCCAAAGTAGGAAACAAAAGTCGTGCTCGGATCGATTGGCAGAAAAACTCTTTCCAGAATTGGATTCGAAATCAAAACGCAGTTGTACGCGTCATCTTCCGGGTGCTGATCGTGCAGCGCGAGGTCAAGGGAGGCGAAGGCGAACTGGCGTCGATAGAAAACGCCAGCGTTAGCCAGCTTGGCATCATTCATTTTTTTAATGATTTCCGCCGGAATCTTTTTCGATGGATCGCGGTAATCCGCCGCAAAAGTGTCCAGCACCTTTTTGTCCCAGACCCAGTTTTGCAACATCTGCGACGGCGCTTCGATGAAATCGCCCGGCACGTGAGTTCCGGCAAAGCGGCCATACTTCGCGCGGGTGACGATCGAATGCAGGGCGTGACCAAATTCGTGGAACAACGTTTCGACATCGCTATGTGTCATCAGAGACGGCTGGTCTGCAGTTGCGGGCGGAAAGTTGCACAGCAGTGCAACCGTTGGCCGCTGGTATTTTCCATCCGGTAACAGTTTGCCGCTGAGGATGTCGAACTGCGCGAAGTGGTTGAATTTTCCTTCGCGCGGAAACATATCGAGATAAAACATGCCAAGCGGCTCGCCCGTGGCGGAATCAGTCACGAGATAAAGCTCGAGGTCGTCGATCCATTTGTACGGCGCGGTGATCTTTTCAAACTTCAGCCCGAAAATGCTCTGATAGATATTGAACATGCCGTCGAGCACTTTTTGGAATGGGAAGAAAGCGCGCAGCGCTTCCTTATCGACGGCATATTTTTGTTTGTTGCGTTGGTTGCTGTAGTAGCGCCAGTCCCAGGCTTCGATCTTCGCGCCGGGATCCTTAGTATCGGCTGCCTTCATTTTTTGCAATTCCGCCACCTCACTCGCGAACTTCGGCTGAATTCCGCTGGTCAAATCGTTGATATATTTTTCCGCATTCGCGCCGGTCTTGGCCATTTTGATTTCGGTTTGGAAGTCGTCCCACGATTTATACCCGAGCCGCAGTGCGATCTTGTTGCGGAGTGCCAGCATTTGGTTGAGAACGGGAAGGTTTGTGTCTTTAGCGAGTGTGTCGTGAATGACGTAAAGTTGCTTGCGGGTGGCTTCGCTCTTCGCGTTTTCCTCCACGGTGTTAAATTGCCAGGTCACGTTTGGCATCACAGTATAAGCATCGTCTCCAGCGTTGATGCCGGGCGAGGCGAAGAAACTGTCCGACAGACCGTCCAGATCGGCCTTTGTAAAAACGACCGGAGCACTTGCGTTAACAATATTCGTATCGAAGTCGGTTCCCAGTTTAGACAACTCCTTGCGGAGCTGCTCGACTTCTTTGCGCTGATCGGGGGGCAAGTCTAAGCCGGCGCGCCGATAATCGCGCAACGTCTCGTTCAACAGCTTTTCGTCTTCGCCGAAAAGCTTTGGATGCGTGTCTGCGAAAGCTTTGATCGCCTTGTAAACGTCCTCGCGATAATCAATTCCGACCGCCCATTCTTGAAAATCCTTTACCGCACTCTCCGCCGCGGTTCGCATTGTAGGATTCGTGCTTGTCTCCTTGATGATCGTTGCTTTGTTTGCCGCAATTCCGGCTTGGTAGGTGAGATCGTCTAGTGCGACGACTGTGCTCTTAAAGGTAACGTTGCCGAGATCTTGCGCGCCGATCTGATCCAGCGCGGTATTCGCTTTCAAGATCGCAGCTTTCATCGAAGCCTCGACCGCGTCCGGCGTTTGCTCCCAATCGGGAATCGTCAGGACGGCATTTGCTTTTGCGGCAGCGTCGCGAAAGTCATCGACGGATCTAGATTCGGCGACTGAGAAATCGGCAACCACGGTGCAGAGCAGGATCGACAAGCACAAATGTTTCATACAGAAAGGTTTGATTGATGAAGAGAGCGAACATTGTGTAGAGGGCTCGTCCGGTAAAGTGAAAACGCGGCCATAATCCCATGATTGAAAAGTTCCTTCTTGCCTTTATTCCGATCTTTGTCGCGATCGATCCGATTGGCCTCGTGGCGGTTTTCATTGGCCTCGGCACGAGCGCCTCGCGCGAAGATCGAAAACGACAGGCGTTTCTGGGAATCTTCACCGCCCTTTGCGTGGCGGTCGGCTTTATTTTTCTCGGCAAAATTATTTTCGCGGCGCTTGGAATTACGGTAGCGGACTTTCAAGTCGCTGGCGGCCTGATTTTGCTCGGTTTGGCCGGCCGGGAATTGCTCAGCCTTGGTCCGCACGATCGCGGCGGCAGCGACGAATTCGGCGTCGTTCCCCTCGGCATGCCCCTTATTGCAGGGCCAGCGCTGCTTACCGCGCTACTCATTTTGGTCGACACAGTTGGGCTCGTCCTTACGCTTATCTCGCTTCTGGTCAATCTAACGCTGGTGGCGATTGCGTTTTGCAACGCCGATCAGTTTACACATTGGATGGGCAAACAGGGGTTGCGCGGCGTGTCAAAAATAATTGCACTCCTTCTTGCCGCGATCGCGGTCAGCCTGATCCGGCGCGGCTGGCACGGCGTGTGACTGGCACAAAGAAGGCGAATCTTGAAAAGCTTTGCGCCCCGACTTCGTTGTCGGCTCGCATTGGCTCGACGCCCATTGAACTTCGATCTTACCCTAGAAATTTTCTACAGGTCTGAAGCTGGCAGTATGCCGTCGTGATTCGGGCCAGAATGCAATCAGGTCTGCGCTCTTATCACCAGCCTGATAGCGTCGATTCAACTCAACTTCGATCGTCTTGATCTCGTCTTGCTGTGGCAGAGCTTGCCCGTGATAGATGTACGCAGGTACACCCTGGCGACTCTGGGCTAGCGGAGTCATTCCGTAGAGGTCGAGGCGGCGCTGCTGTAATTGCGCCGTGGTCCAGTTGGCGTACATCCCGCTCCGATAGCCCCATACTTCGGCTGTGGTAGAATAACGGCTATACGGATAACCGGTCGTTACGGCCGGTGGTGGAGGCTGTTGCGCGCAGCCGACGAAGCCAGCGACAAATATTAGTGCCAATAATCGTTTCATATCATTTAGTTTATAATTCGTTTTCCTAGACAGACTTGCCTGTCACTTATTGAACCATTGCGTTGGTAGCAATGTTGCGCAAGATTTCGTTAATTTCCAAGAAAGAAGCTCGGCGTCCCGTTCGACACGTCCGTTGACACGTTAGCAAACGTCATTACTATCGTCGCCCGTCGCCCTTATGAGATTTCCCTTTGCACTAACGACCAAGATCGCGGCCTACATGATCGCGCACAAGTTTCGCGGAACGAAGAAGTTCGCCACCGTGCTGCAACTTGAGCCGCTCCACACCTGCAACCTGACGTGCACCGGCTGCGGGCGAATTCGCGAATACTCCACGTCGCTTAAGGACATGATGAGCCTCGAGGACTGCCTTGGAGCTGCAGAAGAGTGCAACGCACCGATGATCTCGATCTGCGGGGGCGAGCCGCTCATTTATCCGCATATCGAAGCGTTGGTGAAGGGGTTACTCGAGCAGAAGCGGATCGTTTACATCTGCACAAACGCGATGTTCATGCGCAAAAAAATGCGTGAATGGCTCGCATCGCACTGGTCAGCCCGGCAGGAATTTGTTGAAGAAAAAATTGCGGCATTGCTGGGGGCGTCCTTGATCAGCGAGAAAGACGCGGCGGAAATTCGGAAAGGGCCAAAGGATGCGGCGAAGCCTACCATCGGACCGACGCGCTGGACGTATTGGAACGTGCACCTCGATGGTCTCGAGCGAACACACGATCTCATTGTGGAGCGCGAAGGCGTCTTCAAGGAGTGCATTCTTGCAATCAAGATGGCGAAGGTGCTCGGCTACCAGGTCGCGACCAACACGACGGTTTACAAGGAAACGGATATGCAAGAGGTCGAACAGATGTTCGATTATCTCTCCGATCTCGGCGTTGACGGCCACACCATAACTCCCGGATACGACTACGACGCCGCGAAGAAGGACATGATCAAGCGGCTCAACTTGCGACCTGAGAACTTCTTTCTCACCCGCGCGATGACGATCGAAAAGTTCCAAAAAATCGAGGAATGGATGAATCGTTACACATTTCTTGGGACGCCGGTCTATTTTGAATTTCTTGGGGGCAAACGGGATTTGACATGTTCGGCTTGGGCAATCCCGACGCGGAACATTCGTGGGTGGAAAGGCCCGTGCTACCTCATGACCGATGCGCATTACTCCAGCTACTCGGAATTGCTCGAGAAAACGGAGTGGGACCGGTACGGGGTCGTAAACGGAGTGGCACGCGACAGCCGCTGCGAAAATTGCATGGTGCACTGCGGCTATGAACCGACCGCAACCCTGGGTCTGCAAGCCCAGCGGGGAGACACCTGGAAAACAGTTAAGTTCAATTTTGGGCCGAAACCGAAGCCGACGGGACGTGGCAGTGAAACTCTCGTTTTCAATGGCGTAAGTTCTGGCAACGGCCACATCACGGGCAAACGCCCCGAGGTTGCTGCGCAAGCCTCGTAAAGATCGACATCGTGAAGTCGTCGAAGGACCTGATTCTATTGCCGCGCGTAATGCCAGACGTGTCGGAATCTTATTCCGCAACAGACGACGACATTTCGCGGGCGATCGCGCGGTCGCAGGAGAATCTATTGCGGCAACAGCGGCCCGACGGCTGTTGGTGCGGTGAATTGATCGTCGATAGCACGCTTTGCTCCGATTACGTGCTTTTCATGCATTGGTTCGGCGAAGTCGATGGTCAACTGCAACAGCGCTGCGTGCGCCACATTTTGAAACGCCAACTGCCGGATGGCGGCTGGAATATTTATTACGGTGGACCCAGCGAGATTAACGCGTCGGTCAAAGCCTATTTTGCGCTCAAACTTGCCGGTTGTGTGCCCGAGCCGCGGTTCATGCAGGAGGCGCGCGCGACAATTATGCGACTGGGCGGCATTCCGCGCATGAACACATTCAGTAAGTTTTATCTGGCATTGCTTGGTCAATTTCCGTGGAAATATTTGCCTACGATTCCCGTGGAAATGGTGCTCCTACCAAGCTGGGCGCCGTTTCATATTTACAAGATGTCATCCTGGAGCCGCGCGATGCTCATCCCGCTCTCCATCATCAATCATTTCAAGCCGACGCGGACATTACCAGGCGACAAACAGTTGCATGAACTCTATCCGCTCGGCACCGAGCATAAGGATTTTCGATTGCCACGCGACGAGCGCTTTTTCACCTGGCGTAATTTTTTCCTGCGCGTTGATGATGTCTTCAAGTTTCTTCATCCGCTTCGTTTTCACCCGATGCGGCAGCGCGCGCTCGAAGAGGCGGAGCGCTGGATGATCGAGCGAATCGGCGAGGGGAGTGATGGCCTCGCAGCAGTTTTTCCTGCAATGCTCAACTCCTTGATCGCGCTGCGCGCGCTCGGTTATTCCAAGACGAACCCAATTTACGCCAAAGCCGCCCATGATTTTGCCGGGCTGTTCGTAGATGACCCAGCCGATTTCCGGATCCAACCTTGTCTCTCGCCAGTTTGGGATACCGCGATCAACATTATTACATTGGCTGAGTCCGGTCTCCCCCCCGAACATCCTGCGCTGCAACGAGCCGCAGATTGGCTGGTCAAAAAGGAAGTGCGAGTCCGCGGCGACTGGACGGTAAATAATCCGCATCCGGAAGCGAGCGGCTGGGCGTTCGAGTACAACAACGCTCATTATCCGGACACGGATGACACGGCCATGGTGCTGATGGCCCTACGGTTGGTACGTCCGAAAGATCAGCAATCACTGGATGAATTGTTCCGCCGCGCAGGTGGATGGCAACTTAGTTTTCAATGCCGGGATGGTGGTTGGGCGGCATTCGACAAAGAGGTCACAAAGCACTGGCTCGAAGACATGCCGTTTGCTGATCACAATGCGATTCTTGATCCGACGTGCAGTGACCTGACCGCACGCACGCTCGAACTGCTCGGTTATATCGGTTTCGATATGGAAGCGCAGTGTGTGCGCCATGCCATTCAATATTTGACTGACACACAGGATGACGACGGCTCTTGGTACGGTCGCTGGGGTGTGAATTACATTTATGGCACATGGCAGGTGCTGCGCGGCTTGCACGCAATCGGTCAGGACATGACCCAGGATTGGATATTGCGCGGACGAGATTGGCTGGAGAGCTGTCAGAACAGCGATGGTGGCTGGGGGGAAACCTGCGCCACCTACGAGAACCCAGCGACTAAAGGCATCGGCGCGAGCACTGCATCGCAAACAGCATGGGCAGTCATGGGCATTTGTGCGTGTGGCGACCTCGATCGGTCGAGTATTCAACGTGGCTTGCGCTTTTTGCTGAGTTCGCAAAAACCCGACGGTTCATGGGACGAATTGCAAATCACCGGCACCGGATTTCCACGCGTCTTTTATTTAAAATACGACATGTATCGGCAGAATTTTCCGCTGATGGCTCTCGCAACATATGTGAATTATCGCAGTGGCCTCGGGCATCGTCCGAGCTTTTATCGCTGCGATCGCCAGGGCGCGCTGCGCGAGTAAACGGCTAGGCACAAAAAAATAAATCCTGTCGCTAGCGACGATCCGATTTTAATTATACAAAATTATGGCTTACGAATTACCAAAATTACCCTATGCTTACGATGCTCTGGAGCCGCACATCGACGCGCGGACGATGGAAATCCATCACACCAAGCATCATCAGACCTACATTACCAACGTCAACAACGCCATCAAAGGCAAAGCCGATCTCGAAAACAAATCGGTCGAAGATTTGATCAGCAATTTGAGCGCTGTTCCGGAAGATATCCGTACGGTGGTGCGAAATAATGGCGGTGGCCATGCAAATCATTCGTTCTTCTGGAAGATCATGGGGCCGAACGCTGGCGGCGAACCGAAAGGCAAACTGGCTGATGACATCACGTCCACGTTCGGCAGTTTCGATGCGTTTAAGGAAAAATTCGCAGCAGCCGGGGCGGGTCGCTTTGGCAGCGGTTGGGCATGGCTCATCAAGAACAAGAACGGAAAGCTCGAGATCATCTCTACCCCGAATCAGGACAGTCCGCTTATTGACGGGAACACGCCAGTGCTTGGCCTTGATGTTTGGGAACACGCCTATTATCTCAACTACCAAAACCGCCGGCCCGATTACATCAAAGCTTGGTGGAATGTGGTGAACTGGGACGCCGTCGCCAAGAATTACTGATCGGCCATTTCGAGGTGCGCAGATCGAGGGGACGATCTCTGTGTCGTCCCAAATATTTTCGGACGCGAGTGGGGCTGCGTCTCTCCATTTGATGGCTTATCTAAACGAAAATTATCTTAAACTCGAGGCCGGTTATCTCTTTCCCGAGATTGCGCGACGCGTCCTGGAATTTTGCGAAGCCAATCCAGAGGCGGCCAAACGCTTGATCCGCTGCGGAATCGGTGACGTAACCGAGCCGCTCCCCCGGGCGGCAATCGACGCGATGAAACGCGCGATGGACGAACTCGGAAACCGTGAAACGTTTCGCGGCTACGGTCCCGAGCAAGGCTACGAATTTCTGAGATCGACAATCGCGAAGCACGATTATCGCGGCCGTAACATCGACATCGCCGATGATGAGATTTTCATCTCCGACGGATCGAAATGCGATTGCGGATACATTCTCGATATTCTCGGCGACCAAAACAAAGTTGCGATCACCGATCCGGTTTATCCGGTCTATGTCGACACCAACGTGATGGCTGGCCACAGCGGCCGGGTGAAACCGGACGGTGGCTACGAAGGCATCGTTTATTTGTCATGCAGTGCCGACAACGGATTTGTTTCTGAACCACCAGAGGAACATGTCGATCTTATTTATCTTTGTTTTCCGAATAATCCGACAGGCGCCGTGGCATCCCGCGAGCAGCTCTCGCGCTGGGTCGATTACGCGCGTGAACACGAAGCACTTCTACTGTTCGACGCTGCTTACGAAGCGTATATTTCGCAGCCGGACATCCCGCATTCCATTTTCGAAATTCCGGGCGCCCGCGAATGCGCAGTTGAATTGCGCAGTTTTTCTAAGAGCGGCGGTTTCACCGGCGTGCGCTGCGGGTTCACGGTCATGCCAAAATCGTTGCTAGGGCGAACGGAGAACTGCCGCCGATTGCCTCTCCATCAACTTTGGCATCGGCGGTGGAGCACAAAAGCAAACAGCGTGAGTTATCCGGTGCAACGTGGCGCGGAAGCGCTTTACACGTCGCAAGGCCGCGAGCAGGTTCGTGCCCTTATTGATCATTACATGGGTAACGCAAAGATTTTGCGTGATGCAGTGGCCAAGATCGGCATGAAAGTTTTCGGCGGCATAAACGCGCCTTACCTCTGGGTAAAAACTCCGGCTGGCCTAACGAGCTGGGAAATCTTCGATCTTATGCTGCGCGACTTGAACGTGGTCATCACGCCAGGCAGCGGTTTCGGCGCTCAAGGCGAAGGGTATTTTCGCGTTTCTGCCTTCAACAGCCGAGAAAATGCTGAGGAAGTTGCACGGCGTTTGACAAAGTTTCGTTAAGATCAACGTTGTCGGATTCGCCGCCACATTGATGATGTTGCCATGCAACTCTCGTCCTTTTGCAGAGCGAGGCGACTATGCGTTTCGAATCGTCTCTTGTCGATGCAATCGACGCGCGTAACGTTCGACCGTTAAAAAAAATCAGTGTGTCCGTTCCGAAACAAAATCTGGCGCAGCTTTATCGCTTTTGTTTTTTGATGCTGGGCGACTCGAGCAAAGCGCAGGAAGTTTTCCATACCACGTTGCGTGACGCGGCGTTACGAGCAGCCGAGGGGTCGCTGCCGAATGAGCGGTTTTGGCTTTTCCGTGATGCGCGCTGGCGTTGTTTGGAAGCAAGTAAAGCCGACTTGCAAGCTGAGCCCCTTGAAATCGAAGAGCATGAGATCACTCCGGAGGCTTTGTCACAGATCGAACAGCTTGAGCCCATGCAGCTGGCAATTTGGATCTCGGGTGCGCCCGACCCTCAGCGGACTGCCTTGGCACTTTTTTATCTCAATGAGTTCGATTATCGGGAAATTCTCAAGCTAACGGAACTCAAGATCGGCGAACTTTCGCGGTTGCTGACCGGTGGGCGGCGGCAGTTTCAGGCTTGGGTGGATGACATCCTGCCTAAAAAACCGGTGGTATGAAAACGGTCCGATTTTCGCGTCGGCAACGCGCTTTGGCGAATTGCGCGCCTATCAGTAAGGAGCGGATAAGCGATCGTTCCATGCGTTCAACGGTGTTCCGTGCTCGGACCTCCAACGAATTTGCAAATCAACAGAGCTTCGATCGCGCTGTGGCCGCGCTAGTTCGCTCCATTCCTATTCCGCCGGAGATTGCCGATTGGTTTTCCAGCAAGGACTTCGTCTCTCCTTCCAAATGGACGTGGAAAAGAATGGCCCGGAATCCAGCCGTCCTTGCGGTCGGGATTGCTCTCGCGGTTATCGCCGGGGTCTTCCTCCTCCATCTCCTCGATCATTTGCATGATTTTCCAGGCTCGGAGACAGCACGAAAATTGTTGACGATCGCCGCGTCGACACGATCGGTCCTGCTCGATCCCGTGAGCGCTGACGCCGGGACATTAGGCGATTTGTTTTTTCTGAAGCACCGGCTCGAACATTACGATGTGCCCGCCGAATTCGCCGATTTTCAAACCATCGGCTGCCGGGTTTTCGACGACGATGAGTCGCAACGCATCGCCCAAATCTGGGTGACTGAGAAACGTATGCAATTCTTTCTTTTCCCAGCGGAGAGAGATGCTAAGACCGGCGCAGCGTTGCAGTTTTCGGGTTGGCGGTATGTCCATCAAGAGGGCTGGGTCGGAGCAGTCACCGAGCGTAACGGGGTGTGCTTTATGGCTGCGCAACGTGGCCACGAAAAAGATCTCGCGCCGTATGTTCCGAAGGCGAAGCAGTAAGGTCGTACCGTTGACATGTCGTCACGTGCCGCTGAATCTTTTCGCCGTAATGCCAGGGTAGCTCAGCGGTAGAGCAGGGGACTCATAAGCCCTTGGTCGGGAGTTCAATTCTCCCCCCTGGCATTTCGTTTTTGGTTTTGGATTGCAGATTGCGGATTGAGCGAACGTTGAGCGTTCAGCGGTGTTCGTTTAAAGGACACGTTGGCCAGCGTCCATTATGGATGACAAAAACGTTCTCGGAAGGCTTTTCGCCGGTGGAAATTCTTATTGGCTGACGCGCTTTGTTATTCTGCGCCTCCTCGGTTTTGTTTATGCAGTTGCGTTTCTTGTCGCTGCGCAGCAACTCGTGCCGCTCATCGGCGAGCACGGATTAACTCCGGCGAATCATTTTCTCACGAGCATACAAACGCAGCTCGGTTCCCGTAGCGCTGGCATGCTGGAAGTGCCGACGCTCTTCTGGTTCGGCATCTCGGACAAGGCGTTGTCGATCTTTGCATGGGCAGGCTTCGGTTTGTCGCTCATTGTTTTGTTCGGCTATGCCAACGCGGTCGTTCTCACGATTCTCTGGGCGATGTACATGTCGATCGTCCACGTCGGCCAAATCTGGTACGGCTACGGCTGGGAAATCCAGCTGCTGGAAACCGGGTTCTTGTCGATCTTTCTCTGCCCGTTGCTCGATGGCCGCCCGTTTCCGAAATGCCGGCCGCCGTTGCTCGTCATCTGGCTTTTTCGCTGGCTCGGTTTTCGCATCATGATCGGCGCAGGCTTGATCAAACTGCGCGGCGACCAATGCTGGGGCGATCTCACTTGCCTTTACTATCATTACGAAACCCAGCCAATTCCGAATCCGATCAGTCGCTATTTGCATTTCGCTCCGCACTGGTTTCACAAATTCGGGACCGCTTGGAATCACTTTATCGAACTGGTCGTGCCGTGGTTCTCGTTTGGTCCGCGCGCCGCGCGGCATATTGCGGGCGTCTTGCTCGTCAGTTTTCAACTTGTTCTGATCATCAGCGGCAACCTCTCGTTTCTGAACTATGTCACCATCATTCCGTTTCTTGCCTGCTTCGACGACACGTTTCTTCGTCGCTTCCTTCCGGCATCACTCGTTAGGCGCGCCGAACGAGCAGCTCAAGAATCGGAACCGTCACGCATCAACAACACAATCGCGATCGCGCTGTCGATCTTGGTTATTTATCTGAGCATTGCGCCCGTGCTCAATCTGGTTTCCGGCCGGCAGCTCATGAATTATTCCTACGATCCGTTCGATCTCGTAAACACTTACGGCGCGTTTGGCACGGTCGGTCGCGAACGCCCCGAAATTGTTTTTGAGGGAACCGACGACGCGTTGGTTACTGGCGACTCGAAATGGAAGGAATACGAATTCAAAGCGAAACCGGGTGATCCGAGACGGCGTCCACCGTTTGTCGCGCCGTACCAGCCGCGAATCGACTGGCAAATCTGGTTTGCAGCCATGGCGTCACCGGCCGAATACCCGTGGACGCTACATTTTGTTTGGAAGCTTCTACACAATGATCGTGGCACCCTCTCGCTTCTCGCGAATAATCCGTTTCCGAAGGCGCCGCCTCGTTACATTCGTGCGCGACTCTATCGTTACCAGTTCGCGCCACTGGGCGAATCAGCGTGGTGGAAACGCGAACCAATCGGTGAATGGCTTCCGGCTCTTTCGACCGATGATGCTCAATTCCGTCGCTTGCTCACCGCGATGGATTGGCTCGATTGATCGAACGGATCGGTTCGCCGCAGTCGAACGCCGTCTACAGAACGCGCGCTTTCAACCACGCGATCGTCTCACGCAACATGCGGTAGCCGAAATGTCCCTGTCGCACGCGGAGAAGCTCCGAGCCCTGCCATTGCTGCTGAATTTTCTCAACATCCGTTGTCCGCGAAATCAAATCGAATTCGCCTGCGACAAACAGCACGCGGTCAGCGTCACACAACGGTTGGTTGTGCATTGGCGAGCTGAGATGATAATGCCGCGCCACGAGCGATGGCTCGATGCTCGCGCGGCGGAGCTCACGTCGCATGAAACGCGCGGCCGGGCTTTCCCAGATTGCGTGTTCTACATTTACAATCGGCGCCATCAACGCAACGAAACGACCCAACCGCCATAACTTGTCCCGAGCACGCCGAACTCGCGACAGCCACGCTCTCGCAACGCTGCCATCAACTGCCGCACTTCGATCACGCCCTGGCGTAGGCCCTCGGCGTTGCGAACGAGATCGGCCGTGATGGCGAGCTCGCCATTCCAGTAGCCACGCGGGACACGCGAATAGTGATAGGGAAGGTGTACGAAGCACGCATTCCAGCCAAGTTCGTTAAGGCGCCCCGCACAGCGGCGATACCCAATGTGACTCGCGGACATGAGCGCGTGCAGCATGAGCACCGTTGGTGCACTCCAGCCGCGTCGGCATGGGAAGAAATCCGCGCGCGCGATGTTGTTCGCCGGAAATTTCGTATCGATTGGGCTGCGCCAGGTAATTGTCGGGCCGGGTCGATCGCCGATTGCAACTGCAATTTCAGCGCCGGTTGGCACGGCGTAAAAATTCTCAGCGATGAGCTTTTCGCAGGCCGCCACATAATGCTCCATCTCTTCGCGACTCCGCGCGTGCAGCCGATGGCGCGACTGGAGCAAATTTATTGACGCGCACATAAGCAAATCGACGCCGCTCGCGGCAAGGCGCCCGAGCTTGCCAGCTCCGGCCTGTGGAGTTTCCGGCATAGGTAAAGTTGCTGTTTTCTCAATGGACAATTTCATTCGGCCATACGTTCTCTCGGTGGATGCGGCAGATCGTTAGGTGTGAGCGAAAATTTTTTGTGCAACTCAGCATACAGAAGTCGGAACTGCGTAGCTAATTCGCGCTCGATGCGCGCGCGCGCGGCGGATTTTTGCAGATCG
>WNGR01011049.1_pt1 | contig 15050 bp, 15 predicted proteins | sample 5407581 | NCBI WGS metagenome assembly WNGR01 (sample SAMN13153383, study PRJNA577476) | soil metagenome | isolation source: 80 cm soil or saprolite under Garry oak tree replicate 2 | place: USA:California | collected 2016-06-15
GAGCTTGGCAAGAAACAAAATCATCAACCCGGCAAGATAGACATAGCCCATCATGAACCCCACTGTGAGCCACGATCTAGTGAAAGACCTAACCTCGAAAAACGCGGCAAACCGGTTCACCGAAAAGTCTACGAGCCGATCGAGCGCGCTGAATACTTCTCCAAAAACCGAGTTGCTGTCGGCAGCCTGTAACCACAGAATGAAGGCCATGGTAACAATAAATTGGAATAGCGGAAAATGAGCGACACGTCGCATTGGAGCGAGCAGCGACTTGATCAGAGCCATTGGGAAGATCCCTGAGCAAAATGAAAATGAGCTTATACCAATCCAGCGTTGAATCTCTTCGACATAAGGACATAGGCTCACAGCCTATCGACCGAGCGACGGAGCTGATCATTCGGAGAATCGAGCCGCCGACGTGACGATCAAAATCGAACAACCCGAACCGATAAGCGGGCCAGTGCACGAACCCGTTTTGATTGGCTCGACGGTCGGTTGGACTCTCGATCTACGTCCAAATCAGTTTGAGCCCGGTCGCGGGATTGTATCTCACCGGCGTGAGCCGGTTCACCACCGACTGCTGCCGAAGCGAATCGAAATTCTGCATGACGTCGTGGCAGCGGGTTGGGGCGGAAATAACCATTTTGAAAACGACGGAAACGGCGTTTGCGACAGCATTTCGCCAGCATTTCGCCCCGCTCGGTCTAGACGGCGGCGTTTCGGCTGGCCATAAATTTTGCCCATGACGGTGCACGAACCCGAGTTGCGGCCAGCCGAAATACCAAGTGCCGGTGCCGATCCGACAGAAGCCAGTGGCATCCTCGCGATTGATCTGGGTGCCGTCGCAGCCAATTGGAAGACGCTCGCGAGCATGACGGTGCCAGTCGAGTGCGCTGCGGTGGTCAAAGGGGATGGCTATGGCTGTGGCCTCGAGCCGGTCACGCGTACGTTGGCCCGCGCGGGCTGTAGCACCTTCTTCGTTGCCGATGTCGCTGAAGGCCGGCGCGTGCGCGCGATTGCCCCCGATGCCGTCATCTATGTTCTCAATGGAGTGATGCCGGGCTCGGCGCAGGCATTCGCAGCCGATTATTTACGACCGGTCATCAACAGCACCACCGAACTTGCGGAATGGGATGCGTTCGTCGCCACCCGAAACTGGCGTGGCGGCGCGGCCCTCCACGTCGATACCGGCATGAACCGCCTCGGCATCACGCTCGAAGAGGCGGTCGCCATCGCTCCGCGCCTGCAATCGGAAAATCATGGGTTTACGCTGGTGATGAGCCACCTCGCCTGCGCTGAGATTTCCGACCACCCGATGAATGACCGGCAGGTTCGGCTGTTTCGCGAAATTCGCATCCTCTATCGTGGCGTCCCGTCCTCGCTTGCAAATTCTTCCGGCATATTCCTGGGTGGTGGCGCCCATTGCGACTTGGTTCGGCCCGGCGTCGCGCTCTACGGCGTCAATCCGACGCCGGGCAAGAGGAATCCCATGCGTCCGGTGGTGGAACTTAAAGGGCGCATCATCCAGGTGCGTGCCGTCGATAAGGGCGACAGCGTCGGCTATGGCGCAGCTTTCACGGCCGCGCGCCCAAGCCGCGTCGCAATCATTGCTGTCGGCTATGCGGACGGCTTTCTGCGTTCGGCCAGCGCCGCCAAAGGCAAGCCGGCCGCACAGGTGATCATCGCCGGCAAGCGGTGTGCGATCGCCGGCCGTGTCTCCATGGATCTGATGGCAGTGGACGTGACCGATCTTCCAGACGGCACGGTGCGCCGCGGCGATTTTGCCATCCTGATCGGCGACGGGATGAGCGTCGACGATGTTGCCGTGGCAATGGGCACCATCGGCTACGAGGTCCTCACTCACCTCGGATGGCGCTACCATCGCGCTTACAAGGGGGCGTGAGCCTCGGCACATTTGCCGGACTGGGCAAAGCGTCATAAGGACAGGTGTTCAACCACGCGCAAGCCGTGGAAACAGTGGTAGCGCAATCATGGCCCGTCGCGAGACGAGCTTCGTCTGCCAGAACTGTGGTGCCGCCTACAGCCGGTGGCAGGGCAAGTGCGACGCCTGCGGCGAGTGGAATACGATCGCCGAGGAGAGTTCCGCTTCTCCACAGCGCCGTATGCCGCGCAAGGGGCGGCTCTTTGCGCTTGAGCCGCTGGCCGGGACCGACCACGAGGCGCCACGGCTCGCCTCGGGATTGGCAGAATTCGATCGCGTCACCGGCGGCGGATTCGTGCGCGGCTCCGTGCTCCTCCTCGGCGGTGATCCCGGCATCGGCAAGTCGACGCTGCTGATCCAGGTTGCGGCCGCGCTCGCCCGCAGGGGCCACCGCGCAGTTTACATTTCCGGCGAGGAGGCGGTGGCGCAGGTGAGGCTGCGCGCCGAACGGCTCGGCCTCACGGCCGCCAAGGTCGAATTGGCGGCCGAGACCTCGGTCGAGGATATCGTGGCGACGCTTGGCGAGCGCGCGACCCCGCATCTGGTTATCGCCGATTCGATCCAGACAATGTGGACCGATTTGGTCGAGGCGGCTCCCGGTACGGTTACTCAGGTGCGCGCGAGCGCGCAGGCGCTGATCCGGTTCGCGAAGCGATCGGGCACGGCCGTGATCCTGGTCGGCCACGTCACCAAGGACGGCCAGATCGCCGGACCGCGCGTGGTCGAGCACATGGTCGATGCCGTACTGTCATTTGAGGGTGAAGGCTCACACCAATTCCGGATCCTGCGCGCGATCAAGAACCGCTTCGGCCCGACAGACGAGATCGGCGTGTTCGAGATGACCGGAGGCGGGCTGCGCGAGATTGCCAACCCCTCCGAGTTGTTTCTTTCCGAGCGCGATCTCGGCTCGCCCGGCACCGCGGTCTTCGCCGGTATCGAAGGAAGCCGGCCATTGCTGGTCGAAGTCCAGGCCTTGGTCGCTTCCACCTCACTTGGTACACCGCGCCGCGCGGTGAACGGCTGGGATCAGAACCGTCTGTCGATGGTGCTTGCGGTCCTGGAATCTCATTGCAGCGTGCGGCTCTCCGGCCACGATGTTTACCTCAATGTCGCTGGCGGGTTGCGCATCCAAGAGCCAGCGGCCGATCTTGCCGCCGCGGCGGCGCTGGTCTCCTCGTTCGCCAATGCGCCCTTGCCGGCGGATGCCGTCTATTTCGGCGAAATCTCGCTCTCGGGCGCCGTGCGGCCCGTCGCGCAAACAGCGGCGCGGCTTAAGGAGGCGCAGAAGCTGGGCTTTGCCCGCGCCATTCTTCCCGAGGCCGCGCGCGCGGAGCCGCCGGACGAACCAGGGCTCTCCCTCAAAAGCGTGAGCAGCCTGGCGAGCCTCGTGGCTGACATTGTTGCGCGGCCAACGGGCGAGCAACGCCGAGCGAACAGACACGCCAGCCAAGAAGACGGGTGACGGGACCGCCTCCTCCAGCTATACAGCGCGCGAACCTCCGACCTGCGGGCGGGCCTGCGGCTGCGGCGTAGCGGGATACTGCTGGAATCTCAGGTACTTAGACTCATCATTCCGCGGGTCTTGCGGACCGAGCAGGAGGTGGCGACGTTGCGTATGATTGCAATCGCCGATTCGACCGTCGGCGCGTGACGATGCGGAGCATGCGAACTCGGTCATGCCGATCACTCTCCTCGACATCATCCTGATCGGCGTCATGCTGATTTCGGGGCTGCTCGCCATGATCCGCGGATTCATGCGCGAAATCCTGTCGATCGCCGCCTGGGTGATCGCAGCGGTCGCGACGCTTTATTTCTACGCCAAGCTGCTGCCATACGCGAAATCCTACTTCAACAACGACATCGTCGCGGCCGGGGTGGTGGTGGGTGGCACCTTCTTGATCACGCTGTTGATCATATCGGTCATGACCGTCCGCTTCTCGGACATGGTTCTGGACAGCCGCATCGGCGCGCTCGACCGTACGCTTGGCTTCCTGTTCGGCCTGGTGCGCGGTCTGATCATTGTGGTCATTGCCTTCCTCTTCTTTGCCTGGCTGGTGCCTGACCGCAGCCAACCAGACTGGGTCCGCAGCGCGAAGTCGCGGGTCGTACTGCAGGGGACCGGCGATTGGTTGATGTCCATGTTGCCGGACGACCCGGAAAGCACCATTTTGAAGCGGTTGAAGAAGCCGAAGCTGGATGAGGACGAGCCGGCAGCAGGCCAGCGCTCCGGCATCGATGTTCCCAACGATGCTGCCGGGTACGGAGCGTCCGATCGAGCCGGCCTGCGGGAGTTGACCCGCGGCAAGTCGCGATGACCAAGCTCGCGAGATTCCATCAGGAGACAAGGGAGATGACCGAGACTCGAGGCGATGCCGGGCTTGACCTTGACGGCGACCGGCTGCGTGAAGAGTGCGGTGTCTTCGGCATATTCGGGCACGCAGACGCGGCTGCGATCACCGCGCTTGGCCTGCATGCCCTGCAACACCGCGGGCAGGAAGCCGCCGGCATCGTTTCTTTCGATGGCCAGCGCTTCCATTCCGAGCGGCGGCTGGGGCTCGTCGGAGACAATTTCTCCCGCCGTGAGGTGATCGAGCGTCTGCCCGGCTTGTCGGCAATGGGCCACGTGCGCTACTCGACGACTGGGGAAACCGTCTTGCGCAACGTGCAGCCGCTGTTCGCGGAGCTCGACGGTGGCGGATTTGCGATTGGTCATAACGGCAATCTGACCAACGGCCTCACGCTGCGGCGCCAGCTGGTGCGCGACGGCGCCATCATGCAGTCGACCTCCGATACCGAGGTCATTCTGCATCTCGTCGCACATGCCAAGCGCAATCGCTTCATCGATCGCTTCATCGAAGGCCTGCGCCAGCTCGAGGGTGCTTATGCCTTCGTCGGCCTCACCAATAAGAAGCTCATCGGCGCGCGTGATCCGCTCGGCATTCGTCCATTGGTGATCGGCAAGCTCGACGCAACCCCCATCCTCGCCTCCGAAACCTGCGCGCTCGACATCATCGGGGCGAAATACGTCCGCGACGTCGAGAACGGCGAAATTGTGGTGTTCGATGAACACGGCATGCACTCGCACAAACCATTCCCGCCGATGGCGGCGCGGCCGTGTATCTTCGAATACATCTATTTCTCGCGTCCCGATTCCCTCGTCGGCGGCCGCAATGTCTACGATGTACGCAAGACGATGGGGGCACAGCTCGCCCGCGAGGCGCCGGCTAGCGCCGACGTGGTGATCCCAGTTCCCGATTCCGGCGTTCCGGCGGCGATCGGTTATGCCCAGGAGTCAGGCATTCCCTACGAGCTCGGCATCATCCGTAACCACTATGTGGGGCGTACCTTCATCGAGCCGAGCCAGCACATCCGCCAACTCGGGGTGCGCCTCAAGCACAGCGCCAACCGCGCGGTTGTCAACGGCAAGCGGATCGTGCTTATCGACGACTCCATCGTTCGTGGGACGACCTCGGTAAAAATTGTGCAGATGATGCGAGAGGCCGGCGCGAAGGAAGTACATTTTCGCATCGCCTCCCCGCCGATCACCCATTCGGATTATTACGGGATCGACACACCCGAGCGCGACAAGCTCTTGGCGGCGACGCACGACCTCGAGGGCATGCGGCGTTTCATCAGCGCCGATTCGCTTGCCTTCCTATCGGTCGAGGGCATTTACCGCGCCATGGGATATGAGCAGCGTGACCCGCTAAAGCCTCAGTTCACCGATCACTGCTTCACGGGCGATTATCCCACCGCGCTGACTGACCAGAGCGGGCAGGAGGCATCGCCGCGACAGCTGTCGTTGCTGGCTGAGGCGAGTTGACGAACGTCACGCCGGGAGTGTACGCGCCGCGCCAGCTCGGCGTCCGAATCACCCTCGCTTGAACTCGGCCGGGGTAACGGGAGATGCCGCTTCCCCTTGCCGACCGTATCGCGCTCGTCACCGGCGCCTCCCGCGGCATCGGCTACGCCACCGCACTCGCGCTGGCGAAGGCCGGCGCACACATCGTGGCGCTGGCACGCACGGTCGGCGGTCTCGAGGAACTCGACGACGCGATCAAGTCCTCTGGCGGAACAGCGACCCTGGTGCCCCTCGACCTCAGGGACTATGCCGGGATTGATCGGCTCGGCCTCGCTTTGCACGAGCGTTTTGGGCGGCTGGATGTGCTCGTTGCCAATGCCGGCATTCTCGGACCGCTTTCCCCGCTCGACCACGTCGAAACACGGGCATGGGAGGAGGTGATAGCGGTCAATGTCACCGCCAACTGGCGGCTCATCCGTGCCATGGACCGGCTGCTGAAATCGTCCGATGCGGGACGCGTCGTATTCGTCTCTTCGGGTATTGCTGCGATGGCCATGGCTTATTGGGGGCCTTACGCCGTCTCCAAAGCCGCGCTCGAGGCCCTGGCGCGTACCTATGCCGCGGAAACCGCGAGCACCAGGGTGCGCGTCAACATCTTCACGCCGGGACCGATCCGCACCCGCATGCGCGCGCAAGCGTTTCCCGGCGAGGACCCGATGACGCTGGAGCCTCCCGAGAACCCAGCGGAAAAAATCGTGGACATGTGCCTTTCCAGCGTGCAGGAAACCGGCAGGCTCTACGCCTATCCGAAAGGAAAGTTTCTAGATTTCCGGCCGCCGTCCTGAACACCGCGAGGCAGCGGCGCATGAAGATCTCCATCCTGGATGACTACCACGACAGCGTGCGTACCCTGCAATGCTTCACCAAGCTGGCGGGACACGAAGTCACCATCTGGAATGATCACGTCCAAGACACCGACGCGCTTGCCGAACGCCTGAGGGACACCGAGGTCCTGGTGCTGATCCGGGAACGAACGAAAATTCGTGCGCCGCTGCTCGAACGCCTGCACAATCTCAAACTCATCAGCCAGCGCAGCGTTTACCCGCACATCGATACCGATGCTTGCACGCAGCTGGGCGTGATCGTGTCTTCCAACCAGCATGCAGGCACCCCCTCCTATGCAACCGCGGAACTGACCTGGGGTCTCGTGCTCGCGGCAATGCGCCAGATTCCCCAGCAAATGTCTTCTCTGCGGGCAGGCAAGTGGCAGATCGGCATCGGCAGCACATTGCGTGGCAAAACGCTTGGCATTTACGGCTATGGCAGGATCGGCAGCGTCGTCGCCGGCTACGGCCGAGCGTTCGGCATGAACGTCTCGGTATGGGCGCGCGAAGCGTCTCTGGCGCGAGCACAGGCCGATGGCTACGCAGCCGCGCTCAGCAAGGAAACATTTTTTGAAGCGTGCGACGTCATCTCTCTGCACATGCGGCTGGTGGACGCCACGCGCGGCATCGTCACTGCCGCCGATCTCGCTCGCATGAAGCCTTCCGCGCTCCTGGTCAACACCAGCCGAGCCCCGCTGATCCAGCCGGGCGCGCTGGTCAATGCGCTACGTGCGGGGCGTCCAGGCCTGGCGGCGGTGGACGTCTATGAAGACGAACCCGTGGTCGACCCGGCCCACCCCTTGCTGAGCATGGATAACGTCGTCTGCACGCCGCACATCGGCTATGTGTCCCGCGACGAGTATGAAATTCAGTTCGCCGACATCTTCAACCAAATCATCGCATATGCCTCGGGTACCCCGATCAACGTGGTCAACCCGGACGTTTTGCCGAACCGGACAACGCGGGGCCTTTGACGCTATGCCCTCGCCGACCGGGGCTGGCAGACTAGCGCCTGCCGCGTTTCGCAAAGGGATTTGGTTTCTCGCGTAGCGCGAGCCGAATTGGGGTGCCGGGCAAATCGAACGTCTCACGCAGGCTGTTCACGAGATAGCGCTGATACGCCGCCGGCAGGGCGTTGGCGCGGCTCGTGAACAGCACGAAGCTCGGCGGCCGGCTTTTCGGTTGGGTGATGTAATCGAGCCGGATCGGCCGGCCTGCAACCGCCGGCGGCGGATGGGACGCTACGGCCTCGCCCAGCCAGCGATTGAGCGTACTCGTCCCGACGCGCCGGTTCCAGACCGCATGTGCGTCGACGACGGCTTGCATCATCCGGTCGAGACCCTCACCGGTGAGAGCCGAGACGGCGGCAACGGGCACACCTTTGACCTGTGGCAGCCAATGGTCGGCTTCTTGCCGTAATCTGTTGATGGCCCCCGCACGGGGTTCGAGCAGGTCCCACTTGTTGATGCAGATCACCAGCGCGCGTCCTTCACGTGCGATGAGATCGGCGATCTTCAGGTCTTGTTCTTCGAACGGCTTTTGCGCGTCCATCATCAGGAGGACGACCTCGGCGAAACGTACGGCCTGAAGCGCGTCCGCGACCGACAGCTTCTCGAGCTTTTCCTCGACCCGGCTGCGACGCCGCAACCCTGCGGTATCGTGGACACGAAACGGCCGATCCCGCCATGTCAAATCGACCGCGACCGCGTCACGGGTAATACCGGCCTCGGGGCCCGTGAGCAGCCGCTCTTCCCCAAGCAGCCGATTGACCAATGTCGATTTTCCGGAATTGGGACGGCCGACCACCGCGATACGGATCGGCATGCCACTGGCGGCGTTCTGGTCGATATCGGCCCCAAGGTCGCGTTCATGCACTTCCATCTCAGGCGCCGTCGCATCGGGCAGTGCCACGCGCAGCCCGTCATAGAGATCGGCGAGGCCTTCCCCGTGCTCAGCGGAGATCGCGATCGGCTCGCCGAGCCCGAGTTCATACGCCTCCAAAATTCCCGCCTCGGCGGCGCTGCCCTCGCTCTTATTCGCGATCAGAATTGCGGGTCTGCCCGACTTGCGCACAAGATCGGCAAATGCGCGATCGGTTGGCGTCGGCCCCGCGCGCGCGTCGATCAAAAACATGAGCGCATCGGCAGCGTCGATGGCGGCTTGCGTCTGCTCCTGCATGCGGCCGCTCAGGCTCTCCGGCGCTGCCTCTTCAAGCCCCGCCGTGTCGATAGCGGTGAACGTAAGATCCCCGAGCCGTGCTTGCGCTTCGCGCCGGTCGCGCGTGACTCCCGGTAGGTCATCGACCAAAGCAAGGCGCTTGCCGACCAGGCGATTGAAGAGGGTGGACTTGCCGACATTCGGCCGTCCGATAATGGCGACCGTGAAGCTCATGAACTGCGCAGCGGGTGCGGTTCCCGCTCTATCGCCCACGGGTCGTGAGGAAGCGCAATCAGCGCGTCTGGGGCGGATCGGGCCACGCAACGGCGCCTGACGCGCTGGGCGACGAGCCGGGCCAGGCGCCGGCTGGCGATTGCTGTCGCATCGGCGGCGGATCAGGCCATTGGACCTGGGATTGCGCCTGGGCCGGCGCAGCGCTGGCGGCGGGCGGGCTCGCATCCTCTTTCGGCTTGGCCACGACTCTCGGCTTTGGCTTACCTTTGGCGGCGGGTTCGGGCTTGGGCTCGGACGGGATCGCCTGTGCGGTCGGCTGCGGCTCTTGCGCCTGCTCTGCCGGCTGATATCCCTTCATCAATTCGTTCGGCACCCCTTGCGGCACGCCCGGCGTTCCTTCCGGAAACACTGGCTTGCGGTCGCCCGGCAGCCTCTTCTTTGTGTTGAAAAAATCGTAGTCCATGAAGCTGGTCGGATCGAATCCCTCACAACCGCTGAGCAGGAGCCCAAGCGATAGCGCGAGAAGGACCAGGCCGGTGCGCACGAAGGAAATCATGTGACGCCCCTCAACCGCTGCTCGCGCCGGTGCCTACCGCCATCAGCATCTCGACGCGCGAGCGGGTGGCGGCCGGCGTCTGTGCGTCTGTCATGATCAGGTCGAACCAGCGCTTGGCACCGGTCGCATTGCCCGCGCGCCAAGACGCAAGCACCAGAAACTCTCGTGCGGTGTGCCGGAAGGTGCGATCATTGGCTGCGAGCGGCTCGAGGCGCCGCTGCGCCTCTTGATAGGAGCCGGTGTCGAGCAGAAGCGCGCCTGCGCGCAGCGACGCGAGGCCCTGAAGCACTGGCCCCGCCGACCTATCGGCGGCAATTTGGTCATAGGCCGCGATTGCGGCCTTGGGATCGGTTTGCGCAAGCTCGGCCGCTTCACGCATGCGTGCAAGATGGCGATAGCCGGACGTGCCGTGACCGGCGATGTCGGCGAAGGCCGCCTCAGCCTCGCTGCGTTTGCCCGACTCGGCGAGCGTGATGGCAGCTTCGAAGGCGGCGCCGGTCTCGGCAGCCTTCTTGGCCTCCCACCACATGTAAGCGCGCCAAGCTGCAACCGCCAAAACCAGCAAAACGGCGGCAGCCACGACGTAATTGCCGTAGCGGTCCCACAGCTTCTTGAGCTGTTCTCGTCGAACTTCCTCGTCGACTTCGTGAAAAATGTCGGACACGAGCCGCGCAACCCCGTTCTCGCCACTGGCCCAGCCATACGCGGTTAGCCCATTGATGTGGCGCAGGCAAGGCAAAGGCGCACGCCTATGCCAGCGTCTAAGGTCTTGAGCCGGATCGGCTATTTGGCCTTGGCCCGGAGCGGATAGACGTGCTCGGAGCCGGGGAAGGTTCGGGCGCGAACATCGGCCGCATAGGCCGCGACCGCCGCCTCGATCGAGGGGCCCAGGTCGGCGTAGCGCTTAACGAATCTGGGTACCCGCGGCGAAAGCCCAAGCATGTCCTCGAGCACGAGAATTTGGCCATCGCATGCCACGCTGCCGCCGATGCCGATGGTCGGGATGTCGACCTGAGCCGTGATGCGGCGGGCGAGTGGCTCGGCCACCGCCTCGATCACCACGGCGAAGGCTCCCGCCTGCGTGACCGCGCGCGCGTCGTCCTCGATCGGTCCCCAGTCGGCCTCGCTGCGGCCCTGCGCACGGAACGAGCCGATTGTATTGATGGACTGCGGCGTGAGCCCGATATGCCCCATAACCGGAACCCCGCGCTCGATCAGAAAGGCGATGGACTCCGCCATACGGCGGCCGCCCTCGAGCTTGATCGCTCCGCAGCCGGCCTCCTTCATCACCCGCGCCGCCGACATGAAGGCTTGCTCCTTCGATGCTTCATAAGAGCCGAACGGCATGTCGACGACGACGAGAGCTCGTTTCGAGCCGCGCATCACGGCGAGCCCCTGCAGGATCATCATCTCGAGCGTGACCGGCACGGTGGTCTCAAGCCCGTGCATGACCATGCCGAGCGAATCCCCGACCAGAATGACGTCGCAATGGCGATCGAGAAGCCGCGCCGTGTGCGCGTGATATGAGGTGAGGCAGACGATCGGCTCGCCGCCCTTGCGCGCGCGGATGTCGGGCGCTGTTAGCCGCTTGATCTCGTCTCGTGCCGACATTCGCCGAGATCCTAATGCGCTGGCGTGCCAAAGACTGCTACGCCCACCACGATCGGGTGGAAGACGAAACCGAGCGCGAGATAGAGGATGGTCCCGGCCACCAGCGCGATCATGTCGTTACGATGGCCGCCGACTGGGATTGGTGGCGCGCCCGGATCGCTCCGCCGTTTCAGCGTGACGCGATCATAGGCAGCCCAGGCGAGAAATGAGCCGAACAGCACGATCGAGCCGAGATCGCCATTTGATATGAGATGCGCGATCGCCCAGGTCTTCACACCCACCAGCATCGGATGCTTGAGCGCACGCCAGATATTGCCGCGGCTATAGGCCGCAACGACGCAAATGCTCGCCGGCCACATCAGCAACTGCGTGACGTAATAGGTCCATGGCGGAGGTGACCACACGTCGATCCATCCGGTCGCCCGATATTGTCCAAAGCCGTAGCCGATCAGGATGAGCCCGGCGAGCGAGACGAGCGACATCAGACCTTTGTAGGTGCCCTCCCCGATCCGTTTGATCAACGCGGCGCGCGGCGCGCGCAATGTCACGAAGACGTGCGCGCCAAGGAACGCGACCAGTCCGAGCACAAGAATAGCCAGGCCCATGGGTCCTCCGGCTCAACCGCGCGAACGTCACGATCGTCGCTTTTGCACGGTCGCTAAGCTCGCCGCAGTAGAGGCCATGGCAAGTCGGGAGGCAAGGCTGCCGCATGCAGCGTTGGCCCTTCAGCGCTCGCAGCTTCGGTCAATCCATGCTTGCGACGGCGCGTCGACCGTGATTAGTGCGGCAGCAACTCCCTTGCGCGCGAGATCCGCTGCGCGACCATGGCGAGAGAGCTCAATGAAAAGAAGCATCGGGTTGGCGTTGTGCGCATTCTTGTTCGCTCCTCTCGCGGTGGCGCAAGAGTGGCCCGCAAAATCCGTCAGGGTCATCGTGCCGTTCGGCCCCGGCTCGACACCGGACATGGTCGGGCGGCTGATCGGCGAACATATGCAACAGAAACTCGGCCAGCCGTTCGTGGTCGAGAATCGCCCGGGCGCCAGCGCCAATACCGGTACTGACGCGGTGGCCAAGTCGGATCCCGATGGTTACACCATCGGCATCAGTCTCGGCGGCCCGCTTGCCATCAACACCTTGTTGTTTGCGAAAATGCCGTATGACCCCGTCAAGGACCTCGCGCTGATCACGATGCTCACGACGCAGCCGAGTGTGCTGGTCGTGCATACGAGCCTCGGCGTCAACTCGGTCGCAGAGCTCCTCGATCTGCTGAAGAAGAACCCGGGCAAATACAATTACGGTTCGATCGGCAACGGGTCGCTATCGCATCTCGCCATGGAGGCGCTCGCGCTCAAGAGCGGCACGCGCATGGTGCACATTCCCTATCCCGGGTCGCCGCAAGCAATGACCGCGCTCCTGCGCAATGACGTGCAGATGGGCTGCTTGCCAGCTATTTCGGTGACACCGCACGCCGCCTCCGGCCAGGTGAAAATCTTGGCCATCTCGCTCGGTCAACGCTCCGCGCTGATGCCTGGCTTACCGACTCTCAAGGAGGGCGGCCTCGACGTCGAGGCGGACGCCTGGAACGGTTTGATCGCGCCGGCAAAGACCCCCGAGCCGGTCATCGCGAAAATTCACGACACGGTCGTTGCTGCCCTTGCCGAACCGGAGATCCGCGAGAAAATGGCCACGCAATTCATGGAGCCGATTCCAACCACCCCGGCGCAATTCCGCGCCAAAATCGAGGCGGATCTCGCACGCTGGTCGCCGATCATCAAGGCGCTCGATCTCAAGATCAACTGAGACGCGCGATCGCCACCACCTGCTACGCGACCGGAGAACGCCCGCCGTCAACGTTGATCGCTGTGCCGGTGATGTAGGAGGCGGCGTCGGAGGCGAGAAAGCAGGCAATATTGGCGAACTCCTCAGCCCGACCGATGCGGCCGAGCGGAATTTCTTTAGCTCGCGCGCTCACATAGTCCTCGAGCGGGATCTCCGCCTTTTCCGCCGCGCGCACATGCTGGTCGGCTTCGATGAATCCGACCAGCAACGCATTCACAAGCACATTGTAAGGCGCACCTTCCCCGGCAAGCACTTTGGTCAAAGCCAGCCCCGCCGCTCGCGTGATCGACGTGGGGGCGCTCCGCGGCCGTGGCGCCTTGGCGCCGATGTTGAGCGTGTTGATGACGCGGCCCCAGCGGCGCTCCTTCATTTGCGCCCATACCAGGCGAGTGAGCCGGATCGCGGCGAATAGCTTCTCGTCGAAGTCCTCTCGCCACAGCTCGTCAGTGATCTCCTCGAAAGCGCCGGTGCGCGACGTGCCGGCATTGTTCACGACGATGTCGATCTTACCGAACAATCGCATCGCCTCGTCGTAGGCGCGCTGGAGATCAGCGGCGAGCGCAACGTTGGCTTGCACCGCGGCGACACGCGCCCGGCTACTCGCGCGGATGGTTTTGACTGCATCATCCAGCGCCTCCCGCCCACGCGCGATAATGGCAACCTCGGCGCCCGCGCCGGCGAAGCGCTTCGCAATGGCAAGTCCGATCCCCTTGCTCGCGCCGGTGATCACGGCCGTCCGGCCGGCGAGATTGACTTCCATTGCGTCCTCCCATTGCTCCTCAACGTCGGGGGTCCTGGCGTTCGAGTATAGGAGGGAAAGACGTCGTGTAGTGGTGTAGGATGGCCTTGAGCGCAGCGAAATCCATCACCTCTCCCGCATGCGAGCGGCCGCGGCAGGTTTTGCTTCGCTCAACCCAGCCCACGAACGCGAGAACACGAAATGGAATTCACCGCCCTGTTTCTCGCCGTCGCTATCGTAATGGTCGTTGCCTGGTGGGGCACGCGGCCGCTCGCCCTCGCATTGTTTGCCGCCACACTGCTCGCGTCAGTCGCGACGTATCTGCACCACGCCAGTGACGTGCTGAAGCTCTCATTTTAAAGCCCGCTATGACTCGATCACTTGCCATGACCCTCAATGCGCTCGGCCTTTACGGCATCGCCCTGGTTCTACTAGTCGCCTTTGCCGCGCAATTGCTGCTGCACGAGCTTCCGTGTCCGCTGTGCCTCCTACAGCGCATCCAGTTCGCGATGTTGGCGGTCGGCCCGATTCTCAATATCCGGTTCGGGGCTCGCCCCAGCCACTATGCCGTGTCGCTCTTGACCGCCGTTGCCGGCGCGGCCTTCGCTGCGCGACAGATTCTGCTCCACGTCATGCCCGGAGACCCAGGTTACGGCTCGGCGCTGCTCGGGTATCATTATTACAGTTGGGCCTTTATCGGTTTTGCGGTGGCTGTCGTGGCGCTCGCAGCCATGTTGCTGTTCGACGAGCAGTTCAGGGAGATCGACAAGCCACAAGCGATAGGCGCGTTCGCACGCATGGCGGTATGGCTCGTGCTGGCGCTCACAGCACTGAATGTGATTTCGACCCTTCTGGAATGCGGCATCGGCGCGTGCCCGGACAACCCAGTCGTCTACGAACTGCTCAAATCCCTGCGATGAGACCTCATTCCCACTCGATTATTCTCGACCATGGTAACGCGCTGATTTTTTTACCCAGGCCCATGTCGTTGCCGATCAACGCGCGGCCGGCCTGCACCGCAAACAGCGCGTAGAAAAGGTTTCTCGCGAGACATCGATCTGGCATCCCAAGGCGGATTGGAGTGTCCCGGAGTTTATCGGCTGTGCCAATCCTCAAGCCCGAGCCCGCCGATGCGAACGAACTCCCGTGCATTGTGAGTTACGATCCTGAGTCCCCGCCGCAAGGCACAAGCCGCAAGCAGCAGGTCATAGGCTCCGATGGGCGTACCCTGGCTGTTCAGGCTTGCCCGCAATTGCGCCGCCACGCGTGCGTCTTCGCGCTCGAAC
>WNGR01008439.1_pt1 | contig 15047 bp, 21 predicted proteins | sample 5407581 | NCBI WGS metagenome assembly WNGR01 (sample SAMN13153383, study PRJNA577476) | soil metagenome | isolation source: 80 cm soil or saprolite under Garry oak tree replicate 2 | place: USA:California | collected 2016-06-15
CCCTGGCGATCCTTCGGGATATCTTTTGGGGGGATCTCCAGTATTGTAGGTTGAGGTGATCGGAATATACGACTACTTTGTGCGGAGATCCTGCAAGTAGGGGGCGCCAATTCCTAAAGGCTAGCACTATTGCTAGTAGTTTGAGGTCATATATGTCATAGTTTCTTTGCGCTTCGTTGAGCGTGGCCGAGAAGTATCCAATGGGGTGCTTCTTTCCATCTTCCTTTCGTTGTACCAGGGTGGCCCCTACTGCGTATCCTGAGGCGTCAACTTCGACTTCGAATTGTTGAGTAAGATCTGGGTGTGCTAGGACGGGTTCTTCTGTAACTAGCTTTTTGAGCTTGTCGAAGGCTTGTTGCTCTTCGTGTCCCCACTTCCATTCTTGGTCTTTGCGTGTTAGTCAGTGTAGTGGCCTTGCAATGTGGGCGAAGCCTTTAATAAAAGGGCGGTAAAAATTGAAGAAGCCTACTGCCCTTCGTACTTCAGTGACGGTTTTGGGTACCGGCCACTTGTCTATGCCTGCGATTTTTACTGGGTCCATGCGTGTCACCCCCTTTTCAAGGATTACCCCCAGGTAATCCATGGAAGGCACATGGAAGGTGCATTTCTCGGGTTTGAAGTAGAGGTCGTGATCGAGTGCTACTTGGAGAACATCTTGAACGGCCGCTGTGTGTCCTTTCATATCAGTTCGCATTGCAATACCGATGTCGTCCATATAAACTCGTATAGTGGTTCCCAGGAGTTCATGTTTGAGAATGGTGTCTCGGAAGATGTAGTTCATCATGGTTTGGAATGTTGCCGGGGAGTTGGTGAGTCCGAAGTACATGACGGTGGGTTCGAAGAGTCCATACCATGTTTTGAATGCTGCTTTGCCCTTGTCTCCTTCCCTGATGCGTATGTTGTTATACCCCCACCTGATGTCCAATTTTGTGTATATGTGGGCGTTACTAAGGTCTCGTATAAGATCAGTGATGAGGGGTAGTGGATATTGATTGCGTATGGTGACTGCATTGATCTTTCGGTAATCCTGTACTGGTCGTAACTTCCCGTCCTTTTTCTTGATGTAGAAGAAAGGGGATGCGTAGGGTGATTTGGATGGTCGTACATATCCCTTTTCAACTTCTTCAGCAAGGAACTTTTGTAGGGCTTTATCTTCTTCTTGTGTTTGTGGGTATATTTTGCAGTCGATCGCGTCTGGCACGTCTTTTTTGAACTTGATTGCATGATCCCACGCCCGTTTGGGAGGGTACCTTTTTGATTCTTCCTCGCTAAATACTTTAGCGAAGTGTTTATATTCTTTCGGTACTTCCCTCTTTGTTGTGTATTGTTGTGCTTGTATGGCAAGTTCCGTAGCTGTTGTTCGTATCGTACATTGTGATTCCAGTGTTGCTACTATTTCCTCTTTTTTGCTGTTGGTTTGCGCGACGATTGGGTTTGTTTGAGGGTTTATGGATCGTAGTACCACAGGTAGTGTTGTTTCGTCAATGGTTGCACATTTCCAATTGAACTTGGGTTCGTATGCGGCTAACCAGGGATATCCCATCACTACGTCTTCTTGTCCGATGTTGGTTATGAGGAACCTCATGTCTCTATGGATTCCGTGTGTCTGTACTTTTAGATCCACATAATGAGTGATTAACCCATCTTTGTTTTCAGTGTTATCAATGTTCCATATTTTTCGGGGTTTATCTAGGGGTCGCTTCCCTAGTCCCATTCTTCTGACCATAGCAGGACTCATGAAGCAATCGGTGGCTCCTGAGTCTACTAGTCCTTTGATGTCGGCCATTGTTGAGCTAGTTCTGATAGAAATGGGGATTCGCATAGATCGGAATCGCGTAGTTACTATTACAGAATTTCGCTGATGAATTGCCCTCACCCAGGCCGCCAGGTTTAGGCATTTTGAAAATCCTCCTGTCCTAGTAAGTCTCGTAGTACTAGGTCTTTTACATCGTCTCCTTCTTCTGCTACCCTTCGCAGCCAGTGTTGGGCTCGAGTTTGTGGGTTTTCTCGAGGGGGTGAACTTCTGTCTGCTTCGCTTCTGTCGTCGACGATAGCTTCTCGTCCCTGACTCTTGGGTTGATTCCAGACGTGCTGCAAACAGTTGCGACTGAAGTGTCCCTTTTTGTGGCATGTGTAACATTCCACTTCCCTTATATCTCGACGCGGACGTCCCCCTCCTCTTCCTCGCGATATAAATCCTCCTCGGGGTGTGTATGGGGGCGTGTGGTAGTTGATGTCCTCTGATCCTGCAAGCCTTCCCCTGGTTCTTCCAGCGGATGTATCCATGGCATCGGGATGAGATAGTTGTCCTCTCGGAGCCCACCCTCCAATTCGTGGTTTTGGGTTGTTGTTTTTGTGGGCATCCATTCGGGCTCGTGCATGGACATATTGCTGTTGTCTCTTTACTACCGCTTCCCTCCATTGTTGATAGGTTCTTGGTTGATCGAGTTCGAAGGTTTTTAAGTATAGGTTGAGGGGTAATCCGGCCGTGAAAGTGTCGATGGTTTGTGGTTCGTCTAGACGATAGCCAGCCATTCGTGCTAACTCCTCGAATTGAGCCATGTACGCGTCAATGTCTCCTTCTTTCATTTTTATGCCCCGCCTCAGCTGGGCTTGTGCGTCTTCCTTCTCCATGTTGTTGGCGAATCGTTGAGTAAATGAGCGGGCTACCTCTCCCCATAGTCTTTCATCGGTGGTGAGGATTCCTCCTTGTAATTGGTGGTTGAGCCATCTGCTGACAGTTACAACCCATTCATTGATGAGTGATCCTTTGATATAGGTGAGAAAGAACATAGCTCTTCAATAGGGATTTGCCAATAGGGGGTTATCGTTGTTGACTCCCCAGTACAAGTCCCATTGATTGGTGAACATTTGGGTGTTCTTTCTGGTTCCATCGAATACCATTGGCGGGTCTCCTACAAATTTGCCCGAGGGTTGTGGTACTTGTGCTCCCGGAGGCGGTCCTCCTCCTGGGGGTCCTCCTCCTGGGGGTCCTCCTCCGCCGGGGAATCCTCCTCTGCCGGGGAATCCTCCTCCTGGGTTTGGTGGTGGGAGGTCGTGGCGTAAGTATCCTTCTCCTCCACTTGGTGGGTCCGGTCGATCCGGTCCTTCTGCTCTTCGTAGGGCTATTTCGTCTCTTTCATTGGCTTGTTCCATTCCTTGTACATGCCCAGTGTGTGGGTCTATGACGGGGTTTTCTATTTGTGCGACGCGTTCGTGTACCCATTCCGTGATTGTAGTCATTTCCGCTGGGGGGTTAATATGAATGGACTCAGCTAATGCGGCCAATTGACTTTCTTCTGTGGTGTCTCCTGGTTCTCCCGTGGTTACCGAGTCTCTTTCTGATTCGCCTTCTTCGCTCCCTTCAGTTGTTGATGGTGCCGGGGTTCTTGGGTTGTGAAGGATACTATTGTTATCCTCGTCTTCCTGTCTGTCGATGGGTCCTTGATCTCTGTCGGTGACTATTTCGTCTTCGAATATGTCGCACCAATATTCGTCTCCTGTAGGTCTTGTGATATTCCAACGCTGGTGGAACACGCTCCAAGTCGTTTCACACCAGCAGAAGTGACACTGTGGGCATTTTACAATATAATCCAATTCAGTCGGCTATTTCAAGAAATCTGATTGGTCAGATTTTTGGAACTGAATAGGATTATATTGTAAAATGCCCGCAGTGTGAGGGAAGTTGAACTCAACAGGGTAATGTCTGGAAGGTCTTGTGGGTATGTCCACGTAGTAGCCGGTGCTTCCTCCGATAGTCCTCCACCTTGCCGCTTTGAGATATCTTGTGGGGACGTTGCGATGTCCTCGGCTTTCAATAGAGTAGGGTTGGAATACCCAGTGGTCTTTAGTGGTGAGGCGCGCCACGATGGGAGCTTGGTCTTAATGTTACGTAGTCACTGTACGTCTACCTGACTTAGGCAAATGCTATGGCCGCCTCACGAGGGGTACTCAGCGATATGGCAATCACAACGGAGTGATATGCGGATGCTCGTGCAGCGTTCCTTGATACGCGCAACGGTTCCCCCTTTCCTAGTTCCCGCGGGTTTAACTAATCAGGAACGCGGGATACTCGTTACAGAGTCTTCTCCTTTGAGGTACGTTCTATCCGACAGACAGTGCTTCGGATGAGGTAGAGAGAGAGAGAGAGAGAGAGAGAGAGAGAGAGAGCTTTCTGAGGAAGTGAGTGACGATTCAGAAAGACCAAGCTGGAGAGCCTTGGTCTACTACTAGTGGTTTATATACAAGTGAGGAGGGCTTTGAAGCGCCTCCTGGATCGGTTATCGTACAAGTATCACATGTGCTACTCACATTCCACAACCTTCGACGACCTTCCACTGCTGACTGATGTAAGTGTCCGTGACTAAGTACCTCTTACGCCATAGTCACAACTGGTGAGTAAGAGTCTTGGTTCGATCCGTAACAACACTCTGAATTAGATTGCAACTGCATGGCTTAGCTTCCATTTCAGGCTTAGACTCACATGACCTCACATGACCTCACATCACATCACCTAGGCCATCAATTATCTAGTGCTTCCCCCATCTCCCCTCATACACTCTTGGGCTTTTACACACACACTCATACTCACACTCACACCCCCTTTGTTACTTCTCTTACTCACACCCCCAATCACATAGGCCCATGCATGCTATCTTTGTCCATCCTCATTTCATCACCCTTATCACCTGAGGCTAAGGTCACTGCAAGGTCCTCCACTGCACACATCATCCCTGAATCTGGAAGCATGCAATACCAACACTACTGGTGGCATCCTTGCATCATCTTGGAATTTGACAAGAATAAAATCTTGATCAACACACTCTTAGTGGCAATCTTGCCAACCCAGTCTGGAACTATCACACAGACTTGTCAGTTGAGTTGGAATCATCACTCAGGACACTCCTCTGACTGCCAGTGACTTGACCCACCCCCCTGCCCATGGCGACATCTCACAGATGTCTAACCCTTTACTTTCCACCTACCTTCACACTGCACATTCCTGGACAGGATAACATGGAGAATGGCCTTCTCATGGGGCATCTGGACCTAACTCCCATACTGGATGCATATACACTATCTTTTGAACATGTTCACACAAATTTTACATTTCCTGATGACAAGTTTGCAGTACATCTCCAACTGTGATACACCATGACACCAAGCTGCAGATCATTCCACCTTACCCTTGCATACAAGCCCACTCAGCATGAGACCCTGACAATTGATGCATTCAACTTGCTCAAAGTGATTGGGAAAGGATCCTTTGAAAAGGTCATGCAGGTCCGCAAGAAAGACACCCAACACATCTATGTGCAAGATGATTTGCAAAGCCAGCATTGTAAGTCATCCTGGGGAGATCACACATATTCTCTCAGAGAGGATAATGTTGGCCCTGGTCAACAATCCATTTATCATTCCCCTTATGTTCTCATTCCAGAATCTGATCAAGCTCTATCTAGTGGTCACTATATTTGGTGCATTACTCAGTTTAAAATGATTTTCTTGCAGAAGCATGGCCAGAAGCCTGAGGGAGCTTGAGGCAGTCAAGGAACATGTCAAGGCCATAAAGCTAGAGCAGCTGAATGTTTTCTGCACATCGAAAGAACATGAACCTGCACAAAGGAAGGGCTCTAAACCTTCATAAAAGCAAAGGCACAATCATTCTCTCTTATTTGGTTTTTACTGATCCTTTGTAGTGTTAGTCCCTGCACTGTCATCACCCCTACTTCAATGGATCTTTTATTTCATTATCACTGTGTGCTTTGCCACTCATCTCAGCTACTACTCATACCCCACCAACATGATATGTAGATATAGAATTTCTGAACCTTTTAATTGCTACCTACTGTACTTAAGTATAACATCATCTACCGTATGATGGCCATCTCCATGCCCATCCATAGCCATTGGGTCTCTGCTAACCCAACTTAACGGATGGCAGATGGGCCAACCATACCTGTCACTTAACCATCAATTGTATGGCCATACCCATCAGATGGTACAGTGTGCAGCCCTACCTCCCACCATGGCCTAGGCACCACTGGTGTTCACATTATCATCAGCAGCAGGCATCATTGTGGTGGCAGCAGCAACAGCAAGCTTCAGGCACTTTGCAAGTGAGTCCTCTATAGCCACCTCACCCTCCTTGCACATCCTTTTTGCCACAGCACCTATGATGGTGGCCCCACCACCACCACCTATCATGCCTAAGGCAGACACACCGGCTCCATGGCCCATGCTGGGTGTTGCAATGTTATGGATACCAACATTCCCTCCCAGCACCACATCTCACCTATGACCACACACAGGTTAACTTGCTCCTCCAATAGTGGCTCCCATAATGGAAGGTTTGTGCACTAGAGGGGCAGGGGCTCCTCCACAAGCTGGGGCTCACATTGTAGGAGATAGTACAGAAGGCAAGGTGGTGGTAGATGGAGACATCAGTGGTGGTGTGAATGTGGATGGTGTTGATTCACCTAGAACCACCCTGGCCTTTCTACACTCTTTGATCTGCAACTCAAGCTCTTGCCAAATGTGATTAAGAGTACTTTGAAGAGCTTGGAAAAGGATTCATATCATTGATTGAGATTGAGGAGTCTGAGAGAGGTGTTCCCTATAATGTTGCAGGAGTTGAACATTGTCTGTCAAAAAATACATCTGGACACAAGAGATGATCAATGAGTTTGTCATGGTGACTCAGATAGAATAGAGAAATATACCATTTGTTAAAAGACTGCACCAGTCTTTTCTTGTTCCCACACCTCTCAATTTCTCATAAAACTCTCCCTCTCCTCAGCACTGAATGTTCTCTTCAAATACACTCCTAGTTACAACAAGTCCCTCCAGGTAAGGATTTTTTGACAGGATGTCACTAACAACAACCCAAATGGTAGCTAACCATTCCTTCATAGTTGCATTGAAATGTTCAGGGCAGATAACTTTCTCAAGCTTCATGCACTCTTGAACAGCAGAATTGGGGATAAAAAAATCCAACCATGTCTTCTGGTGGGTAGTGTTCATGAGGATCCTTTGGGGGGTGGTTGATAGCCTTGTCTTGTGTATCAGATTTTAAAGGGACTTTCAGGTGTTGCAGGTTGGTAAAATTTAGTAAGAAGTTCAGAAGCCAGGGTGAGTCATAAGGCCTCTCAAATAGGTCAGAAACAAAGAACCAGGGCTCCAATTGAGGTGCAATCAGGGCAAAGGAAGAAATATAGTAAGTGTACTTCCAATGTTGTAAGGTGTATTGTTGTCCTTTGAAAGCTTCAGATGGTGGCAAGAATTAAGGCAAGATCAAAGGTGAGCCTTTTGACTTCTCACAAAGGACCCCTTTCTGGCTGGCCATATGATGAGGTGATTGGTGATTGGTGAGTATGGCTCCACTTCTCCAGGCTATCAAGATCCCAAGTGGCAGAACTATCTGTATGCAGACAGCAGATAGGAGTCAAGTCTAGTGTTGCAATGGCTTCAGCTGATGTTTTTGCTATCTTGGGAAATAAAATAATTAGAAATCTGAAAATATTTGTGGAGGTAGATTACCTCAAAGGCCAGGGGGTCCTCTGCCAACCCTAAGTGATCTGATCAGTGGTTCCTGAGTTATTTGACCAGCTACAAAAGGTTAAAGCCAAACTAATTTTTAGCTGGTCAAATAACTCAGAAACCACTGATCAGATCACTTAGGGTTGGCAGAGGACCCCCCAGCTTCTGAGGTAATCTACAGTGCCAGACAACCAAACTCAACAATTTTTGTAGTGGCTCCCACAGTAGTTTTTTGAAAAATTTAACCCCACCATCATGTTCAGAATGGCAAAGTACATTGAAAACCACACTTTGGGGTTTTCCCATGACTTTTTAGGGTGGCCAACTTTTTTGGCTGAAAAAATTGGCACCTAACCCCAGATTTGGGCTCAGAGGGCCTTGAGTAGGCCTCAGTGATGTCACTTGCCTCCACTGTCAGTTGATCTCAGCAGTGCACCTGTTTATTACCCTCATAAATGAATATATCATATTTTTTTCTTGACCAATATCATCTATTTCCTTCCACCACAAAGCTTTAAGGACATCAAATACTAGTTCAAAATTGCGTCTACAGACATCATTGCTTGTGGCCTAATTCTGTGATGCAATTTTTGCTTTTGAACAGCCCATTCAGCTAGTGATTGGCACCCAGAGTGGTGTCCTTGTGCACACAGATTAGTCTCTTCATGTACTGTCTTTGTTTATTTGCCCAATGATGACCATGGCACTGTTGGTGGCCCATGAGTTCATTGATGGATCAGTCACATGTTACCTCAAATGTGGGATTTACACAGCCTGTATAATTTTTCTGAATACATTTGGTGCCACCAGAGTGTGTGCATCATGCTCAGATAAACAAAACAAATCAATTAAGCCTAATTTTGAGTACTGGGCACTAAATTTTTGGGGGTGGCCAACTTTTGAGGGTGTAATTTAATAACATCATCTCTAAACACTTCTACATCAATTCCGGGCATTTTCAAAAAGTTCAAGAAAATTGTCAAGTTTGGTTGTCCAGGACTGTACCTCCACAAATATTTTCAGATTTTTAATTATTTTATTTCCCAAGATAGCAAAAATGTTGGCTTGAGCCATTGCAACACTAGTCAAGTCCCAGTGTACCGTGGCTCAGGGCACTCTGGAGCTCTGAGGCCATCCCGGTCGACATATGCTGCCCATACTAACCCTGTTTACTGTGTTGGTGGCAACAGGACCGGGGAGTGTCCTTGCCATTATACAGCTGAACAGCTTCAGAATAAACTGTTGTTCTCTTTTTTTTTCGGCACTGGTCATTTGTCTTCGAGGACTAAGTGCGACCTCGGCCAAGGAAGCAAAGCGCTCACAGCAACACAGAGAAAAAGGGACCAAAAACAAGATATAACGGATGATACAATTACACAAGTCCTCAAGCTACAAGTGCATGGCAGCAAAAAAACCAGTTATCGTGAGCAATGTGTACGTATACGGAATCTATGGATGTGCTTGAGTCAGACGGAAGGTGATGGGCTTCCCACCGGCGGTCGCGTTACCGTCACCAGGAGTCGTCATTGCGGCAACAGCGACAACAGCAAGTGTCAGGCGCTTCGCAAGCGAGTCCTCCATAGCCACCTTGCACTCCTCACGCGTCCTTTTTGCCGCAGCACCCACGATGGCGACCACGCCAGCGCCACCTGTAGCACCCGAGGCAAGCACACTGGCTCCACAGCCCGTGCTGGGCGTCGCAGCGCCACGAATAACGATGTTCCCTCCCAGCACCGCACCTCACCCACGACTACGCGGAGGTTGACTTGCTCTTCCAGAGCAGCGCCCGGAACAGAGGTTTGCGCATCGGAAGGGCAGGAGCTCCTCCGGACCTCCACGAGCTGGAGTTGGTGTTGAGGGAGATGGGACAGAAGGAGTGGTGGTGGATGGAGATGCCGCTGGTGCCGCGAATGCGGATGGTGCTGACTCGCCCAGGACGACCCCGGCCTTTCTCTACTCCTCAACCTGCACCTCGAGTTCATTGACCTTGTTTGAGCCTTGGCTTCATTGTACCTTCCGGCCAGCCGCTCTCGATGGCATTCTCAACGTCAGCCTGGTATTTCGTTTTGAGCTCTGCCTCCTTAGCGGCCCAGCAGCTGCGACCGCCGCGTCAACGACTGCCTTTTGATTATCCGCAGTGGGGACAGCTACAGGTGCAGGGCCCGATTCCTGCGCCTTGGCCGTCCCGGCTGCTTCCGCTGCCTTCTCGCGGTGATTCACGACCAGACGTTCTTCAAGAGCCCGCAATTCCTCAGCGTGTGGCTTGGTAAGTTCCTCGGACGCTGCCGATGGAGTGCTGCGCAGTCCACTCGTAGCTTTGTCCACCGCGGCCTTGATCGCAGTGTCCTGCTCCTCCGTTGCTTTCTGCTGCGCCATCTGTTGATCGCGTATCCGAGCGCCGTGTTTTTCCTGTTGGGATTCGGAGTAAGCCAGAGGCGAGACGACGCGGCGAGTATGTAAATTACGTTGGACATCCGGAGGCCACGTTCAGCTTCCTTGAGCTTCTCTACCTCCTCTTGCGCGATCTAAAGTGATATGAGCATGATCAAGTGAGTGTTCACACCGTAGGGACGCTACCCTGACCTGCGAAAGAGTCTCGTCACGGTCTTTGACGCGATCTGCCTCCCCACCCTCCCACTCATCCTCAGAGGCTTTGGCTTCCGTCGCCTCGGAGGTTGGCTCATTTCATGCCTCCTTACTGCGAGAAGCTGGTCTCGCTCCTGCGTAAGAGCAGCCCCAATTCCCTGTCAGAAAATGCGTCGGTTAGGTAACTGAAACACCCTACAAGGCTCAACTCGAGATCGGACGTGTCCGGCGTAGGCACCGGCGCTTGTACAGTCTCGCCTGTCCTTCCTGCAAAGCCTGCTCCCGAGCAGTTTTCTCGTGTCGCAGCAGTTTGGCAAGCGGCCTGGATAAGGTGGGTGGCTCGGTGGTTGCGCTATCTTTGGGAGCATCCCGCTCCTCTGCGATCGTGGCGGACTCCGTCTTGGTTTCTTCGAGGTTCGACTTGAGCTGAGTGTTTTCGGCACCCAAGGCGCCCATCCGCTACCGGAAGGTCTGGTTATATTTGGCTATCGCCTCCCTGTGAGCCTTGTTCGTTCTCTCTAACACGGCGATCTCCCTCCCCAGTAAGATGACGCCATATCGGCATCAACCAATAAAAAAAATATATTGCAGCTGAGACGATTCCTCGATTGAGTTGTCTGCTGGGATTCCCAAGCAGACATTTCAGTCCGCAGGCTGGTCCTTGAGCAACTGGATTCCGGTGGGGTCTACGCGATCGTACTACAATGCGATATCAGCATCTTCAAAAACTAAAGCGCAATGAACAGATGGACAAACAACCTTGGTAAGCAATTGGTTGTTGCACTCTTGCCACCCTGCGATTCCCCTCTTCTAGTCGTGTGACGTGCTCGCTACCCACATATACCTCAGCTTTCATGGGCCTGCTCACGGAGAGCATTGAACTCTTGAAGCACTCTTCAGCTCAGCTTGTTATCGAGCTCACGTGACAGGCCTCGGAGTCCGCTCGTAGCGTAGCGTTGCTCTCGCACAGAAGGTTCAGTTGCCGGATCTTTTCGACAGCTCTGCGTGTTGTACATCTGTAGCTTCCGCGGAGGCAGTCCGTTCACGTTCCTATAGGACCGGAAAAAAAAGGCATCCGTCAGTAGTGGTGTCTGGGAAAAGATGATGGGCTTACGTGGGTCATGCATGACGTGTCCGATTTGGCTCTTTTCGGCGTGCATTCTTCTGCTTCCCAAGCTCGAGCTGCATGTTCACGATCATCTTCTCCATTCTCAGGTAATTGGTCACAGAAGAGCTCATAAAGTTTCGCCTCGGTGCCGTCGGCGGTATCGCCTTCGCCAGGCGTGGCTACGGTGGTGTTGGCGGGTGGGCGGCATGAGAATTGACATTGTCTAGGTGTTGATGAAGGTCATTACTCTGCTCCGTCACCGCCTTACACCTGGTAAAATTCGAGAGATTTAGGCAGTACCGTGGGCCCGGTGTGAACAATCATACCTCGCGGCTAGATCGGAGATCTCTCTCTGTCGAGCGCTGTCCCTGCTGGTTCCAACTGCTCTCAGAATTGGTTAGCGAGGCCTTTACAGTCTCCGCCACAGTGTTGTTCCGATCAGAGCGCTGAAGATCGTGGATAGGCCGCTGAAGATCTTTGATAGCCTTAATAACCTCCGCGCGTGCAATGGCCTCTCGTGAGTATCTCCCCACGGTAACCTATTTGTACCCAGTGAGTAGATGTAACGAAGGGGCTGGAATGATGAGATGCTACGCTTACCTGGACGCGCTCCTCATGGGCTTGAGCACCAGACTCGCGAGTTAACCTATTTTCGGCGAGGTCCTTCTCTGAAAGCGTCATATCTACGATGGTGTCTTCCAGGGTCTTCCTATCCGCCTGCCGTACACTCTCGAACCCGTGTTTCGACCCAGCTAGGGACGTTCTAGTTTGCTCGAGCTCTTGCTCGACGTTCTTAAGAGGGTCTCTTGCTGGGCCTATAGTAGGAGTACGTGAGTTGGTGCGGAGAAAGATGCGCAGGCTAAACTGAAAATACCCAGGAAGCAGCGAGCTGGGCTTCGGTGGTGGACTTGTACATCGTGCTGAACGACGCCAGAGCCTCTTCACTCGCCTGGCTGACCTCATTGAATTGTTGGATATGATTACGAGCAGTAGCCAAATCAACTTCGGCCACCTTGAGCCTGGCACTAGGACCGAAGTGAGCGGAATGTAGAAAGACAACGGTACGCAACCTACCGAAGGTTCGCCACCTCAACCTCCAGCTGATCTTCACGTGATCCACCCCCAGCGCTAACATGGTAAGTAGCGCTGGCACTATTGACGCCCTTCCTTTCATTTTATGTTCGCGACTCTTTCAAGTCAAGGAGATCGCCTTCTAAATCGAATGCCTGAGAGACGACCAGGCGATAAAGAGACAAAAGGATGGCGTTTCAAAGGAAACATGGGAAGACCCCCGAGAGATTTTCGAAATCAAGGTCGTCCTGAATTGGCACGGAGAAATCAACCCTTGTCAAACCAGCGGTGTCATCCTCACTTGGCATGACGGATTAGTTCGGCGGCCGCGGCCACAGCAGTGGCCTTGCTCTTTCAACGCGTTCTCATGGACCTCCATGAGAGTGGATGAACAGCACGAGAGTTTCGGTAAACTCTCCCGCTAAATCGGACTGTATGTTGGCCTTTCTGGGGTTAGGGTTAGTTCCAGTGTCGATTTTGGGCCTGTGTCGAGGTCGAGAACTTTGGTCTTCCCGATTTCGCGCACTCCTCCGAAGGCTCCGATTCCTTTCGTTCCACTCATCTCCTCCCGTCTCCTCCTAGGGCCTTGACGCATCTTCGTGTCTTGAGTGAAGTGCTTCTCTTCACTGCAGGAGTGACATTTGAGGTGAATCACTTCTCCGATGGGTCGAAGATCTGCATTTATTAGTCGCGACTGCACCACCCGGAACGTCACTCCTCTCATGATACGAGGCAGCGTTCCCTCATTCCTTTGTACGCCGTCTTGCGTTACGCGCTCTTACTGACCTTCCCTGACCGCTCTGCAGGCCCCACGGAGCGACGCGCCGCATTGAAGCGCACAAGAGAGCATGGGGTGGGTGTCCTGCGCGCAGCCATCATTATCGCGGAGCGCACGATCTGAAGGCCGCCCGTCGTCATTGAGGGGACAGCTCTGACCAAGGCGGCGCAGGGTTCCGCCGAGGAAGCCGAGATGCTGCTCATGCGATTTACTGAGTTGATGGTTTTCGAGAGCGGGATGGACAGACACGTCACTGGAGCAGAGGAACGTGATCCTAAGTCACCTTCTCAATACCGGGTTCTCCCCTCCTACTTCGTCGTGCGCGTTGATGTGCTTAGTCGCGTTGTGAACAGTCACCGGGGAGGCTGCTGTGGCGCACTTGCTCCCGGACACGCCGCCTCCTGAACCAGTGGCGATCAGCATGCCTGCGGAGCGTACGACATAATATAGCATTTCTGCTGGTTCTTCATCGCTTGAGAGACACCCGAGCGCGTGGTAGAGCGTCAGACACTCGCGGCGCTGCGGATGAGCTGGGCCACGTGCATTGTAGCATGGCTCAGAGTCACCGCAGTGCTCGTTCCTTTTCTTTGCCAGATGTTCGTACTAACGTCATTACGGAGCTTGGTTTTAAACGCACATGAGTAGATAGTCGAGCTACTGACTACAGGCTGGCTTGTGCCGGGACCTGTGGCTTCTGTCGGTACGTCCTTGCAGGCACAACAACTTATATTTGTTGTCCCAAAGGTGCTGTGCGTTTCTTGTTTCATCACGGACACACATACCGGATACGTCACTTTTCTCTTCTTCCCCAACCCCCCACGTCTGAAGATCCCGCGCCATCGGTTGTATAACAACGTCTGACAAACGTCTGCACCTGGGAGACATCGTCATGGACTCGCTGGATGCGGTGGTTCTCGGTGAAAACGGGAGAAGTGTTTTGACACTACATGCTGGTGTTTCTAGTCGAGTAGGCACCTCCAACTCACCCCTGATACATGATTCAGGTTAGAATATGTATTTAATCATATGAGGCGCCGCACCTGCACCGGTGCTACAAGTGTTGGGAGGCAGTCGGCACCAGTCGGAAATGGTAATGGCTGGAAGAATTAGTAAGCGAGTAGCATATGTCGTACGGTCCGGTCGGACAACATAAATAGGGGTCTACGCTCTAAACTCATCCACTAACTCTGCGCTTCCCTGAGCCGCGCCTCTCTGTCATACTCCACTTCCCTGACAATCAGGGGAGAAATATATTCTACCTACTACACCAAGCGTGCTTGTTCACGTTCGACTTGACGGCCTTGCGTGCTTCAGGGTTGTCAACCCTAGCCTTTCGGTCAATTGCCTATCGACTCCGCTGCTGATGCAATATGAATACGCTCACATATAACAAGTCATATACGCCAATACCAACACAAAGCTGTCCAGTAATAGTAGTGCCTCGATGAGCTTCGATCTAATCCGTTAAATTACACGTCAAGCCGTGTACCAAAAAAAACATATTGCATTAGCGGTTCTATCTCCTAGGAGTCAATACAACTCATCCAACTAGGTCCGTGGACGAAATTAGAAAGATCGAGACGGGTTTCGTATTCGCCAGCGACCCAGATATTGCGTGGACGATGAAGATGTGCCCTGTGCACTAGTGGGATCCACATTAAAAGTTCGCCCTTATTACCACGTATCCATCCATCGTCGTTTATCACAGAGTGATCCGTGAAGCTGACCTGTGTAACAGTTATCAGGCTTCCTATCGTAGCATCCAAGACACGAATTGACTTATCTGTTGATGAGACGATCCGCTGGCCATCTGACGAGGATCCCATGGAGGTGACTGAACGTGTGTGTCGAGTAAATGGGCCTGTCGCCGTGTCTCCATTCGTGGCGATCCATACACGAACTGTTTGATCGTCCGAGCCTGAGACGATCCGCTGGCCATCTGGCGAGAACGCCACAGAGTTAACC
>WNGR01011333.1_pt1 | contig 15046 bp, 22 predicted proteins | sample 5407581 | NCBI WGS metagenome assembly WNGR01 (sample SAMN13153383, study PRJNA577476) | soil metagenome | isolation source: 80 cm soil or saprolite under Garry oak tree replicate 2 | place: USA:California | collected 2016-06-15
GGCGTGGTGTTGGTGCCTGACGGGGCGCTGGTGGTCGTGGAATGGGCGTGGGAGCGGTTCGATGAGGCCACCGCGCGCTGGTGCTTCGGCCGGCTGGCGCCACCCGATTCGGCGGCTGAGCCGGGCTGGCTGCACCGGCGCCGGGATGAGTGGGCCGCGTCCGGCCAGCCGTGGGATGGGTTCTCCGGGGCGTGGGCGACACAGGAGGGGTTGCACTCCGGCGAGGAAATCGTGCGCGGGCTGGACGCGCGGTTCGACCGCCGGCTGTGTGGGTTCGGGCCGTACTTCTTCGCCGACCTTGCCGATACCACCGAGGCGGACGAGCAGGCCGCGATCGACGCCGGGCAGGTCCAGGCGAACGGCATCTGGTACACAGGCCGGCGACGCTGAGAAGCGTCTCTGCCTGCTTGACGTCTGCGAGAACGGACGGCGGCTTTACCTGCCGCGTCCGGCCTGGCCTTGCGCGATGCCAGCCGCTGACCATCCCTCAACCGGCCAGCGGTTGGTCGGTTCGCCCGGGGTTCGGGTGGTTGGCGAAGAGCTCCAGCAGGGAGGTCCAGCCGCTGCCGCCGATGATCGCGTCGCGGATCATCGCCTTGGGCCGGGAGGCTTGGCCGTCCTGGCGTGAAGCGGAGGTGATGGGTGCAAGCGCGCCTGACGGGCTAGTCTGACGGGCGTTTGCGGTCCGTTGCGGCTGGTCCGGGCCCGCCGGAAACCAGGAGGAAGGTGTGCATGCGGTCAGTCATGGACAGGCTCGGGGCGCGCGAAGCATCCGCTGAGCCGGTGACGGTGGACGACATCACCGTGACGCCCCGGTCGCGAGCGCTGCTGGTCCGCTTGCCCAAGGGCGGATTGGTCTGGAACCGTCCCACCCCCGTCCTGGTGGAGCGGGACGGACAGGCGCGCCGCATCCCGATTATCGACGTCACCCCCATCCTTCAGGTGAGCCTGCTCGGTCTCGCGGTGCTGATGGCCGCCGCCAGCGCCAGCCTGTTTGGGTCGCGCCACCGGACGGGAGGAGCAGCATGACCGACACCAGCCACGCCTCGCCGGACGAGGCCGTCTCGCTCGCCGACAGGGCCGGCGAGCAGGCGCCGAAGATGCTGGAGAAGATCTTCGCCGCCGCCCAGCCGGGCGCCGTCTTCGGCCAGCCGGTCGAGTCCGGCAGCTACACCCTCATCACGGCCTCGGATCTACGCGACCACCGTGGAGCAGAAGATCAATGACACTCGGCTCGGCGCAGTGGGCTACGCCTTCACGCGTTCCCCTGAGGCCGCGGACCGCTCGATGGCGGCGATGACCTCGTGGCGGCGGACGGCGTCGGCGAAGTCCGGCACGGTGTGCGTTCCGTTGTCGATGTCTGCCGCCAACGCGGCGTAGGCACGCCCGACGTTGTAGGCGGGCGCTCCTTCCAGGCTGGTGAGCGCGGGCCACTTGTGTGTCAGCGCCGCCGGGGCGGCAAGCTCGGCGGGCTCGTTCCGCCCGTGTGCTCCGGCGACGGTCAAGGGATAGATTTGGGGCTGTGCACCGTCGGCGGTAATCTGGACCGTTCCGTCGGTTCCGTTGATTTCCCACAGGAACCCGGTACCGCCGGCCACTGCCTCACGGACGTGGACGCTGGCGGTCGCTCCGGACGTGAGGGTGCCGATCACCGCGATCTGGTCGGCCGCCGTTTTCACGATCTGCTCGCCGGTCTCTTCGATGGTGATGAGCGGCCTGCGTAGATCCGACACGGCCGACAGGTCGGCGAACTCGCCCAGGACGTAGTTGAGGATGTCAAGGCTGTGGCCGACGGCGATCGTGAGCACGTTGGCCCCGTTTGTCTTGTCGAGCATGTAGGCGTTGGGCTGGCCCACGACGTCGCCCGGGACCGACAGCCCGACCATGGTGGTTGACAGGACCTCGCCGACGTATCCGTCGCTGAGCAGCGCTTGGACGAACTCGATCGCCGGGGCCTGGCGGGCCTGCAACCCGACGACCGTGCGCACCCCCTGCTCGGCGGCGAGCGCGGCCATCGCTTGCGCGTCGTCGAGGTCGCGGCCAAGTGGCCACTCGCAGTAGACGGCCTTGCCGGCGGCAAGTGCGGCGCAGACGAGCGCTCGATGGTGGGGGACCTTGACGGTCACAGCGACCACGTCGATGTCTGGTTGGGTCACCAGCTGCTGGTGGTCTGAGAACGCCGCGCTGACCCCGAACACCTCCCCTGCTGCGCGCGCGGATTTGGCGCTGTGCGCGCTGAGTGCCCGGATCTGGTAGTTCGGCAGCGCGCGCAGTGCCGGGATGTGGGCGGTGGCGGCCCAGCCCCGGACAGGGCTGACCCCGATGATCCCCACACCCAACGTCGATTCAGGCATTGGCCATTTGTGTGTTTGCTCCTTCGCTGCGCTAGAACCCAGGACCTCGTCGACGAGGACGACGGTGATGATCTCGCGACTGATCATGAGGACCTTGTTCACGGCGCTGTGGATGCCGTACGCCGCCTGCGCGCGCGCATCCTCCAGAGGGGAACGAGTAGTCGTTGATCCGGCGCAGGCCTTCCTCGAGGTCCGACACGATCTTCTGCGTCCCCACGACGAGGATGACTCGCCCGGCGCCGCTGGCGTACGGTCCGAGCTGACTGCCGCCCATCGAGGCCGCCAGCAGCGCTCCGGTCTGGGTGACCGCGTGGACGCTGCCGAGCATCACGTCCGGCGCCGCGGACAGGCGGCGGAGCGGTCCGTGTCGCTCGTGCGTCGTCCGCCACGGTCCCGAAGCGACGCTTGATGGACTGATCGAGGTCCAGCTGGACTTCGGTGGACACAGACCGCTCGTTTCCCGGGGCTGCTTCGCCCTGTATGCTTGCACTTGCAAATACCTTACCTTCAACTTAGGTGCATATGCAAATACTTCCTGAGACCGATGCCGCAGAGCTCTTCGACCGGCTCGTGGAGGATCAGGTGCCGGGCCGCCGTGGGTTGCAGGCCTGGCGCTCGCTGCTGCGGGCCCACGCCACACTCATGCGCCGACTCGATACGGAGCTCGAACGAGAGACGGGCTTGGCCCTAGCCGACTACGACGTGCTCGCCCAGCTGGCGGAGGCCCACGGTGACTTGCGCATGACGGAGCTGGCGGACCGGGCGCTTATCTCTCGGTCGGGCATGAGCCGTCGCGTCGCCCGGCTGGTCGATGAAGGCCTCGTCCGCCGAGACAGAGCGGGTACCGACGCCCGTGGTGTCGTGGTGGCGCTCACCGAGGCGGGCACCGCCCGCCTCGCTGAGACGGCGCCCGTCCACGCCCGCGGGATCTCAAAGCTGTTCGTCGCCCAGCTCGATGATCAGGAGTTCGCCCTCCTCGAGCGCGCTCTGAACAAGGTCATTGTCGACTGCTCCTTTGGCTGAGACCCAAAGCGCGTGAACCCCCGGCTGGAGCTCACGGCTCGCTTGCAAGTCGTCTCGACGGCCGCCGCGCCACCATGTACTCCTCACCGCCCTGCCTTGGGACGGGTGGGGAAAGGCGGCCTGTAGTTCCGTTTTCTGGGTCGAGGCCGGAGACGACCTGAGCTCGGCGCCGTCCTCGAGCATGACGCCGCCCATCACGCCGATCTTGTGGGTGCCGAAAACTCGCCCACCTCACGCGACCTGGGCATACTCGTGGATGAGCCCGCCCAGCCGATCGACCCGCACGACGCACGTGTCGGCTGTCGGAGCGGGGGGCGGGACGGCTTTGAGTGGTGATGCCTGCCCGAGCGCACGGTGTGGTCGATGTTCGTTGTCGTGCGCCACATACTCCGCCAACACCGTCTCCAACTGCCGTTGACCCAGAATCAGCATCCGATCGAGCAACTCACGACGGACGGTGCCAACCCACCGTTCCGCGAACGCGTTCGCCCGAGGTGCCCGCACGGGTGTGCGCAGGATCTGGATGCTCTCGGAACCGAAGACCGCATCGAAGCTGTCGGTGAACTTGGCGTCCCGATCGCGGATAAGGAACTTGAATTGCCCGACGCGGTCCGCCAGCTCCATGAGCAGGTTGCGGGCCTGCTGGACTAGCCACGCCCCGGTTGGCTTGGCCGTCACCCCCAGAACGTGGACCCGGCGACTAGAGATTTCCATCACGAACAGCACGTACAGGCGCCTGAGCAGCACCGTGTCGACGTGGGAGCAGCCGCACGCCAGGATGCCCTGGGCCTGCGCGGACAAGAACTGCCGCCAGGTCAGCCCCGCGCGGCGTGGCGCCGGGTCAATGCAGGCGCGTTTGAGCAGCAGCCACACGGTGCTCGGCGCGACCCGATATCCCAGCCGTGCGAGTTCACCGTGGACGCGCCGATACCCCCATGTCGGGTTCCCCGCCGCCATCCGCAAGATCAGGCACCGCAGTACTGGCGACAGCGACGGTCGACCGGGTGGGCGGTGGGGCTTGGTCCAGTGGCGACTGACCATGGCTCGATGCCAGCGCAGCAACGTATCGGGAGTGACGAGGCGATGATATCGGCGCTCCCTTGACAGGAGCCGGCTCAACGCCGCGAGGATGGCCCGGTCTGGCTTGGTGGGACGTGGTCTGGCGACCTGCCGGCGCAGCACCGCGACCTGGTGTCGCAGCACGAGCAGCTCGGCGTTTTGGACGCCTGCCCACGGGCGAGCAGTGCGAGCCAGCCGATCAGCTGACACAAGGTCAGGTAGAGCAGTCGCAACGTCATGACTGGCGATCATCGCGGACCCACACCACTGGCGCGAAGCTGCAGGCCCACGCCATCGACAAGGTTTTCGGCACCCGCAGGTAGAACGGGTCGAGGTCGAGCTGGTCGACGACGTCCAAGATGAACCAGGCGAGGTGGTCGTGGGGCAGCCAGTCGCGCAGGTCAGGGGCAACAGGAAGGGCTGGTCCCGCTCGCAGCGCACAAAGTTGTAAGCCATGAACCATTCTCGCATTTCATGGCTATTAGTACAAAGAGGAAGATTCTTTAGTGTCAACGGGCGCGCTGCTCGGACCCGGGCGCCTCGCCGAGGAGGTGGACACCGTGCAGTGGGTCACCCGCGAGCACCCCAAGACCGACCGGATCGCCTGCCCCTGGCTGATCCGCCGCTTCATCGACCCCCACGCCGAGATCCTCTACGTCCCCGCCGACCAGGTCCTGGCCATCGCCGACCGCCAGCAGGCGATCTCCTTCGACGCGCCCGGGGCCCGCTACACCCACCGCGACGGGCTGTGCTCGTTTGAGGTACTGGTCGCCGACTACCGCATCGACGACCCGGCCGTGGCGCTGCTCGCCGCCCAGGCCTTGCGCGGGCACGGCGCTGCCGTGCCCGCTTTGCTTGTCCAGCCCACCGCTCGCCGGTCCGGTTCGCGGTCGGTATTCACTCGGGCCGTCCGTGAGCCAGCCGGCAGTTTCAGGTACGGGACCACCACGGGAGTAGCCGCTCGCCGGCTGCTGCACCGGTGGACGTAGCAACCGGCACGGTCCGGTTCCCGCCGACCTGCTCGAGTGTCGACGGTGAAGAAGTCGCAGGCCAGGATGCCAGCCGCCTGGCGGCGCAGGAACGACCGCCAAGTCGTGGCGACCCGTCGAGGCGCTGGGTCGATCCCATGGGTCCGCAGCACCCGGCCGATCGAGCTGGCCGACACCTGGCAGCCCAAGCGGAGCAACTCGCCGCGGATCCGCTGGTAGCCCCACCGCGGATTCTCCGAGGCGAGCCGCACGATCACCGCTGCACGTGGTCAGGGACCGGCGGTCGACCCATGGGCACGGTCGGGTATGTCCACCGCCGGCGCACCAAGCGCCGATGCCAGCAAAGCAGCGACTCCGGCTTGACCAGGAACACCGACCAGCGCGGTCGTGGGAGCTGACGGCTCAGCGCCGCGAGCAGGGCACGATCCTTGGGCTGCAGGCGAGGCCGCGGACGCTGGCGACGCGGCACCGCCAGCTCATGTCGCAGCACCAGGATCTCGACCTCCTTCGCCTCAGCCGATCGGCAACAGAGCATGACCAACTCAAGGACGCGGCCCAACGCCAGGTAGACGAACGACCAGACCACCGACACCTCGCAGCGGAAGGCGAGCAAGCGACGACGCATCGTAGCCCGACGTCAAGCCAGACCCGCTGATCACCGGCACCATCGACTTCTGGCACCCCACGGTGCGGGGCGGGCTCTTGCCCGGCCCGTGCGCTGCCTCAGTAGCCGGCGCCGAGGCCGGCGCGTGGCACCGTCGCCAGCACCTGCTGCTGGTAGTAGACCGGGCCGCCCTCGTCAGCCGTCACGCTGGAGGGGTAGTGGGTGGAGACCATGAGCGCGTAGACGTTCGCGTTGGAGATCGCGAGCGCGAAGTAGTCGCCGATGAACCCGCGGCCCGTCGGGCAGGGGTCCCTGGCGCCGGCGCAGGGGTACTGCGAGAGCCCGCCGAGATGCTGTCCCGGCTGCTCTGGATCCCACGTGTACTTTGAGATCCGCACGTTCGCGCCGACGAGCACGGCCCCACTGCCGTTGTCCTTGTAGGCCTGCAACGAGGTATCGATGCAGAAGTTGGTCCGCCCGACGTCGCCAGGCAAGACGCTCGGGTCGTTCGGGCATGCCATTCGGCGGTCGTAGAACGCCACCGCCACCGCGCCGCCGGGGCCGGCGGCGACCGACGGCTGGAACTGGTCGGTGGGCACGCCGAGCGCGTCGACGTTGTCGTTCACCAGGACCGGCGTCGTCCAGGTGAAGCCCCCATCGGTCGATTGCGTGAACTTCACGTCCATCTGGCCGGAGGCCGCGTCCCAATCCTCGTAGGTGAGGTAGAGGTGGTTGGGATAGGTCGGGCTCGCGGCGAAGTTCTCGGTGATGCCGTCGCGGAAGCGGGTGTTCGGCAAGACCCCGCCCGGGACGCCATTCACCGTCGTGATCGGCACGAACGGCGTGAACGTTTGGGCGTCGTCGCTGGAGCGGGCGACGTAGATCGTCGAGGAGGTCCCGTTGGGCGGGAACGAGACCACCGCGACGTAGACATTGCCGGCGGCGTCGATCTCCGGGTACACGTAGGTGACCGCCGCGCCGACCTGGGAGGGCGGGCTGATCGTGACCGCCTTGGCGAAGGTTTGGCCGCGGTCGCGGGAGACGGCCATGCGCACCTTGATTCCCTGGCCCGCCGAGGCGCCGTTGAAGACGGCCCAGGCGGCGTACACGTGGTCCTGGAACTTGTTGCCGGGGATGTGGTTGACGGCAACCCACTGCTTGTCCTCGACGTGCCCGGCCTGCTTGGCGGAGGCGTTGTTGGGCGGCTCGAGCGCCACGCCGCCGTTGCCCTTCACCCAGTGGCGTCCCATGTCGTCGCTGTAGGAGATGTCGATCTCGCCGTCCGGATGGAGCTTTGTTGCGTCGAAGAACGAGTTGAACGGCAGCATCGTCTGGTAGACGCGGCCGGTGGTGTCGAAGTCGACGTTGGGGTCGGTCGTGTCGGTCCAGCTCGGCGGCATGGCCTGGGTGCCGGTCGAGACGCAGTCGTAGCCCTGCACCTGGTTGTTGGAGACCGGCGCCCCGTTCAGGATCTGGTAGGCACCGAGATAGAACATGTAGAAGGTTGAGTACTTGTCGAAGAAGAACTTCGAGCTGCCGACCAGATCCTCCGTCCCCGGCTTGACCGCGACCCAGGACTCGGAGTGGTTGGCGTTGAAGGGCCCAGGCCGGCAGGTGCCGGCCAGCGGGACACGCGAGCCTGATGGGACGGGATAGCCGCCGCCGGTCGTCGGCGAGCTCGCGACGACGTTCGTGAACGGCGCGCTCGCGCTCCATAGGGCACCGCCGACCCCGCTGGCGACGGGCATGGCGCCAAGCACGATCGCGGCCGCTCCGAACGCCGCCAGCACCCCGGGCAGTCTCCTCATTGTCTCTCCCCCATTCGCCCGCTTCGCTAGCGCTCGGTCTACCACGGCCGCGAGGCGGCTACCAGAGGTCGCCTCAACACCGGCGTTGAGCGCCTGGTGTCCGCAAGGACGTAGAGGGTCCAAGCCCCCCCACCGACATGAACCATCCGGATACCAGCGCCTCACTACGACCCTGGCGCTCTGAGCAGCGGCGACCGCGGGGTCAAGGGCGACGAATTTGGAACGCATTGTCAAGCGTCCCGCGGATCTTGCCATCGCCCCAGGAGGTCCTTCGGCATAAGCGTGACAATGCTCTGACAGTGGGGTGGAAAGGCGTTTCCTCAACACTGGGCGCGATGTCGCCGGGGCCGAGGGCTCAGCAACGGCTGCTATGCTCGTATCGATCGGCCGCAGCAGTGCGCTGTGCACGATCCGCACCCAAGGATGGAGCGTACCCGCGGGAGCGGCACCGATCTCCCCAGCAGAGCACACCTCCCGCAAGTCGAGGCGTCCGTGCCGTGGCCTGGCCCCAGGAGATCGCGCTCCGTCGGCGCGCCTTGAGGTAGTCGTGGAGGTCGGTGAACCCCAGCTCGATGGCGCGGTGGTGGAGGCGGCGCTGCTGGCCGTCCAGGACGGTGGAGCCGCCCCTGATGGTCAGCCTGCGAGGCGTGGGTATCGATGAAGCTCACGACCTCGGTGGACGCGGGTCCAGCTCCCCCGCGAAGAAACTGGCGGCCGCCTTGAGGATCTCGTGGCGCCAGACTGAGCGCCTGGTTAAAGAATGGTCGGTCGTCGTGGTCACCCAGGGAAACTCCTCCCCCCATCCCAGCCCAATGATTCAGCAGCCCAACTGCCTCACCGGAGGGTGACACAGAGGGTTTCACTCGTCGCGAACAGGGGAAACAGCAAAGCAACCCAGGCAGCGGGGGCGGGGGCGGGAGGTGGACGTGATGTCCCGGCAACGACGCAAGCAGCGCCGCAACTCAGCGCGCAGGCCGTGGTGGCGACCGCTGGTCGGTCTTGGCCTGCTGGCGGGCTGGCTGGCCGTCTCCAAGCGCGGCCGCCAAGCCGTGAAGGTGGCGAAGGAGCAGGCGAGCAAGGCGCGCCAGAGGCTCGCCGCGGCCCGACCGGCTCGGACCACCACGGTCGCGCCGCCCACCGGCGCCCCTCCAGGTCCGGTGCTGGCCGAGGTGACCAAGCTTCCCCAGGGCAACGACAGCGGCGACGAGAAGCCGGGGACCAAGCCGGACACCGAGACGTCTGAACCGCCCACGGGCCAGTAGCGCAGCGGCACCTGGACCGGGACGTCGCGGCGCCGCTGGGACGGCACGCGTCGGCGCTCGCGTCTGGGCGGCGCTACCGGGCAGGGCCTCGGGGATGCGGCGCGACACAGGTTGGGCTTTGACGCGCCGACGGTGTGGGCCGTCGATGCCACTGGTCGATGCCGCTGGGGGAGTGAGGAGCGTGGCCGCTGCCCGGCCGCGCTCGCCTTTCGGACGGTCGCCGCACAGCGGTCATACGCTGCTGCAGAATGGCGAGAAGGTTCCGGTGCGCGCCGGCCGTCGCCCTTCGGGTCGCCAGCCGGCCGGTAGCTGATCTGGGCGCAGCCCGATCCCGACCGGCGGCCCAGCCAGCTCGCCCTGGGTATCGCCCTGCACGTCGAGGTGCGCAGGCCCGTCGACCCCGCCCAGGGCGCCCGGTTCGATCCGCCAGCCCGCGGCGGCGGCGCAGGCGTTCGATCCCACCTCCACCTACGCGGCCGGGGACCCTTTAGATACCGGGGAGCTGGGCGGTGATGCCCTTGGCGTGCTCCAGAATCGGGTTGACGTCCTCTGCCTCGATGAGTTCGTGGGTCTCCAGGTGCTCGAAGGCCCCGGTGCTGCTCACCGCCAGGCTGGACGCGGCGGCCGCCCGGGAATCGGGGAGTTCTACGATGGCGAAGCCGTCGTACTGGCCGAACATCAAGTAGTAGGCCTCAAGCTTGCCCCCCGCGGACTCGACCGCCTTGGACACGACCGCGACCCGGTCGCTTGGTTGCTGCATGGCCCGGGCGATGGCCTCGCCCTTGAGGGTGAAGAACACCGCGTACTTCGACATCGCCCCTACCCCCTTCCACCCGCGCGTCCCTGGGATCCTGAATCGGCTGCTGGCTCGAGGCTATTCGCCCAAGACGCGACCGACAAGCCAGCAAGGTCAAGCGTGCCACGCCGCAAGGAGCGCTTCGCGGGGATTGATTGATCGGCGTCCGCGCCGCCTTCGGCGGCAATCTCAGCCTGACCTGGCTGCTACGCAAAGTGGTGCCGGATTGAGTGCCGCTGCTGCGCGACGCTCGGGCCGATGGGACGCGAGATGGACCTGGACGGCATGTCGGAGGATGCTGCCGGGGCGCGGACGGAGGGGGCGCAGATGCGCTACCGGGTAGGCGCCGAGCAGTTGGAGCAGGTCCTGTCATTGGCTCATCGTCCTGATGGAGTCTTCAGGTCGGTCAGAACCGCCCCGGTCGGCCCAACCCATGCGGTGGACGCCGCGACCGACGCGGTCGCCTGCGGAATCAAGGCCGACGGGCTGGACGTGCTGGACCACGATTGGGAGGAAGCGTTCTTTGTCGAGAAGTGCCCTGGCTGTTTCGCCGCCGTCGTCGCCCAGAGCGAGGCGTGGCGTGACAAGAGCTAGCGGGCGAGTGTCCCCGCTGGCCCGATCGCTTGTCGTAGCGTCACGCGGGTGGCGAGCTTGACCCGTTCAAGCCGCACCTCGTCCACGAGCCGGCGCAGTAGCCAAAGGCCCCGCCCGCCGACGCGCAGCTCGTCGGTGTCGGTAGCTGCTGGAAGGCCGGCCGGCGGCTGCGGGCCAGGATCCAGGACCGACGCCTCAACCCAGTCGTCGTCGACGTGGACGACCGCCTGGATCGGCTGGTCCCCGCTTGAGCCGGACAGCACCGCATTGGTCGCTACCTCGTGGAGGGCCAGCACAACATCGTCGGCGACCTCGTCCGACACTCCGCGCAGGTAGGCCGGCGCGGTTCGTCGCAGCCTGGCGAGCCGCGCCGGGGAGGCAGGGATGGAAAGCTCTATAGCGCACCCCCTCCGGGTCCAGCGTGGGTCTACCCGTCTACGCGGTCGCTCTTAACGTGAGGAAGCCCGTGCGCGATTGCGCGGAACTATCCGTGGTGCGGTTGGACCCACCTTGGATGCACGCAGGCGCCAGCCATGAGGTTCTTCATCGGGACGACTGGGTAAGGGCCTTGGGAGCGAGGCGGGATGAGGAGTGGGCGCCGCCGGTGAGACTCCGACGATGGGGGTCGTCGTAGAGTCCCGGACAGACACCCGCTCGACCTCCCGCCTCGCCCTCTGGTTCTCTGTAGAACGCCTGCTGACGTGCTCCCCCGGGGGAGTGATGCGGCCGCGCCGAGCGGTGCGCTTCGCGCGATTGATTGATCGGGCTGATCGGCGTCTGCGCCTTTGGGCGGGCCTTCGACCCGCGGCCGCCCTCGGCGGCCATCCCGCCGTCCGTCATGCAACCCGCTGGGGACGGCAGCATCCACGCCAGTTCCACCAAGGGTCCGTGAAGGGTGCGCAAACTCGGACGTGGCTGGTTACCTGCTGGTTCGCGTGGGACGGCCGCTCGGTACGCTGAGGCCCTATCGAGCTTGGGAGGCTGTCCCGGGTGCTATCGAAGCTCGCGTACCTCGGGTGTGCCGCTCCATGCAGGCGCTGGTGCTGCTCGCCCGCGGCGACGCCGCCGAAGACCTTGAGATCCTGGTGCTTTGCCACCAGCTCACCATCCTGCGCCGCCAGGCCCCCAACCAAGGTTGGAAGAGGTCCATCGCCAGCACAGTCGCGGCCTGGGCCCGCAGGAACTGCCGCCAGCTCAGGGCCGACCGCTTGGGTGCCGGCTCGACGCCGGCGTGCTGCAGGATGGTCCACACGGTACTGGCCCCGATCCGGTACCCCAGTCGGCACAGCTCACCGTGAATCCGGCGATAGTCCCACGTGGGGTTCTCCCGCGCCAGCCGCAGCACCAGCTCGCGGGTCTCCGCCGCGACACTGGGACGGCCACGCTCGTGCGGGTAGGTCCAGCGGCGCCGGACCAGCATCTGATGCCACCGCAACAGGGTGGCCGGCTGCCGAAACAACCGATGCCAGGCCCGGCGGGGCAGCAGCCGAGCAAGCCCAGCCAGCACGGCCCGGTCTGCCCAGTCGACCCGCGGTCGGGCCACCTGGCGCCGCAGCACCGTGACCTCGTGGCGCAGCATGAGCAACTCAACATCCTTTGCCGCCGAACTCCGCGCCAGCCGCCCAAGCCAGCTCACCACCTGGCAGAACAGCAGATACAGCAGTCGCAGGGTCATGCGCCGATCATCGTGGCTAGACGACCTCCCGCGCGAACCTGCAGCTCAGCACGACGAGCGACTTTCTGGCACCCACAGGCTGGCCGCGCTGACCTGTGCCTGCTCGACCTGAGGCTGTACGCCGGGGTTGACCATGTGCCGTGACCCAGGCACGCTGAATGCTGAGATGGAGCCCATCCCGCTCGTGCGGAACCGGGCGCTCGACTACGGGCGCGTGGTGACCTGCGGCTGTCCCGTGGTCCGGGCGCTTTGCGCGGCGGGCTGAATCAATCCCTCGCCGGCCACGCCCGGGCCCTGCACGGATTCTCCCACCACCCGGCCTGGAGGTTCCATGTCCGTCACCGACGAGCTGCTCGATCGCAACGACGCCTACGCCCGCGACTTCGCCAAGGGCGACCTGCCGATGCCGCCAGGCAAGAAGGTCGCAGTGGTCGCCTGCATGGACGCCCGTCTCAACGTCTACGGGATGCTCGGCCTGTCCGAGGGCGACGCGCACGTCATCCGCAACGCCGGCGGCGTGGTCACCGACGACGTGATCCGCTCGCTGCTCATCTCCCAGCGACTGCTCGGGTCGCGGGAGGTGGTGCTGATCCACCACACCGATTGCGGCATGCTGACCTTCACCGACGACGAGATCAAGGCGGCGGTGCACGCCGACATCGGGCTCAAGCCGCACTTCGCACTGGAGGCGTTCGGTGATCTCGACACCGACGTCCGCCAGTCGATCGCGCGTATCGCGGCGAGCCCATTCGTGCCCGACAAGAGCTCGATCCGCGGCTTCGTCTATGACGTGGCCACCGGCAAGCTACGGGAGGTGACTGCCTAACCCCTGCCTAACCCTGCCTTGTCTGATCGAGCAGATGATCGGCGGCGCGATGGCAGCGGACCTTTCAGACAAGTGGGACCCGGGAACCCGCAAGGCGGTGGAGCGCGTCAAGCGGGTTGTGGCGCAGCGTGGTCGATCGCTGACGCGCCCGACGGGCGTTCTGTCAGGCTGTCAGGTTGGTTGCGCGACCGTCAAGCCGAGCTGGTTGGCTGCCGCGGCCATCCGGTCGTCGTAGGTGACGATCCGGGCCAGGTCAGCGCCGAGTTGCTGGGCGGTCGCGAGGTGGATGGCGTCGAGGGATCTGAGCTCGACCGGCAGCATCGCGCCGGCGGCGTCCAGGACGCGATCGTTGATCCTGACCAGGTCGACGCGGGCGAGGACGTCATGGCCGCGTCGGACCGCTTCCGGTCCAAGCGATGACAGTGCCCGCGCGACCTCGGTGCGGGCGAGAGCGCTGGCGATGAGCGGCCGTCGGCGCCGGAGGTACCGGCGCAGGGCCGCGGACTCCGGTTCGCGCACCGCGAGCTTCACGAGTGCGGAGGAGTCGAGGTAGGTCGCTTTGTTAGCGCTCATCGCGTCGGAGGCGTGCGAGCATGCTCGACGGCGGTTCCTGGCCCGGTCCCAGGGGCAGCGGGTCGGGCAGGTCGTCCAGGTCGTGCTGGCTGGGGACGAGGTCGCCGGCGGCGCTGAGGCGCTCGATCGGGCTGCGGTCAGGCAGTGGGGCAAGGACGGCGACCGGGCGGCCTCGGTCGGTGACCTCGATCGTCTCGCCGGCCTCGACACGCCGCAGCAGCTCGCTCGCCCGCTGCCTGAGTTCACGCACTCCTACTGTCGCCATGTGCTACAACTAGCACATGGCGACAGTTCTGTCGAGACAGCGGGTGCTCGCGTCCCACAGGTGGTGCAGGAGTCGTCGCCCGCTACAGCGCTACAGAGTATTCATCCCCACCATCAATTCCATTCACCTTCATTACCAGCGTCCAGTTCCTGACGCCCCACTAGTAGCTTGTCAGCCGTGATGTGCTTGATGCGTGATTCGGCTTCATGCTCGTTGCGGTCGAGGATCCCGCCGCTGGAGAAGCCGAGCATGCGCAAGCAACACGTCGTCGTCCTCTCCGAGCCCGAGCGCGCCCGGCTCCACACCCTGATCGGCCGAGGGACCGCCCCGGCCCGCGCCCTGACCCACGCCCGCATCCTGCTCAAAGCCAACCAAGGCGAAGGCGGCCCTGGCTGGACCGACCGGGCGATCGCGGTGGCGCTGGAGGTCCACCACACCACGGTGGCCCGTGTCCGCCAGGAGTACGCCGCCGGCGGGCTGGACGTTGCCGTGGACCGCAAGCCGCCAGATCGCCAGTACCGCCGCAAGCTCGACGGCGAACAGGAGGCCCGCCTGGTCGCGCTGGCGTGCAGCGCGCCACCCACAGGCCACAAGCGGTGGACGTTGCGGCTGCTGGGTGAACGCCTGGTCGCCTTGGAGGTGGTGGAGACGATCTCCTACGAGACGGTCCGGCGGCTGCTGGGTGAACGCCTGGTCGCCTTGGAGGTGGTGGAGACGATCTCCTACGAGACGGTCCGAGGGGCCTTACAGCAAACCGCCTCAAGCCGTGGCTGACCCAGCGCTGGTGCATCCCGCCCCAGCACGACGCCGAGTTCTGTTGGCGGATGGAGGATGTGCTTGGGGTCTACACCCGACCGTATGACCCGCGCCGCCCGCAGGTCTGCCTGGACGAGACCAGCCGCCAACGCTGGCACAGGTGACGCCGCCGCGAGCGGTCGCGCCTGGCCAGCCGGCCAGGGAAGACTACGAGTACCAGCGCCGCGGGGTGTGCAACCTGTTCTTGGTGTGCGAGCCGCTTGGTGGCTGGCGCGACGTCATGGTCAGCCAACGGCGCACCCGCATCGACTGGGCGTACTGCGTCAAGGACCTCCTCGACGTCCACTACCCCGACGCCGAGCAGATCGTGCTGGTGCAAGACAACCCCGAACACCCACACGCCCGCGTCGCTGTACCAGGCGTTCGAGCCGGCCGAGGCCAAGCGGCTGGCCGACAAGCTCG
>WNGR01004504.1_pt1 | contig 15040 bp, 14 predicted proteins | sample 5407581 | NCBI WGS metagenome assembly WNGR01 (sample SAMN13153383, study PRJNA577476) | soil metagenome | isolation source: 80 cm soil or saprolite under Garry oak tree replicate 2 | place: USA:California | collected 2016-06-15
GGTCGACGGACTCGCCCGGCGTCGCTGGCCCGCTGACCGACTATCGGCCGAATCGCTGCGGGACTGCCTGGGCCGCGAGCACGACTACCACCGCCGACCACGACAGAATGGCACGCCGGCGACCGACCTGGGTGGCCACGACATCGAGGCGATCGCGGCGTCGGCCCGGTTCCGGCAAGCCGTGCGCGGCCTGCTCGGCACCTCATTGGACAACGTGATCGAACTGTTCCTGCCGCTGCGGTGCCACGTACCCGGCACGACCACCGGGTTGCTGGTGGCAAACACGCCGGCCATGGGATGCGTGGTGTACGCGTTCACCTCGGTCGCGCTGCTGCACGAATACCGGCATGCCACCAGCAACAGCCGGATGGCCAACTGGACAGAACAGTCCGGCCGAGCGCTCGTCGAACGGGTGCGGCGGTTGCCCCTTCCGGTCGACATCGTGGTGGACCCGGTCGCCGGAGCCGGGTCCGACATGGATGCCATGCTGATCCTGCCGGCATCCGTGATTGCCATGATCGAACTTGCGGGGCGCCCGAGAAATGGCAACTAACTGTCATCGTTACCAGATGACTTCGATGTACCGGCCCGCAGCCCTCCGCTAGACTCAGCACTCTTGCCGATCAGGGGGAATGCCGGAGATGACTGGATTCTCGGTCGAACGCGACGCACTGGAACGTGCGGCGAACGAACTGCATTCTATCCATCATGAGCTTGCGGGCACGGTGAACCTGCGATACGAGATGGAGCCCGCTCAGGTCGGTCATGCCGAACTCGCCACCGCCATCGCCGATTTCCAGCAGGGTTCGCGACATGCGACGTTGTGCCTGTTTGCGGACACCGAAGCGGCAGCCGACAGGCTGGCACTCAATGCCGACAACTATTGGCACGCGCAACAGCAGATCGAGGACGTCTTCAAAGGCCACATTGGTTAGCAGCAGCATTCTGTCAGATTCCGAGTAGCGGGCGAGGGGTGAGGACGCAGTGACCGCGGAACCCGTCGCGGGGACCGGGAGCCCGATCGACAGCGAGGTCGAGCGGCTGACGTTGCTGCGTGACGACCTCATCCGCGCGGCCGACCGGTTACGACACCTGCGCATCCCGGGCTGGACCGGTGCCACAGCGGAGGCGTTCGACGCCGTGACGGCCGGTATCTGCCGTGAGCTCTACCGGACCGCGGATCTGCACGAGGACGCGGCCAAGGACCTCGCCGACTACCGGTCCGCACGTGGCCGCGTCGCGGCGCTGGTCAGCGGCATACTGGCGCAATGGCCGCGCGGCGACCTTCCCGCTGACGTCGCCGAGCAGGTGGCGGCGCTGCATGCCCAGGTGGATGAGGCCGGTCACCTGGCCGCGGTCGCCATCCGTCCGGCAGCCGCGGCCCTCCACGACGTCCGGCAACGGCTGCGTGGACTCGCGCCGGACGAACGTCGATCGGCGATCATGGTTGCCCCGGCCGCGCCGATCGGGCCAAACGGGAACCGGCCCATCCGGGCCGATCCGCCCACCACCGCAGCCCACCGCCGGAGTCTGGCCGCCATCGCCGCGCCGCGCATGAACCTTGATCCGGCAACCAAGCATGCGCTGCTGACCCAGCTACGCGAGTCGACGCATTTTGTGATCGAGGACTGTTGATCTACGCAGTACACAGCCGTGAGTCACGCGCAGCGCTGCCCTCTGCGGTAGCGCTGGCTCCACGTGGTTGCCCGCCGGGTGGCCGGTGGCGACGGGGTCAGCAGCTCGAACAGCCTGGTCAGGTACTCCCGCCACGAGTCATCGGTGTCCGCGGGCCGGACCGCTGCGCGCAGGGCGGCCAGTTGTCCCGGGCGGTACAGCCGCTGGATGGCGTGCGTGAGGTCGTCCACGTCGTCGGGCTCGCAGAGCAGGCCGTCGACGCCGTCGGTGACCATGTCGGGGAAGTTGCCGACCCTGGTGGCGATGACCGGCACACCGTGTTGGTGCGCGAGCGCGACGTGTTGCGACGCGGTCGCGGCGCGGTAGGGCAGCACGGCCGCATCGACGTTGGCGAACAGGTCGGGGATCTGGCCGGCCGGCAGGTAGCCAGGCCGGATCGTGACGCGGTCGGTCAGCCCCAGCCGCGTGATCAACTCTTCGATCAAGTCTGGCCCGTCACGGAAGTCGCCGACCACGGTCAGCCGGACATCGGGGACCCTGGCCAGCGCGTGCAGCAGCACGTCGAGGCCCTTGTAGTGGCGGATCGTGCCGAAGAACAGCAGTCCGTGCCCGGCCGTGTGGTGGTCGGCGCCGGCCGGTGTTCCGGTCGTGGGCAGGTGCGGCGGCAGCGCGGCGACGGTCGCGGGGCGGTCGGTCAACGTGGTCAGGGCGGCGTGTTGTTGTTTGCTGTGGACCAAGACGGCGTCGGTCGTTCGCAGCAGCAGTGTGGTCAGCCATCGGTCGGCTGGATGTCGCTCGTGCGGCAGTACGTTGTGGCACACCGCGATCACCCGGGCGCCCCGGCGTGCGAACGCGCCGACCAGTCCCAGCGCCGGCGCCTGCACGGTGGTGTAGCTGACCAGGACGACCAGGTCGGACTGCCGGGCCAGCCTGCGGCCCACCCACCACCAGCTCAGCGGGCTGCGCCAGTCCAGCGGGTAGGTACTGGCCGGGTAGGGCGGCGCTTCGGGCACCGCGAGCCGCTCTCGCTGGGTGGGCAGCCAGCGGGCCGGGCCTTGCGAACGCCACGAGCAGATCCGCACGTCATGACCGACCGCGGCGAGGCGATGCGCCAGTTCGGCGGTGTGCAGCGGGATCCCACCGCGCCACGGATGGGCCGGCCCAATCAACGCGATACGCATCGGCCACCGCACCTCATCTCCCACGACGTGGCGGGAGCGTAGGACGGTATTGCTTCCGGCAGATGACGTGCCGGTAATCGGCGCAAGTCACGGCGTGGCAAGGAAATTGCCGACATATGGCGCGAATTGCCGGCCGGCGACCGGTGCCGGGACGCGCGTCCCGGCACCGGTCGTGGTGCTCAGCCGATACGGAAGAGCTGGCCGCGAACAACGCCGGCCGGGAACGTAGCGGTGTGCATGTTGAAGTAGAACTGCGAAGGGGTCTTGCGGATCTGGGCCAGCACGGCCGGATCCCCGGGCACGGAACCGGCGACGCCGTTGATCGTCGGTGGTAGTCCGGCCGTGGTGGCCGCGGCGAAGAACGGGACGACCACCGGTCCGTTCGTGCCGGCCGCGCCGCTGTGGATGTGCGCGGCGAACGGCTGCTCCACGATGTTCTGCCACGTGAAGGCGAAGCGTACCGAATCGGTGTTGATGCGGAAGAACGCGACCGAGGTGCCGTTGGGGACGGTTGGTGTCGACTCGTTGGCGCTGCGCGCGATGGCCAGGAAGTTCCCGCCTTCCAGGGCACTACGCAGGTCGAACGACGACCCGTGGAGCAGGTGCAGCTGGCCACGCGCCGCGCCCGCCGGGAACAGCGGCGTGTGGATGTTGACGTAGAACGCGGCCGGGTTGGCCTTGATCGCGGCCAGCGTGGCCGCGTCGGAGGTGGTGCAGCCGGTGACCGCCGTGATGCTGGTCGGCACGGCACCGGCGAACAGCGGGACCACCACGGGGCCGGCGACGCCGGCCGCGGCAGAGTGGATGTGCGACGCGGTCGGCCCGGTCAGGTGCGACCAGTTCTCCGCGAAGCACACCTGGGTGCCCGTGACGCGGATGATCGCTCTGGCCGAGTCGGCCGGATCCGCTGCCGGTACTTCATTCGCGCCGGCAAGGGTCGCGGCGTACAGGGTCGTTTGGTTGTGCTGGTGTGCGGGATCGACCTGCGCGGAGGCCGCTACGCCGGTGGTGAGTGTGATACCGACGGCCAGTGAGAGCGTGCTCAGTAGTGCTCGCTTGAACATGGACCGGTTTCCTCCACCTTTCGCGCGGCGGCATCGGTGCCGCCGACAGCCCTGTTACGGGAGGATCGAGCAAACAGATCAAAAGAATCTTCATTCACAGTTGCCTCAACTAGACCATTGGGGCAGAAAGCGGCCAGCGGCCCACATGATGGTCCGCCGCCGGGTTATCTTCCGCCGCGTGGGGCTGGTCTGTTGTGATGGGGATCCGATTCCTTCGACGCCGCACAGGAGAACACCGTGACCACCAAGGTCGACTTCTACTTCGACCCGATCTGCCCGTTCGCGTGGATCACCTCCCGCTGGATCCTTGAGGTCGAGCAGCACCGCGACCTGGAGCTGCGGTTTCGCATCATGAGCCTGACCGTGCTCAACACCGGCCGAGACGACCTGCCGGAGGAGTACAAGGCCAGGCTGGCAGAGGGCTGGGGACCGGTCCGCGTCGCGGCGGCGCTGGCCGAACGCGACGGCGAAACGGCGCTGCGCGACTACTACACCGAGTTCGGCCTCCGCTATCACAACGAGGGCATCTCCGACCGCAGGGCCGTCATCGAAGCGGCGCTCGACGCGATCGGCGCTCCCCCGGACCTCATCAACGCGGCGGACTCGACCGAGTACGACGAAGTGGTACGCAAGAGCCACCACGAGGGCATGGACCCGGTCGGCATGGACGTCGGCACGCCGACCATCCACGTGGACGGCGTCGCGTTCTTCGGTCCGGTCATCAGCTCGATCCCGCGCGGCGATGACGCGCTGCGGCTGTTCGACGGCGCGGTCGCACTCGCGAGCTACCCGGACTTCTTCGAACTCAAGCGCACCCGGGTCGGTGAGCTCAAGTTCACCTGAGGACGCTCTGCTAGCCTTCGGGTAAACGGCGTTCACTACGCGCTCGAGGGGTCTGGGTTGTCCATTTCACCGATGCAGGCATTCGCGGAGATCAGTACGCCGAAGACACCAGGGTCGACACCCGTGCTGATGCGGCGCGCGGTCGTGCTCGGCGCGAGCATGGCGGGCCTGATGGCCGCGCGCGTACTCAGCGACCACGCCGAGCAGGTCATCCTGATCGAGCGCGACGACTCCGACGCGGATGCCGGCGCCCGGCCGGGCGTGCCGCAGGGCACCCAGGTGCACGCCTTGCTGCCGGCCGGCGCGGTCCAGTTGGACCGCTGGTTTCCCGGATTCACCGATGCGGCCCTGGCGGCGGGGGCGACCATGCCGCCGCCGGACGGCTCCCATGCCCAGTTCTTCATGAACGGCGAGCTGCGGGTCGCGGCGCCGTTCATCCAGGACTGGCCGACGTTGATCAGCACCCGCCCGTTCCTGGAAGCACTGGTGCGGCGGCGAACGCTGGCCATCGACAACATCACATTGGTCACCGGTCGCGCCGACGGCCTCGTCTTCGAGGACGGCCGCGTGACCGGTGCCCGCTACGTGCCGGCCGACTCCGACGACGTCGTCACCGAGTCGGCCGATCTCGTTGTCGACGCGACGGGCCGGTCCAGCCGCCTTGGCGACTGGCTGGAGGACAACGGCTGGCAACGACCGCCGATGCGACGCATGCCGATCAAACTGAACTACGCGACCGCGATGTTCAAATACGACGAGCAGGTCAGCGACGTGTGGTCGGCCGTCTCCCAGTCCAGCGCCGACCCCGACACCGGCCGGCCCGCCAGGATCGGCGGATTCCTGCGGGTCGAGGGCGACCGCTGGATCGTGCTCGTCTCCGGCTACGCCGACGACCGCCCGTCCAAGGACGTCCAGGACTACACCACGCGGTGCCGCAAGGACTTCCCCGAGGTGTTCGGTGACATCGCGGAGCGGGCCACCATGATCAGCGACGTCATCACCTACCACCAGGCCGACAGCAGGCGACGCGACTTCCACGAGCTGGCGCGGTTTCCCGCCGGCCTGATCGCGGCGGGCGACGCCGTCGCGTCGTTCAACCCCGTGTACGGCCAGGGCATGACATCGGCGACGCTGCACGCGTCGTGCCTGTCCCAGTGGTTACGCACGCAGCCGTCGCTGCGCGAGCCCGCGAAGCCGTACTTCGACCTCGTCCGGGTCGTCGTGGACGTCGCGTGGCAGATCTCCACGTTCGCCGACCTCGAACTGCCGCACGTCGATGGCCCGTATCCGCGTGGCTACCGGCTCATCAGGTGGTTCAGCGGCCAGCTGTTCAAGGCATCGATGACCGATTCGGTGATGAACGAGCGACTTGCCAGGGTCACCACGATGCTGGCGCACCCGAACTCGCTGGCCAAGTTGGGCACGCTGCTGCGTGCCTTGTGGCTCAACCTGCGATCTGGCCTGACTTCACGGCGGTCACGAGTGCGGTGATCTCGACGTTCAGCACGGGCCATCAGGGTTCTTGCTGTCCCGCACCGCACGACGCCAACTCCACTAATACTCCCTTGCGATGGCAGCCACGAGGTCGGCCGACCGAGCAGGGTCCAGGGCGACCTTGCCCAGTTTCGCGGCATGGCGACGAAAGAGATCGATCTTTTCCTTGTCCTCGATGTAGACCGCTGATCCCTTGCTCTCCAGTTGAACGACCGACTCATCGCGGGGGAAGTTGATCATGTGGAATGGCCAGTAGAATCCCGCATCCCCGCCCAGCGCAGCAGGCATGACCCACAGACGCACATTTGGACGATCAGCGAGCTCCAGCAGTGCACGCAACTGGTCAACCATGACCTTGCGACCACCGATAGACCGACGCAGCGCCACCTCATCCAGGATGAAGTCGACCTTGGGCACGCGGTCCTTGGCGAGAACGGACTTCCTCACCATCCGCGCATCGATACGCCGGTCAAGATGCTCTGGCGGCACATCCTGGGCCTTCATCATCGCATAGGCGTAGTCGGCTGTATGGGCCAGACCTGGTATCAGCAGCGGCTCGCCATTGACGAACGAGGTGGCTTCTGACTCAAGACGTATCAGCGTGGCGGCTGTTGGCTCCAGCGGAGACTCGAGTATCCAGCGGCCCGGCTCGTCCTGGCGCTCCACCAGATGCAGGAGCCGAGCTCGCTCGGCACCCATCACCTTGTAGATCACCAGCAACGAAGCCAGATCAGCAGCTGAGATGCACTGCTGGCCACGCTCCATCCTGGACAACTTGGACTGTTGCCAGCCGAGCTGTTGGCACACAACCTCCAGGCTGAGACCGCACTTGTCGCGAATGTGCCGCACCTCCGCAGCCAACCCACTCCACACCACGGTCACCAGCTTCTGCGGCCCAGTGCTACCCATGCGTCCTCCCGAACTCGCCTGATCAATTGTCACCAAGACAATCAGATCCAGCCGAATTCCGCATTCACCCGATAGACTGTTGTCGATACCGCATAATCCAAACCATCACGGGACCGGCCGCCACGGCACCCCAGTCGGTCGCCGAGCATCCTCCGCAAACTCATACACAGCTCGCCGCACGACCTCAGCGGGTATCTCACAGTACGGCGGCAACTCCGTGTCGGAGTTACCCATCATATAGTCGATCGGCTCACCATCATCCGGAGCGTCACCATGGCTGTAGCTGCCCTTTCGATGATCTGGACCGGAGTACATCAACGTTCCCAAGTCCCCGTGCAAACCGACATACAGCATCGCCGAGCCACGCTCGGGGGCGTCGACCTGCGTCACCTCGGCCAGTGCAGGCCAGTCCTCCCGCGCAATCTCGGCGAGCGCGTCAAGCACGGCATCAACCTCGGCGGTCGTGCGGGTGATGCGGCCTTCTGTTTGGTCGGCCGAATACCACCATCGCAGCGCGATCACGATGTCTTCCCTCCAGTGAATCTGCGCCGATAGTTCGGTGCATGGACAGTAAGTGAACACCCCTCCGGCAGCATCACCGGAAGCAGGGCCGCGCAGCCCTTCTCCAATCCGCACGGTTCGCGATTCAGCACGATGGTGGCATGCTGAGGCTGTCCAGTTCGTTCGTACTCGGCGCGAAGCTGGGCCCCGACCTTCATCTCGGCATGGCGGGTAATCCAGAGCAGACCTTCACCGATCCGAGCGAACACATCGTCGCCGTACTTCGACCACTCGTCCTTACCACTCACGACCGAATGCACCACGCCGTCGGCGCCGAACCAGCGGCCGTGGGTCTTGCGGCCGGTGCCGCGTTCGGCGGCTGTGATCGGTGGTGGTAGTTCGCGGCGTAGGCGGTCGACCTGGTTGGTGTCGAGTTGCCGGCCTGATGGGGACTCGGTCGGGGGTGCTGGGCCGACGATCGTCGCGAGGTAGCGCTCGGCTGCGGTGGTTGCCTGGTCGAGGGTGGCGACCACCTGTCGGAGCTGTTCGGCGGCGCGCTGAGCTTCGGCCGCTGCGGTCGGCAGGTCCGGTTGCGAGCTGCCGTCGCCAAGTCGGGCGTATGCCTCGCCTGCCGCCTGGAGCTGGTTGAGCGTGGCCGCCGACTGGGCGCGGACTGCCGCGACCTTGTCCAGCGCGGCCCGCACAGCCGCCGCGATCTCCCCGATCGATGCCACACCTGCGAGCCTGGCGGCCGGCGCCGGCCGGTTCTGCCGAATCCACCCGGAAGGATTACAGCTAGTGCAACGGTTTCGTCGCCAGCGGCACCACGTGCCGGGCCGCGAAGCCCAGTAGTCGGGTGGCCGGCTCGAGGTCGATGGGTGCCGTTCGGTCGGGCAGCGGGCGGCGGATCTCGGTGTCCGGGTGGTGGGCCCGGATCAGGTCCTCGGTCGGGTACGGCGCCAGGGTCTCTGGCGCGGCAAGGTAAACGGCGTGCGCACCGGTCAGTGGCGCGGTCACCGCCAGCAGTGCCGCCTCGGCCGCGTCCCGCGCGTCGAGGTACGTCCAGCATTCGCGGGCGGCGTGGCCGGGGTCGGCCGTTACCAGCGCGACGCGTTCGGCGATGACCGCCGCAGTGTTGGTGAACGGGTACCGCAGCGCGACCACGGTCATTCCGTAGCGCCGGGCGACCATGTGCGCCGTCGCTTCGTCCACCTGCTTGGACAGTGCGTAGCAGTCCTCGATCTGCAACGGGGTCTGGATGTCGATCGGGACGTAGGCCGGGTGCAGGTCCGGCTCGGCGAACGGCATGCCCAGCACCGAGTAGCTGCTGGCGATCGCCGCCCTGCGGACACCAGCCCGGCCCGCCTCGTCCAGCACCACGAAGGTGGCCCTGGTGTTCCCGGCGAACACGTCGACGTGATCGGCGCGTAGCGGCGACGCGATCGCGGCCAGGTGCACCACGGCATCCACGTCGGCCAGCGCCGTACGGACCAGGTCGACGTTACCGGCGTCGCCGACGAACAGCCGGTCCACGCCGTCGGGCAGCGTGTCGGGCTCGACGTTGGACAGGGCGGTGACCGCGATGCCGTTGGCGCGCAGCGTGTCCACCGTCGGGCTGCCGATCACCCCGAACGCGCCGGTGAGCAGCACCCTGGCCGGGACGGTCGTGGCTCTGGTCATGGGGTACTCCCATCAGGATCAAGGTGACCATCCTGCACCGCGCCGGCCCCGCGTAGCCAGTCGGATACCCGACCCGCGTGCGGCGATTGGCCTAGGATGTAACGAAATCGACCGAAGGGCATTCATGGCTCAACTCAGCCTCGGCGTCATGGCGCGGTCTCGGAAAGAGAACGAACGCCGACTCCCGATCCACCCACTGCACCTGGACCGCATCGACGCCGACCTGCGCGGCCGGGTGTTCCTGGAACACGGCTACGGCGAACGCTTCGGCATCCCGGACGAACGGTTGGCACCGAACGTCGGCGGGTTGCGCTCGCGCGAACAACTGATCGCCGAGTGCGACGTGATCCTGTTGCCCAAACCGTTGTCCCAGGACCTCGTGGACCTGCGGCACGGGCAGATCATGTGGGGCTGGCCGCACTGTGTGCAGGACGAGAAACTCACCCAACTGGCCATCGACGGAAAGCTGACGCTGATCGCCTTCGAGGCGATGAACCACTGGCATCCCGACGGCACGTTCAACCTGCACGTCTTCCACAAAAACAACGAACTGGCCGGATACTGCTCGGTATTGCACGCCCTGCAACTCGCCGGATCGACGGGCGACTACGGCCGCCGGCTGCGGGCCGCCGTGCTCGGTTTCGGCGCCACCGCCCGTGGCGCGGTCACCGCCCTGAACGCACACGGCGTGCACGACGTACAAATACTCACCAATCGCCCACTGGGCGCGGTCGCATCACCCATCCACTCCGCCCAAATGCTGCATTTCGACCACGACGACGCCGACCCGCGCCGCAGCACGATCACCTCCGATCGCGGCGATGTCCCACTCGCCGAATTCCTCGCCGAGCACGACATCATCGTCAACTGCGTGCTACAGGACACCAACGCCCCACTGACCTTCCTCATCGACGACGACGTGGCCACCCTCGTACCGGGCACCCTGATCATCGACGTCTCGTGCGACGAGGGCATGGGCTTCAGCTGGGCACGCCCCACGTCGTTCGCCGAACCGACCTTCACCATCGGCGACAACGTCCTCTACTACGGCGTCGACCACAGCCCGTCCTACCTGTGGAACTCGGCCACGTGGGAAATCAGCGAGGCACTGCTCCCGCACCTGCGAACCGTCCTCACCGGACCGAACGCCTGGGACACCAGCGAAACCATCAGCCACGCCATCGAAATCCGCGACGGCATCATCCACAATCCCGCGATCCTGACCTTCCAGCACCGCGAGCCGACCTACCCGCACGCCCACACGGGCGACCGGACTACGCGATCACTGCTCCATTGACTTTCAGACAACGTCGCAGTGGCACGGACAGCCCGCAGTCACGGCTTATCTGGTGCCGCTTTCGGCAGTCGCAGCACGCCGGTCCATGATGTGGTGCCGTCGGGACGGCCGGTCGCGGTAAGCGTGCGGCTTTGATGATGGTGCCGTTTGCTGGGCTCACTGGTTGGTGGTTTCGGTGAGGGCGGAGCGGATGAGCGCCTGGGCCGCCCAACGCATGATCTGTTTGGCTTCATCGGGGTCGAGGTGGCAGCCGTCGCGGGTGGTGATCATGGCTTCGACACCGCAGACCAGCATCACTGCCATGGTGAGCTTGCGCAGCAAGGCTGGGGGGATCTGGTCGGCCAGTGGCGCGAGGGCGTGCTGGGTGAGGGAGAGCCGGCTGTCGCTGCGGACGGGTACGGCTTCGTGGTTGGTGTCGTGGTGTTGGGCGGTCCATCGGTCCAGAGTGGCTTTGAGGACAGCCCGCCAGAGGGCTTCGTCGGCGAGTTGCATGTCGGCGCCGGTACTGACCATGGCGTCGACCCGGTCGGCCGGGTTGTCGCCGGCGGCGTCGATGAGGTCAGTCAGGTTGGGCACGCTGGCCTGGCGCACGGCGAGTTCCACCCACAGGGACTGAGGGTTCGGGAAGTAGCGGTAGGCGGTCGCGGTGGACACCATCGCGGCGTCGGCGACCTCGGCCACGGAGAAGGATCGGCCCTGGCGGGCGAGGGTGACGGCGGCGTCGATGAGCGCCAGCCGGGTGCGCTGCTTCTGGTTGTTCCGACTCATAGATAGAAACTCCTCTTGACATGAGAAGATCGTCTCACGAAGATAGAGTTATCTTACCAAGGAGGGGGAGGGACCATGACACCCGACGAGATGGACGCAGTCCTCGAGGCGCACTTCACCGCCGAAGCCGAGCACGACCTCGACGCAATCGTCGCCACCCTCGCCGACGACGTCGTCCATGACGCGGTCGGCTTCCCGGGCGGCGAGGTGCTACGCGACCACCATGAGATCGCCGCCCGCTATGCGCTGCTGTTCGCCGCGATCGAGGACGCGGCGGTGGAACCGGTGTCTCGGCTGTACGGGGACAACTTCGTCGTCGACGAGTGCCGGTACTCGGGGCGCACAACCGTGGAGTTCCTGGGGTTGCCCGCCAACCGACGTGTGTGGTTCCGGCTGCTGCACATCTGCGAGTTCCGCGACGGCCGGATGAGCCGGGAAAACGTGTGGCAAGGACCCCCGACCGTGCTCGAGCCCAGCGCCGGGTGAGATGCATCCGGTTTGGATGCCGCAGATTGGCATTTCAGTCAGACGACAATTCGACCATGAATGCATGGACTTACCGAGAGGATTGCAATGGCCACCACAGACGACATCTATAATCTACTGAAGGCTGTGAACGAGGTGACGCTCAAGCGCATCGAGGACCTGCTCAACGCGGTCAACCAGACAACCCTGGGCCGAATGGAAGGCGAGATCAAGGCGATTCAAGCCAAGGTCGGAGCATGAACGAGCCAGCGATGACCAGCGCGGGCCGAGCACCGCCTGCCTGAAGCAGGTCAGCGCACTGGCGCCGGTGCGGTGGCGCGTCGCCGGCGTTCAGTGCGCCGCAGACGGCTGAGGTGTTGGGCCAGGTCGAGTGTGGCTCGATAGGGCCACAGCGTGCTACCCAAAGCAAGCATCAACTACTCCAAGGTACTGATGCAGGTAACTGGCACCTTCAAGCATGGCAGTGGCTTGCTGAGTGAGCGCCGCTCGACGTCGACCGATGGCCGCCCTGAGCGCATCGCTACTACCCGTCTCGCGAAGCCCGTCAAGAACGGGCAAGATCTGGGCCAGCGGATAGCCATTACGACGAAGCATGCTGATCATGCGCGCGTCACGCAGATCAGTAGGAGTGAAGCAGCGATACCGAGTACCAGGCTCACGCTGAGGTTTGAGCAGGCCAACAGACTCCCAGATACGCAGAGCAGACGTACGCACGCCCAAGTGAGCGGCCGCCTCACCGATCCGCATCAGTGACTGCGGCGGACCGGACTGCTCCACAACCGCCTCAAGTGCCGCAGCCGTGGCGTCGAGACGAACCCGCTGCTCATGATGCGCCGCGTGCGCGGCATCGATAACAGTCAGCGCCAGCGCCAGGTCCCCGTCGTGCACGGCAAGCATGATCGTTTGAGCAATGGCGTGACCACAACCCCTGGCCAGCGCGCGAAACGTCAGCAGCGCCACGCGGTGGCCGTCATGAAAACGGCGATAGCCGGCAGGAGTCCGTGGAGCGGCAGGCAGGATGCCCGCGTCGGCATAGTTGCGGACCTGCTGAGTCGAGATACCCGCCGCCCGCGCCAGGTCGACCGGTCGCAGGGCCGGTTGAGGGTTGGCCACACATACCTCCAGTACAAGCCGCGTAGTTCGCGTCAAACTACCAAGTAAGGCTTCAATGAAATACTTGAAGGCATGAATACCGAACAAATCCGAGTGATCGGCGCGCGCGAGCACAACTTGGCCGGCATCGACGTCGACGTGCCCAAACGACAGCTCACCGTGGTCACGGGCGTGTCCGGATCCGGTAAGTCGTCGCTGGTGTTCGACACGATCGCGGCGGAAGCCCAACGGCAGCTCTACGAGACGCTGCCGGCGTTCGTCCGTGGGTTCCTGCCCAGTTACGGCCATCCGGACGTGGACATCATCGAGCACCTGGCGCCGGTGATCATGGTCGACCAGCGTCGACTCGGTGGTGGCTCGCGGTCGACGGTGGGCACGATCACCGACATCGCGCCGCTGCTTCGGCTGTTGTTCTCGCGTGCTGGCACACCGCACGTCGGTGGGTCGGACGCCTTCTCGTTCAATCTGCCGACGGGTATGTGTCCGGCGTGTGAGGGGCTCGGCGAGATCGTCGACATCGATTTGGACGTCTTTCTCGATCCGTCCCGGTCGCTCAACCAGGGTGCGCTGCTCGCGCCCGCGTTCAAGGTCGGCACCTGGCACTGGCAGATCTACGCGAACTCCGGCCGGCTGGACCCGGACAAAGCGGTCCGCGACTACACCGACGACGAGCGCGACACACTGCTGTACTCGACGTCCGGCACGGTGCCGCTGGAGGCCGTCGGGCAGCAGATCAACGCCACCTACGAGGGCGCGGCCGTCAAGTTCCGACGCCTCTACATCCGGCGGGACACCGCCGACATGAGCAAGCGAACGAAAGAGATGACCGCCCGGTTCACCACATCGGTGCCGTGCCCGGACTGCGGCGGCACCCGGCTGAACCGCGCGGCACGGGACTGCCGGGTGGCCGACTACGGCATCGCGGAACTCGCCGCGATGGAGGCCACCCATCTGCTGGACGTGGTGGCCGGCCTCGAACTGCCGGCCGTGGCGCCGGTCGTCGAGGCCCTGACCAAGCGGGTCGGTCACCTCGTGGACATCGGCCTCGGGTATCTGAGCCTGGACCGGCCGACCGGCACGCTGTCCGGTGGCGAGTCGCAGCGGATCAAGATCGTCCGCCATCTGGCCAGCACGCTCACCGACATGCTCTACGTGTTCGACGAACCCAGCATCGGGCTGCACGCCCACGACGTGCGCCGGCTCATCGACCTGCTGCTGGCGTTGCGGGACAACGGGAACACCGTCCTGGTGGTCGAGCACGACCGCGACGTGATCGCCGCCGCCGACCACGTCATCGACATCGGACCCGGTGCCGGCAGCGCGGGCGGCACGGTGGTGTTCCGTGGTGACGTGGCGGCGTTGGGCTCGTCGGGAACCCTGACCGGACAACACCTGCGGGCCCGGACCACGCTGAAGGACGAGGTACGCAAGCCAACCGGCGCCCTCACGGTGACCGGGGCCAACCTGCACAACCTGCGTGACATCAGCATCGACATCCCCACCGGCGTGCTCACCGCCGTGTCCGGCGTCGCGGGTTCGGGCAAGTCCACGTTGGTGTACGGGGTGTTCCGGGCGCAGCATCCGGACGCGGTCGTCGTCGACCAGTCGGCGCCGACCGCGAACCGGCGCTCCACCACCGCGACCTACACGGGCGCGCTGGACCCGATCCGCACCGCGTTCGCCAAGGCCAACGGGGTGCGTCCGGCGTTGTTCAGCGCGAACTCGGCGGGTGCGTGCCCGACCTGCGAGGGCATGGGGGTTATATACACCGATCTGTCCTTTCTGGACACGATCACGCAGCCGTGCCAGACGTGCCACGGTCGCCGGTTCACCGACGAGGTGCTCGTGCACCGCCTGCGTGGCGCGACCATCAGCGATGTACTGGAGATGACGGTCGGCGAGGCGCTGGAGTTCTTCACCGGACACCGCGCGGTGGCGGGGATCCTGCGCGCGCTCGTCGACGTCGGGCTGGACTATCTGCGGCTGGGACAGCCACTGACCAGCCTGTCCGGCGGCGAATGCCAACGCATCAAACTGGCCGCGCACCTGCGCCGGCAGGGTGCGGTCTA
>WNGR01004505.1_pt1 | contig 15039 bp, 16 predicted proteins | sample 5407581 | NCBI WGS metagenome assembly WNGR01 (sample SAMN13153383, study PRJNA577476) | soil metagenome | isolation source: 80 cm soil or saprolite under Garry oak tree replicate 2 | place: USA:California | collected 2016-06-15
TCCATCATCTTTTTGAGAAAACTCAAGACTTACGGATCCAATTGACGACAGGGATATAAAGTTGACCCTCAGTCTTGTCCGACGTGTGAATCATGTGCATGCTGAAGTAATACCCGTGAGCAAACGCCATAATCCCATCTGGGAAGAAGGGATATGTGCGCACGGAGGTAGACTACGCATGTTGACGAGCTGCTGTACCAAGGAGAAAGATGCAGTGATCAGAGCTTGAGAGGCAATAAGTGTAGCGAGGATTGCATAGACAAAAAGAATCCAGAATAATGGTCCGTCGTGTTTCCCCGGAATGGTACGGTAGAAGATGTTTGAGATAACGTCTTCTCCGTCGACGATGAGCCGAGCGCCTTGTCCGAGATAGGCCAGCACGAGTGACGGATACACTAGAGTCGTAAAAGAAATCTGTGCATGAACGAAACAAGTCAACGGACGTGCTAATAGAGCACAACGACTCGGACGTACCTGGATTGAAATCATGTTGAACTGCCCAAGGCTACAAGCAATGTTGAATAGATACGGTGTAGGAGTTGACGAGGCAACTTACTTTGCAAAGAGCGCCTCGCAACCAGTAATGGCAAGTAGAACACCCGCAAGTGTGTCGTAATTCCCGGTACGTACAAAATCTTTCACGTTTACTCGATCAGACGCGGAGGCAAGTGCAGAAGCTCCACAAACTTACACATGACAGCCCGTGACGGATCGAACGCGCGGAAGATACCAGGATGTTTTGTGAGGTTGTAAATTCCTGTTCCGGCGAGGAGGAGCAACCAAACAAAGGTGACTACCCGGCTTTGTGAGGGAAGTTAACAGGACACGAAAGAAGCGTTGAATGCATACCAGGTGCAAAGACTAACGACAAACGCGCGGTGCCTAGTGGTTGTGAGAGGAACAACACGAGCAAGAATGCCTGCCAGGGGATCAGACGCAAAAACGAGCAGGGGTCAAACGAGCCGCACTATCGAAATGGAAACGACGTGATCCGCCACACTAGGCTTGGCGACAGCTATTACAGGTGTGGTGTCTGAGTGGACTGCACTAGATGGGTTTTGTAAGTATCTCACCAATGCCTCCAACTGCGCTCGTAACCGATACGGCAGCGGTAAAAACACCGTCCGCCATTGTCAAACTTGTGCCAAAGAGAGCCTTTGTCACGTTAGGCACTATCACCACCCCTGGAGGGAAAAAAAGAGTACCCATATCAACATTGGCCACCGAAGGGACTTGGGTGGCTTGATGTCATCGCGCCTCTTTTTTCCAGCCATCATCGAGTCGTGAGTAGGGGTGCTTTCGAAAAACTTCGGGGGATAGATCCCTTGATACAGTGCAAAAGTCCCACCCTCGCCTGAAGGATCGAAAACGCGTGAGATTTTGCAGCGCCCACAAGGGCACGTGCGCTACCTTCATGAGTGCCAAAGTGCAAGCAGATAAGGACCTAAGTTACAATGAGTTAGTATGGATCAGTGCAAAAAGAAGTGGGGGGGAGGTGACTGACATATTTGCATAACGGTAGAAGGGTCAAAGACCAAATGATGGCACTGATACCTCCTATGATATCGTCCTTGGAAGGCACGGGACCGGACGACGACCAGATACCATTGAGCACGTACAAAGGTGACGTCCCGATATCAGAGTATATGATCCCTGTGCGAGGCGGGTGTTAGTATTGTGGGTATCGTGTACGATAACTGGGTGGGACAGCGGCACTGGCATACCGAGTGTCTGGAAGCTGAGTATGGCCAGTGCCATACCAGCTGCGTGCAGCGGGCGGCGTTTTGGGTGGTCAGGTTTGAGAACTGAAGAACTGGCCGAAGACGTGGACATTTCGAGCCTGTAAGTGGGTCCTCAAAGCTGTAGAGATCCCAATATTTAAGCCCGTCCGCTTTAACTCTTCGAAACAGATGATATGGGTGGACATGCAATTTCCGTGTTCCTGGTGGAGGAAGTTTAATTTCTATATATTTTCCGAGATTCGCGTCCTTGTTCGCGTCAGTGTGTGTGCGTGTGGCGTGTGGCGAACTGGTCGCAGAGCGAATTTAGCTACCCGTCGGATGACTCTCCCATTATAGGTCCAATATACGTACAATAGCACAATGTTTCGGTTCCGCTTGGACAGAGACCGCTGATAGTCGACAATTTACAGTAAGGTGCGATTGATGGCTCAGTCGGAGTATGGGTATGCGGTGTGCCAGTCGGTTCCATTGAGAATAATGCGTTCATGGCCAGTCGGTTCCATGCGAACTTGGTCTGTACCCGGGCCGTATCCCTGGACACTCCGAAAGCCTAAATCAAGCCCGAGTCGGCGTCACGTTTCCGGACCGGACAATTTAGTGGGTGACCGGTGACCGGTGATCTTTCGTACGAGGAATTCCAGGAACATACGGGATTATCGAGGAGCAGAGGTGCAACCCTGAGCCCACTTCAAGGAACGGGGATCCAAACCGACAACTTCCCAGCGCCTGAGCCGCGAGCCTGTACAAGTGCTTGGCTGTCGTTGCTTCCCACGAGCACTGCACCGATTCAATCGCTTACATGGGCTTACATCCTGCGATCTGATTAGATCTGATTGGTCAGAGTTCTGCAACTGAATTGGAGCACATTGTGAAATGCCCAAGTTGTGTAGTATACTGTATACCACAGTATATGTGAGGGCTTTCATGGACAAGCTTTTTTCGCTAAGCACCTTGTCCTTTGCATTGGACGTGAATGGAACAACGCCCACATTCTAGCCTCAACTGTTACAATTGTGCTAACTTACAAAATCTCAAGTTTTTGTACTACACCGGTTCATGCCAGTGGACTGTTATCGACGCCACAATAAGATGCGCATTAATGGTCGCCGGCTTCATCTCTGCTTATTTTTAGGACATGATGCTTTCTATTCCGCTCGGGCTCGTCATCCATATTCGGGACTTATACATACCACGGCTCTGAGGGTACTACTGGCAAGACTACTGACCCAAAAACCCTCGGATCCTGCGCCCTTGTCTGCAAGGCCTAGGTTCTCGTCGCCCAGCGCCCTGTATTTCATCACATACAAGTCAACAGAAAAAACTGCCGGCTTCGGGAAACGGAGAGTGCACGCGTGTTTCCGCCGTAATTCGCGGTACGGTCACACGACCGTCGTTGGGAACACACGTTCGTATGCTCGAAATTTTCGTCGATCGTGACTGTCTCTTCACCACCCTTCTGAGACGTCTCGTTACTCTTTCCGACTTCGTTACTTTGATCCCCTATTGTCCGCAGCTCTACCGGCTCGTGCTGAGTCTGGAGCATCGCAAGATACCCCATCGCCATTACGCGTGCTCGGCCTTGGGGCACCTTTCTCCCGACTCTCGCAGAGGAACTCGCGATATTTGCCGCCCAGGCACGTTTCATCCATTCATTACGTATCACCCGCGGGCCCACCGGGGTTTCTCGGGCTCTTCTCGGGCGTGGAGGAGCCCGCCCTTTGCCAGCTCCTATTCCCAAGCCTACCCGCCATACCCACGAGCGTGCACCATTTGGGTCTGTACAGCCACCCCATGTCGTACGCGAGCGATCTCGACGCGCAGCTTTACCCCGCAGCAGATGCCCTGAAAACACTGCCCAACCTGGACAGCGTAACCGGAAACAGTACGATCGCGAATATTGTACACGAGCCGACCATTGCGCCTCAGATGCCGAGAACGGGGGGTGCGACTTGGGTGCGGTTTGTGGTAGACCCACATGAGCCATATGACAGGCTGGTAAGCGTCCCTTGTAGCGACCCGCAAAGTCCGAGTCAGAGGATTGATCCTTCCACTACCGAAGCTAGTGTATCTGGTGCCAGTTGCCCATCCCCCACGTCTTCTCAACGCGGGGGACTTACTCCGAATGGATTCGTAAGTGCACCCTGTTCCACCATCTCACGGGCCCTGGAAATCCCGTGTAGGAAAAGTGTGGCGTCCCTGGTCTTTCGACGCAGAGTGTTTGGTAAACAAATCGGACGCTTTGACAGTGCAAAACTAACAAACGTGACATTCGGACTGCGGGCCAAGGGCCACGTTACCATAGTCGTACAAATCCTCCACTAACACTACATCTGAGGTGAGTCCCCTTGGGCGGAGTCCGTCGTAACACCTCTATTTCTCCTATAAATTATGGTGTTACGACCTGACATCCACGCCGTCTCCACGCTTATTCAACTTGTATCACAATGAAATATTGCGGGCGCTCCCTGAGACTTAGTCATTCCAGACTAAAAAGGAAAAAAAAACCCCCCGTACTTCCTCTAGTTAGTACAGCACGAGTGAGGTGAATGAGCCTTGGGCTGCCTTATCATAGTGGAGCGACAGTCGCACACTATGACTCATGGTGTGCATACCTGTCAACTCTACTTTGCGCGCAACATGATACAGTAAACCTCTTCCTTCCCATTGTTGTCGTTGGTCGTAACGCCGCATCCCCATCGAGTCTTCACTTCACAAGCGTCCCGGTCTTAGACGGGCTACTTCCAAAGCGCAGCTAGCGGGATGAGTAATTTCCCAGTTCTTACATTTATTAGTCACTAGCTGTCATACCCGGCTCGAACTGTGCTTTTTGCCAATTGCAACTTGCTCCACTCCGCCACAATCGTTGGCTTTCTCCGCCCCCTGTCTGGCCATGCTCACTAAGTACAGTATGGTACACGTCTTCACTGCAGGTCCAACAGAGTGCCCAATACTATGCGAATTACACTATCCCCGGCCCCACAGAGAAATAAAGCGCCGGGCCTTCCCATGAGAAAAAGCGACCAAATTCGTACGATTCTGGAAGGCAGTCGATCTCCTTCGGGTCTGCTTCAATAAATCCATCAAAGATGGTTGTGTAGAATGGGCACCCTGCTGGATAGGTCATGCTTCTTCCTTTCCGGCAAATCGAGTCTATTCACCTTTTCAACGCACACTTCTAATCCAGGGGTTGACTCTACGCGACGAGTCTAACCGGTAGAGATCGCTTTGGAGATCGTGGGAGGAGAAACGGAACGTGTACTTCCGGTCAATTTGCTCAACCACCCACACGAGTTCGAGTTGGTCATACTATGCTGCGTTACTTGTTGAAAACTGTCGTACAACACGTGTGGGGACCATAATCCGTACGCATGAAAAGACGGTTGTTCGTCTCTCACGTCGTGTAGACACACAAAATTGGGGTTCCTCGGTGACAGAAGCTTCGTTGAAAACCAACGATTCCGGTAATTACAACCAGAAAAGGTTCTAGGCGAGAAGCCTACAGTAATATTGCGTGCGGATCTTATAGTACTGTAGTGGACCGGGGAAACCACTGCCGGAGGCAGCTACGATCGCCGCTCGACTTGTGTCGCGGTGAATACACGCCTAGTGAAAAATGGTCGATAAAGTAGGACACTCACAAAAATTCTTTGATGCGAAATTGTGACATGGGGAGTCCTATGCTGAATCAGGACAACAGCAGGACCCGGAACTGCCCAACAGTGGTGCCCCGAGCCCGATTGCACAGCCACATGATCGCGAAACCACGGAAACAACCGGTCACGTGCCCGTATCCGGCAACTTTTGCCCGCTGCACCATGGCCACCTCAGGCTCCTGCACGTCACGAAACTTGGGCAAGAAACTGGGGCTGCGGTCTCTTGCGTTGCCGGCTACCTCAAAATCTGGAGGAATGATTTTTCCCTGCTGATAGTCGTAGAGTCACACATCGTTGCGATGCGCTTTCCGGTCACTTTAACTCTTACCAGTATACGCCCACGGATGCTAGCCCACACCGTTCTCTCGGACACGCCTCACATTGCAACTTCAAGTCAAGGCACCGTCACCATCGGTCAGGCCGGTCAGGAGTCCAGAGTTCCGGTTCCCTTACTGTAATCATTCCAGTGATCTCCCGGTCGAGCACAATCCGTACTACGTCAGCATTATGGAATTGGGACTCTCACTGTCTTTTCACCATCGTCCTTCTTCTCCGGGCTGCGGGGCGTCTCCCCCTCCGCGTGTCCACAGGAAGGCGCTAGAGCTACTTAAGAACCAATTGCAGCATCCCATCTGACTCGTCTTCTCTCCCTGCATTGCGTCGAAAAATGTTCTCACTTTTTCTCTCTGTGACCGCCATTGCATTGGCGATGTCATTGACCAGACCTGTTCAAGTAGTTCATGCTCGGTGTCGCAATCAGCCAGGAGGCCCTCGCTATCCCACTGCCGCAGATTGGTCCGCCCTTAATGACACAGTTGGTGGCAGGCTACTCAGAGTCGTACCGTCAGTGGAGGCGTGTGGTGAGCTAGGCTGCACTCAGGCACAGTGGGCTAGCGGCATTTTCCGACAGACGATCCCTGGCGCGATGAATGCCGTGAGTACTGAATAGTGTTTCAACTTGATCCTGTTTATCACCGCTCAATGCTTTTTTAGTATAACTGGGAACAGGTGATACGTTTCTCGTCTGATTTCTCTTGTACTTGCTAAATGCGACCGTGATCACAGGACTACACTCCTCCCGCAGAACTCTGCCTACTGAACGGTACCACCTGTGCACAGGGGGATGTCCCGCTTTACGCAGTTAACGCGACAACTGCTCAGCACATACAGGTTAAAAGGACTTCCTGCCTGCTAGTTGCCCCGCTTACCTTATACTGTAGGCGGGCGTTCAATTTTCCCAGGCTCATGACCTGCGCGTTGTCATCAAATCCTCTGGCCACGATTATTTAGGTCGTTCTACAGCAAAAAATTCGCTACTTCTATGGACGGCTTACTTTCGAGACATCACATTTACCGACCACTTCCTTGTGGGTGGCGAGGATCAAGGTTCCGCGGTTACCGTTGGCTCCGGCGTTGGTCTCAAGTATATATACGCCGCAGCTAAGGCACAAAATAAGATGTTCGTGGGCGGCACTGCTGCGACTGTCTCTGCTGCAGGAGGCTACACCCAGGGTGCCGGACATTCAGCTTTCTCACCCATTTATGGACTCGCCTCGGACAATGTTCTTCGTACGTGCTTCCGTTCCCTTCGCATTAGGTTAAGCCTCAAAATAAAATCAGAGTACAGCGTTGTTCTGGCCAACGGCTCTTACGTTGTAGTCAATTCAGTCTCTTTCCCCGATTGTACGTTCACTGTGCCTGGCGCTTAGTGGCGGACCTCAACTAACTCCCACTTTTCCCCTCTAGTATTCTGGGCTTTACGTGGAGGTGGCGCTGGCAGTTGGGGGGTGATTATTGATGCCACGTTCCGCACCTTCCCAATTTTCAACGCAACCCTGCATTTCGTGAATGTCCTGACGGCGACGGTGGAACAGACGGGCAATCTGATGACTTTGCACGCCTCACATATCAAAGACTGGGATAACGTCAGAGCCGGGCAGTACTTCTATCTAACAGCATCGGCTACGAATAGCACACTTGCCCTCTCCACGGTCTTCAAGGACCTCGACGGCAGTGCCAGCAAAGCCCAGATGTCTGCTTTCCTATCCAATGCAACTGCACTAGGAGCCATCTTGCAGGGGGAGTCCACAATCACGGCGGCTCCCAACGATATCGTTGGATTCTCAGACGACCCGTCTGGGTATAACGTCGTCCTCAGCTCTCGCCTCATTCCTAAATCTGTTTACGTCCGTGCGCCGTCGAGCGTGGGTGCCGCGTACAAGCGGCTGCTCTCGCAAGGCGTCCGATCGGTTCTTGGGCACCTCGTCGCTGGTGGTACGTAGCCTCCGTACCCATTAAAACCTACACCTGGGCTGACCATTGATATAGGCCAGGTCTCTGCCAACGCAAATATCGATTCCGCGATCCATCCCGCATGGCGGAGAGCCAAGACCCATGTAGGCATCCCCCTTCACCACTCTGATAACCCAGGCCTGATTCTAACATTGTTTGTTAGATCATCGCGACTCAACGTTGGGACGATACCTTGGCCGCAGCTGATGTTCTGGCGTTGCGCAGGAATTTCACCTCAATAGTAAGGCCTGTGCTCGCGGGCCTTGCTGGGGGCCCCTCGAGCGGTAGTTACTCAAACGAGGGCGACGTACTCGAACCGAATCCCCAGGTCACGTATTACGGCCCGAACTACGCCCGCCTGAAGAGCATCAAGGCTATTTACGACCCGAACGACCTGTTCATCGTCCCAACAGGTGTCCGCAGTGAATACTGGGACGCAGATGGGATGTGCACAGTATGACAAGGAATACTTAAATATGCATTATTTATTACACCACTGTAGTTGATTCACTGTAGATTATTCCACAATTTCCGTTCAATCGTGCTTTGATGGCTCGCAAGTCGACACAATTACCTGGAAGCATACACACAGGGGCACATGGTGTAGATGGTTTATCACGCTCGCTTAGCAAATACATCTGCGAGAGGTGTCCGGTTCAATTCCGGATGTGTCCAAATACCTTTTTCAGTATCGCCTTTTCCTTTTCCTGTCGATTGTCAATTTAAATGCTAGTACGAAACTTTTTGAGTCTAAAAATTACAGCAAGTCTAGGGTGCATAGTAGTTCACAATAAAGATCGGGGCACCGAACGACTACAGCCAAAAAAAAAAGGGCGAGGTACCAAGCGAGGTACTCAGGAAGGTATCCGCACCCTCAAATCACAGAAATCTTGATGGTGTCGGGTGGTTAGAGTGCATCATTGGAAGTATCGCCGGGGCATCCGGTGATAGAAGCACGGTGTGATCCACAGTAGGAGATCAGTGATGGGGACCAAGACTCTCCCAGTTGGCTGGGACTCGGATGGCGTTCCGTGTGCTTCACCCACATCACCCAAACCCAAAGTAGTGCAAGAGCCGTCACGTGTGATAGGTGCGATGCATCACGTTGTCATCTTATCTTGCTTTGATGCGATTGGATGATCAAAAGAGTCGTGCTTTTGAAAAGCTCAAAACTACCAGGAAGATTGTAGGAACTACCGTACAGTGAGCCGCTCTCTGTTTTCGTGGCTGGTTCCGTGCCAGCGGTGTTTCAACGTACCACTCGAGTTGGGGCCCACTTTCCCCCCTTACAGGAACATGGAAACACCACAGAGCAACGAGAGAGTCCAGTAATTATGATCTGCGCCACGCGGAGCAACCGCGGTCCTCATGAACCTTGACCGCCATCTACATCTGACGTGTCTCCCTGGGGGTTGACGGTCCCCGCTGGTACCGGAACTAGATGCACCGGTGGGCGGTCGTATGTTTCCGTCTGTAGCAGAGATGCGATCTTTCGCTCCGAATCAACCTCGACGACCCTACCGGCGCATCAACACACAAGGAAAGCAAATGAAGTGGAGTGGTGGGCGCACCGCGCTTCCAGTACGACGTGGGTCAATGTCTGCATCGGGGCAGCGCGCAATCGGAACCTTAGTGAGCGGGTAATGGTGTAAGATCCTTTGAATAATACAGAACGCTGTTCCAAGAGCGTGTTAGGGTGGAGGCTATGGCGGACGACAATCAATGACGAACCGATTCGTCCTCCGGGTTAGCGAGGACGTCTTCCCAAAGTATGTCAACACGTGTAGCTCCTCCGCGCTGCTCCCTGATATGCTCGTCGTATTTCTCAAGCGAGAGCACGTCTCCGTTGACGGTAATCTGCGCATCGAGCGTGAATAGCGTTTGAGTCTGTGGCTCCTGGTCAAGGTTGTACAGGTCTGTGAACGAGGTTTGTGTCCATTGAAGCTGCCTCGACAGATTGTCGTCCGTGGTTCCTGCGGCCGCAGTAGCCTGAGTGGAGGACATGGGTGAGTTAGCGGTGAATTCCAGGCCTGCACCGGCCCGCTACAGCAGTTTCCAAAAGTATTGGCCCTGTTTACATGTATTTATGTCGGTAGACAAGATTCAGAGCGGAGAGCGAAATAATTTTGGTGGGGCAAAGTCCTGGCATGACTTGCCGGAGCTTCAGGATTGGTCAGCCAACCCTCAAAAGCAACACCTTAGGTAGCTCTTCTAGTCCAGCGCTCAAGCTCAAGCTACGGACAATCGCTCTGTCAAGGTTCGGAATGCTTCAGACCAGCTCCAGGGAGACTGGGCCTCTTAGCGTGTCGTGCCACGTCTTTGTGGTAGTCGTCCCCTCCGAATCCACATCAACAAGGGCATCATTCCGTTCATAGTCATACCATAATCACATCCCATACCGACACTGTCCTGGGCGATAAGCTATCGTGTTCCTCAATCATCGTACGCGTGACTTTTCTGTCCAACCAGTCGTGAACCGCCATCGCCGATCCTGACCACAGCAGTAAATGGGCCAAAGCGCTGTTCTTTGTCTTCCGCTTTTGTGACTCAATCTTAACTCAGCGCATCCACATTTCCTTTCATTCGGTTACTGTGGCTTGTACCGTGCGATGCTCAATGCTGCTAATATAATAGAAAGCAGCCCTGGTCTGGGTCCGCCACCTCCCTTTTAATTCCCTACATCTCACCCAGCTCGACGATGTCAACGGACTGCCTTCTTCCTGCTTACTGGAATCCTGACATTTGCGTCGCCACTTCAGCCATGAATCGGCCACGCCTTTTCACACACTGGATCCCGAGACTACAGGTCTGCCCTTTTTATGGTCTATATTCGGTACTCACAGAGCCTAATCACCTTGATTCGCAGATACTTAATGAGAGATCGCTCTTACAACTACGTCAGCAGCCGACCCACAGTCGACTGAAATCCATTGACGATTATCTCGAGGGTGCACGAAGAGGGGAAGATAAAGAGTATGCCTTCGTGTCCGAATCTAACACGACGACCCATAAACGGGACAAATCTACCCTTTCGGTACTCGGAGAAAACATTACAACTTGCATCGCTTCGCCCTCACGTACCGATCCTAGCTCGCCCGGTCGCCACCTTTCTCGTCCTGTCACCCGTACCCTCACTCCAACTTTTTCACAATGTAGCGACCTCAGCTCGCCCACCACTTCTTCCTCCGGCGCTCCGAATTTGCTCCTGGTAGAAGAAGACTCATGTCTCCCTGAATATTTACCGCAGAGAACTTGCACGTACCGAGACGGCCCAGACGTTCCAAGTTCGGGGGGCGTGCTTTCCGTATCCATTGTCGAGGCATGAGGCACGTAGGCGACGCAGTTGGATTCGACACAACGTTTTGCATGTCGGCCGGACAGCACTGTGTTGTGCTGCTGGTGTCCCTTATAACAATTTGGGGTTCTCTATCCCTACCGCTATCATGTGTATTATACCCGAGTTTTGACTTTTTCCTCTGAGCTCTCGAAGCCAAGGTCTAATATTAATTATACTAGTTTCCGCTATTGTATTTCTTTTCGTGCTCATCCCCTTTCACTGATCTGGAGTTCCTACAACAGCACAAAGTGGACTACGTCATATTACCATGGGACATACCGCCGTTGTGCGTGTTGGGGTTCCAGTGCGACACGCAAGCAACGGACGCCTAACCCCGTGCGAGTGGGGACTTGATCACCAGACGCTAGATAGACCTCGCCAATAAAAGCTTGGACCGCCGAAGAGAGAGCCAAGACACTTGTAATCACCCAATCGGTCTCGCAAAAATCTCTACAGGGCCCCTGACTGATAGGAAAGCTCGTGGCAGTGTTCGAAGAAGACTGAGATCGAACTCTCCTCGCATGAACTTCCGTGTTGCTATTGATTAGCTCAGACGAGGCGATTCTCGGCGCGCTCTTGGATATCTCGTCGATCTAGGTGCAGGTACACACACCTTTAGACAACCATTCTGGGCCGCAGCGAGAGCACTTCGCACTTCAACCGATACCCCCACGCTCTCGGGGGTGCTGGGCACTATCTCGAGGCTGGCCAAGATTTTGCATATGTATCACAACGAAAGACGTCTGAAAGGCACGAATTTCGCTCAGACTGGGGAAGATCTGCTAGACAACTTGATTGAGGCGAAGAGGACGCTACAGCTCGATACACACCTAACAACCCTGTGAGTGCTAGACGACAGCGGATGCCAGCATTGCAAAGCGTCAGAAGTGTCCGATATCAGCCCATAACTTCGATTTGGCGAGCCCGTAAGCCACTCCCCGCTAAGGGAGTGAAGAGGTCATATGATGAATGGGCAGGATATTCAGATTTATTCGCGATGGACAGTTGTAGACTTGTAGTTAGTGAAGTGCTACAGCCTCAGTTGTGCTGGCGCCATCAATTGCAAATATGTCGCTCTGCTCTGTGGTCTTTCACCTCCGAGCCGTCAGGCAACACTGCCATGCCCAATGACCAACTAGTTCTGCCTCGCTCTTTCTCTTCTCCAATTTCAAGTGCCCCTTCACTTGTCTAGCGTTTCGTCAACCGTTGAGATACCCAACAAACGTATTACAATCGTGGGCGGGGGTCCAGGTGGCATTGTGATGCTCAAGACACTCGCCGACGACCTTGCGACGACCTGCACAAGGACGTGACACGAACCTTGGAGATTGACCTCTTTGAACAGCGTCAGCGGCATCTAGTGAGCGAATTCATCTCCGCCATCATACACTGCTCAATTTTGCCCCAAAGGTATCCCAATCCACATCCACCACATCCACCGGACCTCCCAGAAACACCGCTATATCCACGTTTCAGAACCAATACCCCTCATCCTAGTAGTTAATCGTGCCTCTCCTCTACCGCCAACCTTAGAAAACTTGGTATTTTGCCAGTGACTATACCTCACTTCCCATCCCCCCCTGGCACAGTGCTCTTCCCCAATCATACTCTCGTACTTCAGTACCACCAATCAATCTTCTTACGTTGGAACCTTTCTCCGTATATACGCCTACACCGCGAAGTTCTGGCAGCCAACTGGCACGGCGACAATGTCTCCGGTCACTGGCAGCTCACCGTGAAGGATCGTACCCACAACCGCACCATTCTCGCCCTATTCGTCTCATTGTCGCAAGTGGATACAATCGCTATCTTTACGAGCCTGAAGACGACAGGTTTGGGAGGCCTCAGCGCCTGGTCGCGAGATACTTCACTCTACCTTCTACCGTGATCGTAACATCCTCGTAGTCGGAGGTGGCGCAAGTAGACGAGACATAATATCACAGCAGGTGGTTGGTTTCGCCAATTCGGTACGCACTATTTGCCTTCCCTCGCCCTTGCCCTTCAGACTTTGGCTGACGGGCGACCTCCTTTCTTTCCGCTGGCCCTTAGACATACGTTTCTTTAAAGAATGATTCTCTGCGACCCGTCCTTTCCGCACATCCCGGGAGTAGAACGCGTTCACGCCGTCTCGCGATTCACTCCCCGCATCCGTGTTTGAAGACGGAACATCAGATCGATATGGTCCTCCTCGCGACGGGCCACGAGCTGCGCACCCCCTTCCTTTCTTCTATTCGCAACACCTCTGTCTCCTCTCCGCTCCCGGACCCAGATGCCTGCGATGCCCTCACAAACAATGAGCAGTACCCTCTGCCCACTCTTCCGGCATGTCTTCTCTCTTGCACCGACACCGGCTCGCCGACGCTCGCCTTCACCGGCCTCCCCATCTCCGTCGCAAGCGGTTGCACGCGCCGTCGCGGACCTCCGCGCACAAGAAGCCGCGCTCGACAACCCACCACGCACTGGGCACCGCATCGTGCAGCCTGGTGGCGGCGCCTCATCCCAGGGTGTGCTCGTTGCAATCCTTCAGAATCCCTGGCGCGGCGGCAGCGTCGCGCCCCGTGGCGCGCCGTTTACCGGGCCCTGGCGCATGTTCGCGACGAGAGAGAAAGAGCACCTGCGCCTTGCGTGGCTGAAGATAGAGGCGCGCAGCGAGGACGAGGTGCGCAAGTGGCTGAGCACCGTGAAGTGCGGGGATGAGGCGGAGTGGGCGGATCTGATGGTGCGGCTGGCCGAGTGGTACAAGGAACGAGGAAGGGGACGAGGGCCTCGCAAGATCATGGGATGTAGAGCGGCGGGACGCGTTGGAGTGAACAAATGGGTGGTCTCCTTACGTGGTGGGGATCGGTGCGTTCAAGTTTCTTATGGTCGACAGACGACATAACAACCTTTTTACTTTGCCTCTGTGCTCAGCTTTTTATCACCATAGACACGGACTCAAATTCAATCGGGCAGACTCTGAGTCGATAGAATCCAGGACGCTAACACCCAAGATTGTTCTCGCTCCTGTAGCTGTTTGCGAGCGACAACCTCCGGTTGGATAGTGCCTTATGTTCAAATTCGGTACTCGGGAACCGTTGCGCTCGTTGATAAACCAACGAACGAGCAGCGCCTTCCAATTCGTGCCAAGCGCAACGCCACAGCTGCCGCTGATGCACTTTCAAATAGTTAGAGCTGGTCGTCACAGAAGCAGAAGACTATATATAGGGGTTAGCCTCTTACACAGCCCATCTTGATTGAACTCCGTTCCAGGAGCCGTTTCGAGCATATGCATGTCGAGTACATGATAGCGGTTCTTTATGCTACTGGCTGGGAGCCTTGGGCACCTGCTTGGTAGGTGACCCGGCCAGTTACCGGTCACCCCGAACTCTGAGACCCTCGTTCTTAGGCTCGAGCAAACTACAGTATGCCATCGTCAAATGAATCACAGGGGCCATAGGGGTACAACTTTTCTGGTTGGCGCTCTAGGAGCACCTAGTTCCGGGGCCACAGACGATCGATGCATGATCGATACATGCTCACCTCACTATCTCCCGGTCATTTGAGCCACTGGTAAGTTCGGTAATCTCGTTCTCATTCCCTCACTGACATCGTCGTCGCTGCGGCGCGGACCCTCCCAATGTCTACATTCAGTCTACCATAGGAACACCAATAGGCGCAAACGTGCCTCTAATGGTTGCGCGGCCCCTTTCAAAACGATGCACGCACGGACGCATAGTCGCACCCTGCTTCGTCTTAAACGCGTTCAACCATACAGCACTGTCGTGGTGTAGCGAGTAATAGACTTCGACCCGAGGGGAAGCGTAGATAGTAGTAAGAGAGATGAGAACAGGAAACACGATAGAGACGGAGACGGAGACGCGACGCAGACACAGACGGAACATCAGCAAAAAAACCTAAAATTTTTATTCACTTACCAAAGTCGAAATCGCTTACACAGATTTTAACACAATTTAAGCTTATATTATTATTATGATGGAATAATGATTGCTTGTGATCGGGCCGTAATCATTGATGG
>WNGR01004506.1_pt1 | contig 15035 bp, 16 predicted proteins | sample 5407581 | NCBI WGS metagenome assembly WNGR01 (sample SAMN13153383, study PRJNA577476) | soil metagenome | isolation source: 80 cm soil or saprolite under Garry oak tree replicate 2 | place: USA:California | collected 2016-06-15
ATACAGATGAAGCAGAACGGAGGAAACAGGCGATGAGCACCGCAGGATTGTCCAGGGCGCGGCTCGCCCGTATGCACGACGTCATGGCCGGCTATGTCGAGCGCGGTGAAGTGCCTGGCCTCGTCACGCTGGTCAGCCGACGGGGCGAGGTGCATGTTGATGTGATCGGGACGCAGGCGCTCGGTGACAGCCCCCCGATGCGGCGCGACACCATCTTCCGCATCTCCTCGATGACCAAGCCAATCACGGCTGCGGCAACCATGATTCTGGTAGAAGAATGTAAGCTGCGGCTGGACGATCCGGTGAAGGAGCGCCTGCAATAAAGAAGAGGTTGTCTTTATGAAAGCAATAGGTCTGTACCGTTACCTGCCGATTGATAATCCAGACAGTTTGATAGATATTGAATTGGTAAAACCCGTGCCGACTGAACAGCACTGAGACGCACTGGAATGCAATGGTCGAGGGAGTAGCGCCAGAGGGCAAAATCTGCTCCATCGTCGAGACCCATGAGCCACTCAACATCACAGCGTTGCAGAGTAAAAGCGCTACGTTTGTGTGGGAATTCATGTTCACCAGGGCCATGTACCAGACTGCGGACATGATCGAGCAGCATAACCTGCTCAACAAGGCAGCTGAGCTGATCGAAGCTGGCAAGGTGCGCACGACGCTTACCGAGCGGCTGTCACCTATCAACGCCGTGAACCTGCGCCAGGCTCATGCCCGAGTCGAAGCTGGGCGCATGATAGGCAAAATCGTGCTGGAGAACTTTCGTTAGTGAGAACTGGAGCAATTGCGCATCACTGGTTCAAAAGGAGCAGTGACCGCTGGGGCAGGTTTGCGATTGAATTTGACGAAGTAGATCGTCGCCAACTCATGTGGACGAGACGCAGGATATTGCGTGTACAGATCGACAATTTCTTGCCGCATGGTGGGAGGAAGCGGCCGTTTATCTCATTGTGGGACTGGAGACGGTGGCTCAGGCGGCAGCAAGAAAGCCATTCCTGGAGACCATTCAAAACCGGGCGGGTTAGCCAGCACCCGGTTTTGAATGGTCTCCAAATGTCATTTTTTCCGCAAAGGGTGAATGCAAAAATATGTACCTCAGGTGTGGAGCAAGTGTATATCTGACAGGAACATCCCTCCACGCTCGTGCTTGCCTCTCCCCTGTCCTCTTGACGGCAAGAGCTTTTCGCATTATCATATCAGTACCTAATGATGTAATTAATGCCAAGGAGAAGACCGCATGCTGACATACACGCCACAGGTGACCGCCCTCAAAGCCAAGCTCTTTCGTGGCTTTTCCGATACGTCGCGGCTTTCGATCTTAGAAGCCCTGCGTGATGGACCCCTCACCGTCGGAGCCATTGTCGAGAAAACCGGCCTGACGCAATCGAACGTCTCCAATCACTTACGCTGTCTCTCCGATTGTGACCTGGTGGTCTCGACCCCCCAGGGACGCTACACCCTCTATTACCTCAGCAATAGCCGGGTTGCTGAGTTGCTGCACCTTGCCGAGGAACTGCTCCACGAGGTTGCGCGTGGCGTCTACGAATGCACGCGCTACACCCAACCCACGGAGCCGACCGGTGGAGCGAGTACGGGGTGCGAGCGGGAAGGAGCAGGTCATGGCTAGTTCCACGCCTCCCACAGCAAACCGCGTCATGGAACTTCCGGTGCGCGGGATGGATTGCGCCGAGTGTACCCAGCATGTGCAGCATGCCCTCTGTACGCTTCCCGGCATAGAATCCGCAGAGGTCTTTCTTTCCTCAGAGAAAGCCGTGGTGCGCTATGACCCCACCCAGGTGGATATGAGCACGATGCGCCGTGCGGTCGAAGCTGCTGGCTACTCCATTCCTCTGCATGTAATCGAATTGCCAGTCAAGGGCATGGATTGCGCTGAGTGTACCCAGCACGTCCAGCATGCTCTCGCCGCTGTCCCTGGAGTCGAATCGGTTGAAGTCTTTCTCACCTCGGAGAAGGCGGTGCTGCGCCTCGCTCCCGTTGGGGTGTCGATGGACACGCTGCGCAAAGCGGTGGCGTCGGCTGGCTATCGGGTGGAAGACGCAACCATCGAAGCGCAAACGCAGGGTCCGTCCCTCGCCAGTTTCACCCGCCCGGTGCTCACGCTCTTTGGTCTCGTGGTGGGAGCAGTGCTCCTCATAGCCGTTGCGGGCGAGTGGTTCGGTCTCTTTGAACGGGTCACCGACGTGGTGCCGTGGCCGATCGGCTGGGCACTGGTCCTGTTGGGTGGTGCACCTATCTTCTGGAACGTCTTGCGCGCTGCATGGCGGCGACAAGTGATCTCCCATACCCTCATGAGCCTGGGTGTCATCGCTGCCCTTGCCGTTGGACAATGGACGACCGCAGCGGTGGTCGTGTTCTTCATGTATCTGGGCAACTTCGCCGAATCCTTCACCACCGAGCGGTCGCGCCAGGCGGTCAAGCGGCTGACGCAGCTCGCGCCCAAAATGGCGCGGGTGGAGCGGGAAGGGCAAGAGGTCGAGGTACCGGTGGGTGAGGTCCAGGTGGGTGAGACGATCATCGTGCGTCCAGGGGATGCGATCCCGGTTGATGGTGAAGTGATCAGCGGACAGGCGACCATCGATCAAGCTGCTATCACGGGAGAATCCATGCCGGTTGAGGCCAGTCCAGGAAGCAAGGTCTTTGCGGCGACGATTGCACGCCTGGGGAGTATTCGTCTGCGTGCGACCCATATTGGCGCTGATACCACCTTTGGTCGGGTGATCAAGATGGTGGAAGAAGCCGAAGCACACAAAGCCTCTGTCCAGCGCCTTGCCGACCGCTTCTCCGCCTACTTCCTCCCCATTGTTGCAGGGATTGCACTGCTCACCTTTGTCATCAGTCGCAATCCGCTCGCAACCGCTGCCGTGCTCGTCGTCGCGTGCTCGTGTTCGCTGGCTCTGGCGACCCCGATTGCCATGCTCGCCTCGATTGGGGCTGGAGCGCAGCGTGGTTTGCTCATCAAGGGTGGCAAGTACCTGGAACAGTTGGCCCGTGCTGATGTCCTCCTCATTGACAAGACCGGCACCATCACGCTCGGACGTCCACAGATCACGGACATCATTCCCTTGAACGGGACAACGACCACCGAGCTGTTGAGCCTTTCGGCCAGTGCCGAAAGGTATTCCGAGCATCCGTTGGCAGAGGCGGTGAGACGAGAGGCAGTCACGCATGGCCTCACCTTGAGCGAACCGCAGAACTTTGAGGCGATCCCTGGACAGGGGGCGCGCGCAAGGATCGAAGGCGCATCCATTGCCGTCGGCAATACGCGTATGATCGAAGCCGGACGTGCACAGTCTCTTGTACAAGCACTCGCAGAGCAGGGCAAAACGTTGCTGCTCGTCTCGAAGGATGACAGCGTCATTGGGCTGCTCGCCGCCGCCGATACGATCCGTCCTGAAGTCCCAGCAGCCCTCGCTGCCATGCGCGCGTTCGGCGTGAAGCAGATTGAACTCTTGACCGGCGACAACGAGCAAACGGCAAAGGCACTCGCGAACGGACTGGGGATCGCGTACCGTGCGCAGCTCTTACCTGAAGACAAGATCGCCATGGTGAAGCAGTACCAGGCGCAAGGACATACCGTGGTGATGGTGGGTGATGGCGTGAACGATGCTCCTGCCCTGGCTCAGGCAGATGTGGGCATCGCCATGGGCGTGGCCGGAACGGACGTGGCGCTGGACGCGGCGCACATGGCCCTCATGCGCGACGATTGGGAACTGGTCCCGGAGGTGTTTGCCATTGCTCACCGCACGATGCGCGTGGTCAAGATGAACATTGCCTTCACGGCGCTCTACAACCTGGTCGGCTTGTCCCTGGCGGCCTTTGGGGTGTTGCCTCCCATTGTTGCCGCCGCCGCCCAGTCCCTACCTGACCTGGGCATTCTGGCCAACTCGTCGCGTCTGCTGCGCCAGCCACAACGCCAGAGCAGGCGCGAGCCGCAGTTGGAGATGCCGGTTATCTCCGTGAGAGGAGAGGCGGCAGATGCAGCGCACTGAGCAAAAAGAGCAGCGCACTCCGGAAGTGACCGGGTATACGCGCTCCGATTGGCGCTCCATCGGGCTAGCAGGCTTCACCCTGGTGCCGCTCGTCCTGGTCGTGTTCTTCGGAGTCGGTGCCGGTTCTTCTGTGGTGATCGCGATCGTGGCGGGACTGGCCATCATTGCCGCTGCCTTCTTCCTGTCTGGGCAACCGAAGCCCTGGAGACGGTGGTCGCCCAATCCGTCGCCCTGGCCCTCTTGGCCTTGGTTGAGGTCGCGCCAGAGTACACCTTTGAGGTCATCCTGGCCTGCCGCCGCCAGACAGAGCTCGCCTCGGCAAGCATGACCGGTGCCAACCGCCTGCTCTTGGGACTGGGCTGGCCGATGATTTTCTTCGTAGCGTTCTGGAGTAGCCGTCGCAAGGGGCAAGCCTTCACCGAGATCCGCCTGGACTGGCGCAATACCCCGGAGATTCTTTTCCTGCTGGTGGCGACGCTTTATGCATTCGTCATTGTCCTCAAGCACACTTTCTCCCTCGTCGATTCTGCCATCCTGATCCTCATCTATGGCCTCTATATCTTTACCGCATTGCGCACCTCGGAAAGAAAGGTGGAGGGGACAGATAGGGAGGAGGCCACGGAGGAGGAAGAGGAGGCGGTTGTCGGCGTGGCGGCGCGCACCAAGCAGTTGCCAGGGGTCAGGAAGTGGATCGCCATCGCCAGTTTCCTGGCGGCTGGTGCGTTTATCCTCTACTCGGGAGCCGAACGGTTCATCGACGCGATCCTGCAGGTGGGGCGTACGCTCCACTTCTCGGAGTTTATTCTCATTCAGTGGATCGCTCCGTTCCTCTCCGAGTTTCCCGAAAGTCTGACCGCGTTCATCTGGGCAAGCATGATTGTGCTGGCAGGCAGGGGCCTCAGTAACCTGATCTCCTCCAAGCTCAATCAGTGGACGCTGCTCATCGCCGCTATTCCCATCGCCTACAGTGCCAGCTTTGGGCATCCGGCAGTGGTTCCCCTGAACAGTCAGGTGACCGATGAGATCTTTCTCACGGCCGCCCAGTCCGTGTTCGGGATGGTGCTCCTGCTGACGTTGCGCTTCGGGCTGCGGGAAGCGGTGGCCTTGTCGGTCCTGTTTCTCGTGCAGTTTTTCATCCCGGTCGAAGGAATTCGCCTCATTATTGCCTGGCTCTACCTGGCGCTAGCGGCCGGGTTCTTGCTGCTCAATTGGCGCAAGGTCCGTCTCTTCAAAGAACTTCACGTGGTTGTTGCTACACGCGAAAGGAGACATGGATGACATCCATCGACGCACGCGCAGAGGCGTCCCTGACAGGGGGGCCTTGTGAGCAGGGAAAACCAGCAGGGTGGAGCGGCCATGAACCAGCGGATCCTGGTTGGGGTTGACGTGACGCTCTCCCCTCCGACGCAGCAGGCGCTCTGTACGTCAGCACCTTCCTTGCAACTGCCTCGCTGCGGCTGCACGTCATTCTGCTGCATGTGATCCCTGTTCCCGCTCTCATCTCACGCACACTGGTGCCGTCAATGATGCAGCCTCACCCTTTAGCTCCGCCGACTAGTGGGCAATGGACGCAGGGGGAGCATGCCTTGTGGAACGCGCGGAGGCTGTTGCAGCAGCACGGGATAGCCGCCGAACGCATTGAGATCCTGCTGCGTGTGGGAACGCCGACCGATGAACTGGTGAAGGCGGCAAGGGAGCTGCATGTGGAGGTCATGGTGCTTGGGAGTCGGGGGGACTCCCTCGGGAAGCAGATCCGGCGTGTGGTGGCTGGAAGTACGTCTTCAGCAGTTTTAAGAGAATCTACACTGCTTCACGACCTCTTCTCCATGACGTCTGCCCGCCATACTGACTACCCCCTATTTATAACGTTGATGAATTGAAAGGAAAAAAGAATATTTGCTGTGTCTACTCACCACACCCAAAGTTTTGCACTGCTCCAGGCTACTTCGCTCTCTCCATCGGCGATCAGTCCAAAGGAGCCGACGTTTGGGAAGCTCCCTTGTGCGCCGCCAATACGGATGTGATTGACGTAGAGATCGATCTGTTTTCCCCTGGCTACCACCGCAATGCTATTGGTCTCTTTCAACCCCGTCTTGATGGTTGATCGTGCAGTTGCGCCGAGAAGCCTGGCATGGTAGTTGCCATAACTATCATAGGTCGTCAGTTCGTAATGTCCATTCTGATACACGACGAAATTGTAACTTCCCACCGAGGAAATATGAAAGCGGATGCCTCCTCCCGTACCACTGATCATGGTCATGTGCACCTCAAAGACGAAATTGCCGTAGTTTGAAAACAAGGTGCCAGAGCCTAGGCAGGGGCTGGCAGTTGCTCTCTTTTTTCCAATCACATGATAAGCGCCGCCGGTATACGTACACGCGGCGTCGTTCGTGCTGCCAGTTGTCCAGTTAAAGCGATCACTCGTCATCGGGTCATAGAAGATGAGCGTTCCTGTGTAGGGTGGGTAAGGATTGGGATTCGCCTTTCTTGTTGTGGCTGTGGCAACCTGGGCTGTTGCAGTCTCACCCATGGGACCTGTTCGAGGAGCAGCGCTCGAATGAGACAGGATGAGACTGCTGCCGATTCCACTCACGAGAATGAGCAAGGCGAGAATACAGAGTCCTATGGCTACCACTCTCGTGCGCGATGGATGAGGAGTGCTCTTCGGTTGAGAAGCAGGAACAGCAGCGGCAAGTTGACCTGGACCTTGCGGAGTTGAGTGAGAAGGTGGAACAGTGCTGTAGAGGGCCCGGTGGAAGGTGTGTGCGAAGGTGAAGATGGAGTCAAAACGGTTCTCTGGTCGTTTTGCGAGCGCATGAAGGATAATAGCATCGATATCAGCCGGAATTTGCTGATTGAAGTGGCTAGGAGGCAGGGGTTGGGCGTGAAAATGCTGATAGAGTAGTTGTTCCTGGCTTCCTGAGTAAGGAGGACGCCCTGCGAGGAGCTGGTAGACCACGACGGCGAGTGCATACTGATCGGTTGCGGCAACAGGGTATCCCTCCCATTGCTCAGGAGCCATAAAGATGGGACTACCATGGGCTTTTTGATTGACAGCAGAGGCTCTCGCAACAAACGTGGCAATGCCAAAATCAGCTAAGGAAAAGTCGGGAAGACTGGAATCGCCTCGGCCTCGCATGAGGAAGTTTTCGGGTTTGACATTCAAATGAGTAATGTGTTGATCATGCGCGTGCTGGAGGATGCGGGCTGCTTGAGAAAGAATATAACTCATCTCCTGGGGCGAAAGCGTTGGTGGCTTCCCTCGCTGACGCAGCCAGGCAGCCAGAGAGCCCTCTGGGCAGAGCGGCATGACGAAGGAGATGTAGGCGTTCCCGTTCACTATGACCTGGCCATAATCAAAGAGCGGAAGAATATGGGGATGATTGATTCGGGCAAGAACCTGCGTCTCTCGTTGGAAGAGGAGCAGAGCCTTTTGTGCTGCATGCGGATGAAAGTGAGGAATGCTGTCGATGCGTATCATCTTCACTGCCACCTGCCGACCGCTGTGAGTATTTTCCGCAAGGTAGACTTCCCCCAGGGAGCCACGTCCAAGGAGAGAGAGGAGACGATAACGGCTATCGTATTGATTATTCAGTGACATAGTTCTTTGTTGAGATCATTCTAGAAGTAAGCTGTAAAGTGTTCTCTTGCAATCACATTTATACAGTATCATATTCTCAGACATATCCTGGTAACATTCAGGTAATGATACGGTTGCAGATCACAAGAGAGAGTTAATTTCTGTTAACGGTGGTGGTGCGAAAAATGTCCTGCTCTTTTTCTGAAAAGCTGTTTGCTCCTGGTTGACGAAACGTAACTGGATGCTGTGATTTCATCCCTCTTCTTAACGGAAACACAATGGAACAACGCATCTTCTCTGTTACCATTTGGATAAAAAGTGATGAGATGAAAAAAGGTGAACCGCCGTTGTCCAAGACGTTTGCGTCAAGTGAAGAAAAGAGACCCACTCCTTCCCAGTACCGGCAAACCGTCTCCATGCCGGGATGGGCGCTTCTCCCCCTGCGTCTTTTTCTGGGAGTGACCTTTCTCTATGCCGGCGTCCAGAAACTGACCGATCCAGACTACTTTCACCCAGAAGCCGCAGGCTCCATTGGGAAACAGCTGGCGGCGTTCGCCAGCGGATCACCTCTTTCCAACTTCCTGTTGCACGTTGCCGTCCCTCATGCCACGCTGTTTGGAGCCTGTGTCGCCTATGGAGAAGTGGTGATTGGCATCGGCACGCTGCTCGGACTGCTTTTGCGTCCGGCGGCCTTTTTCGGCGCTCTGCTCAATCTCGTCTTTTTCCTCACGGTTAGCTGGCGCGTGTATCCGTACTTCTACGGGTCCGATATCGTGTTCGTCTTTGCCTGGCTCACCCTGCTGCTGGCCGGAGTGCAGCGCAGCGGTCTGCCTTCGCTCGATGGCCTGATCGTCGCGCGCATCCTGGGCATACTCCCATCAGCAACGCAAGGCCGAGCCGGGCAATTGGCGAGCTTCTTTCTGGGCATAAGCAATGCAAGTGCTTCAAGCCTGGTGCAGCCTGCGCTCGATAAGGATCAGCACGGTATGATCGCGGACAACCAGCAGCCAGCGATGGACAAGAGTGCTGTGCAAGGATGTCCCGAAGGGGAGTCGCAGCAGATAGGCTCTAAGGCACGCATCGCAGCCGGGCGACGAGCGCTCGAAAGCCGCCGCCATTTTTTATGGGGCTTGCTGGCAGGGGGGCTGGGAATGTTTGGGATCACTCTGGCAGGCAGGGCGCTGCACGTCGGCTCATTCAGTGGCGACGACTTCAGTGCCAATACACAGCCAGCCGCGAACACCACCACCAACGGTAGGAGCAGCAACACAACCCCCACCAGAGGGTCGGGCACGACAACAACAGGGCCTTCCAATGCGATTGTACAGGCGAGCGAAGTCCCCACCAACAGCGCCGTCGGCTTCACCCTCCCAGCGAACGGCGACTACGGTCTGCTGATCCACCTGAACAACGGCACATTCGTCTGCTTCGATGCCAACTGCACCCATACAGGCTGCCCACTGGACTTCGACCCTGGCAGCTCGCTGCTGATCTGCCCCTGTCACGGTGCCGCATTCGACCCCGCGCACAACGCAAAAGTTGTGCGCGGGCCTGCGCGAACGCCGTTGACCAAAGTGCCGATCAAGGTCGATAAGGCAAGCGGGGCGATTACGTTGCAGTAACAACCCAGGGCTTCTCAAATGTCGGGTCCAAGCAGAAAAGAAGCTGGTGACGATTTTATAACCAAAGAGACGAAATACACACCACCTCTCTCCTTTTTCCATACGCTATCTTTCCACGGTACAGGCTACACTACACAAAGGCGCCTATGATACGATCGCCTTTCAAGGAGATTGTCTTCAATAGTCGGTCTTATATTGGCGCATTTATTTGTCTATCTAGAAGATCATTGGTAGAGAGAGTTGAAAGGTGCATAGAACACATGAATGAAAGTCCGTTAAGGCCTAAAGCCAGAACTCAACTCTTTTCCACGAAATGGAAAGGGATCACCCTCGCAGTGGTGGGACTTGTCGTCATCCTCGCCAGTGTTTTCATAACATTTCCCCTCCAACATTCAGCCGATGCAGGTGGCATAGGCGACTGGTCAACCTATATGTTTAATGTGGGGCGCAGTGGCTACAATAAAGCCGAGACGGTCATCAATCGGACTTCGGCCCCCAACTTGAGGGTTCACTGGATGGCCAAGGCGGGAGGGATGGTCTTCTCCCAAGCGGTGACGGCCGGTGGCGTTATCTACTGGGGGTCCTTTGATGGGTACGAGCATGCCACGAATGTGAACGGGCAAGAGCTCTGGGCCACCAACCTGGGTCAGCGGTCCACCTGTGCGCCGGCGACTCCGCTTGGCGTGGTGAGCACGGCGGCGGTGGTCAATGGGGTGGTCTACGTGGGCGGAGGTGATGATAATCTCTACGCGCTCAACGCCTCCAATGGATCGGTTCTCTGGCATACGCCGATAGGGAATCCGTCGACCAACACCTTCGTCTGGGATTCACCACTGGTTTATAACAACAGTGTCTATATCGGTGCGGCAACGACCGGCGAAGCGACGGGCTGTAAGCTGGTCCCGGGTGCGTTCTATCAATTGAGCGCCTCCAACGGTGCCGTTCTGCACACCTACAATACTGTGCCACCCGATTGCGTGGGTGCAGGCATCTGGGCGTCACCCGTCTTCGATACCTCGGACGGCTCCGTGTACTTCACGACGGGCACGGAGGGCCACTGCACGAAAACCAATGCGATCGGCCTGGTCAAGCTGCGTCTCTCCGATCTAGCGTTTAAGAGCTCCTGGGTCATTCCGCTGGCTGATCGCGTGCACGATAGCGATTTTGGCGCGACTCCGACCCTCTTTCTTGCTACCATCAACGGCACCTCGCATAAGATGATAGGCGTACCCAACAAGAACGGCGTCTATTATGCCTTTGACCGGACCGCGCTCAGCACCGGCCCGCTGTGGACCAAGACCCTCTCCATCGGAGGCGCGTGCCCTCAGTGCGGGCAGGGAAGCATCTCCTCTGGTGTCTTTGATGGTTCCAGGCTCTATGTAGCCGCCGGCAACACGACCATCAACGGACAGAACTGCCGGGGCAGTTTGCGGGCACTCAAGCCGGCGGATGGAAGCTTCCTCTGGGAAACATGCCTGGGTGGTACAGTGATGGGGGCGGTCACCTTAGCGGCAGGAGTGCTAGCCGTGGTCGCTGGACCTGCTCTCACCCTGGTCAATTCAAGCACCGGAGCTGTCCTCTACAACAACCGCAGCCATTTCTACGGCTCGCCTACCATCTCGAATGGCGTCTTGTACGTGGGAAGCACAGGCAATCAACTCTACGCCTTCGGCACCTAAGGAGGCCCTTGCCTGGTATCTGAGATTACCAGGCCGGAGAAAGATGAGCCTGGAGATTCTCTGCACGCTGCCAGGCTTTGCTTGGGTGACGTAGTGGACAGTGATGTTCTAGCGCTTTTGAAGCGTGGAGGTAAAACTCATGCTTACCACATCGGAGTTTTACCTCCACGCTTCAAAAAAAGCGCTGCCTCTATCCAGAGGAGTATGGCAATTACTGTAAGAACCCCGTTCGGGATGGGGGAAAGAATGTCACTCAATGCGAGTACGCATTCAGAAGAGAGGCACAATGGATGACAAAGACACTCCGTGGTCCGGGGGAGAAGAGGGGAACTACCCGAAGGAGAAGGTGCGCGGCGCAAACTTCTCTCGTCACCCCTGGCAGAGAATAGCTGCTGTAGGTGCGGGGGCGATGCTTATGGTGACGATCATGACTGTTTCTTTCTTTTTGACTCGTCCAACCCACCCACCAGTGAGTGTCACCCCAACGTCCGTGAGCAGCCAACCTGGAGCAAATGCCAGGCTAGCACCAGCAACAGCGCCACCAACACAGAAGCTGCCTTGCACACTGAATCTACGCACGTGGACAGATGGCTCATCGGATTGGAAGATACTCAATGGAGTATTGCTCAACGATGGGACGAAGGAGTGGGATGGGAAAAGTGGTCCGACCATCGTGGCTCCTTGCGATGTCTCATCGGCGGCCCAATGGTCAAGTACCAACGTCGCAGTAGAAACCAAGATTCGAGTGACAGGTGCTCAAGACAACGCCTGTTTTGGCATTACCGTACGCGGAAATTCAACCTTAAATGGGTGGCAGGGATATAAAGCCGGCGTGGGGAATTGCCTGGGAGGTTTGGATGGGGCACGAGTGAGCGGACAAGACTACCTGTCTGACTCACAGGCAAAAGATGCTTCTTTCAATCCTGGTACTACCATCCATACCTACCGGGTTGAGGTGGAAGATACGACCATGAAGTTCTCCATAGACGGCAGACTCGTCCTCAATGTGACTGATACGAGGTATCTGACTGGTTCAGAAATAGGCCTCTGGTGCCAGAACGTTCAGCTTTCGGTAACCAGTTTCAAAGTTACGAGCCTCGGCGATGACAACTAAAGGGGAATGTTAACCATAGAAATATGGGTTGATAAGCTCTACCCACAGCGCCGTACATCCTCTTGTATGGACGCAGACCCGCTCACGGACTCCTATGGCCGCAGCATCCCGATCTTGTCAACTTCGGTAAACCAGAGCGTATGGTTGGCCCCCATCACGATCCCAAGCGGCTCGCTGCCAGGCGTCGGAATGGCATAGTAGATGAACCGGTGTGCAACGACATCCAGGCGCGCAACCACGTTTTCCGCCAGAACCGTCACCCATATTTCCCCGGTCGGCGTCACGACGAGGCCGTAGAGCCCACCCGTCCCGGGACCGGTGAATGGCGCGTAGTAGGGGGTGAAGGTGCCGGTGCGCGGGTCGAGGCGGAGCAGGAGGCCGGCGCTGAAAGAGGTCGCCCAGATGATTCCGTGCGTGTCGCTGGCAATTTCCATGAGTGGCATGGTGGGACCTGGAGGCGTGAAAAAGCGTATACCGCCCGTGGTTGGATCGAGGCGGCCAATGCTGCCGTTGCTAGACTCGGTGAACCAGACCATGCCCTCTCGATCGACAGTCACCCCATAGGGAATGAGCTTCTGCACGCTCCGCCTGGACGAGAGCGGATAGTGCCGCATGAGCCCGGTACGGGGATCGAGTCTGCCCAGGGCATCGGCGTTGAATTCGGTGAACCAGACGGTGCCATGCGCATCGAGTGCCAGCTCGTTCGGCGCGCTTGGCAGCGAGAGCGTCTTGCCTGCATGGCTGGGGTCGGGAACCGAGAGCGTGGGCAGGGGGTAGACCTGGTAGTGTCCCGTCGTGGGAAAGTAGTGCCCAATGTAGTTGGCGTATTGTTCCACGAACCAGATCGTATCGTCGGAGGCTACCTGGACCGACATCACGCCGTAGTGCCCACGCGGCGGGGTCATCTGTTGAAATGCCTGGGTCCGCGGGTCAAAGACAGCCAGGAAGTTCCGCCCCATTTCCCCAAACCAGATCCGTCCTTCGTGGTCGGTGGCTGGCCGCATTATCTGGCTATCGGACTGCGGTAAGGGGAACTCGCGGAACTCGCCGGTCCCCATGGGAGGCTGTGGAGTGGTTGACTGCGTCTTCGCGGCCGTGCTAGGAGGAGTGGTTGACTGTGTCACGTTCACCTGCCCCGACGGTCGGGCACCGCCGCTTCCAAGCGCGACGATCGTCACCACGCCGAGTAGCAGCACAACCAGCAGAAACCAGATATTACGACGATGGGTCAACTGGTGAGAAGGCCGAGATGTTGTACGGGGAGCGGCTATTGGTTCCACTTTGGTGTCCTCGACCCCGCTGTCCTCTTCTCGAGGTTGAGGGAAATGCTGTACATTGCTCATGGTTCTGTCACCAGTCGTTTGATCACACGAGTCATCTGACTCTCCCCAGTCTGCTCTATATTAAGTACGCTGGTGAGTTACTCTCGCCTTTCCCGTTTCAACACGATGCTGAGCGGGAGAGCATTTGCAGGTTGCCCTCTAGCGTTTGTTCGCTCAGCTCCCCGGTCACTTTGTGGACAACGACGCCGCGACAGTCAATAAAGTAGCTTTCCGGGACGCCGGTCACTCCATAGTTTATCGCGGTCGCACCGTTGGAATCGACGACGTTGGCGTAGGTGATCCCGTAAGTGTGCAAGAAGTTCAGCCCATCGCTTCGGGTATCTTCATAATCGACACCAATAAAGACAACACTCTGGCTTCGTGCCCGCTGCCATGTGGACTCGAGGAGATGGGCTTCGTGCTTACACGGGTCGCACCACGACGCCCAGAAATTGACGACGACAGGCTTCCCCCTGAAGCTTGCCAGGTGCAGTACCGGGGCGGGATGGGCACTGAGCACGGCCAATGTAAAATCCGGCGCAGGGTGTCCTATCAGAGGACTGTTATCCGCGGTACTACCGGACTGATTCTGGGGGGGGACCAGCAACTGTGACGCAAGCAGCGCGAGGAGCCCGGCGTTGAGGAGGCTCACCGCGATAAATATCAGCGTGCGGCGCCGGCGGGTCCTTCTCTTTGGTTTTTCTGTGAGCTTCTCCATATCTGGCTCATTCGGTGGCACGCCTTCAGGTGGCTTTTCTTCAATTTCCATAGGTTCTACCTTCTTGCACTTTCGATCAGCCAGTAACTACTTTCGTGATACACGCAGCTTGATACCTCGGATTATAGCTGCCAGAAGTACACTCGTCAAGAGTACTACCGTCGATAGTAAGACTAGAACAGGCCTTTACTTAGGGGACGGAAACCCTCACGGAAAAATTTGTTGTCGGTGAGTGACCCTGCACGAGGTATGCAGGAGATCAAACGGGTTTTGAAAGCGCAGGGAACCCTCTTCATGTTTGAGCATGTTCGCTCACAAAGGTCCGTGATGGCACATCTGCAAGATGTCGCTGTGCCCCTGACCACCCGCCTGTTCGGGCATTGTCATTGGAACCGCGACACCGAACGAGTCGTGCGGGAAGCAGGATTTCACATCGCCCACCTGCGTCATGTGGGAGGAAGTCTCAACCCGAGTCCGCACCTCGTGCTCCAGGCAGATCGTCCATGAGTATGAGCCTCCCGAAGTGACCGTCAAGGGAGAACCCGCAAGGAGCGAAGCGGCTCTGTCGCCTGAACGCTCAATATGGCGTCAGCACTTTGACGGTGGCCTCGTGGAGCGTGTTCTCAGGCGTGCGTATCTGGATGCGTATCTGCCAGTCGCCTCCCATGAGCAGATCGCCACTCGCGCTGAAATGGCCTTTCCCATCCGGCTGTAAGTTCACGGTTTCGACGCCCATGTCCATATCCAGGCTCGATGCGTACAGCGAGATGCCCACGTTGGTGATGGGCGCACCGGTGTTGATATCTGCGACGTTCACGGTGAACACGTTGCTCCCGGAGAGATTGGGATTGACGTCGAGTGCCACCTTGTACTTCCTATCTGAAGTCAACACCGATGTGTGAAACGACGTGGACGTCCCGGCTGTTTGAGGCGCGGCTTGCGTTGGCGCAGCGATAGGCGAAAGCGTGCCGGAAAAGACATTCA
>WNGR01015796.1_pt1 | contig 15035 bp, 12 predicted proteins | sample 5407581 | NCBI WGS metagenome assembly WNGR01 (sample SAMN13153383, study PRJNA577476) | soil metagenome | isolation source: 80 cm soil or saprolite under Garry oak tree replicate 2 | place: USA:California | collected 2016-06-15
CGCCGGGCTCGATCCACGAGGGCGGCGAGTTGGGATACAGCCTTTCGCATGGATTCGGCGCGGCGTTCGACAATCCGGAGTTGATTGTTGCGGTGATGGTGGGGGATGGCGAGTCGGAGACTGGACCGTTGGCGACGAGCTGGCACTCGAACAAGTTTCTGAATCCGGTGCGTGATGGGGCGGTCCTGCCGATCCTGCACTTGAATGGTTACAAGATCGCGAATCCCACGATTCTGGCGAGGATTTCTCCGGAAGAGTTGGAGATGCTGTTCAAAGGTCTGGGCTACGCGCCGTATGTGGTCGAAGGCGATGACCCAGCGGTGATGCACCAGAAGATGGCTTCGGTGATGGAGCATTGTGTCACCGAGATTCGGGCGATTCAGCGGGCGGCGCGGGCGAATCCTGAGGTGGCGACGGCACGGCCGAGCTGGCCGATGATCATCCTACGGACGCCGAAGGGGTGGACGTGCCCGGCGGAGTTGGACGGACACAAGCTGGAGGGCTCGTGGCGCGCGCATCAGATTCCTATTGCCGATCCGGTTACAAATCCTGCACACCTGAGGATGGTAGAAGCGTGGATGCGGAGCTATAAGCCGGACGAGCTGTTCGACGAGGGCGGTGCATTGATCCCGGAGATTGCGGCGATGGCTCCGCAGGGAACGCGGCGCATTACGGCGAACCCGCATGCGAATGGCGGGCTCCTGCGGAAGCCTCTTCTGCTGCCGCATTTCCGCGACTATGCGGTGAAAGTGCCGAAGCCTGGGCAGGTTGAAGTCTCGTCGACTGCGACGCTGGCCAATTTTCTGGGCGATGTGATGCGCAGGAACATGACCAACTTCCGCGTCTTTGGGCCGGATGAGACGGCGTCGAACAAACTGGATGCGATTTACAAGGCGAGTCCGAAGACGTGGATGGAGGAGCTGAAGCCGGAGGATGCGGACGGCGGATTTCTGTCGTCGTCAGGGCGCGTGATGGAGATGCTGAGCGAGCACACGCTGGAGGGCTGGCTCGAAGGGTATCTGCTGACGGGGCGACATGGATTCTTTTCGAGCTACGAGGCGTTTGTGCACATCATCGATTCGATGTTCAACCAGCATGCGAAGTGGCTGGAGAAGTCGAAGCTGGAGCTGCGCTGGCGCGCGCCGATCTCTTCGCTGAATCTACTGATCACGTCGCTGGTGTGGCGGCAGGATCATAACGGATTTACGCACCAGGACCCGGGATTTCTCGACGTGATCACGAACAAGAGTCCGGAGGTGACGCGCATCTATCTTCCGCCGGATGCGAACTGTTTGCTCTCGGTGGCGGACCATTGCCTGCGTTCGACCGACTATGTCAACGTGATCGTGGCGGACAAGGCTCTGCACTTGCAGTACCTGACGATGGACGAGGCGATTGACCATTGCACGAAGGGGATCGGCATATGGGACTTTGCTTCGAGTGACGACGGCGCGGAGCCGGACGTGGTCATGGCTTGCGCGGGCGATATTCCGACCTCGGAATCGCTTGCGGCGGTTGCGATTCTGCGCGAGCGATGTCCGGACCTGAAGATTCGGTTCATCAACGTGGTCGACCTGTTCCGGCTGATGCCGGAGAGCGAGCATCCGCATGGGTTGAGCGACAAGGAGTTCGACTCGTTGTTCACGGTCGACAAGCCGGTGATTTTCAACTTTCATGCGTATGCCTCGCTGATCCACAAGCTCACATATCGGCGGACGAATCACGCGAACATTCACGTGCGCGGATACAAGGAAAAGGGAAACATCAATACGCCGCTGGAGCTTGCGATTCTGAACCAGGTGGATCGATTCAACCAGGCGATCGACGTGATCGATCGCGTGCCGAAGTTGCAGGCTGCAGCCGCCCACACCAAGGAGTGGCTCAAGGATCAGATCATCGAGAGTGTCAATTATGCGCACGAGAACGGGATCGACCGGCCGGAAATAACGGGCTGGAAGTGGCCGGATTAGGGCCGACTGCCACTGCGCCGACGATCGGACTCGCTGCCTACTTTGAAGCCCGGTTTGGCTGCAGGCGCAGAAGGTCGTCGATGTCGTCGATCTTATCCGTCAGCAGATGCAGCTTGCCAGCGAGCGCCTGGATATCGCTTGCAGCTCGCCGGTTCACTTCGTAGTCCAACTCACTGCGCAGGCGGTCTTTGGTGTCCTGCCGGTTCTGGCTCATCATGATGACCGGAGCCTGGATTGCGGCGAGCATGGATAGGAAGAGATTCAGCAGGATGAACGGATATGGGTCCCACGCGCGTCCGTACAGAAAGTGATTGACCGCTGTATAGACCAGCAGAATTACGGCGAACAGGATGATGAACGTCCACGATCCGCCGAACTGGGCGACGTGGTCGGCGATCTTCTGGCCAAACGTCATCTCCTCATCGATCAAGTCGTTCGGATTGCGGTTGGCGCGGAGACGCACCAACTGCTGGGTCGAATGAATCTGACGGCTCTGCACCGTTAGCATATCCATGCCGGCCATGGGCTTTCGCTTGAGCAACTCCTCGATGTCGTTCTTGTCGACTTCCAGGCAGACGGCATCTTCGAGGGCCATGGCGTTGGTCGTGTGGGGAACGGCCTCCAGCATGGATGCGAAGCCGAACATCTGACCGTGTCCGGCCTCGTCGATCAGGACCTCCTGCTGGTCCTCGTCGAAGGTGGTGACGCGCACGGTGCCAGACATGACGACGTAGGCCTTGCCGTCTACATCGCCGATCTTGTAGATCCTCTGGCGTGCGGCGAAATTGCGCGTTTCCACTTGCGCGGCCAGGATCGCGGTTTCGTCGTCATCGAGGAGTTGAAACAGGGGTACGTGTTTAAGTTCTTCGGGAGCGCATGCCATCGTGCACCTCGTATGTCGTCTCGCGCCGGGGGCCGGCAGACTTGGGATGGTTTAGTTTCGCTCTTATTCTAAGGTCGGCGTCAGCGATTCATGGTGACGAATGAAATAGTCGGGGGCAATCTGTCAGATGAGACTTCGCTCCCTGCGGTTGATCATGGGCGCTTCGGGCAAAATACGGGGATTCTTCGCTTCGCTCAGAATGACAACCCTAGCAATAATCCAAAAACGAGCTGACCGACGGAACCCTGGACACGGTGAGAATGCCCGCGCCACGGTGACGACGCTGCTGTATTTGCTGGGATTTCAGAAGGTCGATGTTACGTAGCCGACCGAGATGTTTCGGCAACAGACGGGAATGTAACCCGAAAGTGACATGGACTACGAAATAAAGTCGAGTGATCCACATGCTGGCTGCGCTATCATGTGTGGCATGAGGTTTCTGCCGAAACTCGGTCGCAGCGAGTCGTCCCATGATTCCAAAGAGCTGGGAAGTGCTGGGGAGAGCACTGCGACTGAGGCATTCGAGGTGTCCGAGGAAGATTCCAACCTGCTGAAGACGGTGGGGTGGATTTCGGCGGCGCTGGGAGCGGTGGCCCTGGGGCTGATTGTCGGTCGCGAGATTCGTGAGCGCTACAAGTTCAATCGCCGTACACCGTACGATCTCTATTCGCATTCTGGTGACGAATTGCCCGATGTGGATTGCGGCGTCGGCATATAAAGCACATTCGAACGAGCGTGTGATGTTCGGGTCCACTGCACCGCATTGCAGCGGTGTGATTTACCATCGAGTGCGATGGAATCCTCGATAAAATCTCCGATCAAGCTTGCATTTCTTTTTCCTGGCCAGGGCTCACAGTACGTGGGTATGGGGCGCGACTTGTACGACCGCTTTCCCGTGGCACGCGCGGTTTTCGATGAAGCCGATGCGGCGCTCGGGTTTGCGTTGTCGCAGATTATTTTCGATGGGCCCGAAGAGACGCTGAAGCTTACGGAACATACGCAGCCGGCCATTCTTGCGGTGTCGACTGCTGTCGCTCGCGTGCTTGCGGAGCGGGGAATCGCGCCGGTGATGGCTGCGGGACACTCGCTGGGTGAGTATTCGGCGCATGTTGCGGCGGGGACGCTGAGCTTTGCCGATGCGGCTCGCGCCGTGCGGCTGCGTGGCCGATACATGCAGGAGGCGGTGCCGGCGGGCGAAGGTGCGATGGCTGCGATCCTTGGACTCGATCCGGCGCTGATTCGGGTGATCTGCGAGCAGGTGTCGGACCAGCTTACGCCGCTGCCTCAGAGTCCGGAGGCTGCGCGGTTCAATCCCAATCTGGCGGTGGTGTCCGCGGCGAATCTTAATTCGCCGGGACAGACCGTGATCTCCGGCGCGGTTGGCGCGGTGGAGCGCGCGGCTGCCCTGTGCAAGGAGGCGGGGGCCAAGCGAACGGTAATGCTGCCGGTGAGCGCGCCCTTCCACTGTGCACTGATGCAGCCCGCGCAGGATGTGCTGGCACGCGATCTGGCGGCGGTCGAGTTTCGCGAGCCGGCATTTCCGGTCGCGGCGAATGTGAGTGCGACGCTGATTACCACGGGCAAGGCCGCGCGCGAGGCGCTGGTCGCGCAGGTTACCGGAGCCGTTCGTTGGGTGGAATGCGTGGAACTGCTGGTTGGACAGGGTGCGACACACTTTGTCGAGGTTGGGCCGGGTCGCGTGCTGAGCGGACTGATGCGGCAGATTCAGGGGAAGGAAGCAGTGTCGCCCACGTTCAACGTGGAGGATGCGGAGTCGCTGGAAAAGGCGGTTGCGGGCCTCACCTAGAAGGGGTGGGTAACTCACGCTCGCTAGAATTACTTAGGAGAATACATATGCAGGCAGGCGACAAGGTCGAAGATTTCACGCTTCAGAATCAGGATGGCAAGACGGTACACCTGAGCGACTACAAGGAGTCGCCCGTGGTGCTGTTCTTTTATCCGCGCGCGGATACTCCGGGCTGCACGTTGGAGTCTTGCGGGTTTCGCGACATCTTCAAGAAGTTTCAGAAGGCGGGGATCGTCGTGCTGGGGATTTCGCGCGACACGGTGAAGGCGCAAAAGAAGTTCAAGGACAAGTATGAACTTCCGTATGACCTGTTGGCCGATCCGGAGATGGTATTGATCAAGCGGTACGATCTGCTGAAGGAGAAGAAGATGTACGGCAAGCCGGTGACTGGAGTGGAGCGCACAACGTATGTGATCGGGCCGGATACGGGGAAGGGGCAGCGGCTGCTGCATGTGTTTCCCAAGGTGACGCCGGCGGGGCATGCGGAAGAAGTATTTGCGCTGCTGAAATCGAGTGCAGCGGCAGGGAAAGGTTGACGTGCCTGGAGCGATCGCGGAGGTAGCTGCGGGAGTTGCGGGGCTGGGACTTGTGGCAGGCGGATTGATGTACGCCTCCGTGTGGCCGACTTCGCAGATCTTCGGACGCGCGTTGATTGCGGGGCACGATCCGAATGAAGTGGCGCTGACCTTCGATGATGGGCCGAACGATGCGGCGACACCGCAGCTTCTCGAAGTGCTGGCGCGGCACGATGTGCGGGCGACGTTTTTTGCGATGGGGAGCTTCGCGCGGCAGAGGCCGGAGATTCTGCGGCAGGTGAGTGCGGCGGGGCATCTAGTCGGCAATCACACGATGAGTCATCCGAAGCTGTCCGTGGCGCCTGCGGCACGGGTCCGGCAGGAACTGGCGGACTGCAACGCTGTGCTCGAGGACATTACCGGAGTGGCGGTGCGGTTTTTTCGTCCACCGTTTGGCGCGAGGCGCCCGATGGTCTTGCGCGCGGCACGGGAGATGGGACTTACGCCCGTACTTTGGAATGTGACGGGATACGACTGGAATCCAATTGGCGCCGATAAGATTCTTGGCAAGCTTGAGTCGGGGATTGCGCGTAATCGAAGGCGTGGGCAGTCGTCCAATTTGCTGCTGCATGATGGAGGACATCGCGCGATGAGCACGCCGCGGATGGATACTGTATGCGCGGTGGAGCGTTTGCTGGCGGTGCATCAGGGCACGCAGACGCGCTTTGTCACGGTGGATGCCTGGGCGAGTGCGGCGGGCTAGATTTCAGGAGGCCGCGGCGGCCTCGGCGGCAAGCAGCTTGCGCTTGCGCTCGAGGCCCCAGTGGTAGCCGGTGAGGCTTCCGTCTTTGCCGATGACGCGGTGGCAGGGGACGGCGATGGCCACGGGATTCGCACCAATGGCGGCAGCGACGGCGCGAACGGCGGTCGGCCGGCCGAGCTCGCGGGCCACGTCGGAGTAGCTGCGGGTTTCACCGCGCGGGATTTGCTGCAAGGCCTTCCAGACGCGCTGTTGAAAGGCGGTCGCGCGCACGTCGAGCGGAAACTTTGCTGCCAGCGGGTGTTCGCCGGTCTGGCTCAGCACGAAAGCGATGGCGTCGGCGAGCCATCCGGTGTTGCCCTTGGCCGGGAGGAGTTGCGCCTGATCGAAGCGCTTCCGCAGGTCGGCAACGAGCTCCGCGTCGTCGCGCCCGAAGGTGATGGCGCAGATGCCGGCCGGGGTGGCCGCGACCAGCATCCGGCCGAGGGGACTGGCAGCCGTTGTGTAGCGAATGACGAGGCCGGCGCCGCCCTCGCGCATGACTCGTGGAGTCATTCCCAGCGAGTCGCCGCTGGACTCGTAGAGGCGGCTGGACGAGCCGAAGCCGGCCTCGTAGATTGCGTCGGTGATGCGTTTTGCGGTAGGCGCTGAGGAACCGTTCCGCTGTGGAGTCTTTACTGGGCGGAGTGCGTCCTTGAAGCGGGCTACGCGCTGCGCCTTGGCGAACTCTCCTGGCGAGACGCCGAGCACCCGGCGGAAGCCGCGCAGGAGAGTGAGCCGACCAACCCCAGTCGCCTTGGCGAGGTCGGTGAGGCGGGTGCGTTCGGATGCGTGTTCGGTGAGGTACTCGGTGGCTGCCGCGATGACGGCGGCTTGTGGGTCGGGCCGGGAAGCCGCGCGATCGGGTTCGCAGCGCTTGCAGGCGCGATAGCCGGCCTGCTGCGCCGTGGCGGCGTTGGGGAAGAAGGTGACATTCTTCCTTGCGGGCCGGCGGCTCGGGCAGCTTGGACGGCAGTAGACCTTGGTCGATTTGACGGCATAAACGAACTGACCGTCGGCATGGGCGTCGCGCTCGAGCACCTGCTGCCATTGCCGGCCGGGGAAGAGGCTGGGCACGGAATGCGCTGGCGCCGGATTGGACGGCTGGACGGGTAGGTGGGTGTGGGCTGGTCTGGACATCGTGTGCGCTCTCATACCAGTATCATGCAGCGGCGGCGCTCAGGCGACACTCCGCAATGTTCAGAGAAGTCGTGCGTCTTAGGAATCCGGTTCAAGGGGTGGGGGGGTGAGCAATCTGGCACCGGCCGTGGTGCGCAATCGACTCGCCAGCTTTTGCGGCCATCCGGGGTCCATGCATGGCCGTTCGACGAAGATAAAGACCGGCAGGCAGACAGCAGCGACGACCAGCGTTTTGACAATGCCCTGAAGTGAGAACATGAGCGCGAAGTTCGAGGGGGCAAAGAACGGATACTTTGCCAGCGTACGGCCGGCGAATGTCATCAGTGGTGCGTGCCACAGGTAGATGGTGTAGCACATTCCGCCGGTCACGGCTATCCAGGGATTGCGCATTACGGCAAACATCGCCACACCGCGCAGGGCGGCGATACAGAGGAGGAGAGCGAGAAAGGGAAGCCAAAGGCCAAGCATCCGATCGCCGAGATAAAAAAGCGCGGGCCATCCGGCGAGGCTGACGAGGTCCCAACTCCAGTGATGCTTCCAGCGAGGCATCGAGGTGAGGAAGAGATCGGCGAGCAGCAGGCCGGCGAAGAAGTATTGCAACTGGCCGGCTAGCGTGATGAGAAGCCGGCGCAAGCCGGAATTCTTAATTGCGAACATCAGCGCAAACACGGGCGCGAGGATATAAAACTGGACCTCGATTTCCAGGCTCCACGCGACCGCATTGATGGTGCTGGGCTCGCGATAGATGAAGTAATGCATGTATCCGGCGCTGGCTGCGAGGTGCGGCAGAATCCAGTGCCAGGGCTTGTGATCGGCCAGCGATATCCCGACGGCAACGACGGCGAGATTGAGCAAGTAGGGTGGCTCCAGGCGGGTGATGCGGCGCAGGAAGTACTTGCGAAGTGATGGAGCGGTCTTGCCGAATAGGCGATGTTGAGCAAAGGGCCGCGCAAGGATGAAACCGCTGATGACGAAGAAGAGGGGGACGCCGCGGTTGCCATTCCCGAACATGCGGGCGAGCCATTTGACGGAGCCGGGAATGATGAGGTCGTAATGACGCGAGAGTTGATCTTGTAGGTGATACAGAAGGACCGAAGTGATCGCGATGAAGCGCAGACCGTCGATCTCGGGCAGCCAGTCGCCCGACGTCGTTTTGCGGCGAAGATGAGCGATCCATTCGAGAGATCTCACGCGTCTACCCAGCTGTTTCTTAGTTTACGTGCGAGGGACGAACTCAATTTCCGGAGAGCCTGGGCTGATGGAACATGATTCAGGTGTTAGATCGCCAGCTTCCCATTGTCACGTTGCCAAGCGCGCCCTGGATTTCGAGCTTGAGGTTGCGACTGAACCGTATACTCAAGTTCTATGAGAGCCTCTTCCGAGACGGGTAAGTGGTCTGCGATCGCCTTGCTTATTCTGTCGGCGATCTGTTTTGCAAGTCTCTCCGTCTATCTCTCTGGTCGCCGCATTATGTGGTCGGATGAGCTGCTCGCGTGGAATCTGCTCACCGATCCCTCGTGGCATCATATGATCCAAAGCTGGAGCCGCGGTGCTGACAGCGGAGGGCCGCTCTTTTACTTGCTCGCGAGGCCGCTCCTGCTCATCACGGGCCCCCACCCGCTAACGGTGCGTCTGTTCTCGGCCTTCTGTCTCTGGCTGGCAGCAGTCTTGTGGTGGGGAACGTTGCGTCAAACGTTTTCAGGTTCGTCCGCGTTGATCGCCGTATTTTTGATCTGGTTATGCAACGGCGACTTCGTGGATCATCTCGCTGAGGTGCGCTTCTACGGACTGTTCGTGCTGGCGGCTACCGTGTCCTTCAGCGCGGTCATCTGGATTGAAGAAAAGCAGCCGAGCGATCGCATTATCTTTCTCGTCTGTTTCTTGACCAATGCCTTCCTGATTTCAGCGCACATGCTCGGCCTCATCTACAGCGCAGTCATTGTTGTGGCTCTATTCTTTGCGACGTTGCCCCCTCGGCGACGCCTCGCCGCCATCGGGGGAGCCTTTGCTGGATGGTTGATTTTGCTGGCTTATCTCCCGGCAATCCGTGCCGGCGCAGGCAATTTGACCTGGATACTCTTGCCGGGCATTCGAGATCTGCTCCGCTTTTACCTGCACAGTCCAACGGTGAACCGATATGTGGATGGGTCCCTCCTGCTGTTCGTCACTGCCAGTCTCATGCTTTGTCTGATGTGGTCGCGCAACCTGCTGGCAATGCCGCGCGGGCGTCGCATGTTGTTAGTCCTCTGCTTACTTCTGTTCCTCATCCCGGCGGGATTTTACGTCGTTTCCCACATTTACAAGCCAATCTTCGCTGGTCGTTATATGATGCCGTTCGAACTGGGTTTCGCCGGCATGGTCGCAGGTTCCTTGTGGCTTCTGGAGCGGCGATACCCTGCCTCCAGGAGTGTTCTCCTCGCGGGATTGCTGTGTTTGATCTGTGGGCTTCATATTCTCAATGTGAGGGAACAGTCGGTTCGACCCCTCAGCGACATCAGTTCACTGACCACCCTTAATTCTCCGCTTCCCATCGTGATAGCCGACGCGGATGTCTTTCTAAAGGTGCTGCACTACGGTAATCCATCCTCCACGTTTATCTTTCCGCTGCCTGACGATCCTCAAGCGCGGAAGCAGTATATGTCCCTTTTGATCTCTATAGCGGAACAGGGCTATGCCCCGGGTATGATGCCGGACTCTGAACTCTTTGCCCGCCACCGCAAATTCATGTTGGCCGATCTCCCATCGGAGAATTATTTCTACTCGCGGTCCGTTCTCAATAATAGCCAATGGACCGTTCACGACACGGGCGTCGTTCAGGTAAACGGCGAGACGGCACACATGCTACTCATCGAGCATCGTTAATGCGGGTAGGAGTTGGCCGGTTCAGTTCACCTGCCCTCGCCGAGCTAGTTTAATTCGCCAGGAATACGGGTGTTGAGCGCGGGCTGAAGCACTATTTGACCTGCGGCCTTTCGGCGATCTGAGCCGAGGACGGCAATTGCGAAGAGGGGTGCGATCCAGGTGGCAAAGAAGGCGCAGAAAATGAAGGTTTCCGTGCCATAAGTCATGAGGGCGATCGCTCCGGTAAGACACCCTTCAGGCGCGATGTGGCTGATTTCCGCCAGGACGAGGAGGCCCCAGGGCGCGGCACGCAGATCGCCGAAGAGCGAATCGAGCAGGGTGAAGAGGACGAACCAGACCAGCGGCGCGACAACCAGGACGCCAACCCATTTCGCCATGTGATAGGCCTCCGAGGTGGGGCTGAAGGCGATGCCGGTGGAAACGTCTTCCTCGGCCATGCCTCCCAGCTCATGGGCGTACAGATTGCCGAAATTGAGGGCGGGTTTGTCTGGCCATAAGATGTGCGGGATTGAATTCAGGAACATCGCCCCGATCGGCGACAGGCCGAAGACTTTTCCTTGATCGGTGATGTTAATCAGGCTGTCGTCAACTGAGATAAATTGCAGCCGGTCCCAGAAGCCCTGGGAGGTGTTGTAGTATGCAGCGCCCGGCCCATACTCTTCCAGACTCTTCTGGATCTCGCCCGGGTGTTCAAGGAGCCGCGTTGTGAGTTCCACTCTGTCGCTCAAGGTCATTTCTGGACGGGCAAAACGGCGTCCGTACTGGGAATAGGGGACGAGGTAGTGAAAGAGGACGAAGACACCGATGCCGCAGGAAATGATCTGGAGCCGAGAGAGCCGATATCGCAACGCGCACACGGGCAGGAGCCAGCAAAAGAAAGGCGTCAGCATTCCTTGCTTGGAAAAACCGACCATCCCGTAAAGACAGAAGCTGTAGATAGCGACGAGACCGACCGGGAGATTGATGCTCCGGGTACCGCCGCTGCGGCGAATCTCGTACATGACAGCAATGATGATGCCGAGCGGGATCAACTGGTTGAGTTGGCTGAAGGCGGTATTCAGCCTGGCTCCGGCTTCGCCCAGCAAAGCGATAAGGAACGGTCCGCCGATGCCGAAGACAAAGCATCCGATGGCTGAGCGATACATCGTTGAATCTTTCAGGACGTTTTGAAACAGCCCGGACTTGCGTGTGAAGCGACGGCTGACAAAGACGGCGAGGAGCATGGCCGTGATGCCACCGACATAGACCTCAATGTCCGTCTTCGGATCCAGGAGGTTGGACTGCGCCGGTTCACCCAGAAACGCCTTGTAGCAGATGCCGACAATGACGACCAGAGCGGAATAGAAAAAGACATAGGCGCCCGAGGCTCGGGTAAGGCCGCCGGCAATGTTGAAGGCGAGGGCCGCGATCAGGAGAAAGGCCACACATCCGGCGCTGAAATAGAGGGCTGTACCCTCAAGGCTCTGGATTACGAAGAGCGCCACAGCAAAGATGGCGACGCGGTCGATCGGTACCCGTTCTGGAAAGGGGATGCGCACACGTTTACCCTCAGTTTAGCAGGTGATCCGGTCCCGGGCTCTCGCTAGGACAGCGCCTTTTTATCGGCTATCCTGTCGCCATGCCGCGTAACGGGCGGGATGCTCAGTGGGACACCGCATCCTTGCGGATGCACAGGAAATTTGCCAGTTTGAAAATCTCAAGGTCATGGGTGTAGCGAGGGACTTCGATGAGCCCCGAACGGAGGATTCTGAAGATTGTGTGGCTCGGTGAGAGCATATTGAAGATGTCGTGGAAGTGATAGTTCGTATGCAGGAAGGTGTCACCGAACTCGAACTGGATTGCGGTGATGCGGCCTGCCTGAACCATTAGACGGGCTCCCAGCAGGACGTCGATTTCATGACCTTCCGTGTCGATCTTGAGGAAGTCGATATACTCGAGACCTTTTTCCTGGCAGACATCGTCGACGGTGGTCATCTCGACTGACTCGGAGCGGCTTCCGGCATGAGTTTCAACCCTGTGCAGCGATGCGCTTGAGCTACCCGCTTCAGAGAAAAAGAGATCGACTGTGCCAACCTCCTTTCCAAGTGCGGCTTGACGGAGACATACATGCGGATCGTCCCCGTAGCTTGATTGCAATGCCTGGAAGCAGGAGTATTGCGGCTCGAACGAGAAGATATGTAAGTCGGAGTGCGAAATCACACGGCGGGCGGCTTCGATGTACTCGCCGTCGTTTGCGCCGACGTCAAAAATCACGATTGGCCCGTTTGGCTTGAAGTACCGAGAGGCGAAATTCAACGCTCCCAATTCGCCGCTGGACCGGACCGATTGTCCACCACCATAGTTCATCCCGGCGTGGCAGAGCTTCAGAAGCTTCTCCCAGACCGGCTGCAGCGCTGGCCTCGACAAAAGATCCCGTATTTGATTATGGGCAATCATGGCATTCGGAACTCTGGAAGGCGGAGATCGGAGGCACCTACGCTTTAGTCTAGCAAAGCGTGTGACATGGGACTGGCGTCGCTGTCTATGGTGCTTCTCATCCCACCATACCGCGATGAACGATGCAATCCGGGCGACACCCGGAGCGACCGTCAACGAGTTGCAAACAGATGGGACGAGTCGACCCACTTCGCGCGGAAGCCCTTGCTCTCCAGCAGCTTTTGAATTCGAGTTGGAGCAGTCCGCTTGCCGCGCAGCTCCAGCTTGTAGAAATGGACTTCGACGAGCACGCTGCGGAGCACCGGCGACGTCAGCATCTCTCCCATTCCGCTGAGCACTTCTTCTTCAAATCCTTCCACATCGACCTTGATTACATTGGGGACGGCTCCAAGGCGATTGCACAGATGGTCGCCGCGGCAGATCGTAACCGGAACGGAATTAGCAGCTCCATTTCGGGCGTCGTTATTGGTTTCAATGTGGTTCTCCACCGAGTTGGCCGCGGTCACGAGTCGCCCCGAGGCGTTTTCCTCACCCAGCGCAATATTCTCGATCTGGAGCCATTCGCAGTGCGGCAGACGTTCGCGGATTCGGTCACAGGATTCTGCCCAGGGCTCGAAGGCGATCACAAGCCCCTCCGTCCCCACCCATTGGCAGAACAACTCGCTGTACACACCGACATTAGCCCCCACATCCCAGACTGTGTCGCCCGGCTTCACTGCGTCGGCGAGCGCATCGTGGACAGATTGCTCATATTTCCCCAAAGGTCGGAAGCGGTTGATCAGCCTGATGACTCCCAATCTGCGTGCCAGCGAACGCGTCTTGATAATCCATGGGTTCACGGATGAGGTCATCTCCAAGAGGGTATTAGGGTATTGCTTAAATTGATGGACGATCTGTGAGTATCAATCGAGCGGGATGATGGAGTTAGTGTAGCAGGGGAGACCGAGGGGAGAAGGTCGCAGGATCAGGGGAGAAGTCGCAAAGAGGGGGCTAGTCAGGTTCCTGGGTAGCGAAAATGGCCAAATTTCTTTGATTTGGCCTGTGCAATCGCTTATGGTAGGGATCGAGTGGCGACCTGCGAAGAAATGGGGCGAGAGGGCGGAGTGGCGGCATTCGGCGAGGATTTGCGGCGGGCTCGCGAAGAGCGGGGAGTGACTGTCGAGACCATTTGCGAAGCGACCAAGGTACCGGCAAGGCATATTCGCGCGCTCGAAGCTGGAGCGTTCGGGGATTTGCCCGGCGGCGTCTTTCGGCGGGGATTCGTGCGGAGTTATCTGGGCGTGCTGGGGTTGGAAGAGGCCGCCTGGATGAAGCGCTTCGAAGAGAGCTGCCGGGAGAGCGGCATGGTCGACCCGGCCGAGATGGAGTGGGTGGCTTTTGCCGAGAATGTGAAGAACAGCCGGGCTGCGACGCGCCGCAGGATGGGAATGCGTGGCGCCGTGGTTGGGCTATTGCTGACTGCGCTCGCTCTGGCGGGGTGGTGCGGCTGGAGGCTTGCGACTCACCGCAAGCTGTTTCCCTCGCCGATGGTTTGGACCGGGTCCAAATTCTTCGGTTGACAATGCAGCGTCCAGGTAATTTACTGTTTCCTCGATTGAAATTGTTTGTAGGCGCGCGCTGAGAAATTAATTCACCGTCGCGGCTTGCATTCACGGCATGACCGCTGTTCGGCATTTGTGTGCTTGCCGGGGGCCGGTGAGCGGAAGCTTACCGCGGAAAAGGCCGGCAAAGCCCGTCGGACGAGTTTGCAGGGAAGTTCTTCAGGAGATGATGATGACGCTGTCAAGACGCTGGGTTCGCGGTGCGGTATGGGTTGTGCTGTTGATGGCGGGTTCGGTGCTTTCCCGTGGACAGGAGATTTCGGGAAGCATCAGCGGAACGGTTGTCGATGCATCCGGGGCAATCGTGAGCGGCGCCGTCGTGACCCTGACCAACACCGACCGCGGGTTCGTCGAGCGCACCCTGAAGACCGACAAAGTGGGCTACTACACCGCAAGTTCGCTGCCTCTTGGAAACTATTCCGTATCGGTTGCTATGAAGGGATTCAAGACTTCGGCTGTCACCGGGCTGGTGCTGAATGCGCACGACGCGCTTAAGGTCGACCCCAAGCTGGAGGTAGGTGCGGCAACCGAGACGCTCACCGTCGTCGCCAACGCGGCGCAGTTGGACCTTGAAAACGGCATGAGCGAGGGGATCATTACGGGTAACCAGGTTCGCGAGTTAGTGCTGAACAACCGGAATTATGAGCAATTGCTGACCCTGCAGCCCGGCGTTTCCTACGGCAATGCGACCAACGACCAGTTGTATATCGGCGCGTCGCTTCCCGGGGGTACATCGGCGCAGGTGGCCTTCTCTATTAACGGATCCCGTCCTACGGCGAACAACTGGACGATCGACGGCGCGGACAACGTGGATCGCGGGGCGAACCTGACGCTTCTGGCGTATCCGAGCGTCGATGCCATATCCGAGTTTGTTACTCTCCGCGGTACATATGAGGCGGAGTATGGCCGAAGCGCAAGCGGTCAGGTGAATGCAGTTACCCGCTCGGGAACGAACGACTGGCATGGCGGGGCGTATGAGTTCTTCCGCAACAACATTTTCAACGCAAATAATTACTTCAACA
>WNGR01004508.1_pt1 | contig 15030 bp, 14 predicted proteins | sample 5407581 | NCBI WGS metagenome assembly WNGR01 (sample SAMN13153383, study PRJNA577476) | soil metagenome | isolation source: 80 cm soil or saprolite under Garry oak tree replicate 2 | place: USA:California | collected 2016-06-15
TAGGGAAGAAGAGGTGGGTGTCCCTTCTCGTTCGGCATGACGTCTTCCCTCACGATGCAATTTACTTATATAATATCTATACTGCGGTTTGGCAGTGACGACGCGACGACGGTGCTCCGCAACCGAACCTCCATGGAGGAAATGAAAGCCGACATTCTACGCCGCGTCGAAGAGCCGTCGGACTCTGAAGAGGAAGTCGTCGATATATTTGGCTTCGCGGGCGATCGCGCTAAAGGGAAAGGGAAAGTGCGAGAGGTCGCGTTCGACGACGAGCTCGACAGCATCAGCAGTGTGCGCATCGCAGGCGACGGAGAAGAGAGCTCGGAGGATGAGGACGAAGGAGAAGAGCCGGAACCGAGCATCGAAAGTATCCTCGAACTTGCGTACATGACGAACCCGAAGGTATTCGAGCGCGACGCGGCCACGCGGAGGTCCAAGGAACGCGCGGTGCTACGTGCGCAAACAGGTGCGCCCGCCACATATCTGCCTCGCTCGTTGTTGACCACGTATCTCAAGGCTGGGTGGACGAACAAATCGAAGGATTCAAAATCATGCTCGATCGAAATGTACGTTCGATCATCCATCCGAGCCCACGTGCCTTCGCCTCTCATCATTTCCCCAGCCAAAGATAAAAGATAAGGTGTTTCAGAAGCACGAGTTTTCGGGCAATAGGCCGCTCGCGGGGCCAGTGCCGTCTGGTCCTGGCAGCCGAAGTCGAACGCCGGACCCGCAGCAGCCTGCACGAGGTCGCGGAGGCGGCGAGCGTGGAGGGCGCGGTCGTGGCCGTGGCCGTGGCCGAGGAAGGGGTCGCGGTCGTGGGACAGGAACAGGTGAAGGTGAAGGTGGAAGTGGAAGTGACCGAGGTGGTGGAGGCGGAGGCGGCAGCGGAGGCGGCGACAAAGCACGGGACCAAGCGTGGAAAGGTAAAAACAAGGCGCGACAGGCGAATCACGATCGAAAGCGAGGACACGACAAAAAAATGAGCAGGGCAGGGGGACCTGGTTGACCACAAAAAACGAATATATATGATGTATGATACACGGAGATAGCAATTTACTAGACCATCAGAGTCGGCGGTCCTGACAGAGCAACATGCTGCGAGCGGCGGTCAGAATAGTCTCCCTCTGAACTTTGGATCGAACGTCAGCTCGACGACCTGGTTCACTAAGGCCATGTCTGGTTGCAAGCCAGCCATCACATCAGGGTCAGCGCGCCGGTTGGGAGAAAAATGAGAATTATAGTGTAGGGGACGCACCCAGCTTCGATCCCATATTGATACAAGCCATGAATTTGATGGTCGACGCGTCCACCGCAGTGCCTATAATCTCAACAAAGGTGTCCGTGACGTTGTGGAGCTGTGGGGGCTGAGAGGAGAAGTCGCGACAAGTGAAAATCAGGGTCCAGGCGCTGCTCCTGGAAATAGATGCTGGGACATACTAGAGGCAGCATGACTTTTACGTGTCCTCCGTCCGAGGCCTCCATGAGCAAGTGCGTCTCATCGTCGGAAAACTGAAGAGAAAGAAAAAAAGTCGCGGAGATGGGTCACAGAACTCGCATAGCTCGATGATCAGGACAAAACGCACGTTGAGCACCTTCCCCGTGACCCTGACGGGGTGACCGGAGCCTAGGTAGTTTTTGATACGCGCTGCATTGACGCGAGGGGAAGTGAATCCGTCCGACATCTCGGTGGGTAGGCCTTGGTGAGAGCTGAGTTAAGTTGCGCGTCGCGACGCGCCTGGAGTGTGAGAAATTCTGAACGCGTGGTCACACGCATCAGCAAGCAAAATCGATCAATCCCTCTATCACTGCGGGCATTTCACAATATAATCCTACTCAGTTCCAAAAATCTGACCAATCAGATTTCTTGAAATAGCCGACTAAATTGGAATTGGATTACATGAAAGTGCCCACAGTGTATGGGGATGCCGGACTGGTGCCGGCTCCGCTAGGACCTCGTAGAATCGAGTGATTCCACGTCGCTTTTTTGTTGAAACGACAACCTCATTCTGCGACTGGTTACAAGTCTACACTGCCTCTATGTCCTGGACCATTTTTTTCCACGTGGATGCGTTGGCGTGCCCAACTAATAAGCGCCAGCAAGCGAGGTGGACCCAATGGGTGAGGCATCATTATTTCTAGCGCTACAGTAATAGGAAAAACTCGTTAGGGTGGGGGTGACCGAACTTGACTGTCCTCTTCCTTGTCATCGATGAATCCTACGAAGTATCAATAGTCCAAGGAAAACCCAGGCACCGCAGTTCCATCCAAATGTCCTCTTCGTCTTGGAACATGTTCGACAATCTTCCGGATCCATCCAGCATTACAGAGACCCTCGTTTCCGGCGCCAAGGCCCTCAGTGGAGAATATCGGTCTCTTTATCCAGCGCTTTTTCCGGCACATCACACCCTCCAAAAATGCTTTGAGAAGTTGCAAGAAATCAGGGCCCTTCTCGATGGGCTTTCGGAACACCGACGACGCAAGATTCAGATTGCCTCCCAACGAGGTGCTTGCCTTCCCCTGGAATATCAATATCTTGAGCCGGAATTGAATAAGTGCGTCCTCCCCAACCCTGATGGATCGCCGTCTTCAGTTCTGAAGCTGAAATGTTTTCAGGCTCATCCTTAACCACCGCGATTTATGCGGATTGTATGAGCAATCGTCGCCGTTTCAGCGTTATTTCCCAAGCAAGCTACTCCAAGCCGACATCATTATGTTTGAGAACCAGCTCCAATGGCACATCGCTACGTTTGAGGACCAGGTCAAGGCATTTTATACGGATGCATGGGTGAGCGGTCTTCCGCGTTTTAATACGCTTTCCTTATGTCACCGTAGAAAACGACCGCGCCTGGTGATCGGTCGATTAATTGGGGGGCCATCTTCAAAATGGTGTGTGGACACTAGCATGACGTTCTTCGGATATGGGGCTGTTCTCTGACCACAGAACAAGGCTTGAGTATCAATCGGTATAGCCATTCACGGTATCTCCGGGACATCAGCCTATATCCCGACCTCCAAGTTTACTACCTTAAGTTACATGCAACCTAGATATTCAGCGGTATAGCATACTGAAGAATGGCTGGGTACGGACCTTAAACCCCGTACTCATGTTGCACCAGCCAAGTAGTTGTATAAACTGGATACAGCGGTAAGTAGAGCCTGTAGAATCGTGTAATGTCTTGTGCATACAGGTCGCGAGCGAAGAGTAGAAGCATTGTATTGACCGAGGGTGTGTACGGTAACGACAACTATCTAAATTTGAGGTGTTGGCATGCCGGCCAGAATACACGACCGTTTTTGGCGATGGCTGTCCAATTGATCCTCCTGCCACTAGCACCCGAAACGTAACTTTTCACCTCACTACAACGAGCGGTGCATAGGTACATGCTATCTAAGCAAGGAACGAGGAAGTCTTCTCCCGAGGAACCGTATTGTGTGCGCAAAAGATGAGTTGCGTACTCGCGTATGAGAAACTCTGAACGCGTTGTCACACCGACTTACACGCCCCTTTCTTGCCTTTCCGCTATTTTCCGTTGTCTGAGATGTTTCTGAGATTGCGCTGACCTTTTGAAATAGCGTATGTATTTACAGTCGCGGGAACAATTGCAAGCGCCATGCGCGCGGGTCCAAGCACACACCGAGACATGTACACGCAAAATCTCAGACTATTTTCGGCTCACAATAGGCCCTTTGTCTTCTGTTGTTCTAGTCATGTATGCACTTAAAAGCACTGGTATTCGCCGTAATGTACACCAACCCCGTTGTTCTCGAAACCACCCAACATGCACTGCTTGTGTCATTCTTGCGTCCCTTTTGCCCCTCCCTTTTGCCCCTTACAGTATGATCTCGTCTCTCGTTCCCCGGGCCGCATCTATAACTCCGCACCCCTTACCACGGTTCACTACCGTTCGTCTCGGAACATGACATGTCTCGGAACAGTTCTCGCATGCACATGCGCGGGCTGTGCAGTGCAGGATTAGGGCTCACGATAGCAACGATTATCTCAACTCTAGCGCTCAGGCTGCGTGGTCACTCATTGTTTTAGCTGGACCATGCAACGTGGTGGCCTCGCTGTATATCACAGCCGGCGCAACGCTCGGAATTTGTTCCTCGTGGCGGTATCGGCTGACAGACAGCGAACCACGACTGTTTTTGTTTTTGTGCTTTATGCGGGAAGTTTCGAGCTGCCGAGACATACAAGATACCACACGTCACGACCTTCCTCCGGCCACTACTTACTAGCTATTGGTCGGCATCATTGCTTCTTCACACAGATTGGGCAGTTCGCATATATTGTATTTGTTACGGTTGATCCGAGTCATCGATCGTCCTGCGTGTCAGAGCCTGGTCGGATTCCGGTCATCCATTAATATTCATTCCGCAGATTCCAGGTTTCTTCCCAGGGGCTACTGTAGTTTACAAACCGCAGTAAGTTACGGTATAACGATCTCGGCTAGGACGATATATTCTCGTCAGTAAGAGTACAACATCTCCGCTAAGTTGGACGTTAGTAAGTCAGTCCCGTTGACCGTCTTAAGAATAATTGAGACTATTCATTTCTTAGCCTTCAAGTTGTTCATCGGGCCGTTGGGGTAGCTTTCCGCACTCTTAGTGACGAGAATTTTGTTCATAATCTGAAGGAGCTGGCCGGGCACTGAAAATAGCAAGGTCGTGGATATAGATCAGTTTTTCCGTGATTATGGTATCGTTGGTGGACATCCCAAGTCGTGGTAAGGATACATCAACGAATAGATCCTAGCAAAGATGCGATGCAATCCCCTGCCTAACAACCTAGCGAAGCGTGGGATTGATGCTAGTGCATAGACGATGTCCAGAAGTGGAATCAACAAAAGTGGCTCGCTGCAGTGTCGTAATCTCCACAAACGATGCAGGAAATTTATACGACCCCGGATAGTTCGCCACTGCTGTAACGCGTGTTCGGCCGAAGGTCGTCTACTTGGATCACTCTGCGTCATGGCTTCGATTAAGGGTATGAAGAAGCCTAGATTAGAGTAATTCTGGGCACGGGTGAGATAATAATATCAACTTGAAGAGAACCAGAGCGTACGTCTACGAATTCACGACCCAAGACATTGCCTATCGTGAATATGTCGACCTTGAATGGGTCATATGGCTCCTCGTCCGAAAGCTCGGGAACGTCCCGATCGCGCCCTGCGAGACCGAGAACTAATTGAGGTTCCATGCCTTCAGGGAAGTAGGACGAAATCCCATAATCGACGAAGTAATACTTGACACCGACATCCAAGCGAGGGAGTATAGGAGCAGGGACCGAGATATCGTGGGGGAGAAATGCATCTCTCACAGGGTGAAACCCACGCGGAAACACGCGTGTGGCATCCATCAATATATTTTTGAGGGAACTATCTCTGTGTATAGGGTGTATTTGTACATTCATGTCACAGAAGGACGGAGAGACGAACCTATGCGCTACACCACGTGAATGCATGAAGGCAAGACCCTGAAATTCAGTCAGCAATGGAACAAATCCACTGACTCTGGCCCAAGTGGACAACAGCGCACTTCGAGAACCTGATCGGCGAAATCAACCACCTCCTCGACGACACCAAAAGTAGGGTCGTTAGACGGCCGCAGGAAAGGCATAACCAAGTACGAGATGGACTTATCGACCGAGTCGACGAAGGTATCGAGGATAGGTACCGAATGATTCGCAGGGTCGTCAATTTCGCTGAGTGTCAGGGCTATGCGCGATTCCAGATTACCTGTTTTCACTCCCTTTATGAATACGAGCCTGTCGTCCGATATACGGGTCGCGTCAACGAGCAAAGGGCGAAGCTAGACGAAAGATATAAGAACATCCACGAGACGGTCGTTTCGGCTTACGGGACGACGCAACGGAAGACGCGCCGAGTCCTCAAAGAACTCGTAATGTTTTCCTGTAGATATCCAGGATGGTGTCCAGCCCGGCCGAAGCCGTGGGCGGAGCATGTAGCCCTTGGATTCCAAGAAAGGTTGGCAGTCCCTCCACTTGACTTCCTGAGTAGATAATCGGGACATCAACCAGACTCCTTCCCGTCGGTTCCCGTTCGATGTTTTGGGTCTGTCGGTAGTAAGCGAGGGAATCCGAGGGCGAGGCCGGTGAGGCATCATTTATTTCTAGCGCCCATAGGACAAACTCGTCAGGGTGGCGGTGACTGAACCCGACTGTCACGATCCTCTTCCTTACAGTATCATCGATGAATCCTACGACGTATCAATAGTCCACCCAAACGAATGTCCTCTTCATCTTGGAGCATGTTCGACAATCTTCCAGGTCCATCCAGCATTACAGAAACCCTCGTTTCTGGCGCCAAGGCCATCGGTGGAGAAGATCGGGCTCTTTATCCGACTCTTTTTCCTGGTTATCACACCCTTCAAAAATGCTCTAAGGTGTTGCAAGAAATCAGGGCACTTCTCGATGGGCTTTCGGAACACCGACGACGCAAGATTCAGATTGCTTCTCAACGAGGTGCTTGCTTTTCCCTGCAAGATCTTGAACGGGAATTGGATAGGTGCATCCGCCCCAATCCCGATCGATCGCCGTGTTCATTTCTGAATCGGAGATGTATTCAGACTCGTCAATGATTACCGCGATCTTTGCAGACTGTATGAACAATCGTCGCCGTTTCGGCGTTATTTCCCGAGCAAGCGATTCCAAGCCGACCTCACTACGTTTGAGGACCAGGTTAAGGCATTTTATTCGGATGCATGGGTGAGCGTTCTTCCGCGCTTCAATAGGCTTTTCTTATGTCCCCGTAGAAAACGACCGCACCTGGGGACCGGTCGATTAATTGGGGGGCCATCTTCAAAAAGGTGCGTGAACACTGGCATGACGTTCTTCGGAGATAGGGCCGTTATCACATCCGTGCCCACAGAACATGACTTGAGTATCAAATCGGTACAGTCACTCACGGTGTCTCCGGGACATCAGCATACGCCCCGACCTCCAAGTTTACTACCTTACGTGCAACCTGGGTATTAGCGGTACAGCATACTGAAGAATGGCTAGGTACAGGCTTTAAATCTCGTACTCATGTTGTACCAGCCAAGTGGCCGTATACTAGTAAAGGTAAGGCAGAGCCTGTAGAATTGTTTAACGTCTTGTGCACACGGGTCCCGAGCGAAGAATAGAAGCATTGTATTGACCGAGGGTGTTTACGGTCAACGGTAACGGACAACTATCTAAGTTTGAGGCCAATTTGAGGTGTTGGCATGATGACCAGAACACACAACCGATTTTGGCGATGGCTTCCCAATTGACCATTCACCTCACTATAACGAGTAGTGCATATGTACATGCTATCTGAGCAAGGGGACGACGGTCCCTCCACTTGACTTCATGAGTAGATAACCGGGACATCAACTACATAGACTCCTTCCCGTCGGTTCCCGTTCGATGTTTGGGGTCTGTGTCAGTAGTAAGGGACCCAAGGGTGAAGCATCATTATTTCTAGCGCCCATATTATAATAGGACAAAGTCGTTAGGGTGGCGGCAACCGAACCCGACTGTCCTCTTCCTTGTCGTCTTACGACGCACCAATAGTCCAAGGAAAACAGGCATCGCAGGTCTGTTCAAGGGTCTACCAAACGAAAAGTCCTCTTCGACTTGGGACATGTTCGACAATCTTCCGGGTCCATCCATCATAGCAGAGACCCTCGCTTCTGGCGCCAAGGCCATCAGTGGAGAATATCATACTCTTTTTCCGGCATATCACACTCTTCAAAAATGCTTTGAGACATTGCAAGAAATAAAGGCACTTCTCGATGGGCTTTCGGAACACCGACGATGCAAAATTCTGAATGCCTCCGAACGAGGCGTTTGCCTTCCTCTGGAAAGTCTTGAACTGGATTTGGATAGGTGCATCCGCCCCAACCGATCGATCGCCGTCTTCAGTTCTGAATCTGAGATGTGTTCAGGCTTGTCGGTGACTACCGCTGTTTATGCAGACTGTATGAGCAATCGTCGCTGTTTCGGCGTTATTTCCCAAGCAAGCAATTCCAAGCTGACGTCGAGATGTTGGAGGACCGCGTCAGGGAATTTTATCACGATGCATGGGTGAGTGTTTTTCTGCGTTCCGATAAATTTTCCCAATAACTTTCCTTATATTCCCACCTGTAGAAAACGACCGCGCCAGGGGCCCGGTCGATTAACTGGGGGTCAATGCGCAAAATGGTGTGTGAACGCTGGCATAACGTTCTTTAGACATAGGGCTTTCTCACATCCGTGACCACAGAGCATGGCTTGAACATCGAATCGGTACCGCCAGTCACGGTGTCTCCGGGACATCAACATACGTTCGGTCCTCTAATTTACTACCTTACATGCAACCTGGACACTCAGCAGTATAGGATCTGAACAATAGTCATGTACACTCTTTAAATCTTGTACTCATGCTGTACCAGCCGAGTAGCCGTATAGACTGAACACAGAACACAGCGGTAGGCAGAGCCTGTATAATTGTTTGTGGCACTTTTCATATGTATGCATGTATGCGGAAACGCGCCAAGAAAATCATGTGTTTGGTTGTGTTTGTTTTGTCCTGTGGCAATAATAGTAGGTACAGGTACAATTTGTGGGGTCGCTTTAGAGATAATTGTGTATTGCCGCAGCGCTGCTGCCCAAAGAAACGTCACTCCCCCACCTCTGAAAATTTCAGCACCCCGCTCTATGTGGGCCCCTACAACCCCCAGCACTCGGTGATGCGACCAGCGCTCGGCTAGCCAGGTATTTTGCACGTAGTTTGTTACTTTCCCATGACCCTCGCGCCGCTCTCACTTTCCCGCACAGTGTACTGCATTTCTAGGCTTAGGACCTTTGTTCAGCTGTTCCCTGGTATCTAACCTCATGCGGGCACCCTAGATTTGCAGGTCCACACCTCTGTTCATGTATTTACAGCTTTCAACAATAACAGTACCCTTCGGATCTGAACAAGGCCCCGGACCCCTTGTTTGCGTCCCCGAGCATGCAGCACTCACGCGCGGACTTAGTGACTCAAGCGCGACGCATTCGCGACTACGGCAGAGTGGCTCACCACTTGCGTTCCTTAGCATGCCGCACTCATGCGCGGCCTTAGAAACTCAAGAACGACGCTTTACTGAACATGGCGGGCACTTCAGTCACGTTTTGTGCCGTGCAGAGGCCTGCACAACTGTTTGTGCAGCTTCACCGACGATCCAAACGCCACAAGATGTGCCGCAGCAGAACTTCACCGTGAAAGTGCCAAGCTTTTTGGACACCAATCGCACGACGCAGCCCGTCATGACCCGTGTTACTCGTTGGCACTGAGCTGTATGAAGTGTATGACATGCTCCTCAAGGTGCAGGGACACATTGACTTCCGTGGGTTGTGGCAGTCCCTCTTTCGCATATGGACTAGTTCAAGGACATGGAAAGTGGCTTACAAGCAATACTGTTTGATTGGGAGTTCAGTGTTAAAAAAAGTGGAGGGATAAGTAAACACAGAAATCACTCCAGCGCGGGAATCGAACAGGCCCCAAGCGATTCCGCATTCATATGAAAAAAGCTGTAATGTCTTGTTACATACGCCGTAGGTCGCAAGAGAAGAATAGAAGCACTATATCGACCGGTGTGTGTCAGGTCGGCGGTAACGACAACTATCCAAGTTTGAGGTGTTGGCACGCTGGCCGGAACAGCAACTGTTTCTGGCGATGGCTTCCCGATCGACCTTCACCCGAGACGTAACTCCCCAGCTCACTACAACGAGCAGTATATGCCATCTAAGTAAGGGAACGACGAAGTCTTCTCCCAAAGAACCGTAGTGTGTGCGCAAAAGACGAGAAAATATACACGATATCAAAGAAGACGATAGAAATCAAGGTTTCTTCTCGTTCTCTTGGCCTCCAAAGCCGATGCAGTGGTTGAACACGGCTTCGAATGGATCTCCACTGTTCTAGGGCCTCCATCGCTGTGGGGCGGTCGATTGGGTCGCTCCGCATCATGGATTCGATGATTGGCGCGAAAAGATGGCAATTAGAATATTTCTAGGAACAGTCGATCAGCAACACGTTTAATGAGCAACAACAGACATACGTCGCGAAATGATTGTTGGAATACGTTGCCGATTGTAAATATATCAACCTTGAAGGGGTCATACGGCACCTCGTCAGATAGCTCGGGGACGTCCTGCTCACGTCCTTCGGTACCGAGGACCAGCCTTTCTTGAGATCCTGGGGGAAAATACGAGGAGATCCCGTAGTCAATAAAATAGTATTTGACCCCAACCATCGACCGAGGAATGATGGGCGCAAGAGTCGAAACGTCATGTAGTACGTTGTCCATTACGGGGTGGAACCCGAGTGGGTACATGCTAGCCGCATCCATCATAATATTTTTCGGAGAGCAGTCTCTACGTTACTAGCGTTAGATATACCTAACATAAGATATGTCTGCAATTCACCTGTGTGCGACCCCCTTTGAATGCATGAATGCAAGACCCTGAAGGAGACACAGTCAACACGTCACATCTATGAATACTAAGAAACAAATACTGACTTCGAGGACTTGATCGGCAAAGTCCAGAATCTCTCCAATCGATTCGAAGGGTGGTTCATCAAATAACCGGAGGAATGGCATGACCAGGTAAGATATAGATTCGTCAGTAGTATCGACAAAAGTGTCCAAAATGGGGACTGAGTGGTTGGCTGGATCTTCATGGGAGCTGAGCATGAGCGCTAAACGCGATTCCCTGTCACCAGTGCTAACTTGCTTGATGTAGACAAGCTTTCCGTCCACCATTCTAGTTGCATCTACCAACATTGGACGTCCCTGTAACAGGAAGGATAAGAACATTCACGAGTTGACCTATCCTGCTTACAGGTAGCTCCACTGAGTCTTCTGCACGACGCCAGTAGGTTCCTGTTTGTAACCAAGAGGGTGTCCATCCAGGACGGAGGCGCGGACGAAGCATGTAACCCTTTGACTGTAAGAACTGCTGACGGTCTCTCCACGTAATTTCAAGCGCAGACAGAGATTGGTAAGGTCCACCACTTCGTCCACCACCTCGCAAGCGGGATCCACCCTGTGACCGAGAGGGTATACTAGATGCCATTGGAGAGGAAAGATGAGACGGTCGTCTTTTGGTGGAGAGAAGGTGGAGGAGGATGGATGTTGAAACAACAATAACAATTGCGTGGTGAAAACGCCAACTTGCCGTAACTGGGTAAACCGTTCCTTGGCGCTGGCGCTTAGTCTTGCACTTAGTTCAAGATTTTTGTGGGAACAAAGGAAATACTAGGTGCTGTACAGCAATATAAGTATGTTAAGTCATGCCAAAGGGCTGGCATTATTTGTTTCGAACGTTTCGAACGCAAGGCCGAGAATTACGTGTGACTGAATGGATATCAACTACAAGGACATATTGGGGTTGTTGTTTCAACCCGACGGCGCATCCTGTGCTCGGCATATCGCGCATATCACCAGAGCTTATTTGAAGTGGCCATCAAGACGTAAGGTAACTTATGTGCATGTAGCGCGCATTATCTTTTTGTTTGAAAACTTTGCTCACGGAATTACCACCGTGGCACCTGCGTTGACAAGGGCGTTGGTATAAAGAAAGCCCTTCACCCAACATGTATCTTCAGCTCCATCAAACATTTAGGACCCGCGAGCAGGTTTCGACTTGGTGTCCGATAATATTCTTTGGCCTCTGCAATACTTCACGATCTCTTGACACTGGGCAGTGACAGTGAGTACCAGGCTGACTGTGTCCAGCCCGAGCCCAAGGCTGACGGTGACCATTTCGTAGATGACCTGGACCACTTTGGGAGAAGTTGTCAATGTCGGATCTGTCCTTACGTTCACTGCTGGCGGGGTCGCAGTGAATACGTATAAGACATATGTGTCGACTTCGCCGTCGGAGTCGCTCCTCGGGCTTTGCAAGACAGACTTGGAAAAAGTCGAGTGGCGACTCAATCAACTCACGCCTAGACAACGTGAAGAGATATACGCCTTGAACCAGCAGGGGGAGTGCAAAGGCCTCGAAGAAATCGAACGGAAGTACCTCAGGTAAGCCTTTGCATTGTCTGTGTTTTTCAGTTTAAAGATCAGCGGGTCAACGTTTAGATTGTTGGATGACAGTGACGAGCTGTGTGAGCAATGCGCAGAATCGTCATTCTTTCAACGCCGCCTGCCTTCGTCACAGCTGATGGTGGATGTCAACAATCTGAGACAGCAGGTTGTGGCGCTTCAGAAGGACACATGGGTTCGTGATTGTGGATATCTGGCTGTTCGATCACCTACAGGATCTTTGACAGAATACGACAACTTCACGTAACAGGGAGGCAAATAGGCTGGCTCAGGCTCAGCGTGAGCAAGTGGAACACCAGCCACCGTTATCATCACCTTCGCCCACTGCCGGTACGGATGCATATACCAGAATGATGCACTTCTTTCATCTGACCGAGCTTAGGGCCTAGGCCCCAGTCAACCAATGCCCAATCATCCACCATAGGGCCTGAAGAGTATCCGTTAAATGTCGTTTATCCCGCGACCGCTCACATCGCGGCGAGGCAAGGTGCCACAGAACTCCCTCCAGGACTGGTATGAGCCTGAACCGGTATACATTCGGGCAAGCGTTGCTGTGCGACGTACAGATTCAAGGACTTCCGATGTTACTAGTACTCTTTCACTCCTTTTGATCTCCTCACGGACTCCAGTTGGTATATTTTTGGTTATACACGTGTAATAAGGCATCGTTGTAACGATCTACACGACCTTTCTGAATGAAGCTACTCGTGCTCTTGCTCGTGCTACTACTCGCCGTCACAAGCAGAAATACCGAGGCCTGAGGGGTTAATTCACTCTCCCCATGGACAACTCTTTGAAAGCCGGGAGGACAGTGACATGTCGTTCCGGAATCATAGCGTATGATGTGGTTGGAATCGGAGGGAGACAATTGACTCGAGGTGCTTACTATTAGCAGCCCTGCAGTCATGGTGCGGCCATAGCGTGCTCCGCTCGCGTTTGGCACAATGACTCAGAGCTGTCAATTGTGTTTCTAACCGCACACTGGTAGACCCTGTGAATGCCGCGTTGCACGGTGTGACGTCCTAAAAACAATTGATTGTTGCCCAGGGTATAGCTCATGGGAGCTATAGTTGCAGGGTCGAGGACAAGGGAAGGCAAATTAGCGTACGTGAACCTTAGCTCCCTGTGTTTGTGCATTGTACTTCATCCGTACCAGGGCATGTATTTGTAGATGCCCCACATGAAGTTTAGGTACATAGCGTTAACACTAATGAAAAAACGCTGGGTGGAGAAATAGAGCAGTGGGCGGGTAGGCGGGGGGAGGGGGGGAGAGAAGCAGACTTAAGGTACTATCCAGCTGATGGGTTCCGAGCCGGCCATGGAGACGTCCCCGCTTTTTTTGACCCAGCCACGGTGGGAAACCGTGTTGGCGCCGTCACACCTATACCCCCGCTCTGCGCTGTTCTCCGCCTCCACCGTGCACGGCCCACGAGCCAGCTTTCCTATTTGCTCTCTGCGACAGCTTATGAAGGCAGGGGGGGACGAATTGGAGACCAGCCACTTCAGCATCAGCGGCGATAAGAACGTGGATATGGCTATCGTTGTGCCAACCACCTCTTGCTGACCATGACCCCAACCATGACTCCAGGTTCTCGCCAGGGCGACAGGCACGATCAAACAGTTTGAAAGTAAGTCGTGCAGACTATCAGCAAAGCACTTAGATGGCGCATTCTTGCCGAAACCCCATGGTCGTCGCATCTTAACGACGGAGCAGCGCAAGACGGACGCTTCTCACGACGGATCATTGTATTCACTATCTTAGTTTGCCTGATGCGTAATCCGAAGTTGTTTCGCTGGACTCGGCACAAGCCTGGTCGCGGACACTGTGACCATCTTGCAAGTTTTTGAAAGCATCCGTGTCGTCGGCTTGGTCATGGTGACACTGTTGTTCACGACAATTGATTCTGCGTGGAGTTCGAGCCACGTAATGACAACAGCATAACTGAGACGCAGTGTTAGATTTTATCTGTGACGCAGCCACTGCAGGCTGCTGATCAATGCAGCGACGACGACCATCGTGGGGAACAATACCAACGCTGAGTACGCCGGTCTTCACTTTCGCGGCCAGGTGATGGCATCTTGTTGTACCAACCTCGGAGATATTGAAGTTCTATGGCACAGGTTCTAGGTTTATTGTTTTTGGGTGCTCGCAGTCGTCGAGGCTAATTAGCGATCACGGATCATAATACCAGTGTCGGGCTCAGGTTGAATACTTTGACGATGCTGGTACCTGGTACCACGGGAATGGCGAGAGCGGAGTGTGATCTGTGTTGGCTTGCGTCGCTGACCTTGATTATCTCTATAGCAACCCCGACCGGCTGCAATTTCCTCATTGGTCTCCGTGAGCAATGATGCTTCGTGAGGGTTCTACAATCGTAACGCTACAGCTGGATTAATTTACGTGCGTCCCTTTACAACCACATCTGCGTTGGGAACTAGGGCCCCACAAGCCGAAAGTGGGGAGCGTGTTTCAAATGCACGTCATCCGTCATAGTACACACTAGTTAGCGTGGGGGGAGGCAATGAAATTTACTCTTCGAGGAAGAAGTAATTGCCTGAAACTGAAACACAAAAGCTCGTCAGAAGGCGCTCGCAAGGAGTCGTCGAGGTACAAACCTTTCTGTTCTTTGTCCTTGACTGAATTAAGTTTGTTTACGCGTGGGCGGAAATTCGTCGGATCGCGACGGAACGTTATCTCTAGCGAGGCGAGGAACTTGTTCATTCCCGTGAGCAGCGACTGTGGTCTACAAAAACAACAAAAACAACAATAATCAGCCTCGTTTCGTACGTAAGATGCACGCAGGAAAACAACAGGGAATCTTACGGCGTTGCGGTGGCTGCGATGGCAGGCGTGCCCTCAAAGACGATGACACGATCGGCAAGGTAAGTTGCCATGATGAAGTCGTGCTCGATGATAAAGGCTGTTTTCTTGGCGTGGAGAATAAAGCGCTTGATGACCTTTGCTGCGAT
>WNGR01004512.1_pt1 | contig 15024 bp, 16 predicted proteins | sample 5407581 | NCBI WGS metagenome assembly WNGR01 (sample SAMN13153383, study PRJNA577476) | soil metagenome | isolation source: 80 cm soil or saprolite under Garry oak tree replicate 2 | place: USA:California | collected 2016-06-15
GCGAACCTGGCCGATACTGACCTCACCACGGGGCGCCTAACTGGCGGCTAACGGACGACGCGGTCTGTAGAGCCGTCGCCTCTGCCTACTGCCTTGCGCTGGTCGGCAGCACTATGCGAGCGGCGCGGAACTAGCCCAGACGCGCTCGAAGCTGTCGAGGTAGAGGGCGGCCATCTCGCCGCCCCGGCATCGCATAGGCAGAACACGGGTGCCTGCGCGGCTGGGATGCCGTAGGTGTGCTGGTTGACCAGGAACTGGCCGTCGGCGCGGTAGATGGAGTTGTACAGCACGGTGCGGTGGAGCCGGATATCGATGTTCTCGACCGCTACGAGCGGCCGGTACAGCGTGAGCGCATTACGGATCTTCGCGGGCATCGCGTCGCCGATGCCTTCCTCCGCACCGCGGTCCGCCACGTTCGGCCCATCCGGGTCTCCAAGTGCGATCCGCACGGCGACGCCCGCCCGGCCCTTATAGGCAAGAATCCGGAGGATTCCGGCATCCTCGGCAAGGAACAACGCGCTGTAAGCCAGGATGGCGATCTCGCGCTCGGCCGATCCGAACAGCCGTGCCCAGGCCTCCCGCGGAACAACCCACCGGTGCGGGTACACCGTCCCCAGCTCCTCCGGCCGGACCCGCGCCGCCAGCGGGCCGCCCGCATCCGGCCACAGATCCGCCTCATCCACGCCGACCAACTCGGCGATCGCAGCCCGGTTGTGCGGATACGGCAGGCGCCCGTTCAGCCACCGCCGCACCGTCTTGGGATCGACGTCCAGGCGGGCGGCGACGTCCCCTTCGCGCAGCCGCGCCCGCAGCAGGGCCCGGCGCAGTGGCTCGTTCACCGTCGCCACCTCCCGGAACGCGAGGACACTCCCGACCGTACCAGAAGACGTCCCTAGAAGTCCCTCGGGTGGGGTTCAGAAGTTCCCCTCGCCCGCACCAGGCTGGCCACCAGGGCGCGGCATCGCCCCGCCGTCCCAGTAGCGATACGCAGGCAGGAGGAACACGCAGATGACCAGGTCGATCCGGCTCTACACCGCAGCGCAGTTCGAGGAGGCAAAGACGCTGGTCGACCTGATGGCCGAACGGTCTGACTTGCCGCCCGCCGAACGCGACAGACTCACCGCCTTCCAGGCGGATCTGCGGCAGACGGTCCGCGAAGACCGCCGCCGTGCCGCCGGCGCGGCCCGGCTTCCCGTGTCAGCGAGCTGACCCGCGTCATGACAGCTGAACCAGCCGCAGCGACGCGTCATACCGCCACCTACCCGGGGCGAGTCGACCAGCTGCGCCACGTCCGCCGCGCCGTCGCCAGCCACCTGGCGGGTTGCGCTGCCGCCGACGATGCTGTCCTAGTCGCGTCCGAACTGTTCTTTCCAGGGTTCAGGTCTGTCTCAGCGCCCTGCTCGGGGTGATCGCGGGTGGTGCTCCTGTTCTGGCTGATCAGGTGATCTTTCTGGGACCCTGACCGGACTCCTTCGGCGGGCTGGTGGTATCTCTGTACTCCTGTTTCGTTCGGGGGGCTGGGGTGCTGGTTTTCTTCGTGGATGCGAAGGGCGCCGGGCAGGGTCTTGAGGGGCTGCCTGTCTCGGCGGGTGATGTCGCGGGGCTGCTGCGGCAGCGGGCGGTTCCGGACGGCACGCCGATGTTCCTGGATGAGGACACGATGCTGCCGTCGGAGCCGCTGTGCTCGTGGTTCTTGCATCTTGCCTATGACGGCAAGGCGGCGAAGACGATGCGGGAGTACGCGTATATCGTGCTGCGGCTGGCCGGGTTCTTGCGGGAACGCGGCTGCGATCTGGTGTCGGCCCGCGAGCCGGATCTGCGGGCGTACCGGGAGATGCGGACCAGGTTTCAGGACCGGCCGGTCGGCGACTCGATGTGGGGCAAGGAAGCGCAGCTGATCAACCAGTTCTACCGGTGGCTGGTGGATTTCGGGCATCTGGAGGCACGCCCGCTGCGGGTCGGCGGGCGTGGCCGGGTGCCGATGGCCCCGCGGCTGCGGCGGTCGATGGATATCCGGCACATGACGCTGGGGCAGTACCGGTTCTTCCGTGATGTGGGTCTGGGCGGTTTGCTGCCGGATTCGCGGTGTGACGATGGTTTCCGCGGCCGGGCGGCGCAGCGGAATCGTGCTGCTGCTGATCTGGCGCTGAGCACCGGGATGCGCCCGCAGGAGTGGATGACAGTGCTGCTGCCCGAGCTCGGCGCGGGCAGCCGGCGTCCGGGTGAGCGTGCGGTATTCACGTTGCAGGCGTGCGCGAAGTACGGCAAGTGCCGTGAGGTCTTCGTTCCGGCTGGGGCGCTGGATTCGGTGGACGGGTACCTGCTGCTGGAGCGGCCTGAGCTGGCCGGGGCGTCCGCGCGGCGGCTCACGCGCCGCCGCGGGGAGCTGTTTGTCGTGTCGGCGGTCGATCGGGGCTCGGGGAGGCTGGAAGGCGTACTGGAGGGTCGGCGGCGTGTGTTCGCGATGGCCGCGATGAGCCCGGCGCTGCGGCGGATCACGGTCACCGAGACCGCAGCCGGGCTGGAACCTCTGGCGGTGTTCATCGGCAGGGGCGGGCTGATGCTCGGCGCGTCGGCGTGGGCGTCTTACCGGGACGACGCCTGGAGGCGGATGCTTGCCCACGTCGGCCTGGCGCCGCCGGGCGTGATGCCGGCCAGGCGGTGGCGCTGGCATGACCTGCGCCACACGTTTGCCCTGCAGCTGCTGCGCTACCTGGAGCTGCAGATGGACGGGGATGACGGCGACGCGGTCGCGCTGCGGCGGAGTCACATGGCCTGGCTGGGCGGGAATATCCGGCATAACCCGCTGCTGATCGTCAGCCGCAGGCTGGGCCATGCCAGCCCTGCGACCACGTACGCCTACCTGCAGTACAGCGACGACCCGATGAATGCGGTGGATGCGGCGTTCGACGGGTGGATGGCCAGCGAGGACGCCACTTACGCTGACCTGGCCGCGCACGCGTTCGGGCTGGAGCGCCAGCCGCCGGGGGTGGTGGCCTGATGCCGCGGCGGGGCGAGCATCCCCGTGCCTACTGCTTGGCTCAGCCGCCTGGCGAGCCGGCTGCGCGGTCCGGGCGCCGCAAGATCAGCCGCCCGGACCGGCTCGGCGTGCTACGTGATCTGTGGTTCGATCCGTCCGCGTTTACCTGCCGTGCACTGGCCGCTGAGCTGGCTGATGAGTGGGTCGAGTACGCCGGCGATGACGGGCTGGGGCTGGCCTCGGCCCGGGCGCACCGGCGGGCGGTGAGCAGCTTTTGCGCCACGGCTGATGAGCTGCTGGGCCCGGCAGCCGCGGCGGCCAGCCTGGCCAGGGAGCAGCCGGATCTGGCGTGGGTGCTGGCCGAGTGGGAGCGGACCTTGCCCGCCAGGTTCGCGCCCGGTTCCAAGACTCCCGGCGTGCTCGCCTGTCACCTGCGCACCTTGGTCAGGCGCCGGGCGGAGCATCCCCAGCGCCCGGTCGCCGGCTCGTCGCTGCGGCTGCTGGGCGGCGAGGTCGGGGTCGGCTGGGGCACGTACCAAGAGATCGAGGAGTTCTCCCGGGCCGACAAGAAGATGATCGTCACGGCCGCGTGGCGGTGGCTGGCTGAGACCGAAAGACGGCTGGCGGAGGGGTGGCGGCTGGCGGGCCTGGGCCAGCACCCGGACAACGGAAGCTGGACGGATGCTGCTGACCTGCTGGGCGGGCTGGCCCGCCAGGAGATCACGCTGGAGGAGATCCGGGCGAACCTGCCGCCGTTCAGCCAGTGGCCGGCCGCGCTGCGCGAGTGCATCCAGCGGCCTGGGCGGCGGATCCGCCCGAATCACGCCCGGACGCGGCTGCTGGAATACCTGGTCCGCCAGCTTTACCCGTGCGATCTTGACCTGCACCCCTTCCGGGTGCTGCTGGTGGCTGCCACCGGGCACGCGCCGGAGGAGATATCGGTGCTGACCGAAGACGACGCGGAGTTCTTTCCCGGCGGGGTGCGGCTGACCATGATCAAGCGCCGCGCCGGGATGGTCCGCAGCCGGGCGTTCCGGGACGACCCGGAGCCGCCCGGTCCTGCGGCGGGGACTGCGCACGAGTTCGCCGGCCGTCCGCACCGGCAGACCGCGGTCATCGTGCGCCGCCTGATGGACATGACCAGGGCGGCGCGGGCACGCTGCGACGAGACCGGGTGGCGGCACCTGTTCACCGTCGCGGTGGTCAGCCACGGCCCGCAGCTGCGGTTCCGCCGCTGGGATTCCCACCGCGCCGAGGGACGCTTCGCTTACTGGCTGGATGCCGCCGGCGTCCGGGTGCACGGTGCTCCCGACATCCGGCGGCTGCGCAAGTCGGTGAAGGTGGAGAAGGCGATCGCGTTCGGCGGACGGGTCGCCGATGCCGCCGACGACCATCACGAGGAAACCTTCCGCGGGCATTACGCGCAGGGAACCACGCTCCGGGTGATCTCCGGGCAGGTGATCACCACCGCGCAGCAGCACTGGCTCAGCCGGGCCGTCGACGGGCCGTCCGTCCTGACGGACGGCGCTGACGGCGAACCCGGGCCGGTACCCGGGCTCACCAGCCAGGAAATCGACGACCTGCGGCGGGGCGCGCTCGACATGGGGGTCACCGCGTGCCGCGACCCCTACAGTTCTCCTTACAGCCCTGCCGGGCAGTTGTGCGCGGTCGCGCCGCTGCGCTGCCTGGAATGCCGCAACGCGTGGATCTTGCCCAGTCACCTGCCGCAGCTACTGCTGTTTTCCGATTTCCTGGACCGGCTCCGGCTCCGGCTGCCGCCGGCGCAGTTCACCGCGGTGTGGGGACAGGCGTTCGTCAACTTGCGCGCCATTCTCGACGAACGCAGCGAGGAGGAAATAGCGCTCGCCCGCAAGGCGATCGACGTCGGCGAGATCCCGTTCCACCTTCCGCTGGCGGCCGACGTGGAGTTCACGCTGTGACCGCGGCGCTGCCCCGCCCGCGCCGCGGCACGGCGGGTTTCCCCGGCACCGAGCCTGTCTTGCAGAGCCACCCTCTGCTGGAGGGCGCCGCCACCCGCATGCCGCTGTTCGGCGACACCGGCGAATGGGACTTCAACGGCGTCGTGCGGCGCCCGGCCCGCCTTCCCCCGTGCGGCTGGAAGCTGCGGTTCAACCACGCCCTCGCCACGCCGGCCTGGAACCTGCTGGCCCGCGAAACCATGATTATCATGGCGAACCCGCGGCACCCCGTGGTGCTCGCCGCGGGACTGTCGCTGAAGGCACGCCCCTACAGCCCGGTCACCCTCACATACGAGATCTCGCATCTGCGCGCGCTCGCGGCCTGGGGCGACAGCCACAGCCTGCCTGAGCACCTGGCCGACTGGGACATGGCCGACGTGACCGGTTTCATCGGCCAGATGCGGCAGACCGCGGCCCCGGCGACGGTCTGCGTCTACATCAGCCTCCTCAAGCGCTTGCATTTGTACGCGCCGGCCCTGACCGGCGGCGGCCTGCCCCGCGACCCGTGGCGCCGCAAGAGCGCGATGAAGGCCGCGAACGCCGTCCCCACCGGGCAGATCTCCACCCCCGTCATCCGGCCCGGGGCATGGTTCCCGCTGGTCCGCGCCGCCTGGTCCTACGTCCACGAATTCGCCCCGGACATCTTGCGCGCCGCCAGGCACCTGGACCAGATTCGCGCCGGGGCGTCCGGCAGCACGATCGGGCTCGACGCCCGCTTGCGGGAATGGCTGGCCAGCCCCCACAGCCGCATCCCGGTGCACCCTGCCGGCGACGGCCAGGCAGGCGCCGACCCGGTGCACTGGAACCTGCTCAATCTCATGCTCGGCATCAGCGAGAAAGCACAAGCCTCGTTCACCCGCCACAGCCCCGGCGCTCGTGCCCGCCGCACCATGATCCTCGATGCCCTGGCCGCCGGGTTCCCGGTCACCACCGGCGTGATCAGCGACCTAGCCCAGGTGACCCGGCCGGACGGCACGACCGGCCCCTGGCACCCCGGGCTGACTCCCCGCGCCGTCTTCCGCGAGCGGGTGGCGCTCCGCGACGCATGCTTCACGCTGGTGGCCGCCCTGTCGATGATGCGCGACGGCGAGATCCTGGAGATCACCCGCGGCTCGGTCACCGAGTACTACGGCTCGCCGGCGATCGCCTCCACCAAGCACAAGCATGAGCCGGGCCAGCCGGTCAGGCACTGGTGGATCATCGAGCCGGCCGCCGAGGCGATCACCGTCGCTGAGCAGCTGTTCTCCCGCGACCGCGACAGCAGGGTCTTCACCCCCGCGGACAATCAAGAACGCCGGGACACCGTCTACGGCGAGAAAATGGTCGACGCCTTCATCGACCACGTCAACGCCACCCGCGCCTGGACCGGCCTAGCCGAGATACCCGCCGACCGGATCCGGCCGCACATGTTCCGCCGCACGATGGCGATGCTCACCGACCAGTTCGCCGGATCAGAGATCGCCCTGGGCATCCAGCTCAAGCACGCCGCCACCCGCGCCCTGGCGAACCGGTCAACCCAGAGCTACGCCGCAGCTGGCCAGGCCTGGGCCGGGCACCTGGACTCCGCGATCGAAGCAGCACGGTTCCGAAGGCTCGAAGACCTCTACCAGTCGCACAAAAACGGCACCCCGCCCGGGCACGGCCCAGGGGCGCAACGCCTCGCTGCGGCCTTCGACCAGATCACCGCAACCGCCGCGGCCCGCGGCGGCGACGCCGCCACCGAACGCAGCCTCCTCAAGCAGGCGAGGATCTCGATCCGCTTCGGCACTCTCAACCATTGCCTATTCGACCCGGCGAACCCGGCCGGAGCGCTCTGCCTGGAACAGGCGATCATCCCGCCAGGGCACGACGGGCCGTTCCCGGACCGGTGCAGGCCCGGCCGGTGCGGCAACAGCATCATCGGCCCCGAGCACCTGCCGCTCTATCAAGCCCGCAGGCAAGGCCTGCTCCAGCTCATCGGCACACCCGGACTGCCCGCCCCGCGAAAAGAGCTCCTCAGCCGTGAACTCGCCGAGATCGACACCATCGCCACCCGGGCACGACCAGAGGAACCCCATGACTGACGTATCGCCAGCCACCGCCGCAGCACTGCGGTCGGCGATGTCCCGCCTGCTCGCGGGCAAACCCGCGCGCACCGACGGACGGCTGGTCAAAGAGAACCTGCGCAAGGAAGCGGACGTCAGCCGCGCCACCATGAACCGGGCCAAGACGATCCTCAGCGAATGGGACCGGGCCGTGGCCGAACGCGGGAGCCTCACCCCAGGCGAAGCACGCCGCGACGAGCAGATCGACGCTCTCCGCAAGCAGCTCGCCAGCAAAACACGCGAATGCACGATGCTGCAGCGCCGGCTGGACGCAGCCGCGACCGCCATCGCCGCGCTCCACCATGACAACGCCGCCTTGCGCGAACAGCTAGACCGGCACGGCCCCGTCCGGTCACTCGACGCCCGGCGAAACCAAACCGCCCGGTGACCAGCCACATCACCGGTGCAGCGCCCGCGAAACCACGGCGGTGCCTGGCATGAGCCTGGACCCGCAGACACGGCCGAGCTCGCCGAACTCCTGCAGTTCCTCGCCGACTGGCTCGCCGCCCACCACGGGCGCCTCGACGCGTCACTTCGCGCGTTCACCGGAAACGACGCCTGCAACGCACAGCACCTGCACGCCGACCTCGACCGTTTCACCTTCCTGCTCGGCGGCAACGACGGTGAGCAGCTCTTCGGCCGCTTACAGCGACAGCGCGCAACCAGACGACCCCGCCCGCATACCCGCGCCGTCCGGACGAACCGAAACCACCACCCACCGTCATCGCACTGAGCCATCACTGCCGCGAGGGCTCACAGCTGTCTCATGAGACATACAGATTGTGGAGAAGAACTGGCAGCCAACGCTGCCCTGCACAGTCGCTCCCGCCTGCCCGGTGGTACCTTCACCGTCCGGGCTACAGTCAGCCCGGGCCTTCACGCCCGAGTCGAAGTCGAAGACAACGGCGGCCCATGGAACCAGGGAATGGTCGATCCGGCCCGTCACCATGGACTGGACATCGTTCGCGCCGTCGCCGACGAGTGGGGCATCGACGGAGACCACACCACCCGAACCATCTGGGCGAGGTTCGACTGGCCTGAGTAGCAGCGGACAAGGATACTCCTGCGATGCTCGCCTGCCTCTTTAACGTTACGGAACAATCACCTATCGTCACAAGCGCGGCGCCCGGTCTCGGGGCTGTGAGGACTTTCTTCACGATCATCAAGGGCGCACCTTCGGCGCGCCGCCCCTGACGGCCTGGCCATGAACAGCACGAGGCGAGCGCGGGAATCGAGGGGAGTGGACGCCGGGTGACCCGCCGTAGGCGGCTGAGGTTCACCCGGGGAAGCGCCGTTGCAGGGCGGCAGCTTCGCCGCGTCCTTCGGACGCAAGCCCTACGGCGCGGCGGCTGCCGCGCACGGCTCCCCGGTGACCGGCCGCCTGCGGTCCCCGCCGTACCTCCCCGGTACCGCGCCCGCCGACGACGGCCAGGCCGTCAGCCTCGCGCCGAGTGCGGCGGTCGCCGTGAAGATGTCGCAGCGACCGGGCCGGAACGCCGCGCATTGTCCGGGCTGGCTCCTCCAGCCTCAACGGTGCTTCGCATCCCGCTGCGCGGGACGCGCCTGCGGCGCGCCGTTGACCCCTGGAGACCTCTGCCAGCCCAGCGGGCCTGACGGCGAGGGCCAGGCCAGAGGCCAGGCCCGAAAGGCGCGCGGCGAACCTCCGCAATAGACACGGCAGCTATCAGGTGAACGCGGCAGAGCCATGAGCCTCCCAAGCCCGGACCCTGAGTGTGGCACCGGGCAAGCGATCGGCGCACCTCTCGGCGACCCATCGGAGGCCTTCCACGACACCAGTGCCGGTATCGCCCTCCCAGCCGACCGAACGGAGGACAACCTTGGTGAGCGGCCCAACGGCCTCAGAGCACGGAGCACCGTCAGGCCAGAAGATCCACCCCGACATGCCGCAGCACCATGAGCAGTTCAGGTCTCACCCGCAGCCTGAGAGGATCGGGAGTGCTGCCCGGCTTGACTCCCGACTCCATATCACTAACATTCCCGGCGACCGCCGGGCTACGCCGACCATTGACCTAGTGGCCGCGAGCAGGACAAGACGCGGCCCGGCGGCGGTCGGTGAGGACCCGCTGGTGGTGACGAGGACCAGGGCAGCCCAGGTGCTGACCGACCACCCAGGCCCGAAGAAAGGGCCGGAGCAAGGCCCCGGCCCTTCCTAGATGGCGGCTCACCTAGCCTGCGGGTTTAGGGGTCGGTGGCCGTGATCGTGATGTAGGGCGAGCTGAAGCCCGCGAAGGTGAGCGTGTAGGTGAAGCTGTTGAGCGTGACAGTCCCTCCCCGGATTGAGGGCGTCCAGTTCGGGTTCGGGCAGACCTGCGGTGCCGAGAATGGGCTTACCGACTGCGCCGGGACGCTCAACTGCCCATTCCTGGTGGATGCCACCGTGGCCGTACTGTCGGCCGCGAAGGTCGTCGTGTGGGACTCGACCAGGTTGCCTCCGTTGTTGGTGCAGTCAATGGTCGCCGAGTAGTTGGCGGCCAGGTCCACCGTCGCGTTCGTGTGCCCGACGCCCCCGAGGACGTACGCGGAACAGTCGATCGAGCGGTTTGCATTGACCGTGCACGAGGGCGAACCCGACGTGAGGTGCGAACTGCCCGGGGCATTCGCAGAGCTGAAGCTACCGGCCGTTGGCGTGTATGTCCCCGGCGCGACGTTGGCCCACGCTGCCGCGGAGAACGCGATGACCGCGGCAAACGGCACCGCCAGGATGAAGAGGATCCGTCGGAACACGATTGTGCCCTCCTAGATGATTGTCGGTTGTGCCCTCCCTTGCACGCCGAGGTAGACTCACGTCACCCCCCGTGCGGGCGGGCATGGGCATTGTGAAGTGGGTGCTTCGTGAGACCAGATAACGCGCGCACGGGGGACTACGCTGCCGCGGGCGGTTGACCCGCGACATCAGCTCCATCGCGGTGCGGCGGGGTGCTAGATATCGCATCGATACACGCGCGCAGCTCACCCGAAGAGCCCAGTCGGACTCCTATGAGGCCGCGCTACCCCCCAGGGCTTCTTTTGTTAGCGAACGTGCCGTCTGTGCCGTATCGTCCAGCTTGGTCAGGTTACACCCGTGTGGCTGAGCCGTCGAGACCCGGGCTCGTGCTCGATCGAACGGTATAGAACAGGCAACCCTGGTCGCGGACCTTGTTGACCTTCGCCGGACTCAGCCGCGCAGGCTTGGAAAGCTTGTTGGGAGCCTCTGCGCCGGCTCGGCGGTATGCGATGACAGGCTGGCCGCGAGGCTCGTTCCTGCTCGCACCAGCCGCCCGCGTACAGCAGCGAGGTACAGCAACCTATGCACACTACGGCTGCCCCGGGCAGGCATTGACATACGTACCGGGCTGCACCGTTTGATTGCGACCAGGATCGTGCCGATAGTTTGCATCCAGAAGGCCAGGGGTTCGAGTCCCCTTCCCGGCGCTGACTGACGATCACGAAGCGCACGATAAGCAACACGACCGCGCGGCAGTGAAGAGTCGTGCGAGGTCCGATGGGACACTTGACGGGTGGATCGTGCCTACTACTCGCAGCGCATCGGTCGAGGCCCGCTCGCCAAGCCGACTATTAACGATGTCGCCCGAGCTTTGACGTTGACGATCGATGAGATATGGAAGCGGGACTACATGCAGGAGTGGCACGGCTACTACTGCGTGGATGCTGGGGAAGTCGAGGGGCGAGCGGCTATGCCGCTGGCAGACCACATCGAGGCCGAGACCGGCTGGCGTTCCGCATGGCCACTGCTCGACCCCTTGATCGACCCGGATGAGCCCCACGAGGACCTGGAGTTGGAGGCACAGCAGGCCGAGGACATGCTGTTCGACCTCATCGAGTATTTCCACCGTCACGTCTCCGAAGGCATCGACGACGACGGGAACCGCTATCACAGCTGGTCTAATTGCGGCTGGCACTACCAGGAATTCGACCCAGTACCCGCCCAAGCTCTGTTCCGGCAGCGCATGAACCGCACGCTCATGAACTATCGAGGCGGGTTCCAGATCAATGAAGGCGGCCAGGTCGAGCACACCGCGGACGAGGGGCTCGACCAGCTAATCGACGCAGCTCTCCCTACGAAGGACCCTGACATAGCAAAGCGGGTTGCGGGAGCCATCGCCCTGTACCGCAATCGAGGTCGCACCGAGGAGGACTTGCGTCTTGCCGTGCGGGAGCTGTTCGACGTCCTAGAGAAGCTGCGCCCTGAAATGAAAGAGGAGATGCTCTCGAAGGACGAGGGGGCTCTGTTCAACATCGCCAACAACTTCACCATCCGGCACCTGAACGAGCAGCAGAAGGGAGAATACGACTCGGCGATCTGGCACCAGTGGATGTTCTACGTCAATCTCTCAACGATCCACGTGATTACTCGTCTCGTGAATCGGAAGGCCCGGCAAGTGGTGGACTCGTGTGGACCTGACAATTCTCCCGAAAATCGGAAGCTCCGCCGTCGATGATCCAGCCGACGCGGTGGCTGGTGTAGATCACTACGGATCAGACGCGGCCCAGTGGAGGCGTGCCACATACGTGCCATGACGCGGGGGCAACTGCGGTCATTGGCAGTCACTCAAAGACGCCACAAACGGCCTCTGACCTGGGAACACCGAGGTCAGCGCCGACCATGAAGTGAACTCCTAAGCAGTAGGTCATCTACTGCCAGACAGAGCATCGAGCTTGGTACTGGCTCCTGGACGGACGCACTCACCGCGTGTCGCATTGCCATCAGCGCCTACCCTATGTAAGACTCTTGCACATGCCCGAAGTGCAAGTCACGGTCGCCGTTGCGCGCGTGCTGCGAGAATTCCTGTCGGAACCTTCAGCCGACCGGTACGGCTACGAGCTCATGCGGGCAACCTCGTTCCCCAGCGGGAAGCTGTACCCCATCCTCACGAAACTGGTCCGCATCGGCTGGCTAGTCCGCGAGCGCGAAGATACCGACCCTGCCGAAGTCGGCCGACCCCCGCGCTTCTATTACCGGCTGACCGCGGATGGCGTTGAAGCTGCCCGCTACGAGCTGGCGGTCCTGAGCGAGCAGCTCGCCCCGCCAACTCGCAGACTTGGCTCCCTCCAGTCTGAGGGAGGCCGGGCATGATGGGCATGTTGGCCACGGCTGTCGTCGCAGTTGCGATCCTCCTTGGATCCGTGCTCTGGGCAACGGTTACCGACATGTGCAAGGACGAAGTTCGGACCCGTCTCGGCAGGCTTCCCTATCTGCTGATCCGCGTGGCTTCACTCCGGATCCCGCGCACCGCCCGTAGTGATATGGCAGACGAGTGGAACGCCGAGCTGGAGTACATCCTGCGCGGTACCGAAGGCCTTCCCGTCACCCGACTTCTGCGCGGCGTGACTTACTCCGCAGATCTGCTGCTACGCGGTGCGCGGGCCGTGGCGCGTGAGGTAACAGCAGCGAAAGGTGGGGCAGAGCTGGTATCAGGACCAGCACTTGCACAGGTTCGGGATACCACATGGTCCAGCCTGTTCCCAGAAGGGCGACACATCTTTTATGAGGGCGACGATCCGACCAGGTTTGCCAGTCAGATCGAAGCTGAATTCGGTTTCAACCCGGCCCGTGATCCCCGTTGGGGAGAGCAGATCGACGGAGATGACATCAGTTTCACCTCGTACAGTTTCCATTGCCCGTCCGAGCACCTCGACGCGATCTACGGCAACGACCGTTTCCCGATGGGCTCGTAGACCGCCGATGCTCAGGTCTCGTGCCTATGCCCTGACCCGCCGAGTGACTAACTGAGTGACGATCAGCACGTTCGTCCCCGCACTCCGGTGGACGTCAACGGACGAACTCCGCAGGCCAACTGTTTCGTGTGCCCAGCATGGAGACCTACGAACTTGGCTTCGGGACGAAGAGGCCGCTTGTAGCCGCTCCGGGGTCACCTCGCCTCCCGAGATGTGGACTGAGTGCGGACCAATCGTCGCCGGAGCCGGTCTCCACGCAGGTAACGCCACTGTCGACCTACCGTCTCCGGGGCCGTTAGCCCATGGGTCACCCACGAGGCAACCCCACCGCATCCAGGGACGATCAGCGGTCAGTCAGGTCAACCGCGAGCAGTCAACTTGCCGTGGCCTGCACATACCTCCGGTCAAGTCAGGCCAGCTGCGCCGTTGCCGATCTTCCCAAGCTGGGACCTGGATGCGACAATTGTCCCAACCGCGTCGTAGCCGTGTGCTGAGCAAACTCATCCAGCCGACGCCCGTTAACAATTAGCAGCACACTTAGTAACATGCCACGAGGAGAAGGATGTGGCTGACGGCATAGCCGCGTTCCAGGAGGCGGTGCGGCTCGACCCGGACAACGCAGCCCACCACGTTGACCTCGGCCGGGCCCTGAACGCCGACGAGCGTGATGAGGCTGTGAAGGCGTTCCGGGAAGCGGTGCTGCTCGAACCGGACAACGCGACATATCACGCTGATCTCGGCCGGGCTCTGAACGCCCTTGGGCGATTCGATCAGGCTGACGCGGCGTTCGAAAAGGCGGTACGGCTCGACCCGGACAACGCAATCCACCAAAAAGAGCGGATCGTGAATTATGTCATCAGTCTTGCAGACTGGAGATCTGACAAGCATGATCTCGAACATCGCGGCGTACAATGGGATGATTACATATACAACGTTAGGTGTATCACCATTACGCAGCTTCCAAATATTCGGATACCTTACCAAAATTGGAGTCAGACCGAAGACGCACAGCTAGCTACACGTCGAGCTATTGCACCTAAAATTCGGCGCCGAAGGTGGGTCTTCTTCTCATTGATCCTGATATCAGCCGTGGCCGGCGTGATAATCACATCTTTCCTCAGCCGCCTTATTGGAAGTCTCCTGCTTGGAATGTCTGCCGTTCTAGCGATTATCGAGCAAATCCTGTCTCGTAGGCAATACTCACAAGTTGATAAAGATGTTTATGTCCTCAGTGATCAGCTCATCACCCTTGTCAGCAATCTGGTTCTAGAACCTGCAATAACTGCTGCACTTCAAATTGTTTGGAGAGATCCTGATCTGGATCAGGTGAGAGTACTAGATGGTCCAGAGCTTAGCGCAAAGGCTGGGACCAATAACCTAGTAACGACGGAAGCACACCGTCGACTCACTATAGCTCTAAGTCGCCGTAATGGTGCGGCGGTAGGTGTTGCCGGGCCTCGAGGATCCGGTAAGACCGAACTTGCGAGAGCTTTCACTGACCTGCGCCCATCCGAGCCCTCAAGTAGAACGATTGGGCTCATGTTGTGGGCTCCAGTAAAATATGATGCACAGACCTTTCTACTGCGCTTGCTTAAAGAGTTGTGCATCGACGTAATTTCCACTGGATCCCCGAGGTCTAGGGGCTATAGTTCGATACTTGTCACCGGCTCGCGGAGGCGACTGATTACCATCAACATTGTCGCAAGTGGTTTGATAGTCCTCGGCATGGCGCTGGTGGCAGTAAAAGCAACAGCGACAAATATCCGCCCTGCTGTTCCGTTCATCGTCGGAGGCGCCCTTATCATTATCGGTGGTGTAGCAGTCTATGCAACCCGCAAGCAACGGTCCCCCCGGCGACGCAGAGATGTTGGTATAACCCAAGAAATTATCGACCGGGCAGCTGAGCTGCGAACTCGCGTCGAGTTCACTGAGACATATACACGCAATTCTCAGTTGGGAATCTCAGGCCGTGGTCTGAGCATGTCGGCGACGGAAGGAGCTCAGCTGGCACGTATTCCGCTCAATGAAATCGATGTTGTGCGTGAACTAATTAATCTAATTAAGGGTATTAATGGCTGGCAGGTTGTGATAGCTATAGATGAACTGGACAAGATGCAGAGCGACACCGAGGCGATCGAGTTTCTGAACCATGAGCCTTATTCAAAACCCTATTATGCGGGGCAACTCTGTGCATAGCAGCGCATCCCATGAAATCTCGCGACACGCCGGCGTCGGTAATTAAAGAGCAACGGCTCTCCTGGAAGAATTTGAGAGTTCCGATCAA
>WNGR01015518.1_pt1 | contig 15024 bp, 9 predicted proteins | sample 5407581 | NCBI WGS metagenome assembly WNGR01 (sample SAMN13153383, study PRJNA577476) | soil metagenome | isolation source: 80 cm soil or saprolite under Garry oak tree replicate 2 | place: USA:California | collected 2016-06-15
ATGCGCGCGTCGTGATTGCCATGCACGCCCGCCAGAGCGCGGCCGCGCAACGGCGCGTAAATATGGATATTGCCTTCCGCGATCACTTCGGCGCCGTTGCTCACCATGCCGAGCACGACGAGATCGCCCTTCGCGTAGATGCGCTGGCCTGAGCGCAGCGGCTTGTCGACCACCATCGTCTGCGACGAGGTGCCGATGCGCACGGGTTCCGCGGCAGCCGACTCGGCCTGCTCCGGCTCGCGCGCGGCGGCATCCGCAGCGGGCGGCGTGTCTGTTTTCGCTGCAGCCTTTGCTTCGTCGCCGCCTGCATCCGTATTGCTCTTGCTGACGCGAGCATCCCGAGCGTCGCGCGCATCGAGCAGCGGCAGCCCCGCTTCGTTCGCCCACGCGTGCTGCGCGCTGTCGGCGACGACGCCGATGGGACGCATGCGCACGCTGTCCAGCAGCTTCGCGATGTCCGCAAGCGGCACGCGCTCGTTTTCCGCGAGACGGCGCACGTCGATCGCGACGGTGTCGTTCGCGAAGAATTCGGGTGTCGCCTCGAAGCGCCGGGTCAGCTCGGCACGCATCTCATCGAGGTTGGTCGTCTTGACGACAAACAGCAATGTGTCGACCGCGCCACTGCGCAGTTCAAAAAATGGCGATTTCTTCGGCGACATAGCGTTCGGCAAAAAATTTTGCGTATTTTACAGGCGTCCTGGCGAACGGTGAGCATTTTTGCCAATAAGTCTTCACGCGACAGGAAAATGCCGCGTGCGTGCTGGTCCGGGACGGACGGATCGACAAAAACTGGGAAGAAAGCGCGCGAAACACGCGCCCGGAGAAACGATCGAAAGCGGCGAAAGGGGCTGGGAAGCGCTTAACCGGCCTGCCCGTGCGCGGTATCGTCCGATGCCGCCTCTTGCGGCACATGTCGCACGAGCAGCGTCTGAAACTGGTCCGGCGCGCGCGCAATGCGCTCGTGCTCGCCCGTCGGGCCGAAGCCGAGGCGCTCGTAGAAGCGTATCGCGTTGCGGTTCTCGTCCGCGATCCATGCGTAGATTTCGGTGGCGCCCGCTCCCGCGAGCCACCCGCTTGCCGTGTTGACGAGCAACTCGCCACCGCGCAGATGCCGCACGGCGGGCGCGACCCACAACTCGCTGACGAACGCGCGATGCGAGGGCGCGTCCTCGAAGCAGGCGCCGATCAGACCGGCGGGATGCCCTTCCGTGTACAGGATGAAAGATGTCGACGTGGCCGACGCGGCGTGCCGCGCGGCCGTTTCTTCGAACGTGGACGCATCGGCCGACAGCGCTTCTTCCAGCGTCTCGCCGAATGCGTAAGGCGCTTCGCGCAGCGAGGCGGTACGAAGCTCGCGGAAGACGACGCCCTGATCGGCTGCGATACGGCGAACGGTCAGTGAAGGACTCATGCGTTCGAAAATCCCTTAAATCCCTTGTGTCATCCGGGTAAAGCGCTAGCGCGTAGCTTTAACCGAACCGACGCGTGAGTCAAATCTTTAATTCGGCGCAGTGCGACCCAGCGCGCATGGGTTGACACGCGGCTACAAAACCGGCACACGCGAGGCCAGGCGTTTCGCGTCGCATCGTGCGCGAGTGGCCACGAACACTTTCAGCGCCGTTAGCTTGCAGGTCACTCGGGCACGCCGCCGCGCTTCGTGGCGCATCAGGGCGCCTCGTAGCGCCCCGTGCCGTCGGGCCACGGCGTGAGCAGCTCGTAGCCGTCGTCGGTGACGGCGACCATGTGCTCCCATTGCGCGGACAGTGAGCGGTCTTTGGTGACAACCGTCCAGCCGTCGCGCATCACCGACGTGCCGGCGCGGCCTGCATTGATCATCGGCTCGATCGTGAACACCATGCCCGGCTTCAGGCGCACGCCCTGCCCCGGCTGGCCGTAGTGCAGCACCTGCGGGTCCTCGTGATAAACCTTGCCGATGCCGTGCCCGCAGTAGTCGCGCACGATCGAAAAGCCCTCGCGCTGCGCGATCTGCTGGATCGCATGACCGACGTCGCCGAGCGTCGCGCCCGGCTTGACCTGGCGGATGCCCGCGAGCATCGCCTCATACGTCGTGTCGATCAGCTGCTGTGCGACCGTGCTCGGCTCGCCGACCGTGTACATGCGGCTCGTGTCGCCGAAATAGCCGTCCTTGATGACGGCCACGTCGATGTTGATGATGTCGCCGTCCTTGAGGACCTCGGCGCGGTCGGGAATGCCGTGACACACGACGGAGTTGACCGACGTGCACACCGTCTTCGGAAAGCCCATATAGCCGACGTTCGCGGCAATCGCCTTCTGCGTGTCGACGATGTAGTCGTGGCAGATCGCGTCGAGTTCGCCCGTGGAGATGCCGGGCTTCACATGCTCGCCGATCATGGCGAGCACGTCGGCGGCGAGCCGGCCTGAGATGCGCAAGCGCGCGATGTCTTCGGGAGTCTTGTAGGTGATGGCCATGTCGTGTAAAGCGTTGGCGGCATGCATGGCACGGCGCGTTCAGCGTCATCGTGCGACGGGCGATCAGGCGGGCATCGCGCGCATCTGGCGCAACTCGCCTGGCACGGGATGGCCCGCAACGCAAGCCATGCAGCCATGCGTGCGGTTGTCGATCAGGCCATTGTACAGAGTCTGCCCGCGCGGCCGCTTCAGACCCCGCAGCGCATCTGCGGCTCAACCGGGCGGCTCAACCCGGCGGCGCGCTCCGGATCGCCGCGGCGATGTCGCGGCTCACGGCGGCGAGCGCCCGGCTGTGCGCGGCGACGAGCGCGGCATCGTCCGCGCCCTGCACCGGCTCGCGTATCGTCGAGCGGCCCGTCAGCAAGGCCGTGCGGCCCGTCACGCGCACGGTCCACAGCGCGTCGACGGCGACGGCCTCGCCCGGCATCGAATCGAACTGCAGGATATCGACGCGCACGCGGTACGCTTCCGTGCCCGCCACCATCTGCGACGACACCGACACGCGCTGCGAGCCGAGCAGCCGCGTCAGGTCGGCGGCGATCACATCGGCCACGCCGCTCTTGAGCGGCTCGCCCCAGCGCGCGAACTCGTTGAGCGCAAACGCATGCGCCGGGCGGGAGCATCGATCGCTTCACTTTGCGTCCTCCTGTTTGCCTCGCAGCAGCGCTTCGGGATGGCGTTGCAGATAATCCGAGAGCGCGCGGAACGACGCAGCCGTGCGCGCGAGTTCGCGGATCGCGTCGCTCGTGTCCTGCTGCAGCGTCGAATCGGGCGCAAGCGCGCTATTCGCCGAATTGAGCGTAGCCTGCGCCGCCGACAACGTGCTCTTCGCCTGCGGCACGACCTGCGTATTGAGGCTCTGCATTAGCGTACCCGCATCGGCGAGCGCCTGCTGTGTATTCTTGCCGATCTGCTCTATCGGCAGTTTGTCGATGCGCGCGACGATCCGGTTGATCGACTCCTGCAGCGATTGCAGGCCGCTCGGCTCGGTCGGCAGCTCGGCGGGCGTGCGGTTCCAGTCGACGGTCGCCTTCGGCGCGCGCGGGAAGAAATCGAACGAAACATACAATTGGCCCGTCAGCAGGCTGCCCGTTTTTAGTTGCCCACGGAAGCCGCGCGACACGAGGAAATCCGCAATCGTCTTTGGATCGCGCATGACACGCCCGTCTTCAGGCTTGCCAGTCGCATAGCGCGACGTGAAGCGCTCCGGATAGAACTTGATCTCGACAGGAATGCTGATCTGTTTCGTGACGGGATCGAAGCGCGTATAGATCGCCGACACCTCGCCGAGCACGATGCCGCGAAAATCGACGGGCGCGCCCACCGTCAGGCCGCGCACCGATTCCTTGAAATTGAGCACATAAGTATCGACGATGCGGTCCTGCACCTTCATCGCCTCGGCGCGCGTCGCGAACAGCGTGAACGGCGTGCGGGCCTGCGCTTCGGGCTGCGCCAGCGACACTGCGGGCGTCTCGAACGCCAGCCCGCCGATCAGGATCGACACCAGCGACTGCGTGTTGATCTTCACGCCATCCGTGCCGAGCGCGACATCGATGCCGCCTGCTTCCCAGAAGCGCGAATCACTCTTCACGTAGCGGTCGTACGGCGCGTTCACGAAGATATGCATGGTGATGCCGCCGCCGTTCTTGTCGAGTTCGTACGACGTCACCTGCCCGACGCGCAGGCGGCGGAAATAGACCGGCGAGCCGACATCGAGCGAAGCCAGGCTCGACGCGTTCAGCACGAACTCGCGCCCCGGCACGTCGCTCGCGAACACGGGCGGCACTTCCAGCCCGGTGTAGTCGCGCCGTTCATTCTTCGCACGGCCAATGTCCATACCGATGAACGCGCCTGACAACAATGTGCTGATGCCCGACACGTTGCCGCCCGTCACGCGCGGCCGCTCGACCCAGAAGCGCGTGTCGTCGACGAGCATGTCGGTGGCGTCGCGCGTCAGTTCGGCCGTGGCGACGACGGTCTTGTAGTCCTTCGACAGCGCAACCTTCTTCACGACGCCGATATCGACGTCCTTGAACTTGATCTTGGTCTTGCCCGCTTCGAGTCCTTCGCCCGTCCTGAAACTGATCGTGATCGTCGGACCTTGCGACAGCACCGCCTGCACCGCGAGCCAGATGCCGACCAGCACGGCCACGATGGGCACAAGCCAGATCCACTGGATGCGCCAGCGCTTGGGCGGCACGGCGACGGCCTCAGGTAGCTCGGGCGGACGGCTCATGACGGTCGCCTCATGTTGCGCGTGAGCCGTTTGAAGGGGAGGGCGAAGTCGCTCATTTCGCACTCTGCGCGGCCGCATCGCCGCTGTGCTGCGCTGCCTGGGTGGTCAGGCCTTCGGCCGTGATGACCCAGCCGCCGCCCATCGCCTTGTACAGATTCACATACGACACCAGCACGCCCGCCTGAGTCTGCGTCTGGTTCAACTGTGCGTTGAAGAGACTGCGCTCGGCATCGAGTACCTCGATATAGCTCGTGTAGCCGCCTTCGTACCGCAGCCGCGCAAGATGCGCGTACGTCGCCAGCGCCTCGACCTGCCGTACCTGCACATCGAACTGTTCACGCACCTTCTGCGACGAGATCAGCGCATCGTCGACTTCCTGGAACGCGACCTGGATCGCCTTGCGGTACGAGTACAGCGCCTGCTGCTGCACCGCTTCGGCCTGCTTCACCTGTCCGACGATCGCGCCGCCTTCGAAGACCGGCTGCGCGATCGAACCTGCAAACGACCACACGCGCGACGGCCCCGTAAAGAGCTTCGAGAACTGCCCGCTTTGCGTACCCAGCAGCCCCGTCAGCGAAATCTGCGGGAAATACAGCGCTTTCGCCGCGCCAATCTGCGCATTCGCCGCGACGAGATCCTGCTCGGCCTGACGCAGATCGGGGCGGCGCTCCAGCAGATCCGACGGCAGCCCGGCCGGCACGGCAGGCGCCGCGAGTTCGGCCAGCGCGCGCCCGCGCAGGATATCGCCCGGATTGCGCCCGAGCAGCACCGAAAGCGCGTCTTCCTGCTGCGCGATCTGCGCCTCGATCTGCGGAATCACGGCGCGCGACGCCTCGTATTCCGACTGGCTCTGCGCGAGCTCCATCTGCGAGACCTCGCCGCCCTTGAAGCGCAGATCGAACACGTGCACGGATTCGGCACGGCTCGCCGTGGTGGCCTTCGCAATCTCCAGCTGCCGGTCGAGACTGCGCAGGTTGATATACGACGACGCCACCGACGACACCAGCGTCAGCACCGTGCCGCGCTTCGCTTCTTCCGTCGACAGCAGGCTCGCGCGTGCCGATTCCGTCAGACGCCGGTTGCGGCCGAAGAGGTCGATCTCCCATGACGCCGAGAGCGCCGCCGTGTACGTGTTGAACACGGGACTCTGCACATTCGCGAGCAGCGGCGAGGACGACGTCGAGATACGCTGGCGCCCGGCATCGAAGCCCGCACCGACCTGCGGAAACAGCGCTGCGCGCGTCGTCACGAACTGGCCGAGGAACTGGTCGACGCGCGCGGCGGCGATTTTCACGTCGTTGTTGTTCGCCAGCGCGGTTGTGATCAGTTCATCGAGCACCGGGTCGTCGAACTGCTTCCACCATTCGGTGTTGGCGATGTCGGCCGCGTAGTTGTCGGGGAAGCGGTACGTCGCGGGCACGTCGAGCGGAGGACGCGAGTAGTTCGGCCCGAGCAGGCAACCGCTCAGGGCGAGGACGCACGGCACGCAGAGAACGAGGGCGCGGCGCATGTCAGTCACCCTCGCGCGGTGCGGACGGGTTGGTCGCCGGGCCACCGCCGACTTTGGGTCCACCCGCTGACGGCGGCACCTTTGGCGGCTCCGCCCCCGGCGCAAAAGGCGGCACATCCCCGGCCTTCCTGGCCTTCTTCTCCGAGCGCTCCGACATCGTCTCGAGCACGTAAAAGAACATTGGAATAAAGAACACCGCAATCGCCGTGGCCCCGAGCATCCCGCCGATCACCCCCGTGCCGATCGAATGCCGGCTGTTGGCCGACGCGCCCGTCGCGATCGCGAGCGGCACGCAGCCCAGGATGAACGCCAGCGACGTCATCACGATCGGCCGCAGCCGCTCCTCGGCCGCCGTCATGGTCGCGTCGAACACCGACTTGCCCGCCTCGCGGTTGAGCACCGCGAACTCGAAGATCAGGATCGCGTTCTTCGCCGCGAGCGCCACCAGCATCGTGAGGCCGATCTGGAAATACACGTCGTTGTTCAGCCCGCGCAGCAGGATCGCCACCAGCGCGCCAAAGAGGGCAAAGGGCACCGCCATCAGCACGCCGAACGGCAGGCTCCACTTCTCGTACTGCGCCGCGAGGATCAGGAACACCATGATCAGACCGAACACGAACACGAGGCCCGAGGTGCCACCCGACTGCTTCGCCTCGAACGCCTCGCCGCTCCACGCCACCCCGTACTCCGACGGCATCTGCGCGCCCACCTCTTCGAGCGCGGTGATCACCTGGCCCGACGCGTATCCGGGCGCCGCGTTCGCCGTGATCTTCACGGCCGGGAAGTTGTTGAAGCGTGTGATCAGGTCCGGCCCCGTCACGTAGCGCGAGGTCACCACGGATTTGAGCGGCACCATGCTGCCGTTCGAGCTGCGCACGAAGATCTGCGTCAGGTCATCGGGCCTCAACCGGTACGACGGCTCGGCCTGCAGGATCACCTGCCACAGCCGGCTCGAGCGGTTGAACTGCGACACGTACAGCGAGCCGAACATCGTCTGCATCGCGCTGTAGACGTCCTGGACGGGCACGCCGAGCGTCTCGGCCTTGTCGCGGTCCACATCGACCAGCAGTTGCTGCGAGTTCGCGTTGAAGGTCGACGTGACGCCCGTCAGTTCCGGGCGCTGCCTGGCCTTCGCGACGAAGTCGTCCACGACGGCGGCGAACTGCGCGATCGTCGCATCGCCCTTGCTCTGGATCCACATCTCGGTGCCGCCTGTCGTGCCCAGCCCCGGAATCGACGGCGGATTGAGCGGCACGACGATGCCTTCGCGGATCTGCGAGAGCGCCTTGTACGCATCGATGAGCACGGCGCGCGCATTCTGCGTGCGGATATTGGCCGACGAATACCGGTCCTCGAAGCTCTTGAAGCCGACAAAGAACGTCGACGAGTTGTTCTTGTTCTGGCTGTCGAGAATGCTGAAACCGTCCACCGTCGTGATGCTGCCCACCGCCGGCTGCTTCATGAAGTACTCGGACACGCGGTCCGACACCTGCCCCGTGCGGTCCAGCGACGCGGCATCGGGCATGATCACGGCGCCCAGCAGATAGCCCTGATCCTCGGGCGGCAGGAACGCGGTCGGGATGTCGCGCATCATCACGACCGCGAGCGCGATCATGCCGACGAACAGCAGCAGCGCGATCACGAAGCGCTTGATGATGAGGCGCACCGCGCGCGTATAGCCCGCCGTCATGCGCGCGAACTGGTTGTCGAACCAGCGGAAGAAACCCTTCTTCTCGTGATGTCCGGGCTTGAGCAGCAGCGCGGCGAGCGCGGGCGAGAGCGTCAGCGCGACGATGCCCGAGATCACCACGGAAATCGCAATCGTGATGGCGAACTGCTTGTACATCTGCCCGGTGATGCCGCCGAGAAACGCGACGGGCACGAACACGGCGCACAGCACCAGCACGATCGCGACCACGGGGCCCGCCACTTCGTCCATCGCCTGCTTGGCGGCCGTCTTCGGATCGAGCTTGTGCACGGTCATGTTGCGCTCGACGTTCTCGATCACGACGATCGCATCGTCGACCACGATACCGATGGCGAGCACCATGCCGAACAGCGTGAGCATGTTGATCGAGAAGCCGAGTGCTTCCATCCCCATGAAGGTGCCGACGATCGACACGGGCACGGCCAGCACGGGGATGAGCGTGGCGCGCAGGCTCTGCAGGAACACGAACACGACGATCACCACCAGCACGACGGCCTCGAAGAAGGTGTGCACCACGTCCGTGATCGAGGCGCGCGTGAACTCGGTGGTGTCCATCGCGATCTCGTAGTCGATGCCCTCGGGGAACGACTTCTTCATCCCGGCGAGCGTGGCGCGCACCTGCTTCGAGACATCGAGCGCGTTCGCGCCCGGCTGCTGGTAGACGGCGATCACGGTGGCAGGCTTGCCCTGGAAGCGGCTGCGGATCGAGTAGTCCTTCTGGCCCAGTTCGGCACGCCCGATGTCCTTCAGCCGCACGATCGCCGCACCGCCGCTCTGCGCGCGGATGATGATGTTCTCGAATTCGCTGGGCTCCGTCAGCCGCCCTGTGGTGGTGACGGCGAACGACTGTTCGACGGCGTTGCCCGTGGGCGACTGGCCTATCCGGCCGACGGCGAACTGCTGGTTCTGGTTGGCCACCGCGCGCTGCACGTCGGCGGCCGTGATGCCCAGCTGCGCCATGCGGTCGGGGCGCAGCCAGATGCGCATCGCGTAGTCGGGCGTGCCGAAGATGCTCGACTGGTTGGCGCCGGGGATGCGCTTGAGCGCATCGAGCACGTAGACGTTCGCGTAGTTGGCGATGTAGGTGGCGTCGTAGCGCTCGGTGGGCGAGTAGATCGCGATCACCATCATGAACGCCTGCGACTTCTTCTGCACCTGCACGCCCTGGTTGGTGACCGACTGCGGCAGCTGCGGCAGCGCGAGGTTCACGCGGTTCTGCACGTCGACCTGCGCGAGTTCCGGGTTGGTGCCGATCTGGAAGTACGCGTTGATCGTCAGGTTGCCCGTCGAGGAGCTCGACGAACTCATGTAGATCATGTTGTCCGCGCCGTTGACCTGCTGTTCGATCGGCGCGGCGACGTTGTTGGCGACCACGTCGGCGCTCGCGCCCGGGTAGGTGGCGGAGATCGTGATCTGCGGCGGGGTGATGTCGGGGTACTGCGCGGTGGGCAGCGCGAGCATGCACAGCGCGCCGCCCAGCGTGATGACAATCGAGATGACCGAGGCGAAGATCGGCCGGTCGATGCAGAAGTGGGAGATGTTCATCGGGTCGGGGTGCGCCGGATGGCGTCGGTCGTCATCGGGTCATCGGGCTCATGGACTCACGCCGGCCGGGCGCGTCTGCGCCAGCGTGGCGGCGGGCGCGGACGCTGCGGCGGCGCTCGCCGCCGACGGCGCAGAGGCGGGCGTGCCGGGCGTGCCGAGTGCACCCGCAGGCGCCGCACTCACCACCTTGATCTGCGCATCCGACGACACACGGATCGCACCATCGACCACCACGCGCTCGCCCGCCTTCAGTCCTTCGTTGACGAACCAGTCGTCGCCGTGCCAGTCGCCGACGTCGACCACGCGCTGATGCGGCTTCGAGTCCTGGTCGAGCACCCACACGAAGTGGCTCTTCGCGCCCTGCAGCACCGCGCGCTGCGGCACCAGAACCGCATTGGGCCGCACCGCACCCGAGACCTTCGCGCGCACGAACTGGCCGGGCCTGAGCGTGCCTTTCGGATTGGCGAACGTGGCGCGCACGAGGAAGGTGCCCGTCTCCTGGCTGAACGCGGGGTTCGTGAAGTCGATGCGGCCCTTCTGCGGATAGACCGAGCCGTCGGCCTGGATGACCGTCACGTCGAACTGGTTGTCGGGCGGAAAGCGCAGCAGGCCCTTCGCGACCTGATCACGGTAGCGCAGCAGTTCGTTCTCGGAGATGCTGAAGTTCACCCACATCGGGTCGAGCTGGTAGACGTAGGTGAGCAGCCCCGACTGGTTCGGCGTCACATAGCTGCCGTCCTGCACGCGCGCGAAGCTCGATAACCCCAGGAGCGGCGAGCGGATCGTGCAGTAGCTCAGGTTCAGTTCGGCCGTACGCACCTCGCCCTGCGCGGCGATCACGGCGGCTTCGGCCTGTTTCTCGTTGCCGGTGGCATCGTCCAGGTCCTTCTTGCTCAACGCGTTCTGCGCGGCCAGCGGAATCACGCGGGCGAGGTTCTGTTTCGTCACGAGTAACCGTGCCTGCTGCTGCGCGAGCGCGCCTTTGGCAGACTGCAGCGCGGCCTCGAAGGGCTTCCTGTCCATCACGAACAGCACCTGGCCTTCCTTGACGAGCGTGCCTTCCGTGTACATGCGCCGCTCGAGAAAGCCGTCGACGCGCGCACGGATTTCCACCTCGCGCGAACTCTGCGTCTGCGCGGTAAACTCGAAATCGACGGGCGTTTCCTGCTGCCGCACCGTGACGACCAGCAGCGCGAGAGGCAGAAGCAGCCGCTTGCGCGCCGGATGTTTTTTCACAACAAGACAGAGGCAGTTCGATAGCCGATACAACAAAGACGCCATGAGCGCCTCCCCATTCAAGCTATTAGGTGCCGTGCGTCACGCGACAACACGAGCGCGCGCTCGCGCGCCGCGCGGACCGGCAGCCAGGTTCGAATTGTGTTGACGGGCCAAAACGCTGCCAGTCGCTTTGCTGCTTCGAAGGTCTCCTTCGCGCCGGTCCCGTGTTTGCCGCCGAGCGTGCTACAAGGGGGCAAGCGGGCTACAAGCGTGCTACAAACGTCCAGACGGTCTAGACGAATACGCAGCTCCGCAATATCGAACGGCATGTCTGCGCACGCGCCGCGGCCGAACGCGCGGGCATCACGCAGCGAGTATCTGGCAGCGGCACGGCCCGCACCATTGGACTTTGGTCCAATACCGATCCCTGGGATCGTGCATTACCCTGATCAGAACGCTGGACGCCTGATGCGACACATACGCGACACATGCGCTCCGAATGTCCTTTCACAGATGTGAAAGGACCCTGGCGAACGAGAGGGCCCAGCGATGCCCAGGGACAACCCAGCGCTTCACCGCAGCCAGAAGCCACCCGTCGCGCCACGGCGCAGGTGGCTTTTCGTCGTCGGTGCCGTCATCGCGCTGGCGGCGCTGGGCTGGGGACTGTATGCCGTCATCGAGCCGGCTTTCCAGACGCGCATCGTCATCACGACGGGCGCGGACAAGGGCATTTATCGCGGCTTTGCGGAGCGCTATGCGCCCATCCTCAAACGCGACGGCGTGACGCTCGAAATCCGCAGCTCGTCCGGTTCCGTCGAGAACTACGAGCGGCTCAAAGACCCCACGAGCGAATACCAGGTGGGCTTCGTTCAATCGGGCACCACCACGCCGCAGGAAACCGATCATCTGGAAACGATTGCCGCCGTTTCATATGAACCGATCTGGGTTTTCTATCGTGACGCGCAGACCATCAACCGGCTCGCGCAACTGCGCGGCAAACGGATCGGCGTCGGCGTTCCGGGCAGCGGGCTATTGGAGGTGTCGCGGGTCTTGCTGCGCTACAGCGACATCACGCGGGACAACACCCAGCTGTTCGAAATGGATGCGCCGAACGCCTGGCGCTGCCTCCAGGACGGCTGTCTCGATGCAGCGTTCTTCATCGGCAGGCCGGACGCGCCGATGCAGCAGATGTTGCTGAACAGCGACCTGAAGCTGATGAGCTTCGCTCAGGCCGACGCGCTCGTGCAGAAATTCCCGTCGCTAAAGAAGGTGACGTTCCCGCGCGCCTCGACCAGCATCGTCGACGATCGCCCGCAAACGGACGTCACGTTGCTGGCCGCGACGGCGTTGCTGGTCGCGAAGGACTCGTTGCATCCCGCGCTCGTCTATCTGTTGCTCGACGCAGCCAGAACCGCGCATGCGGGAGAGGACTATTTCACGCCGCTCGGCACCTTCCCCAATCTGAATACGGATGAATTCCCCATTTCCAGCGAAAGCGAGCGCTACTTCAAGTCGGGACGTCCGTTCCTTCAGCGCTACCTGCCGTTCTGGCTTGCGAGCTTTGTCGAGCGGCGCCTGCTGATCCTGGTGCCGTTCCTGGCCGTGCTGATCGGGCTGGTGCAGGCGCTGCCGCGGATACTGGAATCGCGCGTCAAAAAGCGCTTCGTGGTCTGGTATCGCGAGCTCAAGGCGCTGGAAGACGAAATCTGGAAGACGGCGCAGCCATCTGCGCACCAGCTCTCGCAATGGCACAACGAACTCGAGAGCATCGACGCGCAGGCGAGCCAGATACGCGTGCCGACGCGCTATCTGCACGACGTCTATGCGCTCAAGCAGGCGATCAGCGTCGTGCGGCACCGCATCTCGCGGGCGGCGCGACCGACCGGTTAGCGCGGGAAATCGCGCAGTGACTCAGCGGAGAAAATCGATGTTACCCATCCAGAGTTCTGAGAAGTCATTTGCGCGCGGCATGCTCGACGTGCTGATCCGCGCGGGCCTGATCGCCATTCTCGCGATCTTCTGCTTTCGTATCGTCGTGCCGTTCCTCAATCTGCTGGTGTGGTCGCTGATTCTGGCTATCACGCTCCATCCGCTGCTGGTTCGCCTGCGAGGGCAGTCGAAGCGCTACAACGGCCTGGTCGCGACGCTGATCATTCTCGCCGCGTTCGCCATCATCCTCGTGCCGACCTACCTGCTGGGCGTGGCGGCCGCGGATTCCATCGAGCACGTGACGGCCATCATCAAGAGCGGCGGCGTTCGCATTCCGCCGCCGTCCGAGTCGGTCGCCACCTGGCCGCTCGTCGGGCAGCGTCTGTACGACTTCTGGTTGCAAGCCTCGACGGATCTGACGGGTCTCGCGCAGCGGTTTGCGCCGCAACTGAAGGAAGCCGGCCTGGTCGTGCTCGGCACGCTGGCTGGGCTCGGCGTCGGACTGGTGACGTTCGTCGTCGCGCTGATTCTCGCCGGCGTTTTCATGGCGCACGGCGAGCAAGGCCGTCGCAGCGCGGTGCTGATCGCATCGCGCGTCTCCGGCCCGGAGAACGGCCCGAAGATCACCGAATTGTGCATTGCGACGATCCGCGCCGTCGCGCAAGGCGTGGTCGGCATCGCGTTCATCCAGATGCTGCTGATCGGCATCGGCTTCGTCGTGATGGGCGTGCCCGGCGCGGGGCTGCTCGGGCTCGCGGTGCTGTTGATCGGCATCATGCAGTTGCCCGCCACCCTCATCACGATTCCCGTGATCCTGTTCGTATTCGCCACCGAGGGCGCGAGCGCCGCGACCATCATCTTCGCGATCTACACGTTCATCGCGGGGCTGGCCGACAATGTGCTCAAGCCGTTGCTGCTCGGCAGAGGGGTCGACGTGCCGATGCCCGTCGTGCTGATCGGCGCGTTGGGCGGCATGATCACAAGCGGCGTGCTGGGTCTGTTCATCGGCCCGGTGATGCTCGCGGTCGGCTACCGCCTGTTCTGGCGATGGGTCGAGGATCAGCCCGCCAGCGAATCACGCAGGGGGGAAGGGCGTTTGACCGGGCGGATTTAAAGCTTCTTCGACGCGCTGTTTGCCGTGTCCGGCGCATGAAGTGCTTGCCACGCCGCCAGCGCTTCTTCGAGGTTGAAGAACATCCGCCCTTGACCCAATGTCGCGCCGAGCGACGAGAGTTGCACCGCCGCGAGCACGCTGGGATTGAGGTGCACGAGCCAGATCGCGATGCCACGCTCGCGCTGCTTTTTCTCGGCTTCGATCAGCATCTTGAGCGCGGTGTACTCGAGATCGAACACGGCGCTCATCTCCAGGATGAGGACCTTCGGCTGCGCCGCGTCGATCAGCGGCCGAAGCTTCTGCCCGATGTGCTCGGCGTTGGCAAAGAACACGCGCCCCTCGACCCGCAGCACCAGCAGCCCCGGGAACGCCTCGTCGTCGGGATGCTCGTCGGACACGGGGCGGAACACGTGCGTGCCTGGTTTGCGGCGCAGCACATAGACGGGCGGATCGGCCACCTGATGCGCGAGCGCAACCAGCGACACGACAATCGCGACGAGTATGCCCTGCAAGGTGCCGAGCAGCACGACGCCCGCCAGCGCGACGAGCGCCCACAGGAATTCGGTGCGGCGTATCCGCAAGATTGCGCGGAAATCGGCCGGGCTGAACAGGCCGATCGAATAGACGATCACGACGGCGGCCAGCGTCGCGTGCGGCATCAGGCCGATCAACGGCGCGAGCAGCAGCATCGTGCCGAGCGTGACGGCCGCCGTGACGAGCTGGGCGAGTTGCGAGCGCGCGCCCGCCAGCCGGTTGACGGCCGTCTGGCTCGTGCCGCCGCCCGCGGGCATCGCGCCGAGCCACGCGCCCGCCGCGTTGCCGAGGCCCGTCGCGAACAGTTCGCGGTTCGGCTTCGGCATGGGTTCGCCATTGCCCACGAACGCACGCCCGGCCGCGACCGTTTCGGTGAAGCTCATCAGCGCGATGCCGGCGGCGTCCTTCCAGAGCGAGCCGATCAGCGAGAAATCGGGCATCACGACAGAGGGCAAGCCCGTCGGAATATGGCCGACCACGCCGACGCCATGCGCGGGCAGGCCCAGCAGCACGACGGCACCGATCCCGCAGGCGACGGCGATCAAGGGTGCGGGCGCGCGCGGATAGAAGTGCTCGAACGCCACCAGGATGGCGATCGTCGCCGCGCCGACGGCGACCGTCCACCACGAGGCGTGGGGAATGCCCATCGCCAGGGCCGCGACGTTGTGAAAAAACGAACCTTTTTCCGGGTGGATGCCGAACAGCTTCGGCAGCTGATCCAGCACGATGACGACGGCGATCCCCGCCTTGAAGCCCGTCAGAACGGGATCGGAAATGAA
>WNGR01010967.1_pt1 | contig 15020 bp, 14 predicted proteins | sample 5407581 | NCBI WGS metagenome assembly WNGR01 (sample SAMN13153383, study PRJNA577476) | soil metagenome | isolation source: 80 cm soil or saprolite under Garry oak tree replicate 2 | place: USA:California | collected 2016-06-15
CTCGAATCTGATCTCCGATCTGATGCATACCATATAGTCTACCAGCACAAGGAGCGCGAAGTAAACGTTCTCCAGCATATCCACCAATTGTACCGGGTACACCTGTATTTGGCTCAGCATTGCCTTCCAGATAGACACGCCCCAGGTTATGACCACGATTTGTCTCTATGACTGCGTGAGCATCTTTACCTGCTTTGTAGCCAGGTCCAAGTGCAATCACAATTGGGGCATCATTTATCGTGATACCGTTATTGTACTTCGATAGCGTCGCTTCTACCAGTACATCTGGTTGTATTTGTTTGAACGCAATGCCGTCGGGATCGATCAGGATTGGCACGAAGCCATTTGCTACTCCTGCCCGAACATCTTCTATTGAATGAGCATACTGGGCCGTTATACCCTCAACTGTCATTTGTCCCAGGGCAATTGCTTCCGCAAATGCTATGGTACGACGCAAGACTGTGGGATGAGGTAACTCTGTTGCCATAACCGCGAACCTGGCTCGTTTTAGACGGTGTATAACTCCCGTAGCTAGATCACCAGCTCCTTTTACTGCAACCAGTACATGTCTCGATCCTGGAATAGCGTGGTCGATTGTGTTCTGCTTTGTCACGTTACCCTCGAGAACTAGTGCCAACCAATATAGTGTAATGTTTGCGAAATGAGTTGCCCGGCGCGTGTTACAGCAGCAATAAGTTCCCCTTGTTTTGGCTGACATCTTTCGCTTGGGCCGCCTATCGAGACCGCGGCAACAATTGAATTGAGATGGTCAAAAATAGGGGCTGCAACGGCATCAATACCTTCCTCAAGCTCTCCGCTAGAAATTGCGTAACCATGTGCGCGAACCTTGCGCAATTCCTCAAGTAGTTGGCGAGTATCAGTGATCGTACGATCAGTGTAACGGGTGAGGCTCATTTTGCTGAGCGTTTCATGTAATTGGACCTCCCATTGATAAGCAAGTAGCACTTTTCCGGTGGAAACAGCATGGGCCGGAAGGTGTTGCCCAGGTACATTCACGGCACGCACGAAGAAATAGGAATCCTCGGTGTCAATTATGACAGATTCCATGCCCTCTAGTACAGCCAGGTGGACAGATTCACGTGTTTGATCACGTAGTTCCATCAGGATAGGTCGTGCAGTTTTACGCACCGTATGCGAACTCAGAATACTGGCACCCAGGGCCGTAATACGCAAACTGAGAGCATACTTATGACTATCCTCGTCTTGCACTAGTAATCCCTCGTTCACAAGGGCGGTTACCAATCGATGGGTAGTAGATTTTGGTAAGCCTGTGACATGTGCAAGGTCTGTAATGCCGAGCAGACCCTGATTTCCAAAGGCTCGTAAAACAGTCGCAATACGATGGACGATTTGAACGTTTTTTTCGCCTTCCAGAGGTTCCCCATGACGCATACTTTTCCCTCGGTCTCACATATTCGATCTGTGTTCTATCTAGTGGAATCATGTTCCACGTTTAATGGACTGAGTATAGCTAATGCTGGTAAGAAGTGTCAAGCGGATGTCTTCTTCAGAGCAGGGCTTCTCACGAGTCACTGTTTTCCTGTTTTCTGCTCGCCTACGGCGCGCTCATTTTGGAGTGTGTAAGGTTTTTGCGCGCCTGCAGGCGCGCAAAAACCTTACACACTCTTAAGAAGAAGGCTCGCTTGCGAGCCAGGCCAGGTGAAGAAGCCCTGTATTTAAGAGTATGAGATCGACATTGGCAGTGACACATTCTGAAGTTGTAAGATGAAGTTCTATGAAACTGTCATTCAGAGACGTGCTTTTGGAATCCAGATCGAAGGAGCATTTAATTATATGGCAATGAAGACCGATCAGAAGATACTTATAGATTTTGATGTTGAAGCTCATATGAGAGATGGAACGACTCTTCGCGCCAATATCTATCGACCAGTAGGCGATGGCCAGTGGCCTGTGCTGCTTACCCGTTTACCTTATGGTAAGGACCTTCCACTTGGAAGTTCTGTATTAGACCCTGCTCAAGTAGCACGACGAGGGTATATTGTGATTGTGCAAGATACTCGTGGCCGTTTCACATCAGAGGGAGAATGGGTACCCTTCATCAATGAGGCATTGGATGGTGTTGATACGATCGAATGGGCAGCCCAATTGCCATACAGTAATGGTACTGTTGGTATGTATGGCATCTCCTATTTTGGTTTTACACAGTGGTCGTCTGCTGTGTATCAGCCCCCTGCGCTGAAAGCTCTGGTGCCAGTCCAGACATGGAATGATCCTTTCAATGGTGTTCTGTTTCGTGGTGGAGCTTTGGAATTAGGCATCTCTGGAAGCTGGCAATTGATGATGGGCCTTGATGTACTCATACGTCGTTATGGAGATAACCCTGAAGCTTTGGGACGCTCTATCTACTTGTTAGCGAAAGAGATGGATGCGCTGGGAGAGTGGGGATATTGGTTTTTACCTTTACGTGAATTTGGGCCCCTCAAACGGCATGATATCGCTCCTTCCTTCTTTGAGAATTTTTCGCGTCCGATGGATCCTGAGCATCCGATTACTGAGCCACTGTTTATTACAGGAAAGCACGAGAATGTTACTGTTCCTACATTGAATGTTGGTGGTTGGTATGATATTTTCTTGCAGGATACAATTGAAAATTATAAGTTTATGCGTGAGCTAGGTAGTACACAAGAGGCGCGACAAAGTAAGCTTCTCATTGGTCCCTGGGCGCATGGAGCATTTACGAATCCTATAGGTGAAATGAACTTTGGCTTCGGTTCCAGCGCTGCCTTCATCGACCTGCAGATTGATTTCATGAGTTTGCAGGTGCGCTGGTTTGATCATTGGCTAAAAGGTATCAATACGGGGATGCTCAATGAAGCGCCTATCAAGTTGTTCGTGATGGGCACCAATGTCTGGCGCGATGAGCAAGAATGGCCCCTGGCTCGCACTGTAGAAACACGTTATTATCTCCATAGCAATGGACAAGCCAATACCCTACATGGGAATGGGTATCTGACTACAAACCAGCCTGATATAGAAGAACCTTCCGCAGATTACTATGATTATGATGCTGCGAATCCAGTGATTACACGAGGTGGTGCGTTATTAATGTCTCCAGACTATCGCCCCGGTCCCTTCGATCAGCGTCCAACTGAGAACCGTGAAGATGTTCTCGTGTATACGACAGGCGAGTTAAAGGAAGACCTTGAAGTGACGGGGCAGATCAAAGTTCATCTCTGGGCCATTTCAAGTGCGCCAGATACTGATTTTGTAGCACGTCTGGTAGATGTGCACCCTGATGGCTATGCAAAGAATCTCACCGATGGTATTATCCGTGCTCGTTATCGCAATGCTGAGCTGGGAGAGGGTGCTTCGCTGATTGAACCTGGGAGAGCCTACGAGTACGAGATTGATCTCTGGGCCACAAGTAATGTGTTCAGAGCAGGACACCGCATCCGTCTGGATCTGACAAGCAGCAACTTTCCACGCTGGGATCGCAATCCCAATACGGGGCATGAATTTGGCGCTGATACAGCGTTAGCCGTTGCTCATCAGACGATATTGCATGACAGCGAGCATCCTTCGTATATAGTGCTGCCGATTGTGCCATAAGACAGTTAAACCAGTTGTCTTAAGGTCTCCTGTACCGATGATGCAAATTCAGGGCGCGTCGTGGCTAGTAGACGCAGCGCGGTCTCAGACTCGATATCATGATATTGTGTGATAAGTTGGCAGGCAACACGCACAACAGTATCATGAGGATCGTTCAACGCATCACGGACTACCGGGCGAGTGTGTGGATCCTCACCTTGAGGGTCGATGCTTTTTAATGCCTCGAGAGCCTGGGCGCGTATGTATGGGTCAAAGTCGCTTGCGGCCTTCAGGATGAAGTCGAGTGTACTACGATCGCCAAATTGGGCAAATGTGCGAATAGCGGCACCGTAGACAATACTTCCAGGAATCTCAGTATCTCCATTTGCCAGGTTATCACGGCGCTTTTCACGCATTGTGCGTTCGTCAACAGAAATAGTACGTTTTACAAGCTCACGAATCGAACCGATGGCACGAGAATCTTGAAGTTGAACCAGCGTATTGCATATTTGTCCAATGAGGGAGGCCTGATCACGTTCAGTAATGTGCATAGTAGCATCGAGGCGATCTACCAGCGCTTGTGAGACACGTGGCTCACGTAGATCGCTCAATACTTTTAAACTAGGTAGGAAAGCCCCTTCTTCTTGATTATTAAGCTCTTTCAATAAAATATCGCGTCCACCATTGTTCATCCAACGTTCAATATCGGGCATCATGGGTAAACTGTCATAGACTTGTTGGATGATCCGTTGATCTTGTAAGGTGCCGCGAGAAATATCACCCCAATACCGACCAAGCAGTAATCCAAGGCGATGAAGCGCAATGACAAACTGCCATTGTAAAGAGTTTTTCGCTCCGTCAAAGAGGGCGCTCGTTAATGTTGGAAGGTTGCGCTCAAAGATAAGTGGAAGGGAGTTGTTGCCTGCATAGCTCATACTATCTTGCAAAATCTGATTGACAACCATCGCTGCCTGCTGGCTTAGTCGTGGTGGGATGTTATTGCCACCGCGGAGATAGTTTTCGATAGGAAGTGTGCGAAATAAGGGAACAGCAATATAGCTCTCTAATCCATTAGCATGGTCGAGTCCATTTATGAGCATGATCTCATAAAAGCGAGCCAGGTTGAGCGTTGCGAAAGCATCTATCACATCAACTTTTGCCCAACCTTTCGCTTCTTTAAGAGCGTTAGCTAAAGCTTTCAGTGCTGCAACAGTAGCTTGTTTGACCAAAGATCGTGTAGAGTATAGAGAAGAACTGGAATCAGTTGACAGTTTACCCAGAACCTCTGAAATGTCCGCTGATTTGTAAAAACCAAGCATCAGCAGAGCTATACGCCTGGCCCTACCAACCATTGTTTCAGCGGGATTAGCATCAATGGGTAGATCAATGGGATCCTCCTGTCCAATAATAGAGAGCCATGCAGGTATAAGGTCACCAGCGCGGTCAATCTCCCAGATATTAGGAACGAGAACAGGTATCCATTGCTGAAGAGAGCCCACATTCAATAAAGGAATAATCCGATCAGCAGTATCTTTAACAGATTGCCCACCCCAACGAAGATCTGTTACCAACATCGTTAGTTCTGTACGTAAATCACTAATGGTTTGCTTTACTTCTGGGGTGTTGGCGTTCAATTCAGGAAGATTACGTCGTGCTGCGAGATGTTCGACTGTAGCTGTTCGGTTTGACTTCTGCTGTGCTGCGGCTGGAACGGGCACCATGATGGCTGAAGGAGCAGGCGCTACGGCAGAAGGCGTATCGATTACCTCATCAATATCCATTCCCCCAGGCTCGGTTGGCTCAGTAGCATAACTGTGAAAAAGAAGATTAGAGACTGTGTTCACTCTACGCATTTCGGACATTCTATTTCTATCCTTTAATCATATAGATCTACGGGAAACGATACATACAGCAGTATTGGCTCATTGTAACGTTCTCTGCTAAGATGGTCAAGTAAGATGAGGCATCGGTGTAACTTTATCCTTTGCGGAGCGTAGTTTATAATGAAAGAATGTATGTTGCGAAAAGCAGAAATGGAGTGAGATATGAGTAATCAGGAGATGCAATTTGCAGACCCCGATTGGAAACCCTCACAACAACTTGACCCAAAAAACAATCCGCAGGAACAGGAAGTATATAATCCTCAACCGGTAAATACTGATTATCGTGATCAAAATAAATGGAGAACAGCGCCACCTTCCCTGTTCCAGGACAGATGCAAGGTGGGAATTTTAGGCAACGGCCGTATAGAAGACGTGGTCGAGGACCCTGGCTCTGGATTATTCTAGCATTCATTATTATTAGCTTGATGAGTGGAGGATGGCGTTTCGGCAACGGTTTTGGTAACGGCCCTGATTTTGGTCGCAATTCTTTTAACCAGAAACAAGTAATGGGAAAACCTATCGACTATACTGTTGTCCCAGGGCAAGCGACCATCGTGATCAACGATCCGAATGGCAATGTAACGGTTATTCAAGGTAAATCGAATAACGAAGTAATTTTCCAACCTGTAGGTGGGAATAGCCTTCCGGGCAATCCTAATGATATTCAACAAGGTATTAGCCAGAACGCAAACAACATTACAGCAAATATACCAGATTCTGTAGATTTGCAAGTAATTGTACCAAAGGGTTCTAATTTAAGCCTGAATACAGAATCTGGCACTATCAACTTTGAAGGGACTTTTGATACTCCTGGAACAACCCAATTTCAAACCACTAATGGCGAAATAACAGTCACAGTGCCATCTTCCTCGTCTTTTCATTTAGATGCCTCGACTAATTCAGGTTCAATAAACTCCGATTTCCCGAACGTACATATACAAGATAATACATCGGGTTCAGGACAAAGTGTAAATGGTGTTGTAGGTGGAAGTTCACAAGGTCAAGTCCCGAATGTGGTGATTAAATCCGATAGTGGCGACATCAATTTGCACCAGAGATAGCTCATCATTTCCTTAGAGATTGCTGAGATAACCTTAGAAATTGCTGAGTATTTTATTGTTCACTTGTACTTGAGTTAATTGGCTGTTATTCTTTGATAGAAGAGGATATTTCGATAGATATTTATGACGAATAGTATCTATGACGTCGTTGAAATATTCCAGTTAAGAGAGTAACGTATCTGATAAAAGGAGGATTCAACAATGCCATCCAGCAAAGGTAGTAGCCGTGGTTTTGCATCTATGAGTACAGAGAAGAAGCGCGAAATTGCCAGTAAAGGTGGAAAAGCAGCTCATGCGCAGGGAACCGCGCACAAGTGGACAAGTGAAGAGGCACAAGCAGCCGGACGTAAAGGCGGTTCAATCAGCCGCCGCCGCCCAAAGAGTACCGCCAAAGCGTAGTAAAGAGTTGATAAGATACTAGTGGCAAGGCTGGCAGTCATAAAAGCCAGCCTTGCCTTTTGTTCAATGAACATACCTTTCAACTTTGCCACTTCAGGAAAAATTCTATGATGGCTGAGGTATACTCCTTTTCACAGCGTAAGTGTGCGGCATGTCCGGCGTCAAATAGTAGCATATGTGCGTTGGGTATGCGTTCAGAGATCATATGAGCATAATCGACGGGGACAATACGGTCACGCTTGCCATGCATGATGAGCGCCGGGCAGCGAATAGATGCCAATTCTTCATCAGTGATGATTGCACCGCCAGCAGCAACCAGCGCTTCTTGTCCCTCAACATACATACGTGGTAGCGAACGCCAGTAGGGTTCTCTATGTAGCTTTTTCAGCTCTTTTTGCCAATCTTCAGGCAACGGGGTATCAATCAGCCAGTGACGAATGGAAGCTACATTCTGCGCGTTGATTGCTGGTTGAGCACCCATCACAGCCAGGGCCAGCACGCGCTTTGGATATAAAGCAGCTAGCAAGAGGCCGACGATGCCTCCATCGCTAAAACCCAGCACCAGCACCTTCTCAATATTCAGGCTATCAAGAAGTGTTGCCAGGTCGCTCGCATCATCTCGATAAAAGGAAAGGGCGTAGCTATTGCGGTGTGTTGAACGACCATATCCATGTAAATGTGGAGCAATAACTCGAAAATGGCTCTGCAAGACAGGTAATTGTGCTCCAAAATCGCTTTCAGGCGTTCCTCCAAAGCCATGAATCAAAAGTAATGTGTACACCTGGTGAGATAAGGGTAGCATCGTGAAATTTGGCTCAAAAATATCGTAGTACATGGTAGTATGTGAAGTGTCAAGAAATGGCATGTTTCACTTATCCCTGGTTGCTTCATTTGATGAGGACAGTATAGCATTTTGTAAAGAATATGCAAAAGTTGAGGCTCTGAGGTGCAGAATCCTTGACAGGCTTTATGCTCATCACTATACTGTATGGCAATACACAAAACTACATTCATCCAGGTGATTCTATCTGCCATGTTTCGCCATGCAGTAATAAAGGATTAGCCCATGGACTTCGAGCAAACCATACCCGATGACGCTTTGACCCCAATCACCAGTAGTGGAGAACTCTCTCAAGCAATAAATCCCATCGAGGATGAGCTCATCATTAGCGCAAGCAAGGTCAACAAATACTTTGGTGATAAGCACGTGCTCAAAGATGTCGATTTTGAGGTGCATAAAAGGGAAGTTGTAGCGCTGATCGGTCCGAGCGGTTCAGGTAAAAGTACGCTTATTCGCTGCTTTAATGGCCTGGAAAAGCATACAAGTGGTGAGATCTACGTCCATGGTCAGAAGCTCGACCCTCATTTCTCCAACAAACAACTCGCGCCAATACGTCGAGAACTTGGTATGGTTTTCCAGAACTTCAACCTCTTTCCACATATGACTGTTATTCAAAATGTAATTGAAGCTCCTTTACTTGTTCGCAAAATGCCCAAAGATCAGGCAGTAGCTCTTGGTGAGAAGTTACTGGCAAAAGTTGGCCTTGCAGAAAAGCGCGATGCTTATCCAAACAAGCTTTCAGGCGGACAGAAGCAGCGTGTGGCTATCGCGCGCGCGCTTGCTATGCAGCCCCAGGCGTTACTCTTCGATGAGCCAACCTCTTCTCTCGATCCCGAACTGGTGGGTGAAGTGCTCAAAGTGATGCGAGACCTGGCCTATGAAGGAAGTACGATGGTAGTAGTGTCGCATGAAATGCAATTCGCGCGTGATGTTTCGGATCGAGTCGTCTTCATCTCTGATGGTGTGATTGTAGAACAAGGCGATCCCGAGGAAATATTTAAGCAACCCAAGCATGAGCGCACAAAGCTATTCCTGGAGCGCGTGCTCTCGTATTAGCCTTCGGCGATACACAGATAGACCAGGATTACCAAAAGAAAGGCAATGACGCATGATGAAACCTGAAATTGACAGGCGAACATTTATCAAGCGCGCAGGTCAGGCAGGAGGACTGATTGTTGCAGGCGGAACCCTTGAATCTTTCCTGGCGGCTTGTGGCGGAAATGTTTCTACAGGTAGCACGAATACACCAACCCCGGGGGTCACGCCAATAGGCAGTGCAGGTTTGAAAACTCCTGGTTTATTGCAGTGGGGGGCAACCTCTGATGGTGGGGCTCCATATGTCTTCCCAGATCCCAACAATCCCTCTCAGTTGGTTGGCTTTGAGTACGAGATTGGTCAAGCCATGGCTAAGCTGATGGGTGTTACATCGAAGCAGATAGAAAACGACTATGGCCAGATGGAGCAGGCTCTACTGGCGAACAAATTCGACATGGTGATGAACGGCTGGGAAAAGACTCCCGACCGCGAGAAAACTGAGCTATTCTCTCAGGCCTACTATCGCTACGGACAGCAGATTGTGGTACGAGCGGATGACTCACGTTTTGCCGGCAAGACAACCTCAAGCGATCTTGGTTTGGTAGATTTAGAAGGTCTTACGGTTGGAACGGGCGCTAGCTATAAGGCAGCAGATATCTTAGGGGAAGACAAGAAGATCACCACCAAGCTCTTTGATCCAAATCTTCCATTTGATGATCTGGCAGCGCACAGGATTGATGCTGTGTTAATCGACGGGCCAATTGCGGCCTACTATGTTGTGGGTGCTGGCCCTGGTGCCAAACCTAATCCTGCTTTGAAGCTAATCGGGAAGCCGTTCCGTACGGATGATTACTTTATTGGCTTTAATAAGAGTAACCCCAATGCTCAAACCTTACTGGGAGAAATCGATCAAGCACTCACCGTCCTCAAAAAGAATGGGACGCTGAAAACGATCTATATGAAATGGAGCATGTGGAACGATCAGCAGGCTGAGATAGGCATCATGTAGGCTTTAGTGCTAAATATCGCACATAGCATGCTCTTCATTGCAACGTAGGACTTGATGGCATCATCTTTCACTGGTTGGTGCTCACAAAGACCTACGTTGCGCTGGTTTCAGCAAAGAGACAATATTTTTGCTTGAATTGAAATTCGCGCGGTGGATAAGAAAGGTTATGCTTTATGGAACTTATCCAACAAGCTCTTCCAGAATTTTTGGTAGGCGCAAGAAATACCATCATATATTGTGTCTCTGCTTTTCCACTGGCTCTTCTCCTGGGGCTTATTCTCGCACTCATGAGTAGCTCTCGTATCATCTGGCTGAGAGGGCCAGCACGTATTTATATTGAGATCATACGTAGCACTCCTTTCATTGTTCAACTCTTCATTCTCTACTATGCGGTGGGCGCTATCTTGTTGACAGTCAATTTGGAGTTACTTGATAATGCCTGGACTGCAGGTATTGCCATTTTAGCAATAAACTACTCTGCATATGAGGCGGAAGTATTTCGTGCTGGCTTTCTTTCAGTTGACCGTGGTCAGACAGAAGCTGCATTATCACTGGGTCTAACATCGTTTCAGAACTTCTTTCGCATCGTCCTACCACAAGCTATTCCACTCATGATTCCTCCATTCGTTAATGATTTTATCTATATGCTCAAGGACTCTGCTATAGTAAGCGTGATTGCTGGCACTGAACTTACATCTGTGCTGAACACCTGGGTTACGCATCATGGCAGTAACCCTATACCTCTCTATGCACTTGCAATTGTGCTCTACCTGCTTCTTAGCTTACCGACCTCATATGCTGCTAGATATTTTGAACGTAGAGCTCGCGCGGCACTGTAATCTGGAAGGAGAAGAACGTGTCATTTGTAGAACCTTCGGTAGAACGTCGCTCGCTACGGCGGTTCAAGCAAAGCTCTGTTGGTGAACCAGGTACATCAGTCTGGCATATCGTATCAAACGGCCTCTTTTATGTGGTGGTATTGGTAGCCGTGGGTGCATTTGTGTACTACCTCTACACCTTCCAGAGGGATCATGGTTATCTGACCCTCTATTTGCCCGTTTTGTTAGATGGAACCAGGGTAACCTTTATTGTCTCAATATTGAGCATAGTGCTAGCGACTATCTTTGGCTTTATTGGCGTCCTGGGGCGTCTTTCACATTTTGCGCCTATCCGCTGGCTCGCAACGGTCTATGTTGAAGTAGTGCGTGGGACTCCTATTCTTGTACAGTTACTGCTGTGGTATTATGGCGTAGGCTACGTACTGTCGACCATAGGCTTTGATCCCTATAGTGCCGTTTTTCAAATTGCGACAGCTCTCCAAAGCAATAGCCTTGTCCCGGACCAGTTTAATGCTTATTTCTATGGCATCATTGGATTGAGTTTTAACTACGGTGCCTATCTGACCGAAGTCTTTCGTACAGGTATCGAATCAGTGTCGAAAGGTCAGACTGAGGCTGCATTGAGTTTAGGTCTGAATTCCCGTCAGACAATGCGCCACATCATACTGCCACAGGCATTCCGTATCACTATCCCACCATTTACGAACTATTTTATGACATTGGTACAGGATAGTGCCTTGCTCTCGGTTCTGGCTGTAATCGAGCTGGAACATCAAACCTATGCGCTTGCCTTTACACAAACAGATGCAAACATCAAAATGTTCGTCTTCGTTCTCGGCGCCATGCTCTATCTTGCAATATGCTATCCGCTTTCGTTGTTGGCTCGCTCTTTAGAAACACGTCTTGCAAGGGCATATTGATATAACTAAGGAGATAGAAAATAAACTTTGTAATTGACGAAAACATTAGTCGTGAAATCATAGACAGGCTTCGCTCTGATGGTCACACTCTCTACAAAATTTCTGACTATCCGAGCATCTGAAAGGAACTCACCTATGGAACACCCTTTAATAACAACTAATCCAGGTATAGAGGGTGGAAAGCCTATCATTAAGGGCACGCGTATCACTGTGGAAATGCTTGCGGATGAGTATGCAGCAGGCAGAAGCATTGAACAACTTCTCTACTCATATCCCCATCTAACGCGGAAACAAATTGAGGCGGCGTTAGCCTATGCTGCCGATATGAAACAAACGAGTTTGCGTACAGACTAGAGATCAGATTCCTTGGCTCTAAGCTCTTCTATCCAGCGACAGTTGTCAGGGCTTCTTGATCGACAATTCATTCACTTGCTCCCAGCAGGCTCTGCATGCTTATCAGCTTCGCCAACACCAGCACGACTAACAATCCTGCTAACTCATACTTTGAGAAGCTCTGTAAGTACCTATAAAGAAACCACAGCCTAGTCAAGCTATGCTATAATAACACTGATCTCCAGGCTGGTTGTTCGCATAGCGAAAGGCAGATTCCCAATGCCAACACACGAAGAGCGGTTAACCATACTAGAATATGATCTCAAACAATACAAGACCGAAACCATAAAGGCCTACGGAGAAATGGCCATAGAAACGATAATGGTTAGAGGGCTAATAGAAGATGCTGTAAAAGGGTTATCATCGCTCAGAACACAGTTTGAACAACGCTTTGAGCGAGTAGTCACACGCCTGCTTGCAATGAATGCCCACTTCGGGAGCATGGAGACGCGGCTGGATCGAGTGGAGACGCGACTTGACCAAATGGATACACACCTCGATCGAGTGAACACTCACCTGGGAAGCATGGACACACACCTGGACCGAGTGGAAAACATGCTCACGCAAATCCTCACACGACTGCCAGAAAAACCCTAACTACCTGTTTTCTAGTTGCGAAGTGCAGAGTTTATCCTTATCGAACATACGATACTCCTCGAAATAAAGAAAACTAACCTTGCTTTCTTGTTTGCTTGTAGGCTATACTGTAAGTAAGTTCAACGTCTACCGTACCCAATCCAGTGAAATTTGGTGTTTTTCGTGAAACCATCCGACATACCAGGAAAAAAACGAGGCCGTTATATTCCGAAATTCTACGTATTTCGTGGTTTCCACCTGTCCACTTGCTATCCCTGATCTTTCTCCTCTAAACTTCTGATCTGGATTCGCTAGATTACAATTGTGTCTTATCCAGTTCGCATTACCACATCGTAGTTCATCTTGAAAGGTCGTAATCACTCAAGATTTTTGCAGATCAGGTAGAGTTTACCTTGTAGCAAGCGTGCTTAGTTTTTACTTTCTCAGGTCACTTATCCCTGCGGATAAGCGATAATGTGCATACCCACAAGCTAATATTTAACTCAAAACTATCAGTGCTGATAGTAGCTAACCCGGTAGGCGGGCCGGTGTGGGATGTCTTTTACAGGCCGCAGTACCAGAAAGGATTTTTATGAGTGCGGATGAAGATGGTTTACTAAAGGCCCTCAACGATTCTCAGCGATACCTCGACATAGTCCAAAAACAGGCATTAGGGAAAAGTGAAGCGGAATGGTTGGTTGAGACCACAGTCAGCAACTTTGCAATGTATTACAACAGTGGTTTTATCGAATATCGCAAGTCTGTTGCTGAAGCAGGCGACTTTGCAGCAGTCGAGTGGACAGGACGCGGAGCAACTTTCAAGGATGTGCTTGGTCGAGAATACATTGACTGCCTGGGTGGGTTTGGCTTATTCAACCTTGGCTGGGCCCATCCCAAAGTCGTGGGGGCCGTTCAAGCACAATTACAGAAAAGCCCGATGCCTACACAGGAACTCCTTGACCCTCTACGTGGAATGCTGGCCCATTTGCTGGCAGAGATTACTCCCGGTGATATTCAATATAGCTTCTTTGTGAGCAGTGGCACAGAGGCTGTCGAAGGCGCAATGAAACTTGCCAAGCTGTATACTCGAAAGAGTGGCTTCATCGCCTCGGTACGCGGATTTCACGGAAAAACAGCAGGTGCTCTTTCCCTTACAGGTAAAGCCATTTTTCGCCGCCCTGCATTGACCCCTCAAAATAATGTGTTTCATGTTCCATTCGGTGATGCCGATGCCGTCGAGCAACAGTTACGCATTGCGCGAGAGGTTGGCAATGATATTGCAGCCGTCATTATGGAACCAGTGCAAGGTGAGGCAGGAGCTATCGTGCCTCCAGATGATTTCTGGCCTCGTCTCCGGCAGATTTGCGATGAATATGAAGTGTTGCTCATAGCTGACGAAGTGCAAACTGGCATGGGTCGTACCGGCAAACTGTGGGGTGTTGAACATTGGGACGTTGAACCTGATATCATTGCTTCTGCCAAAGCCTTGGGTGGGGGAGTAATGCCTATAGGCGCTTTCATGTCTACTCCAAAGGTTTGGAGCGTGATGAACAGCAATCCGTTCATCCATACCTCTACGACGGGAGGTAATCCCCTGGCCTGTGCTGCTGCTATTGCAGCTATCAACGTGACTCTCGAAGAACGTGTATCTGAACAGGCCGCTGAAAAAGGCGAATACTTTATTCAGCAGTTGCGAGAGATCGCAGCGCGTTATGATGACATTTATACGAATATTACGGGCAAAGGTCTGCTTATAGGTCAACATTTTGTGAATGACGACATCGGCTATGCTGTCGCATCTGGCCTCTTCAAGCGAGGTGTGCTCATTTCTGGAACTCTCAATAACTCGCGGGTCATTCGTGTTGAGCCACCTCTGATTATAACTCGTGAAGAGATCGATACAATTCTGAATCGCCTGGAGGATACGCTTCAAGAACTTCATGCATCTGTTTCGACTTCTAGTGTGTCTGATGCTGGAACACAACTCATCACGTCTGTTTCTGAAGATGTCATAAAGAACGCCGCTATAAATGGATCCGATATAGCGGTAGCATAGCAGTAAAGGAGTTGATTCACATGCACATTATCGTACTCGGTGGCGCGGGCGCCATGGGGCGCATTGCTGTGCGCACGCTGACAGAATATGCGGATATTGACCAGATTACCGTTGCAGACTATAGCGAAGAACGAGCTCACGAGGTTGCCGCTTCTTTACATAGCAGCAATATAGAGGTCAAACAAATTGATGTCAATGACGAGGAGCGGTTGCGTGCCCTCTTGCGCGGTGCAGATGTGGTTCTGAACGCAGTCGAATATGTCTTTAACTTACCCGTCCTCAAGGCATGTATCCAGGAGAAGGTACATTATGCCGACCTTGGAGGCCTTTTCCACATGACTCGCAGACTGATGAACATGCATGATGAGGTCTCTGCTGCAGGTATAACAGCTATCCTGGGGATGGGTGGCACTCCAGGCGTTACCAATGTGCTGGCTC
>WNGR01004515.1_pt1 | contig 15019 bp, 15 predicted proteins | sample 5407581 | NCBI WGS metagenome assembly WNGR01 (sample SAMN13153383, study PRJNA577476) | soil metagenome | isolation source: 80 cm soil or saprolite under Garry oak tree replicate 2 | place: USA:California | collected 2016-06-15
ACCTGCGCGCCGCTCGTCCACCACACTGCGACGCTGGACTTGATCTTGTCGAGCGAGGCAAAGGCCTTGTCGACGTCGCAAGGATAGACCTGCGAGGTCGGTACGCCCGCTCCCATCAGCGCCTCCTCGATCGTGTCGAACGGATGCTTGCGCACAGCGCGACGTCCCGGAAACTCGGCCACGTTCCAGAAGTCGGCCCAGGATTGCGGCGCCTTGCGGCCCTTGAAGGCATCCGAACGGTAGGCCAGCACGGTGGTGTAGACATTGGTTCCGACGCCGTAGGGCGACATGAATTCGGCGGGAATCGTCTTGATGACCGGTTCGGATTCGAGGCCGTGCTTCTCAAGATATTGCTTGATATTGCTTGCCGGTGGTTAGCAGCAGGATCGCGGGCCAACTGATCTTGGCCATGTCCCACGTGTAGTTCTTGGTGTCGACCATGGTCTTGATCTGGGCGACCGGCTCCGCATTGGCCTGAACGCCGACGACCTCGATGCCGGTCGCTTCGGTGAAGGGGCGATAAAACACGGCGCCGTAGGCCTTGGTATAGATGCCGCCGTCGTCGCGCACCACGATGCGCTTGCCTGCGGCGCGAGATGGAGACCAGATCGCGGGCGCAGCCAGTGCAGCCACGCCGGCTCCTGCACCGAGAAGCAGGCGACGGCGGGAAGTAATGATCTTCGGAAGATGTGTCATGTCTTCAGTCCCCTCAATGTGATGCTGCGGTTTATGATGACGAAACGGCTGCGGATCTGCCGACTTCCTCGGGCGAGGATGGCGGCGGCAGAACCCGGCCGGGATTGAAAAGCCCTGATGGATCGAAAGCCTGCTTCACCGCGCGCATCAGCGCGAGCTCGACCGGCGGCTTGTAGCGTGACATTTCGCCGGTCAACGTGCGTCCGATCCCATGCTCGGCACTGAACGTGCCACGAAGCGCGCTCGCGGCCTCGTTCATGGCACGGCGAATTCGCTGCGCGAGCGCGTCGCGATCCGGCATGGCATCCCACTCGGCAAAGCTGAAGAACGGGATGAGATGGATGTTGCCGTCGCCCATATGGCCGACGATGACGAACGGCAGATCCGGCACGATGCCACGCACCGCCGCCATCGCCTGTTCGATGAAGGCGGGCACAGCCGACACGGGGACCGCGCTGTCCGAGGTGAGCCCGACGCCCGCCTTCTTGTTGGCCTCGGACACGCTGTGACGCACCAGCCACATCGCCTTGCGCTGGGCCTCGCTCGAGGCGACGACGCCGTCGCTGATCATGCCGGATTCGAGAGCCTGCTCGAGCACGGCCTGCATCGTGGCCGCGAGCCCTTCGGCATCGCCGGTGTCGGACAGCTCGACCAGCACATGCCAGGTGTCGATTTGCGCAACCGGGCAGCGGCGGCCCGGCACTTTTTCAAGGACCAGCCGAACCTGGTTGGAATTCATCAGCTCGAAGGCGGAGAGCCGTGAACTGCAGGAGGCCTGGAACAGGCCGAGCACGTCGAGCGCCTTTTGCGGACTGTCGACGGCGAGCCAGGCAACGGCCTCTGCTGTCGGCAGCGGATGCAATTTCAGCACGGCGCCGGTGACGATGCCGAGCGTGCCCTCGGAGCCGATGAAGAGATGCTTGAGGTCGTACCCCGTATTGTTCTTGCGCAGGGCGTAGAGGCCGTCCCAGATCGAGCCGTCCGGCAAAACGACTTCGAGGCCGAGCACATTGTCGCGCGTATTGCCGTAGCGCAGCACGCCAGTGCCGCCGGCATTGGTGGCGATGGTGCCGCCGATCTGGCAGGAGCCCTCGGCACCGAGACTGACCGGATAAAGCCGACCTGCCGCCATGGCCGCTTCCTGAATCGTGGCAAGCACACAGCCTGCATCGACTTCCATCGTGTTGTTGACGGGATCGAGCGACCTGATCCGGCGCATGCGCGACAGCAGGACGATAACCGGCGGCTTGCCTTGTCCGGATGGAGTTGCGCCGCCGCAGAGGCTGGTGTTGCCGCCCTGCGGCAACACGGGAATGCCGTGCTCAATGCAAAGGCGGACGATGGCCACAACCTGCTGGGTGTTGGAAGGCAAAACGGCACAGAGCGCTGGCGACCGATAACGTCCGCGCCAATCCTCGGTGAGGCCGGCGAGATCCTCCTCGCGCGTCAACACGGCCGCATCACCGAGCAACTGCCTGAACGCCTCGATCAACGCCATCCACCAGCCTCCAAAGAGAGCCAACAGGCTCCAAAGGCCCAGATCAAAATAATCGCATTACGATTACTTCAATCGCATTATGCAAATAATGAATTTGCGGTCCGGCCGAGTCAAGTCCGGGTCGGGATCGACCTTGCTCTGACAGAAATCGCGGAGCGTCCACAGTGTCGTCCCGGCGAATGCACGTTGCGTGGTCGGCGGTTTCACCCGTCAGCTTCTCGTTGGCACGAGCGACCGCCGGAAGCCGAGATTGGCTTTCTTGCAGGGCGGTCGATTTGTTCTAATGTCCCCTGCACACGAATGGATATTGCGAACCATATGAGCCAACCCACCGCCGAGGACATTGTTCGTCACGCGACGGCGGCTTTCAATTCGCGCCGGCCGGACGAGGCACGCAAACTCTGCGAACAAGGTCTCGCCCATCAGCCTGGCGAGCCCATGCTCAGTCATCTGCTGGCGGCCGTGTTGTTTTCGCAAGGCGAGATCGATCGGGCCCGCGGCCACATCGAAACCAGCATTGCTGCAAGGCCCGGAAATGTCGCCGCGCACTTGCTCGCAGCCCGCATCGCCCGCGCCGCCGGGGATTTCGACGCCGCGTTGTCCCATCTGGATCGGCTCATCACGATCGCGCCGCAGCGAGACGTGTTTCTCGAGAAGGCCCGGACACTGGATCAGGCTGGTTTGCGGCCACAGGCGCGCGCGGCGTGGCAGGCCATTCTGCACGTCGTTCCGGAGAGTACCGAAGCGATGGCACGGCTCGGCCGGCTGGCATGGGAGGATGGCAATCACCTGGTTGCCGCGTCAATGCTGGAACGCGCGGCGAAAACCGAGGCTCCCGCTTCGGTCTGGTTCGACCTCGGTCTTGCTCGCCAGGATTTACGCGATCGTAACGGCGCGGCCGCCGCCTACCGCAAGGCGCTCGCCTTGAAACCCGATCATGCCGAAGCCGCGCTCAATCTCGGTACCGTGCTTCAGGACAGGGGCGACATCGACGGTGCGATGGCTGCCTACGCGCAAGCCTATCGGCTTCGTCCGCAAAGCTTCGGCACTATTGCGATGGCGCTGACGTCGGCACCGCACGGCCGCCTGTGGCTGGATGAGACCGCGCTGCGCCGCTCACTCGCGGGATAGATGGCCCCGTCGTGCGCGAAAATGCTTGCGGTACACATTAGGCGCGGCCAGCACGTCGGCAACCGTCTTCGAATAGGCCTCCCGATGCGCCGCATCGAAACTCTCGAACACGAGTTCGGGGGTGGCGCGCGGTACCGCAAAACATTGCGCCACCGGCGTTCCCTTGGGCAGGACTCCGCAAAAATCGGGCCGCGTCCAGATCGCGGGGAAATTGATGCCGCCGTCGTGGAAGCGATCGGCATCGACCAGTCCAGAGATCAAGTGAAACGGCAAGTCGTCGCGATTGACGGGATGAGTCGCAAACAGCGACCAGCCTTGTTCCAGTTCGATGGTCCAGAAACTGTTGAACTTGATGGCGGCCTGTGCGCCTTGTGCAAACGGCGCGCCCGCCAATTGCGCAGCGACGTGAAAGCTCAAAGGTGCACGCGGATGTCCTGGCGTGGCGGGCTCGGGAATGTCCCAGTCCCATGAGAACTCGCCACGATCCACCGCCACATCGCAGGGGAGCAGGACCGTCACCCCGTACGCCATCGCATCGACGAAGGGCGGGCATTGCTTGACGGTGCGGATGTCGCGGCCGTGGATTTCCGAATGGGCTTTCGCGGGCATAGACCGTAGCCAGTCGGGCAGCACCGTCCGCGCCGGAACCGGCCGAGGCAAATGGTCCGATAATGCCGGATCGCAGCGAAAGATCATGCGCATGATGAAGTTCCAGAGTGAGGCCCGTATGGTGCCGATGATAGCAGTCATTGCAAAGAAAAAAGGCCGGGATCGCTCCCGGCCTTTCGCTCTATTGACGATTACCTCAGTTCGAAGCGCGCTTCGGAGGCGAGGCCGGCCACGACTTGATCAGCGTGTCGTAGTCGACGGTTTCGCCCTTCGGCTTCTCGTTTGCCAGCTTGCGCTGGGGAGCGAAGTTGCCGTCCTTCTCCGACTTGGCGAACCAGTATTCCGGCTTCTCTTTCTTGTTCAGCTTCGGACCGCAGGCACCCTGAACGCCGGATTTCTCCAGACGTTCCATCACCGAGTCCTGGGCCGCAGCGAGCGAGTCCATCGCGGCCTGCGGTGTCTTGGCACCCGACGACGCATCGCCGATGTTCTGCCACCACAATTGAGCAAGCTTCGGATAGTCGGGCACGTTGTTGCCGGTCGGGGTCCACTGCACGCGCGCGGGCGAGCGGTAGAACTCGATCAGGCCGCCGAGCTTCGGCGCACGTTCGGTGAACGACTTGTCCCAGATGTCGGATTCACGCGTAAACGTCAGGCCAACATGGCTCTTCTTCAGGGTCACCGACTTGGAATTGATGAACTGCAGATAGAGCCAGGCCGCCTTGCGGCGATCGATCGGGGTGGACTTCAGCAAAGTGGCCGAACCCACGTCCTGATAGCCAAGCTTCATGCCGTCTTTCCAGTAGGAGCCGTGCGGCGACGGTGCCATGCGCCACTTTGGCGTACCGTCCGCATTCATCACCGGCAGACCGGGCTTCACCATGTCGGCGGTGAAGGCGGTGTACCAGAAGATCTGCTGGGCAATATTGCCCTGCGACGGTACCGGACCGGATTCGGAGAAGGTCATGCCTTGCGCCTGCGGCGGGGCATACTTCTTCATCCAGTCGAGGTACTTGACGATCGAATAGACCGCTGCCGGACCGTTGACGTCGCCGCCACGTTCGACACTGGAGCCGACCGGACGGCAGCCTTCCATGCGGATGCCCCATTCGTCGACCGGAAGACCGTTCGGAAGGCCCTTGTCGCCGTTGCCGGCCATCGACAACCACGCGTCGGTGAAGCGCCAGCCGAGCGAGGGATCCTTCTTGCCGTAGTCCATGTGGCCATAGACCCGGACGCCGTTGACCTCCTTGATGTCGTTGGTGAAGAACTCGGCGATATCCTCATAGGCCGACCAGTTCACGGGAACGCCGAGGTCGTAGCCGTACTTGGCCTTGAACTTCGCCTTGTAGTCGGGATTGGAGAACCAGTCGTAGCGGAACCAATACAGGTTCGCGAACTGCTGGTCGGGCAACTGGTAGAGATGCCCGTTCGGCGCCGTGGTGAACGACTTGCCGATGAAGTCGTTGACGTCGAGCATCGGGTCGGTAACGTCCTTGCCTTCCTTCTCCATCCATTCCGTCAAGTCGACGGCCTGTCCGTAACGGAAGTGGGTTCCGATGAAGTCGGAGTCGTTGATCCAGCCATCATAGACATTCTTGCCGGACTGCATCTGGGTCTGGATCTTCTCGACGACGTCACCTTCCTGGATGATGTCGTGCTTGACCTTGATGCCGGTGATTTCCTCGAAGGCCTTGGCCAGCGTCTTCGATTCATACTCGTGTACCGTCAACGTTTCGGAGACGGTGTTGATCTCCATTCCCTTGAAGGGGGCAGCAGCCTTGATGAACCACTGCATCTCCTTCATCTGGTCGTCCTTGGACAACGTCGAAGGCTGAAATTCAGTATCGATCCACTTCTTCGCAGCAGCTTCATCTGCCAACGCAGGCGCAGTGACGGCAGCCGACGCTGCCATCAGCGCGACAGCGCTTGTCATCATCAAAACGTGGGTCCTAATGGGCCCTTTGCTTTTATCTAAGCGTCGCATGTTGGTTTCCTCCGTTGCAGCGACAAACTAACCCCAGGTCCGGGTTGCCCCCGGATCTGCTCTTTTTCGTTGTTCAGACGGTGCGGAAAATCGCAACGGCAGAAACAAGCGAAATCACGGTGGCGAGCCACAGGCTCGACAATTCAATGCCTTCTCCGATCGGCAGCGTCGCGATCGGATCGGTGCCGACTAGCCCGATCCACACGAGATGGATAACGGCCGTAAGCACCAGCGAGATGAACAGGCGGTCGCCGCGTGTGGTCGGAATGCGCAGGATCCCGACGCGCTCGGCTTCGGGATAGGCGACAGCCAGCCAGGTCATCACGCCCAGCGTCAGCGACAGCAGCACGAAGAAGATCGCGGTCGGCAGCGTCCAGGCCATCCATGCGATGTTTTCCATGGGAGCCCCCTACACCCGGCCGAGCGCAAAGCCGCGCGCGATGTAGTTACGGACGAACCAGATCACGAGCGCACCGGGGATGATGGTGAGAACGCCGGCGGCAGCCAATAGCCCCCAATCCATGCCGGCCGCGGAAACCGTACGCGTCATAATGGCCGATATCGGCTTGGCGCTGACCGACGTCAGCGTGCGCGCCAGCAGCAATTCGACCCAGGAGAACATGAAGCAGAAGAACCCCGCGACGCCGATGCCGCTCGCAATCAGCGGCACCAGGATCTTGACGAAGAATTTCGGGAACGAATAACCGTCGAGGAACGCGGTCTCGTCGATCTCGCGCGGCACCCCGGAGACGAACCCTTCGAGGATCCAGACCGCGAGCGGCACATTGAAGATGCAGTGTGCGAGCGCAACCGCCCACGGCGTATCGAACAGGTTGATCGCCGAATAGAGGTTGAAGAACGGCAACGCATAGACCGCCGCCGGCGCCATGCGATTCGACAGTAGCCAGAAGAACAGGTGCTTGTCGCCGAGGAAACGATAGCGCGAGAAGCCGTAGGCCGCAGGCAGCGCCACCGCGATCGAGATCACGGTGTTGATCAGCACGTATTTCAGCGAGTTGATGTAGCCGGAATACCAGCTCTCGTCGGTGAAGATGCGAATGTAGTTTTCCAGCGTCGGCTGGTGCGGCCACAGCGTCATGGTCGAGACGATCTCGCCATTGGTCTTGAAGCTCATGTTGACGAGCCAGTAGATCGGCAACAGCAGGAAGATCAGGAATGCCGAGATGATAAAGCGTCGGCCGGGGATCGAATGCATCACGCGGCTCCCTGCTTCTGCGGGCGCTCGACGCCAGCGTTGGTCATGACGGTGTAGAAGATCCAGCACACGATCAGGATGATCAGGTTGTAGACCAGCGACAGTGCCGCGGCCTTGCCGAGGTCGAACTGCCCGAGCGCGATCTTGACCAGTTCGATGGACACGAACGTGGTCGAATTGCCCGGACCGCCGCCGGTCACCACGAACGGCTCGGTGTAGATCATGAAACTGTCCATGAAGCGCAGCAGCACCGCGATCAGGAGCACGCGGTTCATCTTCGGCAACTGGATCGCGGTGAATACCGCCCAGCGCGAGGCGCCGTCGATCTGGGCCGCCTGATAATAGGCGTCGGGGATCGACTTCAGGCCGGCGTAGCACAGCAGCGCCACCAGCGAGGTCCAGTGCCAGACATCCATCACGATGACGGTGGCCCAGGCATCGAACTCGTTGGAGACGTAGTTGTAGTTGATCCCGAGATTGTTGAGCACATAGCCGAGCAGGCCGATATCGGGACGTCCGAAGATCTGCCATATCGTGCCGACCACGTTCCATGGAATGAGCAGCGGCAGCGCCAGGGTCACGAGGCAGGCGGCAACGCTCCAGCCGTCGCGCGGCATCGACAGTGCCACCACGATTCCGAGCGGCACTTCGATCGCAAGGATCACGCCAGAGAAGAACAGGTTGCGACCGAGCGATGCCAGGAAGCGCCCGCCGAGATCGGTCGAGGGATCGAGCAATTCCTTGAACCAGCCGACGCCGTTCCAGAAGAACTGGTTGTTGCCGAAAGTGTCCTGCATCGAATAGTTCACCACCGTCATCAGCGGCAGGATCGCGGAGAACGCGACCACCAGGAACACCGGCAGCACCAGGAACCAGGCTTTCTGGTTGATGGTCTTGTCCATCAGGCAACCCCCTCGACCAGAAGACTGTCGGCATAGACGTGAATGTGGGCGGGATCGAACACCAGTCCGGCGACGTTGTCGGGGACCGAGAATCCTTGAGGCACCCTTGCCGCGAATTTGACGTCGCCGACGCGGACGCGGGCAAAGCGGATGCGGCCGAGATCGTCGATGCGCTCGATCGTCGCCGACAGCAGGCCCGACGCAGGCGGCGCCACCTGGACGAATTCCGGCCGCACGCCGACTTCAATTTTGGCCGTGGACGGCAACACACCGTAGTTGCGGTGCAGGCTGATGACGTGACCGTCGATCCGCGCCTCGCGTCCGTCCACCTTTGCCGGCACGATGTTCATGCCGGGCGAACCGATGAAATAGCCGACGAACGTATGCGCGGGCTTGTCGAACAGCTCCGCCGGCGTGCCGCTCTGCACCACGCGGCCGTCATGCATGACGACGACGGTATCGGCAAAGGTCAGCGCCTCGGTCTGGTCGTGGGTGACGTAGATCATGGTCAGGTCGAGTTCGCGGTGCAGCGCCTTCAATTTCGAGCGCAATTGCCATTTCAGTTCAGGATCGATCACCGTCAGCGGCTCGTCGAACAGCACAGCGGCGACGTCGGATCGCACCAGCCCGCGGCCGAGCGAAATCTTCTGCTTGGCATCAGCCGTCAGCCGCGTCGCCTTGCGGTTCAGGTGAGGCGTGAGGTCGAGCAGATCGGCGATCTGCTTCACCCGCGCGTCGATGTCCGCCTTGGCCACGCCGCGGTTCTTCAGCGGAAACGCGAGATTCTCGCCGACCGTCATGGTGTCGTAAATCACCGGAAACTGGAACACTTGCGCGATATTGCGCTTCTGCGTTGACAGCGGCGTGATATCGGCGCCGTCGAACAGGATTTTTCCGCGCGACGGCGTCACGATCCCGGAAATCAGGTTCAACAGCGTGGTCTTGCCGCAGCCGGAAGGGCCGAGCAGCGCATAGGCGCCGCCCTGCCGCCACGTCATCGTCACCGGCTTCAGCGCGAATGATTCGGGAGCGGCATCGTTGCCGCCATAGGCGTGCGCGAGATCGACGAGGTCAATGCGGGCCATGCAGCATCTCCCTCAGTTGCTCTTATTATTTGACGCGTTTTCTTCACGCGAACCGCTACGCACTTCGCTTGAAAACGCTATGTCGGGCGCCGCGACCAGGCGGTCGCTGGCGTCGAACACAAAAACGTTGTCAGGATCCAGCACGGCATCGAGCACATAACCGGGCTCGAATTCGTGCACGCCGTGCAACACCGCGACCCAGTTGGATGTGTCGCGATGCAGATGCACAAAACTCTCCGAACCGGTGATTTCCGTCACGGTGACAGTCGCCTGAAACGCGTGGCGGCCGGCGACCCCGTTGGCGACTTCCAGTTGATGGGCGCGGAAACCAACCCGGTAGGCGCCATCGGCAAGCCCAGCATAGAGCCCAGAGGCCGGCGCGCTGATGCCGCCGGCATATTGCACCGAGCCGTTTTTCTTCTCGATGCCGACGATGTTGAGGGGCGGATCGGAGAACACCTGCGCGACGCGCAGCGTGTCGGGGCGACGATAGACCTTTGAAGTGTCGCCGGCCTGCAGGACCTGGCCTTGCCACATGCAGACGGTGTCGCCGCCGAGCAGCAAGGCTTCCGAGGGTTCCGTGGTCGCGTAGACGAAGATCGCGCCCGACGCCTCGAAGATGCGCGGCAGCTCGGTCCGCAGTTCCTCGCGCAGCTTGTAATCGAGGTTTGCGAGCGGCTCGTCCAGCAGCACCAGATCAGCGCCCTTGACCAGCGCGCGCGCGATCGCGGTGCGCTGCTGCTGGCCGCCCGAGAGCTGCAGCGGCGTGCGCTTCAAATATGGCTCGAGCCGCAACAGGCCCGCCGCTTCCCGCACCCGCCTCTCGATCTCTTCGCGCGGCTTGCCCTGCACCCGCAACGGCGAGGCGATGTTCTCATAGACCGTCAACGAGGGATAATTGATGAATTGCTGGTAGACCATGGCGACCGAGCGCTGGCGCACGTCGGCGCCAGTGACATCCTTGCCGTCGACCAGCACGCGACCGCTGGTCGGCTTGTCGAGGCCAGCGAGCAGACGCATGATCGAAGTCTTGCCCGATAGCGTCGGCCCCAGCAGCACGCTCAGCGTGCCGCGCTCAAGCGTCAGCGAAACGTCGCGAATGGTCGGAATGCCATCAACGGTGCGCGTGACGTTTTCGAGCGTGACGCTCATGTCCGTCCTCCCGCTTCGCGCAGGGGAAGTTCGCCGGAGCCGCGATGATCGGCCATCCAGGCATCGAGAGCTGCGATTTCGTCCGACGACATCAGAAGGCCCAGCTTGGATCGCCGCCAAACCACGTCTTCGGCGGTTAACGCCCATTCGTGCGTCATCAGGTACCTGACTTCGCTCTCCGTCAAGGTGGCACCAAAGGACTGGCCGAGATCTTCGGCCGATGTCGCCGTGCCGAGCACTTTCGCCGCGCGGGTGCCATAGGCATGCGCAAGGCGGTTGGCGTGCACATGGGACAGGAACGGATGATTGCGCATCAACCCCGCCGTCAGCGCCGTGATCGCCGAGACGTCCATGTCGCCGCCGGGTAGCGGCGATTTGCCGGTCCAGCCTTCGCGCGCCTTCGCGCTGCGCAGATAGGGCGACAGGCGCTCGAGCGCCTCTTCGGCCAGCCGCCGATAGGTGGTGATCTTGCCGCCATAGATCGCCAGCAGCGGCGCGCCGCCGGGAAGATCGAGTTCGAACACGTAATCGCGGGTGGCGGCCTTGGCTTCGCTGGCGCCATCATCATAGAGCGGGCGGACACCGGAATAGGTCCAGACGACGTCCTCCGGCTTGACCGGCTTCGCCAGATACTCGCTGGCGGACGCGCAGAGATACTGAATCTCCTCTGGCGTCGCCTTCACCTTCGCGGGGTCGCCGTCGTAGTCGCGATCGGTGGTGCCGATCAGCGTGAAATCTTCCTGATAGGGAATGACGAAGATGATACGGCCATCCGCGTTCTGGAAAATGTAGGCGCGGTCGTGCTCATAGAGCTTGCGCACGACGATGTGCGAGCCCTGCACCAGCCGCACCTTGGCGCGCGTGTTGACGCCGGCGCCCGACGCCAGCACGCTCTCGACCCAGGGCCCGCCGGCATTGACCAGCGCGCGGGCCTTGATGGTGCTGCGCACGCCGCTCAAAGCGTCCTCGACCGTGACCTGCCAGATGCCGTCGATTTGCCGAATCTCCATCGCGCGCGTGCGGGTGCGGATTTCAGCGCCGCGGTCGGCCGCATCCCGCGCGGTGAGCACCACGAGGCGGGCGTCATCGACGAAGCAGTCGGAATATTCAAAGCCCCTGGTGTAGCGATTGGCGATCAGGGGCTTGCCGACCGCGTCATTGGTGAGATCGACCGAACGGGTCGGCGGCAGAAGTTTGCGGCCGCCGATATGGTCGTAGAGGAACAACCCAAGCCGTAGCAGCCAGGCCGGGCGCAAGCCTGCATGGTGCGGCAAAACGAAACGAAGCGGGCGGATGATGTGGGGCGCGATCTGCCAGAGGATTTCGCGCTCGATCAGCGCCTCGCGAACCAGGCGGAATTCGTAATATTCGAGATAGCGCAGGCCGCCATGCACGAGCTTGGTCGACCAGGACGACGTCCCGCTCGCCAAATCATTCATTTCACAAAGGAAAACGGTGTTACCCCGGCCCGCCGCATCGCGCGCGATGCCGCAGCCGTTAACGCCGCCGCCAATGATTGCGAGGTCGAAAATCCGATCCAACAGACGCTTCCCCGGCCATCGCCTTTTCGCTTCGGCGATTTAACTTTCGGATTGGATTAAATCACAAAGAAAAACGAAAGCAAGATGAAAGTAGGACTTGAACCCGGGATCCAGGCCATCATCAGCAGGCTTTTGCGGAACGTATGTCGGAGCAACGTCACGGCGGTCGTTTCGGCGACCGGCTCAGAAAACCAAACATAACCAGAGTCGGTGTCGACCACGCCGCATCCGGAAGTAACTACCAGCCAAAAACACTTTTCAGACCGGCGTAAACGGATCCACCCAAAGTTACGACGCGGCAATTCTCGCGGGCCAGCTCGATTGAGAGCGCGAAGGCTCGTTCGCCGGCCGCGAAAACGATGACCAAGACGATCCATCCGGTAGCGAAAAACCCGCTAAACGGCGTCGGCATGCCGCGGGCGCAAGAGACTGAAATGCTCGGCGTTCCCCACATCTCAAAGCTCCTAATCAAACTGAACAACGATTAAATCAAATCGGCCCGTGTCCAGGCTGGCTGGCCCAATTTGAAGACCAAATGTCTTCCGGCCTCGCCCTCCTGATAGCCCTCGACCGTCCCAGCAGCAAAACCCTAGCTTCGGCGGACAAGATTAGGAACGATAACATGCGCGGCCGTGCGAGCAATCCCGCGATTCATGGGTGCCACCTTGGCGCAGCCTTCCCGCAACGCAATAACAAGGCTGCCGTCACCAAGATGCGCTTCATCGCAAGCGTGTGACGGTCGACGCCGGCTCCGGGCCGGCCTCGTCTATATCGGCCACCGGCTTGTCCATCGCCTCCACCACTTCGATGCCTCTGCTGTGGCAGATGTTGGCCAATCCCGCCGGCAGCGGCGCGTCGGTCACGAAGGTCTGGATCTGGCTGATATGGGCGATGCGCACCGGCGCGCTGCGGCGGAGTTTGGTCGAATCAGCCACCAGCATTACGTTGCGCGCGTTGGCGATGATCGCCTGCGCCACCTGGACTTCGCGATAGTCGAAGTCGAGCAGCGCGCCCTCCTCGTCGATCGCTGATGCTCCGATGATGGCGTACTCGACCTTGAACTGGCCGATCAGCTGCGTCGCGGTCGAACCGACCACCGCCCCGTCGGCGCGCCGCACCGTGCCGCCGGCGACGACGACCTCGATGCGCGGATGCCGGTAGAGCAGCATCGCGACGTTGAGATTGTTGGTGATGACGAGCAGGTCCTCGTGCGAACTCAGCGCGCTCGCGACCTCTTCCGTGGTGGTGCCGATATTGATGAAGAGCGAGCAGCCATTCGGGATCCGCGCCGCCGCCGCCACCCCGATCGCTTTCTTCTCGTCGGCGGCGACGAAGCGGCGCGCCTCATAAGCGAGGTTTTCAACGCCCGACGCGATGATGGCGCCACCATGGATGCGGGTCAGCGAGCGCTGGTCGCAGAGATCATTGAGATCCTTGCGGATGGTTTGCGCCGACACCTCAAAACGCTTGGCGAGGTCTTCCACTGTCACCCGGCCAAAGGCGCGGGCGATGTTGAGAATTTCAGTCTGGCGATGGGAGAGTCCGGCCATGGCGGCAACCCTTGGGGCAGAGGAGCCGCATGGTGCGGCGGTTCGCAGGTCGGGTCAACGCGGCAGTTCGGCATATCAGCGGTCCGTTCGCGCCGAACCTCGATGCTGGTTAACGCGCGTTCTGATCTGCCCCAGCTCTCACCATTTCAGCGTCGTTGCGACCAGCTCGATGAGCTGCGGATCGTCAAACGTGTCGGCCGTCATTACGGCACCCTCGGCGACCAGGTCGGCATGGCCAAGGGTCGTGCGTATTCCCACCGCCGCGATCCCGGCGGCGACGGCGGACTGAACGCCCGAACGGGAATCCTCGAACGCGAGCGAGCGTTCGGGCGCAGCGCCCACCGCGCGCAGGCCCTCCAGATACGGCAACGGATGCGGCTTGCCGTGGGCAAGCTCGTCACCGATCACGATCGCCTTGAAGCGATCCGCGATGCCAAGCCCGAACAGCATCATGTCGGCATTGGCGCGCGGCGCGTTGGTCACGGCGACCATGGGGATGTTGGCGCGGTCGGCGAGATCCAGCAGCGCCATCAATCCGGGCACCGGTTCGATCCGGCCGGAAGCGAGCCTGCGAAAGGCCGCCTCCTTCTCCGTCATGATCGCCGCTCGACGCTCCGGCGGTTCATCCGGCAGAAACCGTTCGCCGATCGAGACATTGGAAAAGCCAAGCAGTTCCTTGCTTGCACGGGCACGATCGAACACAAAACCACGGGGCCCGAACACCTGGTTGAACGCCTGCACGTGCAGCGCGTCAGTATCGGAAAGCGTGCCGTCAATGTCGAACAGCAGCGCCTTCCCCAATCCATTCTGCATCTCGGTGATTTCCTCTTGCGTGGCGATATTCATCGCCTCTCACGCGCGGTTCCGCAACGGGTCATTTGCTGGGCCCGGCTATGCGCGGTGTGTCACACGGCCGAAGCGGAACCGGCACGGCTGCGAGACTGCCCGGCCTGCATCACATTTCGCCGACGGCGCGGCTTTGGCCCAAAAGATTCGGGCCGAGAAGATTCGAATAGACTTCAATCGGACGCGGGCGACCGATCAGATAGCCCTGCATTTCGTCACATCCCTCCGCGATCAGCGTTTCGAGCTGTTCGGTGGTCTCGACGCCTTCGGCGAGCGCCGGCAGCCCCAGCCCGTGCGCGAGCCCGATGACGGCGCGCACGATCGCCAGCGATCGATCGGTGCGGCCCAGGCTCGCAATGAACGACCGGTCGATCTTGATCCGGTCGAGCGGGAACGATTGCAGGTAGGAGAGCGAAGAGTATCCCGTGCCAAAATCATCCAGCGCAATGCGGACGCCCAGCATCTTGAGGGCCTTCAACATCAGCGTCGCCCGCGCGACGTTCTCGATCAGCACGCCTTCGGTAATCTCGAGTTCGAGCTGTCCCGGCGCAAGCCCGCTCTCGCGAAGGACAGTGTCGACCAGTTGCTGCAGATTGCCGCGACGGAACTGGACCGCCGAAACATTGACGGCGACCTGCAGCGGTTCGCTCCAGGTGGCGGCCTCGCGGCACGCTTCGCGCAAAACCCATTCCCCAATCTCGACGATCAGATTGCTCTCCTCGGCGATCGGAATGAATTCCACGGGCGAAACCATCCCCCGTTGCGGATGGCACCAACGCACCAGTGCTTCAAATCCGATGATTTTG
>WNGR01017331.1_pt1 | contig 15018 bp, 12 predicted proteins | sample 5407581 | NCBI WGS metagenome assembly WNGR01 (sample SAMN13153383, study PRJNA577476) | soil metagenome | isolation source: 80 cm soil or saprolite under Garry oak tree replicate 2 | place: USA:California | collected 2016-06-15
CATCACGACGCCGGTCACCCGCTTGTCTTCGATCGCGAGGCGTTCCACGTGCTGATCCGTGCGCACCGGAACGGCGCGGGCGCGCAGCGCCTTCAGGAAATGGCAGACCAGGCCCAGCCCCTTGCCGCGCATGTCGCGCTGCTTGCGCTCGCGAACAAGGTTCTGGTCCCAACTGGAGAAACTGTTGATGCCGCCCCAGGAAACTTGCTCTTCCGCTGTCACGAAGCAGGGAACGTCGTGGGGCGTGCGCACGCGTTCGCGCCAATCGCCCAGGTCGAACCCCGAAATGAGGTCGACCTCGACGGATCGCCCTACCGCGTGGGATCCGGGCGATTTGCCGTAATAGTGATCCGTGACGCCACGGACCACGCGAAAACCGACACCGCACGCGGCAAAAAATTTGAGCGCATCGGGTGAACGGTCCACGAAGGTCAACATTCGATCCTCGTCGAGACTGCCGCCGCCCAGGAACCGCATATAGGCGATGCTTTCGTCCCGCGTATCGGCGTAGCCAGCAGCCTGCGCGAGATGATTCTGGCCGATCCAGATCAGGCCGTAGGAATTGACCGTGCCGCCGCCCAGCATGCTCGCCTTTTCGAGCACGACTGATCGCAGGCCCAATTCGTGGGCGGCAAGCGCGCCGGCGAGACCGGCGATGCCGGATCCGAGAACAACGACGTCATAATCATTGCCGGAAATCATTGGGCGCAGCCCCTCTTCACGGCGTGGCGCGAGTTCCTTGGGATCGAGCGTCAAGAATGACGAGTTGGCGTATCTTCTGCAAATCGCTGCGCATCGCGAACCCCACCTCGGCGGCCTTCGGCCGCCGAGCCTCCCCCCGTAAGGGGCCGCAAGGGGGTGACGCTGTGGCTGCGCCCGGGATGCAAATCGTAATTTCGCTAAACCGATATCAGAACTGCGCCGCCACCCTTTCGAGGCCCATGAGGTGGGCGAGCGTGCGCACTTCGCGCTTCTGATCCTCGCTGAAGCTCATGAGCAGGGGGAAGGCGGCGTATTTGAACCGTTGCACCTCGGCGCTGTTCGGGTCGATCGCCATCGCCCGCGCGGCGCTGGCCGGGGTGCCGGCCTTCTGGACGCCGGAAATCCTCTGATAGGAGATGCTGCGCAGCGCGGTCTCGACCGCGGGCCACATCCGCTCCTGGTCGGGGGTCAGGTTGAGCCGCTTCTTGATGCTGGCGAGCTGGGCGTCGTTGAACACCGGACCGGGCTGTTTCAGGCTTGGGCGGGCGGCCGCTGCGGGGGGCCTGGCGCGCCCGGCCGGGCCGCCTTGCGCCTCGGGCGCGGCATAGGCGAGCACCCGCGCAGGCAGCGCCGCGGGCTCGGCCTCCGCTTGCGGGGTCCCCAACGGATAGGTCGGATGGGGGCTGAAGAGCGCGAGCGGCGGCACGCCGGCATCTCCGGCCTCGGCAACCCTTACCGCCGGCGGGGCTGCGGCAACCCTGTTCCAGCCCGGCGGAAACCGGAAATTCACGATTTGGGCGGGCGTGGGCTCGGCGCCCTGGGCCGAACAGGCGGTCGAGCCGGCGATGGAACCTGCGATGACGCCGACGCCGAAAATAGCCAAGAAACCAGGTGCGCGCGGGCGCGCGCTCGTGGACATCCCCCGCATGCTGGCTGACCCCCGATTCCACTCTGACGCCGCCACTCTCCTCGCAAACCGGGATTAATTTATGGCTAACCATGGATTTTTTTGGGGGGCGCCGGAGCGCCGGGGCGCCGGAGCGCCGTAGCCCGCATGGAGCGAAGCGCAATGCGGGACTCCCCCTCCCCGGACCGCGCTGCCTCGTACGGCCCGAATCGAAAAGCCCGGCGTTTCCGCCGGGCTTCGGTCATTCTCTGGGCGATTCTCCGCGCCCCGACCAGGGCCGATTAGGCCGCTTCGTCCTCCACCACCGCCTCTTCCTCGGCCGGCTTCGGCCCGCGGCGGGGGCCCTTGGCGAGCGCCGCCTCGATCTCCTTCACCGCCTCGGTCTCGGTCACCCGCTGCACGGCGGCGATCTCGCGCGAGAGCCGGTCGAGGGCGGCCTCGTAGAGCTGGCGCTCGCTGTAGGACTGCTCGGGCTGGGTCTCCGAGCGGTAGAGGTCGCGCACCACCTCGGCGATCGAGACGATGTCGCCCGAGTTGATCTTGGCCTCGTATTCCTGCGCCCGGCGCGACCACATGGTGCGCTTGATGCGGGCCCGGCCCTTGAGGGTCTCGAGCGCGCGCCGCACCATCGCCGCCTCGGCGAGCTTGCGCATGCCAACCGAGGCGATCTTCGCCGTCGGCACCCGCAGCGTCATCTTGTCCTTGACGAAGTTGATGACGAACAGTTCGAGCTTGGCGCCGGCGACCTCCTGCTCCTCGATCGCGACGATCTGGCCCACGCCATGGGCCGGATAGACGATGAACTCGCTGGTCTTGAAGCCTTGCCGCTGGGTCGCCTTCTTGGTGGTCATTCCGGGGGTTGCTCCTTCACCGTCCGGCTTGCGACGGACGACGGGTTTGGCCGCGGGAGCCCGATGGCGGGTGGTGGCCCGCACGGGCTGCGATGTCCTCCGGCGGGGGCCGGTCTTTTTTGGCCGCCGGGTCACGGCGGAGGTCTTCTTCGACCGATGACGCGTCTTTCCTGCCACGGCACTCGCGTGGGTCTCACGCCCCTGTTTGACGGTTCCTCGGAAAAACCCCGAAAAAATACGCTCCTCACGGGGAGCGGCTCGCATGCGGGGCTTCGCTCATTTGTCCCCTATATAACACATTTTCCGCCGAAATCAAAGCCTTACCGCGTCGCAATTATGGTATTCCAGGCATGCAGACGCAATAAATCGCTGCTCACTGTTAATGCCGGCCCTCCCGACCGTATCCAACCGTATTAACGGACGCCCTCAATCGCCCGCCCCGGGGTTGGGCGAAAAATGCTGATCGAGCTTGCCCGCCACCCCTTCCCAGTCCTTGGCGTCCGCGGGAGGCGGCTTCTTGGCCGTGATATTGGGCCAGATTTTCGAGAATTCAGCGTTGAGGCCCAAGAACTTCTCCAGCCCCGGCTCGGTGTCGGGCTTGATCGCCTCGATCGGGCATTCGGGCTCGCAAACGCCGCAGTCGATGCACTCGTCGGGGTGGATCACGAGCATGTTCTCGCCCTCGTAGAAACAGTCCACGGGGCAGACCTCAACGCAATCCATATACTTGCACTTGATGCAGCTTTCGACGACGACGTAGGTCATCTGCAACTCCACATCCGACCGGGCTGCCTAGCGCAAGCGCCGATGTGGCGCAAGCATTGCGCGGTGCAACGCGCTCTCGCCATCACGCTCCGCAAGACCATGGCTCAAATCGGCGGGCCCGTGGAGGGCGCGGTGCGCTGAAACGTCGCGATGTCACCCTACGACGAAGCCCACCGGGGGCCTTTCATAGCGCCCTCCGATCGCTTGGTCCGGACCACCCTTCAGAGGTCGTCGCCGCGCAGGCGGTCAAGGGCGCGGCGGTCGCGCTTGGTCGGGCGGCCCGCGCCCGGCTCGCGCAACGCCAAAGGGGCAGCCGCGGGCGCGGACGGACGGACCGGCAAAGGCGCGAGATCTTCGTAGAGGATGCGCGCTGTCTCGGCCGCACCCCGGCGCTCGGCGAAGCCCGTGACCTTGAGGACGCGCACGACGCGGTCGAGCGCCACCGTCACCACGTCGCCAGACCGCACCGTGCGGCTGGCAGCGTCGATACGCTGGCCGTTGATCCGCACATGGCCTGAGCCGGCAAGGGCCGCGGCCGCAGCACGCGTGCGCACTACGCGCGCATGCCAAAGCCATTTGTCGATCCGCTGGCGATCCAAACCGGCCTCGGCTCAGCGCCGCTCCTTGGCATTGGCTTCGAGCTGCTCCTTGAGCGCTGCAAGCTTGGCGAAGGGCGAGTTCGGATCGGGCGCCTTGTCGCGACGGTCCCTGCCCTCGCGCCCCTTGATGTATTTCGCGCGCAACTCGGGATCGCGGTCGGGACGATCGCCACGGTCGGGGCGGTTGGTCCGCGGCCGGAGCGGACGATCACCGCGCGGGGGCCGGTCGGGGCGCTCGGGCTCGCGGCGGTCGCCGCCCTCAGGGCGGATCGGCCGATCGGCACGCTGATCGCGCTCGGCCCGGTCCGGGTGATCGCCACGATCAGACCGTTCGGCTCCTGGGGGGCGATCCCCGCGATCGGTGCGATCGCGACGATGGCGCCGGCGCCGGCGATGCTCGGGCGTGGGGGCGGCTTCGGGCGACTTTGCCTCGGCCGCTTCACCCATGGGGGTTGTGGGGGCCTCGGCAACGGCAACGGCCGACGCGCCCTCGCCGGCAGGCAGCGCGGCATCCGCAGGCAAGGGTGAGTCCGTCCCGCGCTGCGCGCGGCGGGCCTTCGTCTCATGGCGTTGGCGCGGGGGACGGCGACGGCGCTGACCATCCGAACGGCCCGGCCGCCACACCTCGATCAACTCCGGTTCTTCGGACGCGGACCCGATCGTCACACCTTGTGCCGACACTTCTGGCACCGTTCGAGCCGCTGCTTCGGCCGGCGGTTCGATCTGCCCAGATAACGGACCGGGAGAGGCCTCCGAGAGCGTCGCCGGCGCCTCGACAACCGGAGCGACAGCCACAGCCTCGACGGATGGCGCTTCGCTCACTGAAACAATCGCTATTTGATCGGACGGTGGCTCGATCGGATAGGCAGCTGCGGCCACACCATCGGATACCGGTTCAGTTGGTAGAGTGGCCGTCCGCAGAGCTTCGGTCGTTGCGTCGATTATCGGTTCAGCGGCGGTCGGCGGAGTTTCGCTCACCGCATCGGATACTGACTCGGATACTAGATCGGCTGCTGCAATCGTCGCCGGTGCGGCATCGGACGTGGCGACCGCGTCTTCATCCTGCGTCGATGCCACTGCCGTTTCCGCTGTTGTGCCGTCCGGCGACGCGCTCTCGGTCGGGGGTGCCGCGGGCGACGACGGCAGCGGTTCGGGCGGCTTCGGGCGCTTCTCCATGCGATAGCCAAGCGCGCGCAGGACGGACGCGAACTCTTCGCCCGAGCATCCGGTCAGCGATGTCATCGCGATAGTGACGGTGAAGCCAGCGCCGTCGACCGCGGCGGCAGGCTTGACGCCGGCCGCGCCTTGGCGCCAGGCGAGCGCCGGGCGGATGATGTCGGCGAGCCGCTCGAGAATATCGACACGCACCGCGCGCTCGCCGCACACGCGATAGCCGGCGCTGCGGTAGAGCACCTTGGCAGCTTCCTTGTCGGCGACGATGGAGGTGCGGCCGCTGGCGGCGAGGCGCTCGATTGCGGCCAGGCCCTTGGTCTCGGGACCTTCGTGCTTGAGCGCGTAGAGCTGGGTCGCCAGCACGCGCGGCGCGGGCTTGATGAGGAGCGGCAGGTAGATATGATAGGCGCCGAAACGCACGCCATATTTGCGGAGGATCGCGCGCGCCGGCTGGTCGAGACCCTTGACCTCCTCGGCGACCTTTTGGCGTTCGAGCACGCCAAGCGCCTCGACCACTTGGAAGGCGACGCCGCGCGCGATGCCGGTCACGTCCTCGGCGGTGGAGAGCTGGAACAGTGGACCCAAGAACTTCTCGATATGGGTCTTGAGCCAGAGATCGAGCCGAGCCTGCACCCCTTCACGGGAGGCGCCGGTCAAGTGCTCGTCGGCAATGATGCGCACACGCGGCTTTAGCACCTCCTCGCCGGCCACCAGCTTGCCGACCATCTGGCCGAGCCAGCGGATGACCCCGTCAGTCGCGAGCACGAACTGCTCGTCGGCCGCCTGCGCGAGCTTTTTGGCGCGGACATCGATCTCGCCGGCGAGTGCCTTTTGCGCTGCGCCAGCAAGCGTCTTTGCTTCCGAGCCCGCCGCCGAAGCATCGGGCGTGAAGGTGAAGCCGTCGAGCCGGCCGATGACATGGCCCTCGACCACGACCTCGCCGGTCTTGCTGATGTCAGTCTCGAGCGTCGTATTCTCGCGCAGGCGGCGCATCAGCACGCTGGTGCGACGATCGACGAAGCGCTCGGTAAGCCGCTCATGCAGCGCGTCGGAGAGCTTGTCCTCGACCGCGCGCGTGACCTCCTGCCAGTGCTCGGGGTCAGCGAGCCAATCCGGACGGTTGGCAGCAAAGGTCCAAGTACGAATATGAGCGATGCGGTTCGACAGCGTGTCGATATCGCCATCGGCGTGGTCGGCCTGCTCCACTTGGCGGGCGAACCAGTCGGTGGGAATGGTCCGTTCCCTGATCAGGAACTGGTAGAGCGTGATGACGAGCTCGGTGTGGGTGGCCGGCGACCTGGCAGACCTCCCACAGCCGCTCGATCGCCTCTCGGGTTTGCGCCAGCGCCCGCACGTCGTCATCGCGCGCGGCGTGTTCGAGCACCAGGATGTCCTCGGCGATCGGCGCGCGGGTGAGGCCGTTTTCCTTGGGTACCTCCGCGAGCGATGCCTGCAATGCGCCGACCGAGAAAAAGTCGAGCTCGGTATTGCGCCACTGCAAGACCCGCAGCGGCTCGAACGAATGAGACTCGAGCGCCTTCACCAGCTCGGTTTCGAACGGCGGACAGCGGCCGGTGGTGCCAAAAGTGCCGTCGCGCGTGGCGCGGCCGGCGCGGCCGGCGATCTGCGCGAGTTCGGCCGGATTGAGGCGGCGGAACTGATAGCCGTCGAACTTGCGGTCGGAGGCAAAGGCGATATGGTCGACATCGAGATTGAGGCCCATGCCGATGGCGTCGGTCGCCACGAGGTAATCGACATCGCCCGACTGATAGAGCGCGACCTGCGCGTTGCGGCTGCGCGGTGACAGCGCACCCAGCACCACCGCGGCTCCGCCGCGCTGGCGGCGGACCAGCTCGGCGATGGCGTAAACCTCTTCGGCCGAGAAAGCGACGATGGCTGAACGGCGAGGCAACCGCGTGATCTTCTTCTCGCCGGCGAAGGTGAGCTGTGAGAGCCGCGGACGGGTCAGCACATGCGCGCCAGGCAGCAAACGCTCCACCATCGGCCGCACGGTCTGGGCGCCAAGGACCAGGGTCTCCTCGCGTCCCCGGCGGTTGAGCATGCGGTCGGTGAAGACATGTCCGCGCTCGAGGTCGGCACCAAGCTGCACCTCGTCGATGGCGAGAAAGGCGACATCGAGATCGCGTGGCATGGCCTCCACGGTCGAGACCCAGAAGCGCGGGCTCGCGGGCTTGATCTTCTCCTCGCCGGTGACGAGCGCGACCGCCTCCGCGCCCACCCGCTCGACCACCTTGTTGTAGACCTCGCGCGCAAGGAGCCGCAGCGGCAACCCGATGACACCGGAGGAATGACCGAGCATCCGCTCGATCGCCAAGTGGGTCTTTCCGGTGTTGGTCGGCCCCAGCACAGCCGTGACACCGGCGCCGCGGGCGCGGGCGTCGCGGTTGGCGGGTGAGGAGAACGAAAGAGACATCGACGATCCAGATTGACGTTCGGGCAGCTGTCGGCGGCCCCGAACACACGCCCTACCGCTCTTCCCAAGGCTGTCGGCGGGCTCCGTGTCGAATTCGCAAAATCGTCACGTCGTCTGCCCCGATATCATGGACGAGGTGACGCATGGATAGCGTATGAGTGGCGCTCGGAACAAACCTGGGCGGCCCATCACTTTCTGTGGCCGCACGCCACGGAAGCGGGCGTCCACTCGTGGCTGTTCATTGTATGGTCCGTCCGTGCCCAGGGAAGAAAACCCTCCGATCCGGTCCGTGCCTTGTATCACAATGCGACGGGGGAAAGGGCGGTGATGGCTTGTGCTTAAGCTGTAGAACGAGTCTCGAACGAATCGCGGCCGAATCGCTGACTCGGCACTGTCGAAATTCGTTCACTGCCACATGTGGCGGCACTCGCGCCGTCAGCCACAAGATTGGGTAGCTTGCCGCTGACAGACCGGCCCATTGCAAATCCCCAATCATTAACGCGCCTGTGCCCCACGGATCACTGTGTCCTGGCACCGGTCGCGGCGGGACGCGCCGGCTGGGGCAAGGAGACGAACTGGTTCGCTTCAACGATCCCGAGGCCGAGCGGCGTCGGGATCGAGATGCGGTAGGGAACCATCAGCCGGGTGCCGGCGATCGGGGCGAGCCAGATCTCCATGTCGCGCGTCTCGGCCAGATACTTGATCACTGGACGCTCGGGAATGTGGCCGGCAACCGGCGAGAAGCGGACCGTGCAGACCACGACGGTGCCCTGGTAGCCCTTCTCCGACTTGACCTTGTCGAGCCGCTTATAGACGAGCTGCAGGTCGTAGCGCATGCGGCCGTCGAAGATTGACAGCGTCCGCTGGCAGGCCTCAGGCACGAACGTGTCGCCGTTGCCGGGGACGCGTATCAGCGCGGCGGTCATCGGATCGCTCACGCCCCGGCGATGGGCCTCCGTGACGGGGACCCGGTTGGGGGTTTGCAGGGTCGGCGGTTCGGCGATGTATTCCTTGACGTTGCCGCCGCTCATCAATATGCGCACCTCATCGTACTTCTTGTCGGTGGCGATGGTCGATGCATAGGTCTGGCTGACTGGTTGACCATGCGACACCGTCCCGCGAGCCGCGCTCTCGCCGCTGCCGCTGGCGAAGACCCGCAGGACGCCCGCAGTCGCTCCGTTCACTGCAGCAGTGAACTGGTCCTCGCGGACGTCGAGCAGCCAGGCGCCCTTGCCGAATGGAACGCCGCCGAGGGTGGCACTATAGCGCGCCTCGAGCCTGCCCTGAGCCTCGACTAGGCCCGCAAGGGCATCGGTGATGACTGCTGCGAGCATGACGACGCCAAAGACGATCGCATGTCGAATAACCCGGCGTGCTTTCACGACGTACGGTCCTTCCGCTCGCGGCCTTCTTGGAACCGCCGCGTCGCACCATGAGCCTCATGGGCGGACGAGGGGTTGCGGTGCCGCTTGATCGCCAATCCCACGAACCTTTGCCGCGTCATCTTGGCCCGATCAAGGCAATTCGGCGGCCGATCGCATGGCCTCGCTCCCGCCCGCCGGGGAATGATCCCCATTGTCTTGGATGATCCGATCTCCAGATCATCGATCCCGCAGAGAACCCGCCAGCGGCCCGCTTGACGCCCAGGGGTCCCCTCACTATACGTCCGCGGTCTCCAAGCGAGTAGCTATCCCTACGGCCATGCTCCGGTGCAGCACGGCCATTTGAGCCTGAGGGTTTGCCATGTCACGGCGGTGCGATCTGACCGGCAAGGGAGCGCAGGTCGGGCACAAAGTGAGCCATTCCAACCGCAAGACCAAGCGGCGGTTTCTGCCCAACCTCCTCAATGTGACATTGATCTCCGACGCGCTGGGCCGCTCGGTGCGGCTTCGCGTGTCGGCACATGCCTTCAAGACGGTCGACCATCGCGGCGGGCTCGATGCGTTCCTCTTGAAGGCGAAGGACGACGGGCTCTCCCCCAAGGCGATCGAGCTCAAGCGGCAGATCCAGAAGAAGCGCACCGCGGCCGGATGATCGAAATTCAGAAATCAAAACATGCAAGGTTCGACCCTTCTGACGTGTGACTTCTGATTTCCCGTTTCTGACTTCCGGCTCACGGCACCGCCAGGGTGAACTGCAACAACAGCGTGCGCTGGAGCGCCGAAAAATTGTCGTCGGAGATCATCGTCAGCACAAGCTCGTCGTTCGCGCTGCGGTGCACGCTCAGGCCCTCCATGTTGTCGATGTGCTGGCCGAGGTCGGCCTCGAACAGGATCGGGCCATCGAGGAGCGCTCCTGGCCGCACAGCTGCAAGGCGAATGCGGCGAATGCGGATGAAGAGGCCGGAGGTCCAACTGAACTTGCGTTCGAGCAGGAGGAGATCGCCCGCCGGAAGGAGAGCGGCGTCGCTGATGTCGTAATCGGCGTTACGTTTGACCGCAAAGCTTCCAGGGCGCGGGCCACCGATCAGGAAGCCGAGGATGTTGCCGTCCTTGTCGAGGCCGCGCTCGGAAATTGCAATCAGCGTGCCGCCGAGGGGGAGTTGGCGGGGCACGAAGACCAAGGCCTCGAGCCCTTTATTGTTGGGTAGCGAGCGCACGCCGGGCGGGACCTCAATCGGCTGCGCGCGGGCAGTGAGGCCGTCCTTGCCATAGTCGAAGCGCACGATGCGGTTGACGCGCTCAATGCCGACATAGAGCGTGCCGCCATCCTGCGCGATCGACTCGGTGTCGTACCAACGGCGCGAGGCGAGCGTATGGCCGTCGGGACCCAGGATCGGAGCCATCTCGGCATCGGCGATGCCGGTGGGGCGCGGCCCATCATAAGTGATGCGTCCCCGCAGCCACCATCCCTTGTCACTCAACGCGATGAAATGCGCGCCATCTCCTTGCACGCGAATTGCGGAAAGCCCGCCGAATTCCTTGAATCGCGAGCTGAGCACCAGTCCGCCGCGGAATTCGAGCAGGCCGAACTGCCGGCGCGACGGATCGCTGTGGTCGAAGCCCGCAATGGGCTGGGCCTGAACCTCGATCGCGGCTGCGGGATCGGCGATGCGCGGCGTCTGCGCTGCGCCGGATATGCTCGTGATGGCGAGGCCCGCACCGAGCGCAAGCACCGGCCCCCACAGTGGCCCCAAGCTCCGACCACTGGCCTGCGCAGGCGGTCGCGAGGGGCCCGCCGCCGCAACCGCAGGCTCGAGACGCGGCGCGCGCAGGCTGATCCTCGATGCGTCGGCAGAGGATTCCAATCAGCTCCTCCCCCTGACCAACGTCCGGTCATCTGCCGTGCTTCGCATCGGCACCGACCTCGAAGATAATCTTAAGCCCGCCCGGTGGGGCGAGGGTCAAGAAACGTGGCCGAAGTCCGCGACCAGGCGTCGGGCCTGCGCACGGGCGCGTGCCGCGGCTCGGGCGCGGCGTTCTCGTCGAACAATTCGGCGAGCTTTTCGGTCATGGCGCCACCAAGTTCCTCGGCATCCACGATGGTCACCGCGCGGCGATAGTAGCGCGTCACGTCGTGGCCTATGCCGATGGCGATCAGCTCGACAGGCGAGCGCAGCTCGATGTCCTCGATCACCCAGCGCAGGTGCCGCTCGAGGTAATTGCCGGGATTGACCGAGAGCGTGGAATCGTCGACCGGCGCGCCGTCGGAAATCATCATCAGGATCCGGCGCTGCTCGGTGCGGGCAAGCAGTCGCTTGTGCGCCCAGTCAAGCGCCTCTCCGTCGATATTTTCCTTGAGCAGACCCTCGCGCATCATCAGCCCGAGATTTTTTCGCGCCCGACGCCATGGAGCATCGGCCGACTTGTAGATGATGTGGCGCAGGTCGTTGAGACGCCCGGGATTACCTGGCTTGCCGGCAGCAAGCCATGCCTCGCGCGACTGGCCGCCTTTCCAGGCCCGGGTGGTGAAGCCCAGGATTTCGACCTTGACGCCGCAGCGCTCGAGGGTGCGCGCCAGGATGTCGGCGCAGGTTGCCGCCACCGTGATCGGGCGGCCGCGCATCGAGCCGGAATTGTCGAGGAGGAGCGTCACTACGGTGTCGCGGAAATTCATCTCTTTCTCGCGCTTGAACGAGAGCGGATGCAGCGGGTCGACGACCACGCGCGAGAGGCGTGCCGGATCGAGCAGGCCTTCTTCGAGGTCGAACTCCCAGGCGCGGTTCTGCTGCGCCATCAGCCGACGCTGTAGCCGATTGGCAAGCCGCGCGACCACTCCCTGGAGGTGCGAGAGCTGCTTGTCGAGATAGCCACGCAGGCGCTCAAGTTCTTCCGGCTCGCACAGCTCGTTGGCCTCGACAACCTCGTCAAACTTGGTGACGAAGGGCCGGTATTCAGGACCGCGCGGCTCGTTGGCCCCATGCCGGCGCGGGCGGCGCGGCTCGGCCGGCGCCTCGGCGTCGCCCATCTCGGCGTCATCGGACATCTCGGCAGAGAGCGCCTCCGCGGCCTCGGCACTGGTGTCGGACATGTCCTCGCCCGAAACCTCCGCTTCGTCGATCCGCGCTTGCGTGTCTTCGGACTCGGCACCCTCGCCTTCCTGGCCGGCCTGATCCTTCTGGCGCTCCTGGTTGCCCTGATCGCCCTCCTCGTCGGTCGAGTCGGTGATGTCCTCGCCCATGTCGAGGGATTCGAGCAGGTCGTGGACGACGTCGCCGAAGCGCCGCTGGTTCTCGATCAGCTTTTCGAGCCGGTCGAGGTCGCGGCCGGCGCGGTCCTCGATCAACGGGCGCCAAAGATCGACCAGCTTCCTTGCCGCTGGCGGCGGCGTCATCCCGGTGAGCCGCTCGCGCACGATCATGGCGATGGCTTCCTCGATCGGTGCGTCGGCGCGGTCACTGACCTCGTCGAATTTTCCGCGATGGAGGCGGTCATCGATCATCGCCGACAGGTTCTGCGCGACCCCGGACATGCGCCGGGCGCCGATTGCCTCGACGCGCGCCTGCTCGACTGCTTCGAATACCGCGCGCGCGGTCTGGCCGCCGGGCACCAAACGCCGATGCACCGTCGGATCATGGCAGGCGAGCTTGAGGGCGATCGAGTCGGCATGCCCGCGCACGATCGCGGCCTCCGATGCCGTGAGCTTGCGCGGCGGCTCGGGCAGCCGCGCCTTGCCGGCGACGATGCCCGGCCGCTCGGCGGCGAAGGCGACTTCGAGTTCGCGCTTCTTTGCGATCGCGCGCAGGCAGCCGGTGACCGCTCGTTTGAACGGTTCGGTCGGGCTCTCCTTGGCGCTCGGTTTGGGTTTGATGTTGGAAGACATGGGTGACGCAGACCTTTATCCGGTCGAGGCTACGGCATATCTTGATAGTTGTTGCGACAAGGCACTTGCCATGGCCGATCCCGAAGCGGATCTCCGCGTTGCACGAGCGCCGGTAAGCAGCCGACGGGTTCTCAACTCAGCGCCACGTTCACCGCCGATTCCGGCAACTCCACCCCGAAGCAGCGCTGGTAGAACTCGGCCACGATCGGTCGCTCAAGCTCGTCGCATTTGTTGACGAAGGTGAGCCGGAAGGCGAATCCGATATCCTTGAAGATCTCGGCGTTCTCCGCCCAGGTGATCACCGTGCGCGGGCTCATCACGGTCGAGAGGTCGCCGTTCATGAAGGCATTGCGCGTGAGGTCGGCCACCCGCACCATCTTGTTGACGATGTCGCGGCCGGAATCGGTGCGGTAGTGCTTGGCCTTGGCGAGCACGATCTCGACCTCGTTGTCGTGCGGCAGATAGTTGAGCGTGGTGACGATCGACCAGCGGTCCATCTGTGCTTGGTTGATCTGCTGGGTGCCGTGATAGAGCCCGGAAGTGTCGCCGAGGCCGATCGTGTTGGCGGTCGCGAACAGGCGGAACGCCGGGTGTGGCCTGACCACGCGGCTCTGGTCGAGCAAGGTCAGCCGGCCCGAGGATTCCAGCACCCGCTGGATCACGAACATCACGTCCGGACGGCCGGCGTCATATTCGTCGAAACACAGCGCGACATTGTGCTGGTACGCCCACGGCAGAATGCCATCGCGAAACTCGGTCACCTGCATGCCATCGCGGATGACGATCGCGTCCTTGCCGATGAGGTCGATGCGGCTGATGTGGCTGTCGAGATTGATGCGCAGGCACGGCCAGTTCAGCCGCGCCGCGACCTGCTCGATATGCGTCGATTTCCCGGTGCCGTGATAGCCCTGGATGAGGACGCGGCGGTTGTACCCGGCGATTATGCGCGAAACCAGAGAGGATCGCGAGCGTGGTTGCACGGTCGAACCGATAGTCCGGGTCGACGTCGGGCACATGCGGGTCGGGCTCCGAATAGGCCGGCACTTCCATGTCACTGTCGATGCCGAACAGCTGACGGATCGACACTTTCATGTCGGGCAGGCCGACAACCTCCTCGGTAGCAAGGGTCATTGCGCCTCCGTGGCCTCGGTAACGACCGAGACCCGATTCGGTCGATTGATGCAGCGTGAATTCGCAGCGAACTTAGCAGAAAGCCCCCGCGCTGCGAAAGCCACCCCGGCATTGATCGAAAATATCATGATTTCAAATAGGTATAGATCAATGTAAGGTCAACACGTAGTTCAGCGAAAGCCCACCGACTTGAGATAATTATATGCCTGGATGATCTCGCGCAGCTTGTCCTCCGACGAGCGGTCGCCGCCGTTGGCGTCAGGGTGGTGGCGCTTCACCAGCGCCTTGAACCGCACCTTGATGTCCGCTGTGGTGGCTTCCGGCTCAAGTCCGAGCACGTTGAGCGCCTTGCGCTCGGCATTGCGGATGACGCGGCTTTCGCGGCGGCGCAGATGCTCGCCATCGGCGCGCCCGTAGTCCCGAAAGAGACCAAAAGGATCGTCGGCACCCCCGATCCCGGGGTTGAACCTCGCCGAATGAGAGCGCATGGCCGGCCGGCCGCCATTCAAGCCCATCTTCCATGTCGGGCGATGGCCGATGACGGCATCCTTCTGATATCTCGCGATATCATCATCGGTCATACCGGCAAAGAAATTGTACGAGTGGTTGTATTCGCGCACGTGGCCGAGGCAGAACCGCCAATATTCGTTCTCGCGCAACCGCCCTTTGGGCGCGCGGTGGGTCGCGACCGCGTTGCAGCCTGGCCATTCGCAGCCCGGGCACTGGGTGCGCAGCCGCCGGTCCAGGTCGGGCTTAACCCGGATGCGGTCGAACAGGGGGGAGTCCGTGGTCATGACCTTTCATTATGCGGGCGGCGAGGGGGAACCTTCAAGCCTTGACAAATGCGATCGAGCAGTTCTCGGCCCCGCGACAGCATTGACCCTCGCACCCAACGCCCGCTAAGCCAAAGCCATGCGCACCCGCGACCTCATCACCGAAAAGCTGAGAAAGGCCTTCGCGCCCGAGCGTCTCGAGGTGGTAGACGAATCCCACCAGCACGCTGGCCATGCCGGTCATCGGCCGGGCGGGGAGACCCATTTCAGGGTGTATATCGTGGCGGAAGCCTTTCGCGGGAAGAGCCGTCTCGAGCGCCACCGCATGGTGAACGAGACACTTGTCGGTGAACTCGAAGGCGGCGTCCACGCCCTCGCCATCCACGCCTCGGCGCCCGGCGAGGGCGGAATGTCGAGGCCG
>WNGR01010368.1_pt1 | contig 15006 bp, 17 predicted proteins | sample 5407581 | NCBI WGS metagenome assembly WNGR01 (sample SAMN13153383, study PRJNA577476) | soil metagenome | isolation source: 80 cm soil or saprolite under Garry oak tree replicate 2 | place: USA:California | collected 2016-06-15
CCATGAAGGTCTTCACGAAGGGATGGCCCATCCGCGCCGAGACGTTCCAATCGATGGCGCGGAAGTCGTCGCCGTGCTGATACGCTCGCACTTCCGCGAACTCGATGCCCTGGCCGCGGAACACCGAGCGGTACTCCCCGGTGAACAGCGAGGTGACGAGAGCGCGGGTGCGGAGCTCGATCCCCTTGACCTGCCGGAGGACTTCGGGGGTAACGGTGCGCCGGCGCGGCTGGACCGGGGAGGCCGCGGCACGCCGACGCTCTTCTCCCGCGTACGTCACGGCACGTCCACGGCCTCCAACACCTTAGCGATCACCCGATCGGCCTCCATGTCTTCAGCCTCCGCTTCGAACGTGAGCAGCACGCGGTGCCGCAGCACATCGAAGGCGATCGCTTTGACGTCCTCCGGCACCACGTACGACCGGCCCCGCAGGTACGCGTGCGCGCGCGCTGCCTGCGCGAGATAGATCGACGCCCGCGGCGACGCCCCGAAGGCGATGAGGGGCTTGAGCTCCGACAACCCGACCGCCTGCGGCTCGCGCGTGGCGCGCACCACGTCCACGGCGTAATCCACCACCTTCTGGTCCATGAACAGCTCGGCGATCGCGCTCCGCGCGGCGAGGATGTCCTCCGCCTCCGCCACCCGTTGCACCTCGATGGGACGGCCGGAGGCCATGCGCGCCACGATCTCCTTCTCGGCGTCGCGCGACGGATACCCGACGCGCACCTTCAGCATGAAGCGGTCGAGCTGGGCCTCGGGGAGGGGATAGGTGCCCTCCTGCTCGATCGGGTTCTGGGTGGCGAGCACGAGGAACGGCTCGCCGAGGTAGAAGGTCTCGCCCCCGATCGTGACCTGCTTCTCCTGCATCGCCTCGAGCAAGGCCGACTGGACCTTGGCCGGAGCGCGGTTGATCTCGTCGGCGAGCACCAGGTTCGCGAACAGCGGGCCCTTCTTGGGATAGAACTCCTGCGAGCGCTGATCGTACACCATCGTGCCGATCACGTCCGCGGGCAGCAAGTCGGGGGTGAACTGGATCCGCGAGAACGAGATCCGCAGGCACTCCGCCATGGTGCGCACGACGAGCGTCTTGGCGAGCCCCGGCACCCCCTCGAGCAGGATGTGTCCGCCGGTCAGCAGGCCGATCAGCAGGCGCTCGACCATCATCTCTTGACTGACGACGCGTTTCGCCACTTCGCGCCGGATGGTCTGCGCCAGCGCGGCGTCGCTGGTGTCCTTCGCCCGGGCGGTCATCGCACCGCCAACCCCGCCATGGCTGCTTTGCGCACGGCCGGCTCCTTGTCATGCGAGTAGAGTTCCAGAAGTCCGCGCGCTTCGGGACCCGTCAGTCGGGCCAGCCCCTCGACCGCTGCGGCCCGCGCCGTCGGCGAGCGGCGCTTGAGCATGCCGCCGGGCTCGGCGAAACGGGCCAACACCGTCAGCGCCTCCTTCGCGCCGAGGCGGCCGATTGCGCGGAGCAGCTCTGCCACTACCCCCTCGTCCGTTTCCTGCTCCACACGGCGCACGAGCACCGTGGTGGCGGCGGGGTCACCCCCCACCGCGATGGCGCGCGCCGCCGCGGCGCGCACCCCCACGCTCTCGTCTTTCAGCGCCGGCATCACCGGCCGGCAGATCTCCCGGCCGCCGATCTCGGCCAACCCCGTGACGGCCGCCTCGCGCACGAACTCCGACGGCTCGCGCAGCAGCGGGATCAGGAGGGCCACCGCCTGGGGGCTGCCCGTCAGCCCCACCAGCTCGGCGGCTGCCGCTACGATGGCGCTGTCCCGGTCGGCCAGCCTGCCCTGGAGCCATTCCAGCGCCCGCTCCCCGGCCCGTCGGATCACGGCGCGATAGGCCTCCCGCTGATTCACCGGCGCTCCTACGTATGCGTGGACCACCGGCTCGACGGAGAGCGACGCCAGCGCGCCGAGCGCGCCCACCAGGGCCTCGCGCTCGACCGGGGAGACCCGCGGCTCGCGCAGCCGCCCGACCATCCGCTCGACCGTCGCCCGGTCAGCGAGCGCCTCGGCGAGGGCTCCGATGCCGGCGACGAGATCCGCGTCGGTGGCGGTGCGGAGCAGCCCGTCGAGGGCTGCGATCGTCTCCGCCACGACGGTAAGATCCCGCAAGCCCAGCAGGCTGGGGGCGAGCGCCTGCAACTGCTCCACGGCTGCGCGCTGCGCGTCGACGCCGTCGGCCGCTTTGAGCGCCGCGATCGCACGTTTCACCTGCACGTCCACGGGCACCACGTCCGGCCGGAACGCCGCGGTAGCCCGACGCGTGGCCGCGTCCCCCCCCCCCCCCCGCCTCGGGGCATGTGCGGTAGCCCTCCGGTCCGCCCAGCCGCGGCCGGGGACGGGGGAGGCGCCGGAAGATCGAGGGCGGCGCCGCCCAGCGCGGGCGTCGCGCTCGACAACCGTTGGGAACGGCGGCCAAGACCGAGAGAGATCTGGCCCAGCGCCGCGTCGTCGGGCTGCACCCCGCCGGTCGCGACGCCGAACACCGCCAGGACGTGCTCCGCCGCCGCCCCTGGGCCGACCTTGATACCGCGGACGCCGCGGGCGTACAGGAGGCCCGCGAGCTCCGCCAGCTGCGCGTTGCGCGGCAGCAGCTGCTGGCCGTGCCAGTGGAGGCCGGTCGCCCCGACCTTCAACTCCAGCGTTCCGGCGGCGGCCAGCGCCGGCAGGGCCACCGTGACCTGCCGCAGCGCCTCCGCGACGGCCGGATGCGTGGGCGGATAGAGGCGCGCCAGCCGGAACGTCGTACCGATCGCCCCCAGGGCGCGCTCAACGCCGGGCGTGTCGCTGGCCATGCGAGGGAATATGGCTGCGCGGCGGGGCGTCGCGCTCGATCACCGCGACCTCGCGGGGCGTGAGCGTGCGGTAGCGGGCCTCCGGGAGGGACCCGAGTCGCACGGGGCCGTAGGCGACCCGATGCAGCCACTCCACCTTGAGGCCCACCGCCTCCGCGAGCCGGCGCACGATGCGGTGGCGCCCTTCAGCGAGGGTGAGCTCGATCTCGACGCCGCGGCTTCGGCCAGCGCCCGGCCGCACGCGCAGGCCCGTCACATCCACGGGGCGCCCGTCGATGACCACGGGCCGCTTCAGGGCACTCTGGACCGCCCGTGCGTCGAGCCCGTGTGCACCGAGCCGATAGGTGCGCGACACGGCGAAGCGCGGATGCGTGAGGCGGTGGGCCGCCGCCCCGTCCGTCGTGAGCAGCAGGAGGCCGGAAGTCATCACATCCAGGCGTCCAACGTACGTGAGACCCGGCACCTTGGGGAGGAGGTCGAAGACCGTCTTGCGGCCCGCGGGGTCGCCGCGGCTCACGACGTAGCCGATCGGCTTGTTGAGGGCGAGCCAGGCGGTGGCGACCGGCCGCACCGCCCGCCCGTCCACCGTCACGCGCTGCCGCAGGGGATCGACGCTCATTCCGAGCGTGGCGGGCGCGCCGTCGACCTGGACGCGCCCCGCTCGGATCAGGTCCTCCGCCTTGCGCCGCGACGTGACGCCCGCGCGCGCCAGAGCGCGCTGCAGGCGCATCGCCGTCATTCGGGCTCGGTGGGCGCCGGGGGCCGGAGGGCAACGGACAGCTCTTCCAGGCGCGGCAGCTCGTCCAGCTCGCGCAGCCCCAGAATCTCCAGGAACTGCGGCGTCGTGCCGTACAAGAGCGGCCGCCCCAGGCCGTCGCCCCGCGTCACGACCTCGATGAGGCCCCGCTCCACGAGCTTGTCGAGCACGGCACCCGAGTCGACCCCGCGGATCTCCTCGATCTCGATCCGCCCGACCGGCTGGCGGTAGGCGATGATGGCGAGGGTCTCGAGCGCCGCGGGCGACAGCCGGCGGGAGCGGACCGCGAACTGGGCGCGCTCGATCGGCTCGGCGTACTCGCGCACCGTCAGGAACTGCCACCCTTGGGCGATCTCCACCAGCTCGACGCCGTGCTCTTCGGCGGCGTAGACACGGCGCACCTCGTCGAGCGCCGCCCGCATCGCTGCCTCCCCCGCTTGCGGCTCGAGCGTCGCAAGCTCGTCCACGGTCAACGGGCGCGAGGCGGCGAACAGCGCCGCTTCAAGCAGCTTCGCGAGGGGGCTCACGCCGGATCACGAGAGGTGCGAACGGCTCGCGCTGCCGCACGCGCAGCGTGCCCCGTTTGGCGAGCTCGAGCAGGGCAATGAAGGCCGACAGCACTTCCACAAGGCCGGCGCGGTCGTCCACGATGTCGCGCCACGCCAGCTCCTCACGCTCCGCGAGCAGGGCTTCGATCCGCGCGGTCGCGCCCTCGACGTCGAGCGGTCGTGGTACGACGCGATGCAGCACCGGCTCCGGGATCAGCGCGATCACCCGTTCCGCGGCGCCGAGCAGATCGTTGAGGTCGATCACGAGGTGCGGCTCGGGCCCCGGCGCGGGCTCGGGCGCGAAGCCCCGACCGAACTGCTCGGCCCGCCGGGCCGCCGCCCGCCCCAGCCAATCCACCAGCTCCCGGATCTGCTGGTATTCCAGCAGGCGGCGCACCAGCTCGGAGCGCGGGTCCTGCCACTCGTCGTCGTCCAGGCGCTGCGGCAGGAGCAGCTGCGCCTTGATGCGCAGCAGCCGCGCGGCCATCTCGAGGTAGTCCGCCGCCTGGTTCAGGCCGAGCTCGTTGATCACCGCCAGGAACTGGTCCGCGATCTTTGCGATCGGCAGGTCGGTGATGTCGAGCTCATCCTCGCGGATCAGGTGCAGCAGCAGGTCGAGGGGCCCCGAAAACTGCTCCAGCTCGACAACGAAGCCGGCGCCGTCCTCGACCATCGCAGCCGGGCTCGTCATCGCGGGAACACCCCCGGCGACACTGCGAACGCGCCGACCAGCGAGAGCGCGACGTGCATGAGCTGGGTGGCCGGCCAGAGCAGCACCGTCACCACCCCCGGCAGCAGCCATACCACGAGCAGGACCGGCAGGAAGCCGAGCAGGTAGAGGCGACGGTACTTGAGGCCCGCGTCGGGCGGCAGCAGGTGATAGAACACGTGGCTGCCGTCGAGCGGCGGGACCGGGATCAGATTGAAAAAGGCGAGCACGAGATTGAGGAACATCCCGTAGAACAGCATCCGCTGCAGCACCTCCACCGACCCCGTGAGCCGCGGCAGCATCGCAGCCACGAATCCCACCACGGCGAACAGCACCGCGCTGGCGACGTACAACCCCAGATTCGCGCCGATCCCGGCGAGCGAGACGATGATGTCCCCCCGCCGGTAGTTGCGGTAGTTCCGCGGGTTTACGGGGACCGGCTTCGCGGACCCGAACAGGAAGCCGGCGTGCGAGACATACAGCAGGATGGGGAGGAGGAGGGTCATGAAGGGATCGATGTGCTTCAGCGGATTCAACGTGAGCCGCCCGAGCATGTAGGCGGTGTCATCGCCCTGGCGATAGGCGGCCTCGGCGTGCGCGTATTCATGGGCCACGACGGAGAACAGCAGCACCGGGGCCCAGACGAGGAATTCGAACGAGATAGCGGCGCCCTAGGGTCGGTAACGGCCTAAGATAATGAATCCAGCCACCCACGGTCAACGTCGTAGCACCTTGACCACTCTGCACTTACCGCCTATGTATCCGGCGCCCCTCATCTGGGAGGCCGTTGTGCCACGCATCAAGTCCGCGAAGAAAGCCATGCGGCAGGCACGCAGCCGGACGCCGCGCAATCGCGCCCAGCGCTCGGCCCTGCGCACCGCCCTGAAGCGCGTGCGTCAAGCCACCGGGGCCGCTGCGGCCCAAGCCTACGCCGTCGCCGCGCGCCTGCTCGATCGTGCCGCCCGCAAGGGACTGATCCATCCGAATAACGCGGCGCGGCACAAATCGAGATTGGCGAAGTACCTTCAGAAAGCGTCGAAATAAAAGGCAATAAGACGTCGAAGGACAACGTGGAGGAGAATCGTTGAGAAAATACGTGAGGGAACGTCGTTTCTCAACGCCTCACATCGATGCTAGTTCTCCTCCACACTGCTCGCAATACCACTCCGTCGGCAAGTTCATCGTACCGCACGCCTTGCACTTGAGGGTGCGCTGCTCTTCGTCGACCTCTTCGTCGGGAGCCTCGGGCGTCGGAGTGGAGGGCAACAACGGATTGAGAGGCGCGGGCTGAAACTGGGCACCGCTCGCACGCTTGGGCGACGGCGCCGTGTCCTTGTCGTCCTCGGTCACCGACTTGATGAACGCCAGCTCGTCCTCTGCCCCGACTTTCTCGGGCTTGGCCGGCGGCTCGCGGTGAGGTGACGGCGGCGCGGTTCTTGGGGGGGGGACTGGTCGCTGGCTCACCAAGGCGTCCAGCTCCTGGAGCTTTTGGATGTCCACCTCAACAGCCTGGAGATCTTCGCGCACCGAGATGAGCTCGGCCAAGACGTCTTTGTGCACCTGCTCCCACTGCGACTCGTCGTACTCCCCGACGGCGTGGCGCAACTCGGTTTCGGTGAGCTTCTCCGCAGCGCGGGCTTCCTTCTTCTGGAGCTCTCCGCGCAGGTACCGCTTTTCCTCGATGGCAAGACGGGCGCTTTCGGCGTGGGCCTTGAGCTCCTCCGTGACGGCGGTGAGCCGCGCCTCGTAGTCCGATCGAATGCGCGCCCGCACTTGACCCGGGGTCGCGTCCGCCGAGTCGTTCAGGCGCGCGAGCCAGGCTTCGTACTGGCGCCGCTCTTCCAGCAGGCGCTGGATGATCACGGTGCTCTTGGAAGGCCCTTTGGGCATGCTTCCAATCTACCAAGAACCCGTGTATCGGTGTAACTCCAATTTGCTCATGGTGTTGCTGCCACTGCCCCATGCACGACCTTGCCGCCTACCAGCGTCAGCGTGGCGCGGCCGCGCACGCTCCGGCCTGCGAACGGCGAGTTGCGGCTCTTGGACAGGAACCGAGCGGGATCGACCGTCCAGGGAGCCGTGACGTCGAGCACCACCACGTCCGCCAGCGCTCCGGGCTGAAGCGTGCCGCCCGAGAGCTGGAAGGCGCGGGCCGGATTGGTGCTCATGCGCGCGAGCAGCTCGGGCAGCGTGAGGCCGCCCCCCCCCTCGACCATCTCCGTATAACTGATCGCAAACGCGGTCTCGAGCCCCACGACGCCGAAAGGCGCATCATCGAACGCCGCCTCCTTCGCGTCGTAGGCATGGGGCGCATGATCGGACGCAATGCAGTCGATCACACCTTCTTTGAGGGCGTGATGCAGCGCGGCGACATCCGCGTCCTCCCGCAGGGGCGGGTTCATCTTGGTGTGCGTATCGTACGCCTGGCAGGCGCGGTCGGTGAGGGTGAGGTGGTGCGGCGTCACCTCGGCCGTCACGTGCAACCCGCGCTCCTTCGCGCGCCGGATCAACTCCACCGAGCCGCGGGTCGAGATGTGGCAGAGGTGGAGCCGCCCGCCCGTCAGCTCCGCGAGGAGCAGGTCGCGCGCCACCATGATCTCCTCGGCCGCGGCGGGAATGCCCTTGAGGCCGAGCCGCGCCGCGACGAGCCCTTCGTGCATCACGCCGCCGCTCGCGAGCGTCGGCTCCTCGCAGTGGTCGGCCACGGGGATGCCGAAGGTGCGGGCGTACTCAAGCGCCGTCCGCATGAGGTGGCTCGACGCTACCGGCTTGCCGTCGTCCGACACCGCGACGGCCCCCGCCCCAACCATCTCCCCGAACTCGGCGAGCTGCGCGCCCTTCTGTCCCACCGACACGGCGCCGATGGGGTAGACGCGCGCACACCCCGCGCGGAGCGACTGCCGCACCACGAAGCCGACCGCCGCCTGGTTGTCGGTGACGGGATCGGTGTTGGGCATCGCGCACAGCGCGGTGAACCCGCCCGCGGCGGCCGCGCGGGCGCCGCTGGCGATCGTCTCCACGTCCTCGTTGCCAGGCTCGCGCAAGTGCACGTGCACGTCCACCAGGCCGGGCGCGACGACGGCCCCGTGGACGTCGCGTACCTCCACCCCGTCGGGGGTGCCGAGCGTGGCGCCGACGGCCGCGATCTTGCCGTCCTGTACCAGGAGGTCGGCCGTCTGATCAAAGCTCCGGCTGGGGTCGATCACGCGGCCGCCCTTCAGGAGGAGGGGCCGCATCAGTCCGGCACCCCGCTTCCCTTGGCGGCGTCGGCGAGGTCAGGCCTGCCGCCCGCGAGGAGATAGAGCACCGCCATGCGGACGGCGACCCCGTTCGTCACCTGATCGAGGATCACGCTGTGGGGCCCGTCGGCCACGCGGCTGTCGATCTCCACGCCGCGATTCATCGGGCCCGGATGCATGATCGTGAGGGGGCGCGGCGCCTTCTCCAGTCGCTCCGCCGTGACGCCGAAGACGCGGTAGTATTCCCGCAGCGAGGGGATGAACCCCGCCTCCATACGCTCGAGCTGGAGCCGCAGCACGTTCAGCGCGTCGGCCCACTGGATCGCCTCCTCCACGTGCTCGAACACCGTCACGCCCAGGTCCTCGATGCCGCGCGGCAGGAGTGTGCGGGGGCCGCACACGGCCACCTGCGCGCCCAGCTTGGTCAAGCCCCAGACGTTCGAGCGCGCCACCCGCGAATGCAGCACGTCGCCCACGAGACACACCTTGAGCCCTTCGATGCGGCCGAACTTGTCGCGCAGCGTGAGGAGGTCGAGCAGCGCCTGGGTGGGATGCTCGTGCTTGCCGTCGCCCGCGTTGATCACGTTGGAGCGGATGCGCCGCGCCAGGAACTCCGCGGCACCCGAAGACGGGTGCCGCATGACCACCATGTCGATCCGCATCGCCTCGAGGTTGCGCGCGGTGTCTACGAGCGTCTCCCCTTTTTGCACGGAGCTCCCGCTCGCCGCCACGTTCACGGTGTCGGCGGAGAGCCGCTTCTCGGCGAACTCGAAGGAGATGCGGGTGCGGGTGGAGGCTTCGAAGAAGAGATTGACAATCGTCTTGCCGCGCAGCGGAGGGACTTTCTTGATAGCGCGCTCGGACACTTCTTTGAACGGCTCGGCGGTGTCGAGAATGAGTCGGATCTGCTCGGGGGAGAGCGGCTCGAGGCCGACCAGGTCCTTGTCGAGGCCGACGGTCATGGGTGCACCACGTCGACCTCGTCCCGTCCGTCCACCTCCTCCACCAGCACGTCCACCCGCTCACCCGGGCCGATCTTGAGGGCCTTGCCCACGATGTCGGCCTGGATCGGCAGCTCGCGCCCCCCCCGGTCGACCAGCACGCACAGCGAGACGCGCCGCGGGCGGCCGAAGTCGGCCAGCTCGTCGAGCGCGGCCCGCACCGTGCGCCCCGTGTAGAGCACGTCGTCCACGATCACCACGTGTTTGCCGCTCAAGTCGCCGGGGATGTGGGTGGGCCCGATGACGGGCTTCGGCCCCACCGTCTCGAGATCGTCGCGATACAGGGTGATGTCGAGGGCGCCCCGGGGGACCACCACGCCCTCGTCTTCCTCGATGAGCTTAGCGATGCGGGCGGCGAGCTCCACGCCGCGGCGCTGGATCCCGATCAGCACGAGGTGTTCGGTGCCATGCGCCAGCTCGAGCACTTCGACCGCCATACGCTGAAGCGCCCGCGACAGAGCGCGGGCGTCGAGGATGGTGGTGAGAACCGGCCGAGTCATCTCGGGACTGGAAGGTAACTAGCGGAAGACCGGGGTCAAAGGGGTGCCGCCCCCGAGCACCGCGCGCACGTTCGCCAGCGCGGCGGCGGCCATGGCCCGGCGCGCGCCCGGTGTGGCGCTCCCGAGGTGCGGCAGCAGCACGGTGCGCGGAGCGGCGCGCAGGCGCGGGGCTCGTCGCAGTAGACGTCGAGCCCGGCGGCGCCGAGCCGGCCCTCCTCGAGCGCCTGCGCGAGCGGGTCTTCGCGCACCAGGTCGCCGCGGGCCGTGTTGACGAGGATCGCACCGGGCTTCATCCGCGCCAGCGCCTCGGGCCCGATGATGCCGCGCGTTTCCGGCGCGGACGGGAGGTGCAGGCTCACGACGTCGCTGTCGCGGAGCAGCGTGTTCAAATCGACTCGGCTCGCTCCCGTCGCCGCCTCGAACTCGGGGTGGGCACGGCGCGCCAGGTACAGCAGGCGCAGCCCGAACGGCAGCGCCCGCCGGCCCACGGCTTGGCCCACGCGGCCGGCGCCCAGCAGCCCGAGCGTGCGGCCCCGCAGCCCGACGCCGAGCAGCTGGCTCGGGTCCCACCCGGTCCAGCGCCCACTGCGCACCAGCTCCACGCCCTCGAGCAGGCGCCGCGCACAGGCGAGGATCAGCGCCCAGGTGAGATCGGCCGTCGCCTCGGTGACGATGTCGGGGGTGTCGGTGACCACCACGCCGTGCAGCTCGGCGGCGACGAGGTCCACGTTGTCGTGGCCCGCGGCGCAGTTCGCAATCACCTTGAGCTGCGGGAGGCGCTTCAGCTCGGTGCCGCCGACCCAGCGCGTGAGCAGCGGCACGATCGCGAGGTAGTCGCCGGCGGGCGTCGGCTGGTCATGGCGGAGCCAAGTCACTTCCAGCCCGACGAGATCGTCGGGCCCGAGGAGCGGCTCCAGCTCAGCGGCGACGAGCACCGGCGGGCGGAGGGGGGGGGCCGCGATGGCTACCGCCTCGGCTTGACGGTGAATCGCACCGTGTCGGCTGCGAGCGGTTGCAGCGGCACGTGCCGCGGGTTCGCGAGCAAGGCAATGAGGCGATGCGCTCCCGGTTTGACGAAATCCAGGGTGTGCCACGACCGCCCCCGCAGCAGGTGCACGATCCCCGGTGTGCCGAACGGCACGGCAGAGTCGGGCGTCGTGACGTCGCGGTCCAGGAAGAGTACCACGTGCGCCGTGCCCGGGCGACGCTCGATGACGGGCGCGATCTCCACGCCCTGGATCTCGAGCACGACAGGCACGCTGGTGCCCGCGAGGAGCGCATCCGGCTCCGGATTGATGAAGCGGATCCGCGGGGGGGATGGGGGCGGCGTCTCGAGCGGCTGCTGGGCGGTCGCGCGGCGCGCTCCCGCCACCAGGCCGAGCAGCACGGCCCAGACCGTTAGCTGGGCCGCCACGCCGATGGGCTGCTCAAGTCCTCGATCGCACCGAGCGCCTCGCGGCTGTGCCGCAAGGGCCGGAGCTGAGAGGAATAGATGTGTCGAACCACGCCGCCGGCGTCGATTACATAGGTCACGCGGCCCGGGAGGACGCCCAGGGTTTTCGCCACGCCGTAGAGCGTGCGCACCGCACCGTCCCGATCGCTCAACAAGAGGAACGAGAGCCCTTGGCCGGCGGCGAACCGCCGGTGCGACGCCACGGAGTCGGAGCTGATGCCGACCACCGTGGCTCCCGCCTCGGCGAAGCGATCATAGCGTCGCTGGAACGCGCGGGCCTCGAGAGTGCATCCCGGCGTGCCGTCCTTCGGATAGAAATACAGCACGACCGCCTGCTGACCGAGCAGGTCGCGCAATCGCACCGGCCGGCCAGACTGGTCGGGCAGCTCGAAATCCGGCGCCCGGTCCCCCGCTTGCACCGGCCTCTGGTGGGGCATCGCCCGTCGCTCCCCTGATGTTGGTGGCGTAGGTCCGCGAGGCAGCAAGGCGGCCCAAAATTGACCTGCGAGTCGCAACTACCTAACGTACCTCGTCTTCTCTGGAGAGGACAAGGCGCGTGACCAGGGCATTCCTGCGATTGACGGGCTTGGCGTTCCTGGGAGCCAGCCTAATTCCCGTGGTGACGGTGACGTGCGACCGGTGGACCCGACGTCACACCTTCAGCCCCGGATTCCTCATCGAGGCCGCCGGCTTGATCGTCGCGCTCGCCGCGACTTGGGGATTCTACGCCGTCCTGAAGAAGGTGGAGAGCCGCGTCGACGCCAACGCTCGTGAACAGGCCGACTTCCTGAGCGCGTTTCCGGCGCAGTACGCGGACCTGGCGATCTTCGGCGCGGCCGCCCTCAGCCTGCTCCTCGAGCTGGCCGTGATCCGCTGGCAAGGCACGGTGTTCGAGTTCTTCGCGTTCTACAAGAATTTCTCCCTGTTGTGCTGTTTTGCCGGCCTGGGCCTGGGGTATGCGCTGGCGGGGAGCGACCGCGTTCCCCTCAGTCTCACGATCCCGCTCCTGGGCGGGCAGTTCGCCTTGCTGATGAGTTTGCGCTTCGGGCTGGCGCGTTGGCTCTCCTGCCTCACGGTCCTGCCGTTCCGCGAGCAGCTCAACATGGGTCTGCCCACCACGGGCAGCCTGCCGCAGGCGTTCGCGATTTACCTGTTCTTGTCTGTTGTCTTCCTGCTGACCGTGGTGGCGTTCGTTCCCATCGGGCAGGTGTGCGGCCGGCTGATGGAGCGGCGTGACAAGCTGCGAGGCTACGGGTTGAACCTGCTCGGCAGCCTGGCCGGCGTCGTCCTCATGATGGTGCTGAGCTGGCTGTGGATGCCGCCCCTGGTGTGGTTCGCGCTGTGCTTCTTCGCCACCCTCCTGTTCTATCTGAGAAAGCAGTCGTCGCTCTTGGCGGGAATGGGCACCGCTACCGCGGCCATCATCATCCTGGCCTGGCCGGTGAGCCCCCTGTGGAAGCGGATCTATTCCCCCTACCAGCTGCTCGAGATGGCGCAGGGTCCGCGCGGGCTGATGGTTATGCGCGCGGCGGGACACTACTACCAACGGGTGCACGACCTCGCCCGCTCGAACCGCAACGTGGATGTCGATCCCCAGCTCAGGTACATCCGCGACTACTATGAGCTGCCGTACCGCATCTACGGGAAGCCCAGCGACGTCGCGATCGTCGGTTCCGGGACGGGCAACGACGTCGCGGCGGCCCTGCGCTCCGGGGCGGAGCACGTGGACGCGATCGAGATCGACCCCGCCATCCTGCTGGCCGGCTTGGCCAATCACCCGGAGCGGCCTTACCAGGACCCCCGCGTGCAGGCGATCGTGAACGACGCCCGGTCGTTCCTCCGGAATACGCCCTCGACCTACGATATGGTGATCTACGGCCTGCTCGATTCCCACACGCTGCTCAGTCACGCATCGAGCGTCCGGCTGGATTCGTTCGTGTACACCGTGCAGGGGCTGCGCGAGGCGCGCGCCCACCTCAAGCCGGGTGGCGTCCTTTCCTTGTCGTTCTCCGTCATGAGCGACGAGCTGGGGCGGAAGATCTACCTGATGCTGCAGGACGCGTTCGACGGCCATCCCCCCGTCTGTGTCAGGGCGGGCTACGATGCGTCAGTCATCTTCCTGCAAGCCAGAGATCGAGAGATCACCCTGGCGCCGCAATTGCTGCACGACACGGGATTCGAGGACGCGACGTCGTTCTACGCCAACCCTGCCCTCCGGGCCGACGTCTCGACCGATGATTGGCCTTTCTTCTACATGCCGCGACGCGTCTATCCGCTCTCCTACTTGATGATGGTAGGCCTGGTGTTGGCGCTGTCGCTACTCGTGACGGCCAACTTTTTCGCCGAGCGTCCGCAGTTCAGCCAGGCCCCCTTCTTCCTGCTGGGCGCGGGTTTCATGCTCGTGGAAACGAAGGGGATCACGGAGCTGGGACTGACGTTCGGCAATTCCTGGCAAGTGATCGGCGTCGTCATCGCCGGCATCCTGGTGATGGCGTTCCTGGCCAACTGGGTGGTGCAGCGGCTGCGGATCGAGCGGCCGCTCCTGCCCTACGTGCTGCTGCTCGCCAGTCTCGGGGTGGGGTGGCTCATCGCGGGGCGGGGCCTGCCCTCGACACCGCTGGGCCGCCTGGAGACCACGGTCGTCCTGACGATCCCGGTCTTTTTTTCGGGGATCGTCTTCTCCACGTTGCTCGGATCCCGCGGGCGGATCGCAGGCATCATGTCGATCAACTTGCTCGGGGCGATGTGCGGCGGCCTGCTGGAATACAATTCGATGTACTTCGGGTTCCGGGCCCTGTACGTGATTGCCATGGTCCTGTACACGCTGGCCCTGGTGTGGGACGCCGTCGTCCCGCGCTTCCTCGGGGGCGGTTCAACACCCGCCCCCGCGGGTGTCCTGGAACGGTCCCACGTCGCAGGAGGCACGTGACCTGACCACCCACACCGTCCCCGCTTCGGGCCACGGTGCCTGGCAAGGTGCGACGCGCTGCACGGACAGGGTGGGATTCGAACCCACGGTACCCTTGCGGGCACACCGGTTTTCGAGACCGGCCGTTTCAACCGCTCACGCACCTGTCCAACTGCTAGACGGGTAGGCGGGTAGACGGGTAGACGGGTAGACGGGTAGACGGCTGGGCAAACCACGCTCAAGGCCACTCCCTGCCCGTCTATCCGTCTATCCCTCTACCCGTCTAGTCTGTACGGATAGGGTGGGATTCGAACCCACGAAACGGTTACCCGTTTACACGCTCTCCAGGCGTGTGCCTTCAGCCACTCGGCCACCTATCCAAACTACTAGACGCGTAGACTCACAGACGGGTAGTAAATAAGCCAGGTGACGGGCTTTCGCCACGGGCCGCGTCGCCCCGGACGTCTGTCTGAACCCTGGCCCCCGTCTTCTGCGTATCATCTGAGGTCTCCCGCGGAGGTACGAGCCGTGAACACCCTGCCCACGAAGCCCCAGCGCGTCGAGCCGAACGAGACCCAGAGGACCCCGACCTGGCGCGAGCTGGCCGAGCGCCTGCGCGACCTCATGAAGGACATCATCGAGGAAGGCAAAGAGCTCGAGCGTGAGCTCGAGCCCAAGGTGCTGCCGACCCTGCGACGACTGAAGACCGAGATCGAGAAGCTGATCGCGAAGCTCGAGGAGCGGGCGGGGAAGAAAGCGCCCTGACCGCTATCGCTTCGCCTGGAAGAACGCCTGCAGCAGGTCGCCGCAGGCCTGAGCCTCGACCCCTCCCGTGACCTCGACCCGGTGATTCAGGCGGGGGTGGCGCACCAGGTCACCCAGCGATCCGCACATGCCTGCCTTGGGGTCGTACGCCCCGAACACGAGGCGCCCGACCTTGGCGAGCACGATGGCGCCGGCGCACTGGGCGCACGGCTCGAGGGTGACGTACAGCGTGCAATCGCTCAGACGATCGATCTCAAGGTGCCCCAGGGCCTGCTGAATCGCGAGCAGCTCGGCGTGGGCCGTGGGATCGCGGCGGG
>WNGR01004524.1_pt1 | contig 15003 bp, 12 predicted proteins | sample 5407581 | NCBI WGS metagenome assembly WNGR01 (sample SAMN13153383, study PRJNA577476) | soil metagenome | isolation source: 80 cm soil or saprolite under Garry oak tree replicate 2 | place: USA:California | collected 2016-06-15
GAGTACCGCCAACTCCTACGCGCAGCATTCCAACGGTGGAACGGGAACGTCGTAGACACACAAGGAGATGCCTTCTTCGTGACTTTTGCTCGCGCCACCGATGCCGCGAGAGGTGCAGTGGCAGCACAACGTGCCCTCGCCTCGCATGTCTGGCCCGACGGAGTGGTCGTGCGTGTCCGTATGGGTATCCATACTGGCGAACCAACGCTTTCCTCCGAGGGATACACTGGTTTGGACGTGCATCATGCCGCACGCATTATGAGTGCTGGGCACGGAGGGCAGGTGCTGCTTTCTCAAACCACTCGTGACCTCGTCGAGCATGATCTACCGACCGGAGTGAGCCTACGGGACTTGGGAGCCCATCGCCTCAAGGACTTACAGCAGAAGAGCCACCTCTCTCAGCTCGTCATTGCGGATTTCCCTGCTGACTTTCCGCCTCTCAAAACACTCGACACGCACCCCAACAACCTCCCTGTCCAGCCCACGCCACTTATCGGACGTGCAAAGGAAGTGGCTCTTGTCCAGAATCTCCTGCGGCGTGAAGAGGTACGGCTGCTCACTCTCACTGGTCCTGGGGGCATCGGCAAAACCCGCCTGGGGTTGCAAGTCGCAGTGGAACTGAGTGACCGCTTCGCCGATGGCGTCTTTTTCGTGAACCTGGCCCCCATCAGCGATTCCACGTTCGTTGTGCCCGCCATCGCCCAGACGCTTGACCTCAAAGAGACCGGAGAGCAACCGCTGCAGGACCTGCTGCAAGCGTCTCTGCAAGACAGGCAGCTCTTGCTGCTGTTAGACAATTTCGAGCAGGTGCTGGGCGCCGCCGAACATGTGGCCGATCTCCTGGCCGCCTGTCCCAGGCTCAAAGTGCTGGTGACCAGTCGGTTCGTCCTGCACGTGCGAGGAGAGCAGGAGTTTGCGGTCCCACCATTAGCCGTCCCCAACCCCACACACGTGCCCGATCTGGTGGCGTTGTCGCAGTACGAGGCAGTAGCCCTCTTCATCTCACGAGCCCAAGCGGTCAAGCCTGATTTCCAGGTAACCCATGCGAATGCCCTAGCCGTCGCAGAAATCTGTGCCCATCTGGATGGGTTGCCACTGGCCATCGAGCTGGCGGCAGCGCGCGTCAAACTGCTGCCACCGCAGGCGCTCCTCGCACGGCTGGGGAAGCGCCTGGCTGTCCTGACGAGTAGGGAACGCGATAGGCCCTCGCGGCAGCAAACCCTACGCAATACCATTGCCTGGAGCTACCACCTCCTCGATGCCGAGGAGCAGCGGCTTTTCAGGAGGCTCTCGGTCTTTGCCGGTGGTTGCACGCTCCAAGCCATTGAGGCGATGTGCAGCACGCTTGGCGATCAAGTGGAGCCAGTCTTGGATGCAGTGGCTTCGCTTATCGACAAGAGCTTGTTGCAACAAACCGAGCAGGAAGGCGAGGAGCCACGCCTGGTGATGTTGGAGACGATCCGCGAGTATGGGTTGGAGGTTCTCACGGCGAGCGGGGAGATGGCAATCACTCGACAGGCTCATGCTTTGTATTATGTGCGGCTTTCGGAGGAGGCTGAGCCGGAACTCGCAGGTCCACGGCAAGCGATGTGGTTGGAACGGTTAGAGCGGGAGCATGACAACCTGCGAGCCGCGCTGCAGTGGGGGCTCTCGCCAGGTGAAGACGGACACCGCAGGGAAATGGCCTTACGACTGGGTGGAGCGCTGCGGCAGTTCTGGATTGTGCATGGGCACTTGAGTGAGGGGAGGAACTTTCTGGAGCAGGCGCTGGTGGAAAGCAAAGGAGTGCATGCATCTGTGCAGGTAAAGGCGTTCGTCACTGCCGCCAACCTGGCCAACCACCAAAGCGACAATGATCGGACAGAGGCGCTAGCTGAGAAGAGTCGGGCGCTCTACCAGGAACTTGGAGACACCCAAGGCATCGCACTTTCTCTCCGTCTGTTGGCGGGGGTAGCCGGGAGAAGAGGCACGCTTCCTGCGGCACGCATGCTGAACGAGGAGGCCCTGGCGCTCTTTAGGAAGGTGGGCGACAAGGAGGGCGCCGCCTCGTCACTCCACAACATGGGGTTGCTGGCCATTGCTCAAGGCGAGTTTGCAGAAGCGCGTGCCTTCCTTGAGGAGAGCCTGGCATTCCACAGGGAGGTAGGGAACAAGGCGGGTATGGCCCATGCGCTCTGGGCGTTGGCATCGGCGCTCTTTGATTTCCAGGGGTCTCCTTCGACCATACGCGCTCTGCTGGAGGAAAGTCTCGCCCTCTCTGAGGAGGTGGGCGACAAGGAAGCTAGTGGGAGCTCCTTCTCTCTCTCTGGGAAGCTCGCTCTCAGTCAGGGTGACATTGCCACGGCACGCCGACTTTTAGAGAAGAGTTTGGTGATCAATAGAGAGATAGGAAATAGGGAACACACTGCCGACTCGCTCTTCCATTTAGCAAGGGTGGAGGCTCACCAGGGTGACAATGTGGCAGCACGCGCCTTCTATGAGGAGAGTCTAGCGATGGCGGCGAGAGGCGGGGACTATAAGGGGCTGATCCCTTCGTGCCTGGAAGGATTGGCGGATGTGGTCGCGGTACAGGGGGAGTTCACCTGGGCGGCGCGGCTCTTGGGAACAGCTGAATATCTGCGTGAAGCTCTGGGGACGCCCTTGCAGCCCGTCGATCGTGCTGCCTATGAGCGCTTAGTCGCTGCTACAAGCGCCCAGCTTGGCGGGCAGGCCTTCGCTGCTGCGTGGGCCGAGGGACGAACCATGACCCCCAGAGCAAGTCCTGGCAGCGCAGGGAGCAGCGACGATTAAGCCAAGATTCGAGAATGAGGCAACGATACCTCCGTGATAAGATTTTTAGATGAGGCAACACGCCTATGAGCGAGCGCTTTGACCTCCCAAGGAAGAGCAGTCAAGTCCTGCCTAGCACGAACAACGGGGAAAAGGATGTCGGCATGAATGCCTCATCGGAAACGTGGCAACTCGGAAACCAGAGCGTCGAGGTCACGCACCTGGAGAAGGTGTACTGGCCGCAGTCAGGGTTCACCAAGGGAGACGTGCTCCACTACTACCGGCAGATCGCGCCGGTCGCGCTTCCCTATCTCAAAGGCCGTCCGGTGACACTGCGTGTGCACCCGCAAGGGGTAGAGGGAACCTCATACTATTTGCGCTACTTTCCAGAGGATGCGCCCGACTGGCTCCGGCAGGTGCAGTACCAACCTAAGACGGTCAGCCACCCGGTGCCGTTGCCCCTGATCGGCACGGCGGCAGGCCTGCTCTGGTTTGCCAACCAGGGCGCCATCGAATTCCACCTGTGGGGGTCCCATACGCCGGACCTCAGCCAGCCCGACCTGGCCATCTTCGATCTGGATCCAGGCGAGACCGCGTCGTTCGATGCCGTACGGGAGGCAGCGCTGCGGCTGCATGACATTCTTGAACAAGCAGGAGTCCGGGGATATCCCAAGACCAGCGGCGGGCACGGGCTGCACGTTTTTGTGCCACTCGGGCCCGGCTACACCTTCGAGCGTCTCCGCACCTGGGTCAAAGCCGTGGGACACCAGCTCACGTCAAGCTTCCCGGACCTGGTGGCCCTCGCCCACGGCGCGACACATCAGGGAGGTCGCGTGACGGTCGACTACGCACAGAACAGCCTGGGGCGCAACACGGCTGCCCCCTACACGCTGCGTGCTCACCTGGCCCATCCGACGGTCTCCACGCCGCTCACCTGGGAGGAACTGGAGGCTGGCACTATTCACCCGTCTTCTCTCTCGCCGGGGGTGGTGCTCGAGCGGGTCAGGCGACTGGGTGATCTATTCGCCTCAGTCCTGCAGGGAGATCAGCATATCGCCTGATTGTTTAGCTTATACAAAATCCTGGAAGAGAAGCTGCAATGGACCTTGACGCATTTGCAAACGAAGAAGGAGCAAGGCGATGAAAGCGGCCGTGTATTACGGACCAGGAGATGTCAGAATTGAGGGTGTCCGTGAGCCAGGACCACCAGGACCAGAGGAAGTCGTCCTCCAGGTGAAGATGGGGTCGCTGTGCGGGACAGACGCCAGCCAGTACAAGGCGGCGACGATGGTTCCACTTCATAGCCCACACAGCAGCAGTGGTCACGCTGGTCCCGTCATTCTTGGACACGAAGTGGTGGGGGTCGTGGTGGCGAGAGGAACTGGGGTGACCCACCTGGAGATTGGACAGCGGGTGGTTCCCGGCGCTGGATGGTGGTGCGGGGGGTGCCCCAGGTGTCAAGAGGGGCGGATCAACATCTGCGAGCACTACTACCTCTACGGTATTCACACGAATGGAGGACTGGCCGAATTCGCCACCTTCCCAGCAAAGATGTGTATGCCGGTTCCTGCGGACTGCGCTGATGAAGCGGCTGCGATCGCTCAACCGTGCGCTGTGGCCCTCCATGCTCTGGCGAGAGGCAACATCGCCGCTGCCCACACGATCGCGCTCTTCGGCGTTGGGAGTATCGGAAGCTTACTCCTAGCGACCCTCCAAGCCCAGGCAGCCAGTGAGAAGAACGTCATCGTCATTGATGTTGAACCGGGGAGACTCGCCGTGGCGAAACAGTTGGGCGCAACCACCCAGATCGACGCACGCCGTTCTGATGCAGTTGCCGCCATTGACGAGGTGACTGGTGGGCGGGGAGTTGATGTCGCCATCGATGCGACCGGCGTTCCTGGGACGATCGCTCAGGCGCTGACTGCGGTACGCAGAGGCGGGCGACTCCTTCAGGTCGGCATTCCTGTCACCCCGGTGAGTCTGGTCTTGGATACGGTGGTCATGCAGGAGAAGGAGATCATTACCGCAAACGGCCAGGCCTGTACGGTTGATCTGCCTCACGCGCTGGAACTACTTGCCACCACCGATCTTGCCCGGCGCATCGGGTACCGCGTGATTGGCCTGGATCGGCTGGTGGAAGAGGGGCTGGTGCCCCTGGTAGAACACCGAGCGACCGCCAAAGTCGTGGTCGCGCTTTCAGACGGAAGGGCATCGCGCCGGTAAAGGAGACCACCTGTGAAACGCACCATTGAACTCATTGCCTCGTACTGGACCGTCGCGGGAGACGTGTACCCGATGGGTCCAAACGAAATCAGTCCGTTTCCCTTTGTAAAGCGGGTCGAGGTTGCTGCCAGGGCGGGGTATCGTGGCCTGGGTCTGCTGCACGCCGACCTCATGGCGGTTGCGAACCGGCTTGGTCTCTCGGAGATGAGACGTATTCTGGAGGCCAACGGCATGCAGCATATCGAACTCGAATTTCTGTCCGACTGGTACGCACAGGGGCTGGCCCGCGCCGAATCCGACGCGGTGCGCAGAGACTTGCTTGAGGCGGCCGAGGCGCTTTCGGCACGCTGCATCAAAATAGCGCCAGGCATTGGGGAACCCTCGCTCGACAACCTGGCTCTCCAGATGCCTCGCATGATCGAGTCATTTGCGGCGCTTGCACGAGAAGCGGCGAGCTACGGGACCTCGATCGCGCTCGAAATCATGCCGTTCAGCAACATCCGAACCGTTTCCGCGGCATTGGAACTAGTCAGCACAGATCCCCAGCCAAACGGGGGTCTCTATCTCGATATCTGGCACATAGCGCGCGGAGGGATTGATTACGCCGAAGTGGCGAGGATTCCTCAGCAATGGATCAAGGCGGTCGAGCTCGATGACGCTGACACAGACGTGGTGGGAACGCTGTGGGATGACACGCGCTTCCATCGTCGCCTGTGCGGGAAAGGTGCCCTCGACATCCCGGCTTTCCTCAAGGCTATAGACGAGACGGGATACCGGGGGCCGTACGCCGTCGAAATTATCTCGCAGGAGCATCGGCGCCTCCCCCTTGAGGAAGAGGCGAAGCGCTCATTCGAGACCACCAGGGCCGAGTTCCGCCACCTGGATTAACGGAGGTGGAAAGGAAGATCGTTCTGTCGGCATCAACCGATCGATTTCCCAGAGTGGATCTTGCGCGCACGGTTGGCCTCGCATGACCGACGAAGTATCTCTCAGAACAAGCGAAGGAGCAGAGCAATGACGACGAAGGAACTGACGGGAAAGGTGGTCTGCATCACTGGTGCAGCCGGTGGCATCGGCTCGGCGATCGCGCGGGCATTTGCCGAGGCGGGCGCCAACCTCGCGCTGCTTGATCTCAACGGGGAAGGGCTTGCTCGCCTGGCGCACGAAGTGCGTGGGAAGCGAACACCGCCGATCAGCGTGAGGACAGCGGTGGCGGACTTGAGTACCGAACAGGGGGTCACCTCTGCGATCGCAGAGGTGCTCTCCGCTTTCGAGAATCGCATCGATATCCTGGTCGCCAACGTGGGCTTCCTCATTGCCCAACGGTTCGAGGAACTCACAGGAGAACAGTGGCAACGTGCATTCGCGCTTAACTTTTTTACCCACGTGTATGCCTGCCAGGCGGTCATTCCCCTGATGAAACAGCGTGGAGGGGGCACGATTATCTTCACCGGGTCGGATCAGGGGCTGCAGCCTGATGCGGGATTGGGGCCGTATGCGCAGGCAAAAGCGGCCGTGCATAGCCTGGTCAAGATGCTCGCCAGGGAATTGCCATGTGAGGGCATCCTGGTCAGCGCAGTTGCGCCTGGCATGACGCGGACGCCGCTGGTGGAAAGGCTGATGGAGGGGTACGCGCTGGAATTCGGGACGGATAGCAAGACGGCGGAGCAGCTGGAACTGCAACGCCGGGGAGTGCCGCTGGGCAGGTTGGGGGAGCCCGAAGAGGTGGCAGATGCTGTGCTCTACTTAGCAACGGCTCCATTCTGCAATGGAACCATCTTGAATATCAGCGGGGGAAACGTGCGTGCCGTGATGTGCTGAACAGATGTGGTGCTTCCAGGCCACCGCAATCATCTCGTCGGGAAAGGTGATAGCCAATGTGTCCCGCCACAATGCGCAAGGTGGGTAAGGTTAGGGCCACCTTATCGAGATAGGGGATCGGTCGCCCCTGACCAAGAATGGGGTGGAGCTTCTCTATTACTCGGGCTTGAGGATGGCATCCAGCGTGGATTGCTTAATTCGGTACACCTGCCGCTTGCCAGGGCTGGGAAGACGTATGGCATGCAGTGAACCATTGGTGATCCAGCGCCTCACCGTGGTCACGTCAACGCGCAGTTGCCGCGCTACTTCCTCTACGGTCAAAAGATCGTCTTGAGCCATCGCAACACCTCTTTTCTCACTCTACCTGATCGACGCGCGCTCCTAATAAAGCGCCCGCGCGTCGCTGGTCGATTGCAGCTTCCTGCTGAATTATAGCAAATAAGCTCTTCTTTTGCAAATGAGGGATGGAGCGACCAGTGGGGCATGGAGTGGGCGAACAGGCAGCAGGGTACAGCGTGTTGTCGAACCTGCATTACATAGGGCTTAGGAGAACGAGCCCAGCGAACAAGTACACCTTCCAGAGGGCTCTGGAAGGTGTTTCTTTTTGTTGTACACAAAGGACTTCAGACATATGAAATCATTCGGAAGATATCAGTGCAGCCCACAGTTTCGCAACCTCAGGGTGTTCATCGATCGGTCTCTTTATCGAGAGCAGCTTCACTGCGACATTCACGCAGGGGTATCCTGGAAAGTCATGCGCATCTGAACAAGATGGTACTATTGATAACCTCGCGTGTGGTATCTTGAGAGAGAGCAGCAGAACGACGATCTTTGCCCATTTATGTGACGAAAGGAGACCATCCATGCGTGATATTCAAGACCCACCTGAGCAGCTCGAAGTGCATGACTCTGACATCCTTGCCAATGCCAGGGCCCTTCTGGACGCCTGTCGCTCTCCCCAGGAGATGCAGGAGGCGGTGCTGGCAGCAGTGGCACGTAATGAGGCGTGGCGCGGCAGGCAGTGCCTGAACCTGCTCGCCCCAGAAGCGCCCACCAGCCCGACGGTCAGAGCACTCCTCTCCGCCGAGGTCGGCATCCGCGCCGCCGAGGGGCATATCGGCCCGGTGAACCGCTGGTTCGCCGGTACCCAATATATCGACGAGATCGAAGCCCTGTGCGTCGAACTGCTCAAGCAGGTCTTCCGTGCGAGCTATGCTGACCATCGATTGGTGGCTAGCATGATCGGCAATATGGCGGTCTATACCGCCCTCACTGAACCGGGCGATGTCATCATGAGCCTGACTCAGCCCTTCGGTGGCCACTCGAGCAACCGCAGTGATGGGCCGGCAGGCGTGCGCGGTCTGAAGATCGTGGACATCCCCTTCGATCCCGTCGAACTCGAGGTCGATCTTGACCTTTTCCGCAAAGTAGCGCCGCTCGTCCGCCCCAGGCTGGTCGCGCTGGGGGCTTCCATGACACTCTTCCCCTTTCCTCTGTCGGCCATGTACGAGATCGTCGCGGCATGGGGAGGCCACCTCTTCTTCGATGGCGCGCACCAGCTGGGGTTGGTGGCTGGCGGTCAGTTCCAGGACCCGTTGCGAGAGGGTGCAGCCGTCATGACTGGATCGGCGGGCAAGACCTTTAGCGGTCCGCAGAGCGGCATCATCGTCTGGGACGACCCTGCGTTCACAGCACCCATCACCCATGCCATCTTCCCAGTCCTGGCGGCCACCCACCAGGTCAACCGCGTGGCAGCCCTGGCAGCTTCTGCTGCCGAGATGCTCGCCTACGGCCAGGTCTACATGGCCCAGATCGTGCGCAACGCCCAGGCGCTCGGTGCTGCCCTTGACCGGCGCGGCATCCTGGTGCTTGGCGCACACAAAGGGTACACGACCACCCACCAGGTGATCGCCGATGTGCGGCAGTTCGGTGGCGGATTGCACGTCGCGCAGCAGCTGGCCCTTGCCAACATCATCACCAACAAGAACCTGATCCCCGCCGATCGGCCGGAAGACTGGGACCGCCCGGGTGGGCTGCGTCTGGGCACGATCGAACTCACGCGCCTGGGCATGGGCGAGGCCGAGATGGAAACCATCGCCGACTTCATCGCGCGCATCCTCGTCGAACGAAGTGCGCCGGAAGTGGTGATCGATGACGTGATCGCGTTCCGGCAGCCCTTCCAGACGCTCTACTATTGTTTCGAGCACGGCTTACCCGGCCAGGCATAGGGCTCTCTGGGAAGGAAGGCAGTATGATCGATCCGCAGCCAAACGCTCAAACGTCTGTGCAGCAGGTCAGAACGATCCCAGTCCAGGAGCGGAGCGTCCGCGTTGGCGATGTGATTGTGGTGAATGGCTACCGCGACAGGCGCAGCTCGCTCAAAGCGCGTTTCGCCGAAGGAGGCTACCAGGTTCACGATACACAGCACTTCCTGCTCTTCATCCGTGCGGAAGAGCCAAAGCTGATCCTGGTGCATTGGTTTGCTCCGGAGGACCTCCACACCAACCTCTCTCACTCAAGTAGAACCGAGCGCTTCGCGATGAACTGGTGGTGGTAATGCGGATCGTCGTCGCCGGGGGGTCCGGCTTCATCGGACGCTACTTGATACCTGCACTGGTCGCAGACGGACATGCCGTCACCGTTCTGACTCGCGCACAGCCAGGCAAGCTGGTGACTCCCGCAGGGCTGCTGCGGTACGTGCACTGGGACCTCCTCACCTCTGATGGCGGATTGGCCGACGTGCTGGCTAGCACGGATGCGGTGGTCAATCTGGCTGGCGTCAATATCGGGAACCGACGATGGACTCCCAAGCGCAAGGCAGAGCTTCTGGACAGCCGTGTTCGCGCCACCGAAACGCTGGTCCGAGCCATCGATCGCTTAGACATGAGCCGTCGACCGCGAACGCTGGTAAACGCGTCCGGGATCGACTTCTACGGCGACTGCAGTGACGAGGTCATCACGGAAGGTTCCGCGCCGGGGGACACGTTTCTCGCAAGGTTGTGCGAGCGTTGGGAGCTCGCGGCAACAGCAGCCCAACCACTCGGGTGCGCGTGGTCTTGATGCGCACGGCGGTTGTCTTGGCGCCTGATGCGCTGACGCTGCACCTGATGGCATGGCCCTTCCGACTGTTCATCGGTGGTCCCCTCGGTGACGGTCGGCAGTGGTTTACGTGGATCCACATCGATGACGTTGTGGGCCTCTACACGTGGGTCCTGGGCACTGCCTCGATTTCGGGCCCCGTGAACGTGGTGGCTCCAGCCTGTTGGGAGTGGTCACCTAAGCTGAGCAACACGAGTCACTCTACGCTCCTTGCCGTTCCACTCGAGTTTTTGCAACACAACCGCTTTTTTTGTGGTGCCGACCTTGCAATCACGCTTCCATGTCGTCATCGAGCTTCAAATCTTCCTCCACCTTTACTTCATCGGAGTGCAGCGAGCTCTCTCGCCGCAGGATGCTGTTCAGCAAGTTGAGTGGAACTGCGGGAAGCGAGCGAAGGAAGTGTGGGTGTCGAAGCATATATATAAAGAATGTAGGCTGGAGGCGGCTCCACAAGGCAGGTAGTTCTCCTGTCTCACCGGTATGGCGCGGATGATCCGTGCTATCCGGATCGGCCCAAAGATCGCGTACGTAGATATCACCAAAGCGTTCCAGGGTAGCTGCCTGGGCTGGAGCCAGATTGCTCAGGGCGTGGATAGACTCATAAGGTGTTTGCGAGTTTTGTATGCCCATGCCCGCCCAGTTTGCAAGCAGGCAGATACGCCCGTAAATCTGCGCCGATATCCTGCGTTCTCGGAAGAGGCGACGCCACCAGATGCTAAAGAAAAGCAGTCCAATGAGAGCCAGCAGGATGATGCCACCCAGAGACAGGCCAATATCCTGGGTCCATGGCACCTGTCCCTGCGTTGAGTTTATCGTTACATTTCCGTTGCTCGAATCTGACGAGTCAGGCTGATGGGTCTTGCCATGGTTATTGTTCCCAGGAATACCTCCATTATTGTTGCCAGTGGAAGGGTTGTTTGTACTAGTAGTGCCCGGGAGAGGGCGAGCAAAAGGCGAGAACCCGTTCGATGGCTCGAAGTTAATCCAGCCATAGCCAGCAAAGTAGATTTGCGTCCACAGGTGGGCATCGACTCCCCGTATGGTCCATTCATTATGCTTGGGGTCGTACTGGCCATTGGTGTAGCCATCTACTACCCGCGCAGGCATGCCCAGAAGGCGCGCCATGATGGTCATGGCTGAAGCGAAGTAGTTACAGAATCCCTGGTTGCCGCTGCGGAAGAGGAACCACGAGACTCCCTCCTGGCCAGGAGGCAGGTTTACGTTCACATTATATTTATAATTCGAGTGCAGATAGCCCTCCAGGGCCAGTGCCTTGTCGTACATGGTGGTGGCATGCGCATTGGTCACGATAGACTGCGCCAGTCGAAGAATATTGGGGTCGAGATTGTCAGGATGCTGCAAGTACGTATTCAGGAGGCCCGGATCATAGTAATAGAGCGGGGGAGGGCCATCATAATTGGGAGGGAGAGATGGTGAGTTCGCAGGAAGAGGCACCGAGCGTAAGGCTTGTAGATCAGCAGAAGAGACGTACGAGGTGACTTTGTAGCGTTCCCCTGCTGCCAGGTTCCCGTTTCTCGACAGCCAGGTGACTACTGAGCCAGTGTTCGCACTGGTCACGACCGTGGCAGGCTGATTGACTGAACCGATCTGTGACGCCCCAAACAGGTATGGGCTCTGCTCACCAGGAGGATTCACTACAGTGATCGTCTGGTGTACCGGGTGCCACAAGGCCGACTCGCTATTGATTGGCTGATCAGCATTCACCGGTAAGCTATAGGTGGGGCCATCGGTCCAGTTGCGCCCGTCATAGGCCTCGAAACTGCGCGATGCGAGATATTGCGTCCCATCATCGCTCTTCACAATGAAGACAACAACATTATTCAGATTCGGGTTCCCGCCCAGCGCCAGTGCATCAGCAAAGTTACCATGATTGGCAGGAGTAAAACCCCCGCTCACAGAGACAAGGCGATTCCAGAGACCCTCGAGTTGCACGTACGGATTAGACCTGGTATTCCAGAGCTGCGCGGCCGCGCTATTGATATAGCCCCAGGGCAATAACCAGGCAAAGATGAGGACGCCGATAGAGATGAGAGCACCGGCTTGCATAAAATCCCAGCCCAGGTCGTCGCCGTAGCGCAGCCCATTCCGCCGCCAGCTCTGCACAGACTCATGCAGATTAAAGCGCAGCAGGAGTAATAACGAGGCAATGAGGAAGACTATAAGAAACACTACATACCCTGACTGTACATTGTTCAGGTTGATGAGGAGAACAACCGCGTTGGCGACAATCATAAGCCAGGGGCTGCGTGTGCGAAAGACCAGCCAGGCGCTAGCATAGGCCAGTAAAAAACCGAGGGTGGTAATGAATAGGAGGAAGATGGAGTCATCGTTACTGGCTCCCCCGGAGATTGCTATATGGAACCATAGCCGCAGGCCGCTAATGAAGGCACCAGTATTGCCCGCATAGTCGGCGCCTGCAGTCTGCCAGAAGGCAATCAACAGCCCTACTATAATAGCAATTGCATGCAAGGCAAGACGTGGAAGACGCCGTTGCTTAGCCGCAATCAGTCCGCCGATGAGACCGAGAGCGGTGGTCAATGACAGTATGTTCAGGTGCTGGACCCAGCCAACTGCTTGCACACACCAGATGGTGCTGTACACGACGGTAGCCAGCAAAAACAGAGTAAACCAACCTTCTGCCAGGCCGATATGGATGCCATAGAATGGTTTACGCCGACGTGCTCCCCCACTATCTGGCTTTTCGGTGATAATTTTCGCCAGCCGTTCAATTGCTGCATCTTGCATTGCCATTACCTCAGTCGTGTATAGCGTGTTTCAGGGCTACGCTCGAGCATTTCAGATAGCGAATCTCCACACTTGATACGCATTACAGGGACGCCCGCACCCTCTAACAGAGCCAGTGTATCCTCGTCGTCAGGCTTATTTTCAAATGAGGCGGCGTTCAATCCTACAACAGCTACCTGCACACCCCTGCGCTGCAGTTGACGCACGCCATCATGCCAGTCACGCGAGGTAGAAGGCGTTATCACGATAGCCACAGAATTACGTCCAAAATGAATGGCATCCAGGGCCAGCGCTTCTTTCAGTTCAGGTCCTGAGCCCGACCTTACCACCGCCAGCAACTCTAGCACGCGCTCGATTTGCCGTTCGCCGCGATCGAGGGAGAGAAACTCCCTGCGCTGGGCGTTCACAATCATGCCCAGAGATAGGTCCTGGCGCAGCAGGTACACGGCAATCGTCGCAGCAACCGTGACAGCATATTCCTCGGTTGAATGTTCGCCTTCACCTGCCTGCACCGCGTCGTGCAAGTCCAGAAAGATCCAGGCATCCACGGCAGGGTCAAGATCAAATTCCTTTACCATGAGTTTATTATAATGTGCGCTGGAACGCCAGTGTATACGGCTCAATGCATCGCCGACGATATAATCGCGAATGGTGGTAGCGTTAGTCGTCGCATGTAGCGCTCGCCGCGATCTACGCCCGCGGCCTGGCAATCCGCCGGTGAAGAGTGCAAAATTACTAATCGGTAACACGTGTGGCAGCACCAGCATTTCACGCTGCCCCGTGAGGAAGGCGCGGCGCCGGAACAAGCCAAAGGGATCGCCGCTTGTAGCGGTAACGGGGCCAAGCTGGAAGCGCCCGCGCTGCCTGCACACAGTACGCGCTCGCCAGGATACGCGCTTGCGGCCCCCCATTGTTGCTACGTAGCCAGCTCTATGCCCGGGCAAGGTCGAGCCGTCGGCAATCTGTACCCATAGTTTGGGGATGACAGCCAGGTTATCCAGCATCAGGCGCTCATCAAAGGTCTCGCCAACCTGCACGCGCCCACTGGCGGCAGTACGGCGAAAGACCAGTTTTCTCAGGCTATAGCGTGCCCAGAGCCAGGAGAGGATGAACAGGATGACCAACACGTAGGTCAGCCGGTACAGGACATCCCAGCCACTACTGATTGCCAGGAAAGCCAGAACAATGATAAGCAGGATAGCTTGCCAGGGTCGCATAGGTTAGCGCCCCTTTCCGCCACCGACCCAAGCGCCTGGCACTGGCACACTCTGTAAGATCTCGTCCAGGATAGCTGTAGAAGTCACAGCCCGAACACGCGCCGCTGGGGTAACGATGATGCGATGTGCCATTGTTGGTTTCACCAGAATCTTCACGTCATCGGGAATGACGTAGCCGCGACCACGCATAGCTGCCAGCGCTTGCGAGGTACGGAACAGTGCCAGCGATCCACGAGGGCTCGCGCCCAGGTAAATGTTGTTGTGGTTGCGGGTCGCGTTGGAAATAGCAACGATATATTCGCGGATAGACGGATCGACATGGATAGTGCGCACCTGCTGCTGAATAGTTACCAGCTCCTCCGCTGTCATGATCTGTGCCAGGTCATCAAGTGGATGATGGTGTTGATGACTATCCAGGATGTTCATCTCATCTGCGGCTTTGGGGTAGCCCAGGCTGATATTCATCATGAAGCGGTCCAGCTGGGCCTCCGGCAGGGGAAACGTTCCCTCGTACTCAATGGGGTTTTGCGTAGCCATGACCATGAATGGCTCCGGCAAGCGGTTGGTTACCCCGTCGATGGTTATCTGAGATTCTTCCATTGCTTCCAGCAGGGCCGACTGGGTCTTTGGAGTGGCGCGGTTAATTTCGTCAGCGAGCACGATCTGCGCCATGATGGGACCGGGTCGGAACTCAAAGTTGCCTGTTTTCTGGTTGTAGACGGAGACACCAGTTACATCACTGGGCAAAAGATCAGGAGTAAATTGGATACGCTTGAATGTACATCCGATAGAGCGGGCAATAGCTTTTGTAAGCACAGTTTTACCCACGCCTGGCACGTCTTCGATCAGCACATGTCCATGACAAATGACAGCGATCAGGCTAAAAGCGACGGGCTCTGCTTTACCAACGATGACTTTTTCAACGTTGGTGACCACTCGCTGGACAGCGGTGGCTAAGTCTTGTACTGACTGCATGCATTTCTCCCCAATTAGGTAGAGTTGGAGTAGTGAGCTCCGATACTTAGCAATTAGTGATAGTGTATCACCTTGTCACAAAAGCTCAAAGGGAAAAGAATAGGTGTGAAATAGGCACCGTGATATTCACACC
>WNGR01004737.1_pt1 | contig 15002 bp, 14 predicted proteins | sample 5407581 | NCBI WGS metagenome assembly WNGR01 (sample SAMN13153383, study PRJNA577476) | soil metagenome | isolation source: 80 cm soil or saprolite under Garry oak tree replicate 2 | place: USA:California | collected 2016-06-15
CGGAAGTTCGAGAAGATCCGCGCGAAACTCGAGGCGAAGATCGACAAGGTCCAACCGAAGATCAAGGCGCTCACGAACCTGAAGGCGGGGCGGAAGGCGTGAGGCCGCGAAGGCTTTGAGTCCTCCCGCCCTTGCCGGCCCGTGGCCGGTCCGGACGAGGAGCGCGCCGAGCTCCTGAAGAAGACGGCCTCCGAGGTCCGAGCCTGCACGTTGTGCCGCCTACACGAAGGCCGACGCCTCGCGGTCCCGGGAATCGGCCCGCTCGACGCGGCCGTGTTCCTCATCGGAGAGGCTCCGGGACGCGAGGAAGATACCAGCGGCGAGCCGTTCGTCGGGTCCGCAGGCAAGATCCTCGACAAGGCCCTGGCGGCCGCGCGGCTCCCCCGCAGTTCGGTGTTCATCACGAACATCGTGAAGTGCAGGCCGCCGGCGAACCGAGGACCCCGTTCGGACGAGATCGAGACCTGTCGTCCGTACCTCATGACGCAGATCGCCACGGTACGTCCCAAAGTCCTGGTGACGCTCGGATCCACCGCGTTGAAGGGCTTGCTCGGCACCGGGATCGACCTCAAGGACGCGCGCGGGAAGACCCTGGCGTTCGGGGACATCCCCGTCGTCCCGACATACCATCCGGCGGCGATCCTGTACAATCGGCGGCTCGAGCCGACGATCCGGAGCGATCTTCGAAAGGCCGCGAAACTTGGAGCGACCAAACGCGCCCGAATTCGGTCCGGGCCTCCACGCAACGGCAAGCCGACGAAACCGACGGCGTCCAGCGGGGCGGTGGTCGCCGGGCCCGGGGAACGGATCTTGCTTTTGCGGCGGGCCGACGAGGACATCTGGTGCCTCCCGAAGGGAACCGTCGAGCCTGGGGAGAGCCTCGAGCAGACCGCGGTCCGTGAGGTCCAAGAGGAGACCGGTCTCCGCGTGCGGCTCCGCCAGCCGATCCACGAAGTTCGGTACTCGTTCTTCTGGCCTCCGGGCGGGGTGAACTACGACAAGACGGTGACGTACTTTCTGGCCGACCCGATCGGCGGGCGCCTCGAACCGGAGCCGGGGTTCGATGAGGTGCGCTGGGTCTCCCGCGAAGAAGCGATGCGCCTCCTGCATTGGAAGAACGACAAAGAGGTCGTCGACCGCGCCTTCCAGGCCATGCAGACCCTGCGCCGCTAGCGGACGAACTCCCGGATTTTCTCGAGCGGCCAGGTGTTCAGGACGTCCGCCGGGGTGAGCCACGCTCGCCGGGCCGTGCCGACTCCGAACCGCATCCACGTGAGGTTGGCGCTCGCATGGCTGTCCGTGTCGACGGAGAGGGTGCAACCGGCGTTCTTCGCGGCGCGGGCCTGCGGCGAATTCAGGTCCATCCGCCGCGGATCCGCATCCATCTCGATCGCGGTCCCGGCTCGCGCGCACGCCTTGAACACCGCGTCGAGGTCCAGTTCAATCGGTCCGCGCCAGCCGATCTGCCGAGTCGTCGGATGGCCGAGGATGTCCACGTTTGGGTTCTCGGCTGCCGCGACGAGCCGCGCGGTCTGCGCCTCCCGCGGCAGGGTGAAGCGGGAGTGGACGGACGCGATCACGAAGTCGAGCTCCTTCAACACCTCGTCGGGATAGTCCATCTCGCCGCCGTCGAGGATGTCGCACTCGGTCCCCAGGAGGACCGTGAAGCCTTTCGAGTTCCGGTTCAGCGCACGAACGCGATCGCGCCGCGCGAGCGCTTGGTCCGCCGTCATTCCTCCCGCGACGGTCGCGGAGACCGAGTGATCCGAGATCCCGACGAAGGAGTAGCCGCGATGGCGGGCCGCGTCGACCATCGCCTCGAGCGGCTCGGTGCCGTCGGTCGCGTCCGTGTGCACGTGGAAGTCGCCGCGGATGTCGGAGAGCTCGACGAGCTTCGGCAGGCGATTGGTCGCCGCGAGGTCGATCTCGCCCTGGTCCTCCCGCATCTCCGGAGGGATCCATGCGAGGTCGAGGCACGAGTACATGCTCTCCTCGGTCTCCCCCGCGATCCGCTTCTCGTCCCGGAACGCGCCGTACTCATTCATCTTCACGCCGCGCCGCTCGGCCATCGTCCGCAAACGGATGTTGTGGTCCTTGGAACCCGTGAAGTATTGCAGCCCCGCGCCCCAGCTATCCGGATCGAGGATGCGCAAGTCCACCTGGATCGTGCGAGGCGAACCTTCGTAGTCGTGGTAGGCGAGGCGGATCACGACCTTCGTCTCCCCGGACGCGAGGACTTCGACGACGCCCGGAAGACGCTCGAACGCCGCCCCGGCCGCGGCGCGGTTCTTCGCGACCGCCAGGATGTCGACGTCGCCCACCGTTTCCCTCATCCGTCGGAACGAGCCGGCGGCTTCGATGCGTTCGACGGTCTTGCTGGCCTTCATCCCCTCCGTGATCGCGTCCACGACCCGCGCCGCGTCGACGAGGAAGGCCCGCGCCTGCCCCTCCTTGACGAGCTCGATTGCCCGCACGAGGTTCTCTTCGGTCTTCTCCCCGAACCCTTTGACGCGCCGCAGCAGATGCTTCTCCGCCGCCGCCTTCAGCGTGTCCAGATCCGTGATGCCAAGCTGCTGCCACAGGATCTTGACCTTCTTCGGTCCAAGGCCGCGAACCTTGAGCAGGTCGAGGACGCCCGGCGGGAACTTCGCCCGGAGCTCCTCGTGGTACGTGATTCGACCGGTCGTCACGTACTCTGTGATCTTTTCCGCCAAGGCGGCGCCGATGCCGGGGATCTGATCGACCCGCCCCGCTCGCACGAGGTCCTCCACGTTCTCCGTCAGCGATTCGAGTTGCCGCGCGGCCCTTTGGTACGACAGGACGCGGAACGTGTCCTCGCCGAGGATGTCAAGCATGTCCGCGATCTCGCTGAACCGGGCGGCGATTTCCTCGTTCTTCACGTCGGGCGGCGATGTCTCGCGGCCGTCTTTATAGTTTCTTGGAGCCTTCATCCGCGACGTGATCTGGACCGGGACCTGCGGGTTCGGCCGCCGTCAGGCCGACGTCATCGAACAACTCGACGCGCTGGAGATTCAGGAGACGTTCTACCGGCCCGTCTCAGTGGAACGGGCTCTCAAATGGCGTGGGCTGGCACCGCAAGCATTCCGGTTCTGCGTGAAGGCCTCGCAATTCATCACCCACGAGGCGACCTCGCCGACCTACCGCAGATCCGGCCGCGTCGTCCCCGATTCCGAGAGGTCGAGTTACGGGTCGTTCCAAGACACGCGCCCGGTCCGGGAGGGCTGGGAGGCCACGCGGGCGATCGCGGAGGCGGTTCGCGCGAGCGCGATCGTGTTCCAGACACCGGCCTCGTTTGGTCCGACGGAAACGAACCGCAACGCGCTCTATCGATTCTTCGAAACCATCCGGACCGACGCGATCAAGGCGATCGAGCTCCGCGGGCCGTGGGCGGTTCACATCGTCGAGAAGATGTGTGAGGACCTCGGCCTTGTGCATGCCGTCGATCCCTTCGAGAAAGAGCCGGCCACCTACGGACTCGCATATTTCCGTCTCCATGGGAGCCCACCAGGAAAGACGATGTATCGCTACACCTACACGGACGCGGACCTCGGCCGGCTCCGCGCGGTATGCCGGGAGTACGACGACGTCTATGTGATGTTCAACAATCTCTCGATGTACGCCGACGCAGTCCGATTCCGTCTGGAGCTCCACGACTCGGCGGATTCTTCGATCGGCGCTCGCAAGTGACATCGGCACGGAAACCTATGTATATCCGGCCTCTCTGTTTCGACGCGGTTCTGTGTCGCCACCCACCGGTCGCATTCCGCGCGAGATTGTGGAATTCTTCAACGCCCCCGGCGGCCACTCGCTCATCGCGAAAGGCCCGGCCGGAACCGGCAAGACGACGTTCGCGTTGCAGCTCACGGAGGCGCTCGGCGAGGTCACCGCTTCGCACTACCTCAGCTCTCGGGTTTCCGATGAGTCGTTGTATCGCCAGTTCACCTGGTTGAAGGACCGCATCAAGCCGGAGGTCCTCCAGACGGGTTCGAAGTCCTCGCACAACACGAAGGTCGCGCGGCATGCCTTGGACCAGCTCGAGGGGAAGCTCGAGGAAGGGAAGGAAGGCGAAGACGAGGAACCCGAGGCGATCGGCAGCGGCGAGGTGAAAGGGAACTTCCTCGAGGTCACGCTCGGATTCGACCTGCCCGAGCTCGAGGCCGCGTACGACTTCGTCGACGACCGGATCCCGGAGCGGTCCCTGGTGTTGATCGATTCGATCGATGCGCTCGCGGAGCACTACGGCATCCCGGCGGCGCGACTCATCACGGTCCTGCAGAAGGACCTCGTGGAAGGGAGCAAGCAGAACGTGTTGTACGTCCTGGAGAGCAGCGGCGAGACGCGCCTCGATTACCTGGGGGACGGCGTCGTCAGCCTTGCGTCGACGGACCACCAGGGCCGCCGGCTTCGGGTCTTGACGATCGAGAAGCTCCGCGGTCAGCAGATCCAGCAGCATCGATACCTCTACACGCTCGACGGCGGGCGGCTCACGGCCTTCGACATCCATGAGGAGGTTCGCCCGGTGAAGCCGCAACTCTGGAGGCCCGCGAAGGACCTTTCGAAGGACGCGGTCAGCTTCGGGCTCGAGCCGCTCGACCGGCTGACGGGGGGGCTCTACCGCGGCCGCGTCGTCGCGTTCGAGATCTCCAACGCGGTGCCCTCGGACTACGTCGACTGGCTCCGGACCGCGATCATCTGCAATTTCGCCGCCCAGGGCCGGGGCGTGGCCCACGTCCCGCCGCGAAAAGGCAGCGCGGAGTTCCTCCGCGAGCTCGTGAGCCCCCACCTGCCGCCCGGCGCGTTCGACTCGCAGGTGCGGGTGTTCGAGTCGGCCACGCTCGGCTCCGCGGACGTCTCGCGGACCGTCCTCCACATGGAGGGCACGAACGTCGATTCCGACCTGAAATGGTCGAACGTGGAGTTCCAGCTCCCGAAGTCCGAGCGTCCGTTCCTCGCCTTCATGGCGTTCGACACGCTCGAGTCGGTGTACGAGGAGAAAGTCCTCGAGGAGATGTCCGGCGTCTTCTCGGCGGTCCGGCGGGCGAAAGACGTGTTCATCGGATTCGTCACCCCGCAGAGCGCCTCGGCCGCCAAGCTGGAGAATCTGGCCCGCGTCGTGCTGCACCTCGACAGCATCAACGGCTCCGTCGTCCTGTACGGGCAGAAGCCGTACACAGAGCTGTTCAGCCTCGCCTGGGACTGGTCCGCTGGGGTCCCAAAGGCGGAACTTCGGCCGATCGTGTGATCGGAACACATCGCCGAAAACGGGCCCTGTTCTCCCGATCCGCGAGTATCAAAATCGAGAACCGGATAGAAGAGTCATTAATATCCATCATCGAATCGAGAGCGATGCGAGAAAAGGACGTCTCTCGCTTACTCACGGACGAGTACGCGGAGCGGATTCTCGTTGCGACTCAGATCACGTCGCGGTCCGTCCAGGAGATCAGCGACAAGTACGACATCCCGATCGCCGCATGCTATCGCAAGATCCACGAGCTCGAGGAAGCGGGCTTCTTGAACGTCGCACAGATCGTCACCACGCCGAAAGGGAAGACGATGAAACTGTACCGGTCCCTCCTGAAATCGGCCCAGCTGGTATACCAGGAAGGCATCTTCAAGGTCAAATTCGAGTTCGATGTCGAGAAAGAAATCAACGGCAAATGGATCGAACTCAACGCGGCGCTCGACTCGTGAGCGCGCGCGTGCGCGCGCGCGTTTCCCGGCGGCCTGATAATCATTTGCCAAAACGAGTTTTTTGTCTGATAATCAAGCGCGATAGCTTAAATATCCCGCGAAATCATCGACGGCGCAGAACTGTGCGGGGTCGGTACCGTGGAGGGAAACACCAGCCCGGAAAATGACGGATTTCAAGGGACCTCGAAGTTGCTATCGCCCCTCGAGGCCTCCCAGCTTCTGACCGACGAATACAGCGCCAAGATCCTTCTCGCCACGTACAAGCGGAAAATCAGTGCCCAGGAAATCAGCCAGCGGTACGGCATCCCGATCGCCGCCTGTTACCGCAAGATCCGCATCCTCGAGGAGGTCGGACTCATCCAATGCGTCGAGCGCATCCTCACCCAGAAGGGGAAGAGGAAGAACCTCTACACCTCCTGCCTCCGGAACGCGTACATCTTCTTCGAGAACGGCAAGCTCCGCGCCCGCTTCCAGCTGGCGACGGGCCAGGTCAAGGACTTCGGGGGCGACTGGAACGGCCTGGACCTGATGAAGCAGTGAGATTCGGGCCATCGCGATTCTTCCCATCCCACCTTTTTCTGTTTCCCGGTCGAGCGTGGGCGCCGGAACGCCGGCCTAAAATCGTTATCATCTATCGCACCGGAGAACCACGGCGTCGCGTTTCATAATCTCGCGGCGTCCTCCGCGTCATTGCGGGACCGTGAAGATCCAGTTCCACAAGATTCTGTCGGAAGGGCGGAGCGTCCGATACGACCCAGACCCGGACGACGTCCTCCACCTCAGCGTCATCGTGACCGAGGACGAAGTCCGCCGGAACCGCGCGAAACGGTCCCAGTGATTGGGCCCCTCAGCCGAGGGAGCCCTCGTTATTCCGGTGCGGTCTCTCGAGACCCAAGTGAGTCGACGAGGCGATTGACCCTTCGCGGTTAGCGATTTTATACGGGCGTCGCGTTTCAGTCCCGCGATGGCGGGAACCGAGGCGCTCTTCCAGCAGCTCACGATCCTGCTCACCCTCGCGACCCTGAGCCATTTCACGATCAAGCGGTTCCGGCAGCCGACGATCGTCGGGGAGATCGTGCTCGGGATCCTCCTGGGGCCGAGCATCCTCGGCTTCTACTTCAACGTGACCCTGTTCGACCCGGCCCTCGTGGCGAGCTTCGCGAGTCTGGGCGCCATCTTCCTCCTGTTCGTGATCGGACTGGAGACCGACTTCCGCACGATCTACACCCGCAAGAACATCCTCGTCGCGAGCGGGGGAGTCGCCCTCCCGCTGGTGTTCGGGTTTCTGGCCGCCTACTTCCTCGTGCCCGCGACCGACGTCGGTGTGAACGGGACGCAGTTCACGATGGCCCTTTTCGTCGGTGCGACGCTGACCGCCACGAGCACGGCGATCGCCGCGGCAGTCCTCCTCGACCTCGGTCTCATGCGACAGCCGGTCGCTCAGACGATCATGGGCGCCGCGGTCGTCGACGACATCCTGAGCCTCATCATCCTCTCCCTCGTCGTCGGCACGAGCCGGGGACAACTCGACCCGGTCGCCCTCGCCGTGCTGGTGGTGACCGCCCTGGCCTTCCTCGGCGTTGGCATGGCCGTCGGCCTGTACTTCTTCCGGAAGGTCGTCGTGCGCATCCAGGTGGAAGGCATGAGGCTCGGGCTCAAACACGGCGGGTTCATCATCGCCATGGCGATCACGTTCCTCTACGCCTTCGTCGCGGAGGTGGTCGGGCTGTCCGCGATCGTCGGCGCCTTCCTCGCCGGGAGCTTGTTCGGGAGCACGCCCCTCCGGGAGGACTTCACGGAGGGCGCCGGTTACCTGGGAGCGGTCTTTACGCCGATCTTCTTCATCTCTCTCGGCCTGCAGGTGGACCTCCCGGCGGCCGTCGGGAGCTCGCAGCTCCTCGTGTTCGGCGTGGTCCTCACCTTCCTCGCGATCGTCACGAAGGTCGTGGGCTGCGGAATCCCGGCCTGGCTCTCGAAGATGTCCCGCCATGAGTCGGCGTCCGTCGGATGGGGCATGACACCTCGGGGTGAGGTTGGGCTGATCGTCGCCCTGTCGGCGCTGAACGCCGAGGTCATCCGGGACACGCTCTTCTCGGTGATCGTGGTCGTGATGGTCCTGGTGTCCGTCCTCCCGGCGCCTCTTTTCAAGAGGTCTCTAGCCAAAGTGGATCGAGACCGGCGGCAGGCCGAATCCGCGGTGGCGGCGAATCCGCCCTAGGCGCGCTCGACGAGCTTGCCTTTGACCACGTCGACCTTGAGCAACGTCTTGATCCGGATGCCGAGTTCCTTCTCCATGCGGGCCTTCTCGCGGGTCTTCTCGAACACGATGAGGATGTCCGCAATCTCGGCGCCGAGAGTCCGCAACGCTTTCACGATCGCCAAGAGGGTCCCGCCGGTTGAGATCACGTCGTCGACGAAGACGACGCGGTCGCCGCGGCGGACGTTGTTGATGAACATGTCCGTCTTCGAGTAGCCGGTCGTCTGCTTCAGCGAGACCTCTCCCGGCAGGCCGTACCGACGCTTCCGCACGAAGACGTACGGTTTGTGGACACGCATCGCCAGGCCCGCGGCGAGCGGGAAGCCCATCGACTCGGCCGTGACGATCTTGTCGCAGCGGTTCCAGTCGCCGATGCGCACGAGTTCGGAGAGGACTTCTTCGAGGACCTCCGGGAGGCCCAGCGGAATCCCGTCCGTGATTGGATGGACGAAATACTCGTAATCGCCGAAGCGCACGATCGGGGACTCGGCGAGGCTCGCGCGCAGGCGATCGAGGGCCATCTCAGACCCTCGAGACGAGAGCCCGTGCGACCCCCGCGGCCTTCTCGAGGATTTCCGCCTCGCCTCGCACCCGGCGACCCCGCATCAACAGGACGCCATCACAGATCATCGTGTCCACGATGTTCCCGTGGGCGGAGTAGACCCAGTTGCTGATGTCATCATGGCGGGGTGTGAGCTCCGGCCGGCGGGGATCGACCAGGATAATGTCCGCGAGGCGGTCGACGCCGATGAGGCCGGCATCGATGCCGAGGGCTCGCGCACCCCCGAAGTTCGCGAGCTGGAACGCCTCGATTGCCGGCATGACGGTCGGATCATGGTGCGCATACTTCTGCAGGAGTGCCGCGACCTTCATCGTCTCGAACATGTCGAGGTTGTTGTTGCTCGCCGCGCCGTCCGTCCCGAGGCCCATGACGACCGCGGCCTCTTTCATCGCGGCGTAGGGCATCGCCTGCCCGGTCGAGAGCTTCATGTTCGACGTCGGGCAGTGGGCCACCCGCGTGCCGGTGCGCGCCAGGAGCTCAATCTCGGAGGGGTCGAGCCAGCAGCCGTGGGCCGCGATCACGTCCTTCGCGAGGAACCCGAGGCCGTCGAGGTACTTCGCCGGTCGAACGCCCGTCTGCGTGACGCAGTCGTCGACCTCCCGCTTCGTCTCGGAGAGGTGGATGTGAATGAGGGAACCGGTCTTGTCCGCGAGCTCGCGGATCCGGAGGAGCGAGTCTTTCGAGACGGTGTAAATCGCGTGCGGACCGAGCACGGGCGTGATCCGGTCCGTCTTCAGCGCCTCGATCCGGCGGTTCACCTCGTCCGCGGTCCGCAGCTGCTTCGCGGCCCGTTCCGGGTCGTTCAGGTCCACGAGGCCTTCGGCGAGGAACGCGCGGAGGCCCATCTCCTTCACCGCCTTCGCCGCGGCGTCCATGTGGAAATACATGTCGTTGAAGGTCGTCGTGCCGGTCTTGATCATCTCGAGGCAAGCGAGCTTGGTGCCCCAATACACGTCGTCGGGAGTGAGCTTCGCCTCGGCCGGCCAGATCTTCGTCTCCAGCCACGTCGAGAGCTCGAGGTCGTCTCCCCAGCCGCGGAACAGGGTCATCGCGGCGTGCGTGTGCAGGTTCACGAATCCGGGGAGCGCGATCTTCCCTTTCCCGTCGATGACCGTGTCCGCTTCGCGCTTTTTACCGATCTCGGCGATCCGGTTTCCCTCGATGTACACCTGGGTGACGTCGCCTTCGACCTGGACATCGCGAATGAGGATGCTCATCGGAATTGCTCCAAGGCTTTCGCGACGACAGTGCGCGTGAGGTCTGCGTTCTGCCGTTGCGTCTCACGGATCTTCTCGAACGTTAACGGCTCGTCCACGATCCCGTTGCAGAAGTTGTCGACCGTGCACAGGGAGGCGTAGGGGATGCCGAGTTCGGACGCGAGCGTCGCCTCCGAGGCCATTGTCATCCCGACGACGTCCCCGATCGTCTTGAAGTGCGCGACCTCCGCCCGGGTCTCGAGACGCGGCCCCGTGGTCTGCACGTAGGTCCCGCGTTCGTGAACGATGGCCTTCGCGTCTATCGCGGCGGTGACGAGGGCCGCCCGGACGACCCCGTCCAGCGATGGCGTGGCGTGGACAACCCGGTCGTCGTAGTACGTTGGGATGTCCCAGTATCCGATGAAGTCGTCGGGCACCACGAACGTGCCGGGGTGGATCGTTTTCTTCAGGGAGCCGGTGGACGACGTGGCGAGAATGTGGGTCGCGCCGAGCTCCTTCATCGCCCACAGATTCGCGCGGTGGTTCAATTTGTGTGGCGGAATCCGATGGTCTTTTCCGTGGCGCGGCAGAAAGATGACCGTGAGGACGCCGCGCTTTCCCATCCGGGGCGGATCGCTCGGCGCCCCGTGCGGGGTGACGAGGAACTTCGCCTGTTCGTCCTCGAGTTCAAACGCATCGCCGAGGGCAGACCCTCCGATGATCCCGACGACGGCCGACGCCATGACGAGCGGACCAGAAGCCATCGCGCGATAAAGCTTCCGTTCCGCCGCTCCTCGGTGAGAGTCGGGCGCAGGGTACTCGACCGGGCGTTTCTGACTGCGCGATCGATTGCACCCAAATGAGTCTCAGGTGCGATAGTCGATAGGATACGTATAAAAACCGACCTCCGGATGGCAAGGTGGTTCCATGTGGCGGCTCCCGTGGCCGCTCCTGCTCGCCTTCAAGGAGGACGAGCTTCTCAAGGACCTTCTCTTCGGGAAGAAGAAGGACCTCGAGGAAGGCCGCGCCTACCTGATGAAGGAGAAGAAGCCGGAGAAGGCCCTCGCGGCGTTCCAGCGGGCGGTCGATGCCGGCTGGCGTCCGATGTACATCACGCGCCAGCATCCGAACCACATCGTCCGGCGTCGTGGAGATAAGGACATCCGCGTCGTCTGGCTCTCGACGACCTTGGGCAAGGACTACATCGATCCGCACAATCTGAACAGCCTGAGCAACCTGATCACGAACTTCGTGACCGACGGACCCCGCGCTCTGATCCTGCTCGACGGGATCGAGTACCTCATGATCAACAACGACTTCGCGCGCATCCTGCATTTCCTCGAGTACGTGAACGAGCAGATCGCCTTGCATCGGGCGGCGATGATCCTCAGCGTCGATGAGCGGGCCTTCGACGCGAAGGAACTCGCGTACATCGAGCGGAACACGGTCACCCTGGAGTAGTCAGACTTTATACGGAGACGGGACATCGCTTCGCCCCTCCATGCTCGAGATCGAGGCGCGAGGCGGTCTCGGTCGGAAAGGGATCTGGACCCGCGATGACCGCACGCTGACGACGCCCCTCGTCCTGTTCGTGCATCAAGGTTCCCGCGCGGCCCCGTCGTACGCCGAGGCATTGCTCGTCGCCGAACGGACCGAGGATTCCCGATTTCAGATTCGCATCGGCGGCAGCTTCTTCGCTCCGCGGCCGGCCGACAATCCGGACGACCTGCCACCCGGGAAGGGCACTCCGCGATCGCTTGCCGATCTCGAGATCCCGCACGAGACCGTCGCCGGCGAGTGGGCCGTCGTCGCGGGGGATTCGGACCTCGTCGCCGCCAAGTCGGCGGGCGGGATGTTCCTCGCGAATGGACCCGAGTTCGAACGGTCCCCGCGGGAGTTCGTCGCGGCGGTCCGCGGGGTGCGAGAGACGCTGGGGCCCTCCAAGGTCGTCGCGGTCACCGGTCTCGCCACGCCGTCGAACCTCGCCGTCCTGGTGTACTCCGGAATCGATGTGGTCGACTCGAGCCGGATGCTGCTGGACAGTGCCCGCGGGCTCTTCCACACCGCAGACGGAACGGTCCCCGTGGCCGAAGCGGATCGCGATGCGTGCGGCTGTCCCGCCTGCGCCGCGGGCGAGGCCCTCGCGGCCCACAACGATCGGGCGCTGTATCGCGAGATGCTCCTCGTGCGGAATCACCTGGTCCACGGTCGCCTCCGCGAGCTGGTGGAGCGACGCCTCGCGAACGCTCCCTGGAACACGGCGATCGTCCGTCACCTGGACCTGCGGGAGTACGGCCTGGTCGAGGCCTACACGCCCGTCGCCGGTCGTGAGATGCGGGCATACGCGTCCGAATCGCTGACGCGACCGGAGATCGTCCGGTTCCGTCGGCGGATCCGAGAGCGGTACGGGAAGCCGCCGTCGTCCCGGGTGCTCGTGCTGCTCCCGTGCTCCGCCCGCAAGCCGTACTCGACGAGCCGCAGCCATCGGCGGTTCCGCGACGCGATCCTGGCGAGCAAGGATCCGTCCGTGGTCCACGAGGTCATCGTCACGTCGCCCCTGGGCTTGATCCCCCGCGAGCTCGAGCGATTCTATCCCGCGGGAGCGTACGACATCCCCGTGACGGGAGACTGGAGCCGCGACGAGGCCGCGATGGTCACCGACGACCTTCAGGCGTTCCTCACGGCGAACCGGTACGACACGGTCGTGGCCCACCTGGGCGCGGAGGCGCCCATCGTGAGGGCGGCGGTGCCCAATGTGACTCCGACTTCGAAGGAACGGCCCACTTCGGACGAATCACTTGCGTCTCTGACCGCGATGCTGAACCAGGTCACGGCGTCGGCGCCTCGGGTCCCAAAAGGCCTACGTTTCTCTGAAGAGATGTCGAATGTCGCCCGCTTCCAATTCGGCGAGGCGGGCCTCGGCCTGGTGCGGGGCGCCAGCTTTCGGGGTCGCGTGCCGGATGTGCGGGTGATCCGCGAGGGCACACAGGTCGCGATGTACACGGGACGCGGTATGCTGTCGCTCACCCTCGCCGGCGGAGGGATCCTCTCCGACGCGGACGCCTACTGGGTCGAGATCGAGAATTTCCTCCCGAAAGGGAACATCTTCGCCGTTGGCGTGGTCGATGCCGCGGCGGAGATTCGACCCGGAGACGAGGTCGTTGTGCGACGCGGGAACGAAGTGAGGGCCGTCGGCACGGCGCGCCTGAGCGGTCGGGAGATGGTCGATTTTCGGCGCGGCGAAGCGGTCCACGTCCGCCACGTCCTCGAGGTACCTCCATAACGTTATGGGGAGCCGCGATATCGGCGCCGCGGATGGCGCTGATCCCGGACCTCACCGCGGCGGCCCTCTACGCCCTCGTCGTGTTCTTGCTCTTCCTCGGCCTCCTCGTCGTCTTCGTCGAGACGATTCCGCCGCGGCTTCTGATGGTCATCCTCCTCGCGGCGATCCTCTTTGCCGCGTGGCTTGCGTGGGTCGGCGAGGCAGGACTTTCCTTCGTCGCCCTCGGGGCTGCGGCGGCGCTCGTCGCAAACCACGCCTTCGAGTGGCTAACGACTCGCTGATGCGTCTCCGAGGGTCGGATCGTCGCCAGAGGCACTTGCCGGTTGCGGGATCGGCCCCGAGGATCTTCGTAAGAGCGCGAGGAGCAGCAGGAAGAAGAGTGCGACCAGATGAGCGATTCCGGCGATGGCGAAGAAGGTGGACAGGCTCGAGATCGGCGCCGCGCGGCCGAATCGAAACCCGAAGAAGATCCAGATCTCCCCTGCAAGAGCCGTGGCCCAACCAACCAGAACCAAGACGACGAAACCAGCGAACAGGGCGAGCGGTTGTCTCTGGTACCTCTGGATTCCCCATCCAACTAGAAGGAGGAGGGCGCTAGGACGGCGCCCGGGATGACCAGGGAGGCGAGAATGAAGGCGTCATTTGATACATTGATTCGAAGCAGGCCCATTGCATACGTGACCGTCTCCCCAGCGACGACAACCACGAGCGCGATCGCCCCAAGCGCCAGGATGAGCCGGTCTGTCGGGTCGGTCGACCGGGGAACGAGCAAACAAGCACCTCGGATGTTAATTGCCGCGCCACGGATGTGCTTTGCGCCGGAACGGGGAGTGTTTCGTGCGAATCGCGATTTGGATACTTTCGGCCCCCCAGCCGGAGTACTTTCGCATACCTCTCCCCCGTTCCGCATCTTATACCGCTGGGGCTTTCGGACCAACGTGGCAAGCGCGGCAATGATGGCCTCGGTGAACGAGATGTACGCGGGAGAAGACCAGAGCTGGCAGGACGTGTACGCCTCGTACGGATGCTCGCTCGATTTCGACGTGTCCGACGACGACGGCTAACGCTCACAACCCATCCATCCCACCGATCGGCGGAGAGGGTCGCCTCCACGACTCCGCCGGTCCCCCTATTTTTTCCGTCGCCAATCGAGTGCGTGGGGCGGGAGTTGAACCCGCGTCGTAGGCTTGGAAGGCCTAAGTCCTACCGTTAGACTACCCACGCTCGGCTGGGGGACTCGGCCGCGAATACTTGAGTCCTTCCTCAGGTCATGCTTTCTGCTGGTTGGACCCTTCCTTGAGAAGTGCCTCGAGCTCGTCAATCGCCGCGAGGAGATCGTGTACATCCTCGCCCTCGTTTTCCAGATCCCGCGCGATTCGTCGGGCGTTCGGGATCGTCTGTTTCGTGAGCCACTCGCGCGTTTCCTTCCGGAGTTTCGTCGGCTTCGGCCGTTCCACTCCCTTGCGTGCCATCGTGCCATCCCGTCTGACGATTGTCAGCCCGAATTCATGTCGCGCGTACTTAGCGCGATTGTCACAACGGAGCGGCCCTTGACGAATCGGCGCGATTGTCCACGGCGCGGGCCCTTGGCGATATCTATAAGTCATCGACTTTCCATGTCGGCCACTTGTCCGACGCGGCCCTGAATTGACCGCGCGCGAAGTCCGGTCTTGCGGCGCTCGAAGTGGACGCGCGCGGCCGCGCAACGATCGCGTTCGTCAAGGCGCTCGAGATCCTCGGAGCACAGGAGCCGCGGGCACGGATCGAGGATTTTCAGGAAGCCTATACGACGATCGGGTCGGGGCTCCTGCGGGTCGGTCGGATCGAGTCCGCCCAGGCTGCGGCGACGCACGCCCTGACCGGCAACGGCGGAGACCTTCAAGCTCTCGGCCTTCAGGGAGACATCTTTCTCGCCCAACAGCGCGCGTCCGATGCGCTTGGTTATTACGACGCCGGATTGCGCATCGATCCGAAGGCCAAGGACCTCTGGGA
>WNGR01004527.1_pt1 | contig 15000 bp, 10 predicted proteins | sample 5407581 | NCBI WGS metagenome assembly WNGR01 (sample SAMN13153383, study PRJNA577476) | soil metagenome | isolation source: 80 cm soil or saprolite under Garry oak tree replicate 2 | place: USA:California | collected 2016-06-15
CTCGGATCTTGTGCTCGACGTGACGAGCCACCTCGTCGGCGCGTGTCGGTCGCTCAAACAGATCGGGTTCGGATACAGCTCCCCAATCCGGGCCGACGTAATCGACTATTGCTTCGATTGGGCCGAATGCCTTGAGCACAGCCGCCAGATGAGCGCGTGTTCGCTCTGGATCATCCGTGATCCATGTTGCTGTCGGCCAGTCCGAACCATGAGGCATTGGGTTGAGGGGCGCAATTTTGGCTAACTAAATCTTCCTTCGGAATGCCTGTTGCTCCAGTTTGTTCCGAGTGAAGCGCAAGCACCATTATCATGAGTCGGCGAAGCGGGAACGCCACTTGCGAGCGCGGGCGGCGGTTGGGCCTGATGGAGGCACGACTCCCATAATACCGCCGGGTCGGCCCGACGAGGCCGTTCTTCGGTACGCGAGGGAGCTTGCCAAACGGCTCGCGCGCGAGGATCATGAGGCCGAGATCGAGGCCCGCCAAGCATCCCAATCTGCGACGAGCGAAAACCCATGATCCGCGGTGCTATATACGTTCGCTATTCAAGCGACCGTCAGAAAGATCGTTCTATCGACGACCAGATCGCACTCTGTCGCGATCTCTGCGCGCGCGACGGGATGGCCGTGATCTCGACCTTTGAGGACCACGCAATCTCTGGCGCTGGCGCCATCAACCGCCCCGGCTTTCAGGCAATGATGCGCGCTGCCGAGGCGTTTCTATTCGATGTCATCGTCGCGGAAGACATGGATCGGCTGTTCCGCGATCAAGCCGACTACCACACCACCCGCAAGCACCTCGATCATCTCGGCATCGCGATCCACACGGCTGGCGGCAAGGTTGGCAAGCTCGACGGCGCGATGCGCGCGCTGATGTCAGAGATGTTCATCGAGAACCTCGTGATCCATACACGTCGCGGACTTGAGGGAGTGATCCGCGATGGCCGTCATGCCGGTGGTCGCGCATACGGCTATCGGTCGGTTGCTGGCAATCCCGGTGAGTTGGAGATCATCGAGCAAGAAGCCGAGATTGTTCGCCAGATTTTCGCCGATTACATCACGGGCAAGACGCCGCGCATGATCGCGAACGATCTCAACAAGCGCGGTGTGCGGCCGCCGCGTGGGCGCCAATGGAACGCATCAACGATTAACGGCAACGTGTCGCGCGGCGGCGGGCTGATCTTGAACCATCTGTATGCCGGCCGGATCGTCTGGAACAAGGTCCGCATGATCAAGGACCCGGTGACGCGCAAGCGTCTCTCGCGTCCCAATCCAAAGGATCAATACAAGATCGTCGAGGCGCCGCATCTGCGCATCGTTGATGATGCGACATTCAGGGGCGCGCAAGCTGTCAAGGCCGAGCGCCGCCGTGACGCCACACCGGCGACCGCGCAAAAGGCCCGCGCGCCGAAGCGGGTCTTTTCTGGGTTGATCAGGTGCGGTTCGTGCGGCGGCGGCATGGCGTCAATCGGCAGCGACGCGAAAGGTCTCCGCTTGCAATGTTCGACGCATAGGGAAAGCGGATCGTGCGGAAATGGTCGCCGCGTTTATCTCGACGACATCGAGGCGCTCGCCATCAAGGGGCTCCGCCAGCACCTCGTGCATCCCGAGGTGATCACCGAATTTGTCGACGCCTATAACGCCGAGCGCAAGCGGCTCAAGAAAGAGGCGACTACTGAATGCGCGCGGTTGGAACGGCGGCTCGGCGAGATCGGGCGCGAGATGAAGCGGATCGTTGACTCCATCGTGATCACGGGCATGCCGCCAGAACAGTTCGTCGCCCGGATGCAGGAGCTTGAGGCCGAGAAGGCCAAGGTCATGGCCGGGCTCGAAAGCGCCAAGGAAAGCGACAATGTGATCGCCCTGCACCCCAAGGCGCTCGACCGCTACAAGCGCGCTGTTGTGGAACTAGCCGACGAGTTCAAGCGCGGCACGCCGACCGAGTTTGCCACCATCCGCGAGCTGGTGACGGCGATTATCGTGCATGCCAGCCCGAGCCGGCCGGGCGGTGCTGGAACCAAAGCCAACGCCGAAGATGACCGGAGCGTGCGGATAGGCATCAAGGGCCGCCTCGCCGCGCTCTGCGGAAATCCGGCCCTCTTTCCGAACATGGCTATGTCGGGGGGAACGTTGGTAGCGGGGGCGCCCACGGTTCAACTCGCGGTGCCAAACCTTCGAAGCACGCAAGATTGACTTCGCACTTATTCTCAACGTCAAACGTTGGGCTTTGCGCGCGAGGGCTGAGAAAACGGCGCGACCTCCCCGTTCTCGACCCAAGGCATGAGGTTGGTAACGTGCGGTTCGAGATGGCCGGTGACCACATCGAGCTTCATGATGAAATCGAACAGGGTGTCGAGCTCATGAGGCTCGCAGTACCGCTCACTGGTTTCGCTGTCGCCGCCGTGCCCCAACAAGTCCGCTCGATCCTCCTTCGACAACAGCTTCTTCTTCAGTTGAGCGCCGAAGAGATGACGCACGGCGTGGGCTCCCAGACCTTCTTCGGTGATTTCCGCTGCAGTGAGAATGGGCTTGAACAGCTTGTAAAAACGGTTCCCCAACGGCGAACGGCTGGAGGGAGAGTATAGATCCGGGAAGAGTAATTTGTATCCGAGCGCTTTGATCTTCCTGACGTAGTCGAGGAAGCCCAGCCGGATCAGCTCCGAATGCAGAGGTATGTTGCGCTTGGATTGAGGATTTTTGATGCGCCGTTGTTCGTTGCCCGCAATGTGAACGTACGGCTTGCAGCCCTCACGATCCAGGATGATGTCATCCACCATCGCGCCGCAAAGCTCTTCGCGTCGCGCGCCGGTGTAGTAGATGAGGATCGGAACGAAATATAATGCGCAGTGAAAGATCTGCCGAGCCCCCTGCTCGCCCCGCTTGCCGAGTTCGTCCCAGCCAGCACAATTGATGAAAGGTGCTGTTTGAAAGATCGCTATCGCGCGATCGATAGGCAGCTTGAGCCTTTCGTCCCGAGCGCGCGTATCCTTGTCGCTCTTGGTGCGAAGCTTTGAGAGATCGATCTTATCGAGGTTCTCCAGGCCGCGAGCGCCGGCATAGGCGAATATCTGACCAAGAAAGGTCAAATGCCGATTGACGGTTCCGCTGCTAAGGCCGCACTTGCTTTTTTCACCCGCCTTCCGTTTTTCATCGAGTTCGCGTCCCTTCTCGCGAAGCTGCGCGACCGTCAGATGCTCGTCCCTGACCGACTTGCCGTAATGTTTGTATATCTCGAAAACGAGGAAATCGGCGAACTTGCCGGCGTGCGCCTGGCGCAGTGAATTCAGATCGCCGATTTCCTGGTCCTCAACCATAAACTTGACGAACAGGTTCGAGACGCTCCTCGCCTGCCGCTGGGTCTTTTGGTCCCAGTGACCGTTCTTGGCGTTCAGCTTGATGACGTCTTCCGCAAATTTCGAGAAGCCCGCCATCGGAACGACTGGCGTTTCTGGTGCCGGCTCGGCCGCGGGTGGATCGCTCGGACGATCCTCACGATCCACCGCAACCGGTGCAAACGGCAGCCGTGGATCGCTCCTCGAAAGGAGGACGCGATCCACGACGTCGCCATCCTCGACACGCTGCCCTCCATAGCGGCGGTCGATTTCGGCGAGCGCAAGCTTCATCCCGCGGAAGTAGGTCCCCTGGGCCACGCTGACGTTCATCGCGGTCGGTACGGCCTCCACGCCCTCGATCAAATGGCGAAGGACATGGTCCTTCGTCGGGACCAGGTCGTTTTTCCGAAGCATGGTCAGATGACGTTGCACGGCCTCGATGTCGGCTTCCGAGAGACCTTCGGCGATCATGCGGCGGCGGTCCCCCGGGCGCACGGCCGCCGTATAGCCTTGAGCGTCGAGCAGGGTGTAAGTCCACAATGCCCGCATGTCGTCCGATCGCGCCTGATCGATGTCAAAACCGGGCGCGTTTTTGGCCGCGAGTGCGATCCTTTCCAGCTTGGTCAAATACCGCTCGACGACGGCCCGCAGCATGGCGTCGATCTGTCCCGGGGTCAGTTGAGCGTTGGCGTTCTCGGCAAGCATCGCGGCGTCTTCCAGGGTGGCGTCGAGTCGGGCTGCCAGCCGACGCGCCATCACTGGGCTCGTCGTTCTCAGGCTCAGAAAAACATGCGGGCGGCCTGTGAGAATGGCAAGCGCGCGGGGGGTCCGGCGACGCCAGTAGTAGGTCGCCGCACGGCGAAAGATGTGGACAGCCATCGGAACACGACATCCTGTGCAGCAGGAATGTGTCGCAGAGCTGTGCATCAGCTCCCCAGCCAGGCCGATTTTGCAGTGCTTTCAAGGCTGGTCGGCACGCTGGCTGGGGCGGGAGGGATCGAACCTCCGAATGGCGGAATCAAAATCCGCTGCCTTACCACTTGGCTACGCCCCAACAGGCGACCCGGGGAACGGCGGAAGAACCGGCTGCCGCAGATTCCCGTTGGTCGCAGCCGGTCTATAGGGAGCGGCGCGGCATTTCAACCGCCTGGAAGGGCAAAATACCACAGGCCGGGGCCGGCTCCCGCCACACTCTGGTGTCGTCCCGGCCATGGTCCGTTCCCGGCCCTCCCGGCAGTTGAGACCTCCGCCGTTTCATGGGAATACGGCGCCAATGATGTCCTCGGGAGTGAGCCATGACCTACCGCGCGCCGATCTCTGACATGCTGCTATCGCTCAACCATGGCGCCGGCCTGAAGGCCGCCTTGGAAGCCGGCCATTACGGCGATTTCGACGCCGACATCGTCACTGCCGTGCTGGAAGAGGCCGGCAAGTTCGCAACCGACGTGCTGGCGCCGCTCAACCGGGTCGGCGACGAGCACGGCATCAAGCTCGACGACGGCAAGGTCACGACCGCGCCGGGCTGGCCCGACGCCTACAAGCGCTGGATCGACGGCGGCTGGAACGCGGTGTCGGGCCCCGAAGCGTTCGGCGGCCAGGGCCTGCCGATTGCGATCAACGCGCTCTGCACCGAAATCTGGAGCGCCTCGAATGTCGCCTTCGGCCTCTGCCCGCTGCTGACGGCCTCCGCGATCGAGGCGCTGGATGCGCATGGCAGCGAGGAACTGAAGAAAATCTATCTCGAGAAGCTCGTCACCGGCGAATGGACCGGCACGATGCAGCTCACCGAGTCGCAAGCCGGCTCCGACGTCGGCGCGCTGCGCACCCGCGCCGAGCGCGCACCCGACGGCACCTATCGCGTCAAGGGGACGAAGATCTTCATCACCTATGGCGAGCACGACATGACCGACAATATCGTACATTTCGTGCTGGCGCGGCTGCCGGATGCGCCGGCCGGCACCAAGGGGATCTCGCTGTTCCTCGTGCCGAAATTCATGGTCAATGCAGACGGCTCGCTCGGCGCGCGCAACGACATTTTCGCCTCCGGCGTCGAGCACAAGCTCGGCATGCATGCTTCCCCCACTTGCACCATGACCATGGGCGACCATGGCGGTGCGATCGGCTTTCTGATCGGCGAAGAGAACCAGGGCATGCGCTGCATGTTCACGATGATGAACCAGGCCCGCCTCGGCGTCGGGCTCGAAGGCGTCGGCGTTGCCGACCGCGCCTATCAGCAGGCGCTGGCCTACGCGCAGGAGCGCAAGCAGGGCCGCGCCGTCGGCAACAAGGGCGAAGGCTCGGATGCGATCTTCGTGCATCCCGACGTCAAGCGCATGCTGATGCGGATGCGGGCACAGACCGCGGCCGCACGAACCATCTGCTATGCCACCGCGGTTGCGATCGACGTCTCCACGCGCGCCAGGGATCCCAAGGTTCGGGCTGATGCGGCTGCGCGCGCGGCGCTGCTGACGCCGATGGCAAAGGCCTATTCCACCGAAGTCGGCAACGAGGTCGCCTATCTCGGCGTGCAGGTGCATGGCGGCATGGGTTTCATCGAGGAGACCGGCGCCGCGCAGCATTATCGCGATGCCCGCATCACCGCGATCTACGAGGGCACCAACGGCATCCAGGCAATCGACCTCGTCACGCGCAAGCTCGCGGCCAACGGCGGCGCCTCGGTGTGGGCGCTGATCGATGAGCTCGCAGGCGTCGTCAAGCAGGTCGAAGCCTCCAACGACCCCGCCTTCGGCACCAGCGGTGCAAAACTGCGCGAGGCGCTGGAGGCGCTGACGCGCACCAGCAAGTGGCTCCTGGAGCGGGTTGCGTCCGCGCCGAACGAGGCGCTCGCCGGCGCGACGCCTTACCTCCAGCAGTTCGGCGCCACGCTCGGCGGCTGCATGCTGGCGTCCGAGGCGCTCGCCGCCAAGGCCGACGGCCTTGCCGATGCGTCGCGCTACGTCTCGCTCGCCCGCTTCTTCGCCGAGAACATCACGGTGCAGGCGGGCGCGCTGGAGCGCACCGTGACGGAGAGCGCGGAATCGGTCGCGGCGGCGGATGCGGTGCTGCTGGGGTGAGGCGGGCGCGCTCGTGTCCCGGACGCGCCGCAACGCCCTTAGCGTTGCTGCGCAGAGCCGGGACCCAGATGGCAACAAGCGACATTGCTGAGAGATGGGCCCCGGCTCTGCAGCGCAACGCCGAAGTGGCGCTGCGCTGCGTCCGGGGCACGAGAGTAGAGTGCCCCGGCTACGAAGCGACGGTCTTCGCCCTTCTCCCCGGCCGCCACAGCACGACGCCGGCCGCAACGAGATCGAGCACCACGCACATCGCGAACGCCATCGTGTAGTTGCCGGTGAGGCTGCGCACGACGCCGACGATACCGGGACCGAACGCGCTGATGATGCCGCTGATCGAGGTCCCCAATCCCATCGCGGCGGCGAATGCGGTGGCTCCGATCTCGCGCTGGATAATCAAAGGCGGAAACGTGATCATGTTGCCGATCGAGAAGCCGTAGACGCCACAGCACAGCAGCAGCACCGTCGGACTCTCGCTTTGCAGGAGCACGAACAGCGCCGCCGCCTGGCTCGTCATCGACACCGCGCAGGCGAGCCGCGGATCGAGCCGGTCGACGAACAGGCCGAGCGAGAGCCGCCCGACCACCGCCATCGCCGCCATGACGGTGACGGCAAGACCCGCGGCGTAGCGACCGATCATCGGCTCGAGGAACGTTACCTGATGGATGATGAATCCCATCTGCGCCAATAGCGCGATCGCGATCGGCAGCACCATGGTCCAGAACGTCGCGTTGGCGAGCAGCGCCTTGCGCGAATGGGCTGCAGGCGCGGCCGCGCCGCCGGCGGAGGCGCGGCCAGCTGAGGTCAGCGCCGCATCGGCCGGCCAGCCGGTGAAGATCACCACCACCGGCAACACCAGCACCACCATCACGATGGTGGCCGCCAGCATGGCGGAGCGGAAGCCGATACTGTCGGACAGCGCCAGCAGCACCGGAACGAGAACGATGCCGCCGCAGGTCGCGCCGTTGAAGGCAAGGCTGAGCGCAAGCCCGCGGCGCCGTTCGAACCAGGCGTTCAGCACGGTCGCGATCACCACCGTGCCCATGCCGGTCCAGCCGACCGACATCAGCGCATAAGCGAGATAGAGCTGCCAGGGCGTCTGCATCAGTCCGAGCAGCGCCGTCGATGCGCCAAGCGCCGACAGGCCGCACAGGATCAGCGCCCGCAGCCCGATGCGGGCGAGCAGATCGTCGGTGAAGATCACGAGGACGGAGGTCAGCAGAAACGAGAAGGTGCTGGCGGCGGACACCAGCGTGCCCGGCCAGCCATGGGCGCGCTGGAGCTCGGCGAGATAGACTCCCTGGCCGTAGAGGCCGAAGCCGAACATGAAAAAGGCCATCAGGAAACAGGCCAGCACCACGCGCCAGCCGCGATAATACAGCGAGGATTCGTCAATGCCTGTTGCGGCAATCATCGATCAAGTATTGGCCAAATGGAACGTGCGGCCTGATGGTGCCGCACAACCACCGGTTTTTCAATTGAAACATTGTAGCCGATTGTTGCAACGCGGAATACCCCCAAAATGCAATGCAGCTCTCGGCGCCACGGTTCCCCGGACGAATGTAACCATCGCGCCGGCGTCATGCAGCACGCCCACGGGGATCACCGTCGAAAAGGTTGAGCCGCAGGATTGGCACGCCTGCGAGATGATGTAGGCTGAGCATCGCAGGACTCGTCGCCGGCAGGCGCCGCGGCGGCCGCAGGGGGGCCTTCATGCCGAATGGCAACATCATCGTGACGGAGGAGCGCGCAACGCGCGTGATCACCCTGCGCCGTCCGGGCAAGAAGAACGCGATCACGCAGGATATGTATCGCGAGATGAGCCGCGCGATCGACACCGCGCAGAACAATCCCGACATCCGCTGCATGATCATCACCGGCGGCTCCGGCGTGTTCACGGCCGGCGACGATATCGACGATTTCCTGAAGGCCGACACCTCACGACCCGAGACGCTGTCGGACGGCGTCAAATTTCTCTATTCGCTGGCGCTCAACGTCAAGCCGATCATTGCGGCCGTGGACGGCGCCTCCATCGGCATGGGCACCGTGATGCTGTTCCATTGCGACTACGTGCTCGCCTCCAACGCTGCGACCTTCTCGGCGCCCTACATCAATCTCGGGCTGGTCCCGGTCGGCGCCGCCAGCCTGCTGATGCCGCGCACCATGGGGTACCAGCGCGCCTTTGCCATGCTGGTGATGGGACGGACCTTCAGCGCCGCCGAGGCGCATGCCGCGGGCTTCGTCAACACCGTGGTCTCGCCGGGACATACCGAGGTCGAGGCCCGCAAGGTGGCGCGCGAGATCTGCCGGCTGCCGGCCGAGGCGGTCGCGATCTCGCGCAGATTGCTGCGTGCCGCCCCGGAAGAGCTCAGCCGCCGCATCGACCAGGAAGGCCATCTGTTCGGCGAGCGGCTGAAATCGGACGAGGCGGTCGCCGCGTTCAACGCGTTCGCGAACAGGAAGAAGCGGTAGGTATCCGTCATTCCGGGGCGCGACGAAGTCGCGAACCCGGAATCCATTCAACCACCAACTCTACCGCTCGATGGATTCCGGGCTCGCGCTGCTCGCGCACGGAATGACGGGTATGGCAACAAGCTTCGTGAAATCTTCGCGCGGAACGACTAATCTTGTTCCATGCGATACATCTTCCGCCCCATCCTTACTGCCCTCGCGCTCGCAGCCCTGCCCGCCTCTGCCCAGCAGACCGCGGCGCCCGTCGAGCTGCGCATCCTTGCGATCAACGATTTCCATGGCAATCTCCGGCCGCCGCCGGGCGGCATCCGCATCAATGATCCCGAGGATAAGAGCAAGAAGGTCGCAGTCGCGGCCGGCGGTACCGAGTACATGGCGACGCTGGTCAAGCAATTGCGCGACGGGCACAGAAACGCGATCTTCGTCGCCGCCGGCGACCTGATCGGCGCAAGCCCGTTTTTGTCGGCGATGTTTCACGACGAGCCCTCGATCGAGTCGCTGTCGATGATGGGGCTTGCGATCACCTCGGTCGGCAATCACGAATTCGACGAAGGCAAGACCGAGCTGCTGAGGATGCAGAACGGCGGCTGCCATCCGGTCGACGGCTGCCAGGGCCCGCATCCGTTCACCGGCGCGAAATTCCATTATCTCGCCGCATCCACCGTCGAGACCGCGACCGGCAAAAGCGTACTGCCGCCCTACGAGATCAAGGAGTTCGACAGCATTCCGGTCGCCTTTATTGGGCTAACCTTGAAGGAGACCGCCGGCATCGTCTCGCCCGCCGGCGTTGCCGGCCTCGAATTCCGCGACGAGGCGGAGACGGTGAACGCCCTGGTGCCACAACTGAAGGTGCGCGGCGTCGAGGCGATCGTAGTGCTGATCCACCAGGGCGGCGAGCCCGCCGGCGACTACAATGAATGCCCGGGCATCTCGGGACCGATCGTCGACATCGTCAAAAAATTCGACCGCGCCATCGACGTCGTCGTCAGCGGGCACACTCATCGCGCTTATGTTTGCAATATCGACGGACGGCTGGTCACGAGCGGCGACAAATACGGCACGCTGGTCACCGCGATCGACCTCAAGCTCGATCCGGCCAGCCGCGACGTGATCAGCGCCAAGGCCGAGAACGTCATCGTCGCGAACGCGTCGCTCGCCAAGGATCCCGAGCAGACTGCGCTGATCGACGCCTATGACAAGCTTTCGGCTCCCATCGCCAACCGTCCGGCCGGATCGGTGACGCAGACGCTGTCACGCGTACCGAACGAGGCCGGCGAAAGCGCGCTCGGCGACATCATCGCGGACGCGCAGCTTGCCGTCACGAAGGACGCCAAGGATGGCAGCGCTGTCATCGCACTCACCAACCCCGGCGGCATCCGCACCGATATCATCCCGAAGGAGAACGGCGCGGTGTCCTACGGCGAATTGTTCGCGAGCCAGCCGTTCCGCAACCGCCTCGTCACCATGACGCTCACCGGCAGCCAGCTCAAGGACATGCTGGAGCAGCAATGGCTCGATCCGAAGCGGCCGCGGATCCTTCAGGTGTCGAACGGGTTCAGTTACAGCTGGGACGCATCAAAGCCGATCGGCGAGCGCGTCATCACTGAGAAGATGACGCTCAACGGCCGGCCGATCGAACCGGCCATCGGCTATCGCGTTACCCTCAACGACTACCTCGCCGTCGGCGGCGACGGCTTTACGATCGCGAAACAGGGCACATCGCAGCAATATGGCGGGTACGACGCGGACGCGCTGTTTGCCTTCTTTAGGGCGCACGGACCGATCGGGCCGCTACCACTGAGCCGCATCCTCCGCGTGAATTGATCTGGCGCAAACGGGCCGGAACTGGACCACCCTTTGCCATTCCCGGCTGAACGCCTAGATTGGGTTTTGCATTGCGTTTTGGCACCGGATGCGCCAAGCGACGTCGAGAGCCCGTACCCTGTGAGGCCGACCTGATGAGCACGCTTCTTCTCTCCCACAAGGCCTGCCTCGACCACCTCACGCCGCCGGGACATCCAGAACGGCCGGACCGCCTGCGTGCGGTGGAGGAAGCACTGTCGGTTGAGCGCTTCCAGTATCTGGTGCGCGACCAGGCACCGGAGGGCGATCTCGATCTCGTCACGCTCTGCCACAACGAGGATTATGTCACCGAGCTCCGCCACATCGCGCCGACCAGCGGGCAGGTTTATGTCGACGGCGACACCTCGATGTCGCCGGGCACGTGGGAAGCGGTGATGCGCGGCGTCGGCGGTGCGGTCGCGGCGACCGAAGCCGTGATGGCGGGCGAGCACCGCAACGCCTTCGTCGCGGTGCGCCCGCCGGGCCATCACGCCGAGATCGGCAAGCCGATGGGCTTCTGCTTCTTCGACAATGTCGCGATCGCCGCGCGCCACGCGCAGCGCAAATACGGCATCAAGCGCGCGGCTATCGTCGATTTCGACGTGCACCACGGCAACGGCACGCAGGACATCTTCTGGTCGGACCCGACCGTGATGTACTGCTCGACACATCAAATGCCGCTGTTTCCGGGCACCGGCGCGAAGGGTGAGCGCGGCGATCACGACACCATCGTCAATGCGCCGCTCGCCTCCGAGGACGGCGGACCTGAATTCCGCATCGCGTTCGAGAATTTGATCCTGCCGCGGCTGACGGAGTTCAGCCCGGAGCTCCTCATCATCTCCGCGGGCTTCGACGCGCATTACCGCGATCCGCTGGCCTCGCTGAATTTGCGCGCGGAGGACTACACCTGGGTGACGCGCAAGCTGATGGACCTTGCCGACAAGTCTGCGGAGGGCCGAATTGTGTCGGTGCTCGAGGGCGGCTATGACCTGCAAGGGTTGAAAGAATCTGTTACGGCGCATGTCGGCGCCCTGATGGGCGCTTGACGCACCCGCCACATTACGCCCGTAAAACTCTGCTTTTCTCCATGTGAAGCGAATCGGGCAATCGGAAACGGATATGGCCGAAAACACCCAAGTCGACGTCTCCAGGCTCACCTTCGAACGCGCCATTGAGGAGCTCGAGACGATCGTGAAGCGGCTCGAGGACGGCAAGGTGCCGCTCGAGGAATCCGTCACGATCTACGAGCGCGGTGAAGCCCTGAAGCGCCGCTGCGAGGAATTGTTGCGGCAGGCCGAGGCGCGCGTCGACAAGATCACCACCGATGCCAGCGGCCAGGCCACCGGCACCGCGCCGCTCGACGTGCAGTAGAGGCCGCTCAGAGCGGCCTGTTTCGGGCAGTGGCGATCTGCAATTTCGTCATGATGGTTTGAGGCCGGTTCCGCTCACGGGAACACGTGATCGATGACGAGGTCGCGCCCGCCTTGCGCGTGCCTCACGTCGTGAATCTCGCCGAAAACGGCCTCGTTCTCGCCAAAAAACCTGCCGAGGAACCGGGCAAGATTGGAACCTCCGCTCCGGCGCCGCGATTAACCAAACTGGCCCGCCGGTTGCACCTGCATACCCGTAATCGGTCCGGCGGGTTGGCTTTGGCCTCAGCTTTGGTGTAAAGCTGCGCGGAGTGTGGCTTTTTGTTAGCCTTGCGTGGGCATTGATTACCGACGACAAGCGCTTCAAATCGCTAATGAAATTGGCTGGGACGGACGAAGCCGATCTAAGTGACAGGGATCACAGAGACTGAACCGGGGCGCACTTAAGCTCACCTAAGCTTGAAGAAGGGGCTTTGCCCCGTGCAGGTGGCTCCGATGGTTTGGGGACTCGCGCTGCGCCGATATTGTGCAAACCCATCGCGCACCGGAATGACTTTCCGGCGCTGACAAATTGGAAATCGCCGTGAACGCATACAGTAAAACGCCGCTTCTCGACACCATCCGGACGCCGGACGACCTGCGCAAGCTCAAGGTCGAGCAGGTTCGCCAGGTCGCCGACGAGCTGCGTCAGGAGACCATCGATGCCGTCTCGGTGACCGGCGGTCACTTCGGCGCGGGCCTCGGCGTGGTCGAGCTCACCACCGCGATCCATTATGTCTTCGACACGCCGCGCGACCGGCTGGTCTGGGACGTCGGCCACCAGGCCTATCCGCACAAGATCCTCACCGGCCGCCGCGACCGCATCCGCACGCTGCGCACCGGCGGCGGCTTGTCCGGCTTCACCAAGCGCAGCGAGAGCGATTACGATCCGTTCGGCGCCGCGCATTCCTCGACCTCGATCTCCGCCGGCCTCGGCATGGCGGTCGCGCGTGACCTCTCCGGCGGCAAGAACAACGTTATCGCCGTCATCGGTGACGGCGCGATGTCAGCGGGCATGGCCTATGAGGCCATGAACAATGCGGGTGCGATGAATTCGCGCCTGATCGTGATCCTCAACGACAACGACATGTCGATCGCACCGCCGGTCGGCGCCATGAGCGCCTATCTGTCGCGGCTCTACTCCGGCAAGACCTATCGCACGCTGCGCGATGCGGCCAAGCAGATCAACAAGCGCCTGCCGAAGATCCTCGCCAACCGCGCCAACCGCGTCGAGGAATATTCCCGCGGCTTCATGATGGACGGCGGCACGCTGTTCGAGGAGCTCGGCTTCTATTACGTCGGCCCGATCGACGGTCATAACCTCGATCACCTTCTGCCCGTGCTGAAGAACGTCCGCGACATGGAGACCGGCCCGATCCTGGTCCACGTCGTGACGCAGAAGGGCAAGGGCTACGGCCCGGCGGAGGCTTCCGCCGACAAGTACCACGCCGTCGTCAAGTTCGACGTCGCGACCGGCACCCAGGCCAAGGCCAAGCCGAACGCGCCCGCCTACCAGAACGTGTTCGGCCAGAGCCTCGTCAAGGAAGCCGAGAAGGACGACAAGATCGTCGCCATCACGGCGGCGATGCCGTCGGGCACCGGCGTCGACATCTTCAACAAGGCGTTCCCGGACCGCACCTTCGACGTCGGCATCGCCGAGCAGCACGCGGTGACGTTTGCCGCGGGTCTTGCGACCGAAGGCTACAAGCCGTTCTGCGCGATCTACTCGACCTTCCTCCAACGCGGCTACGACCAGATCGTGCATGACGTCGCGATCCAGAACCTGCCCGTGCGCTTCGCCATCGACCGCGCCGGCCTCGTCGGCGCCGACGGTGCGACGCATGCCGGCTCGTTCGACAACGCCTATCTCGGCTGCCTGCCGAACATGGTGATCATGGCCGCCGCCGACGAAGCCGACATGGTGCACATGGTCGCAACCCAGGTCGCGATCAACGACCGCCCGAGCGCGCTGCGCTATCCGCGCGGCGAAGGCCGCGGCATCGAGATGCCCGACGTCGGCGTTCCCCTCGAGATCGGCAAGGGCCGCGTGATCCGTCAGGGCAGCAAGATCGCGCTGCTCTCCTTCGGCACGCGTCTGGCCGAGTGCGAGAAGGCGGCCGACGAGCTCGCCGCTCACGGCCTCTCCACCACGATTGCGGATGCGCGCTTCATGAAGCCGCTCGACACCGAACTGGTGCTCAAGCTCGCCCGCGACCACGAGATCCTGATCACGATCGAGGAAGGCGCGGTCGGCGGTTTCGGCTCGCATGTCGCGCAGTTCCTGACCGATCAGGGCGCGCTCGACAGCGGCATGGTGCGCTTCCGCTCCATGGTGCTACCCGACGTGTTCCAGGACCACGACACGCCGGCGGCGATGTACGGCCGCGCCGGTCTCGACGCCAAGGGCATTGTCGCCAAGGTGTTCGAGGCGCTCGGCAAGGACGTCAAGACCGAGACGGTCAAGCTCGCCTGAGGTTCACCTCTCCCGCTTGCGGGAGAGGTCGGCGCGTAGCGCCGGGTGAGGGTTCTTTCCTCTCGCGAGATTTCGCTGGTGGAGAGACCCCCTCCCCAGCCCTCCCCCGCAAGCGGGAGAGGGAGCAGAGCATGCGCTGTGGCTCGCAGCTCGATCCAAATAATTTCCGGCTTTGACGTCATGAAAATCTATCTGGCAGGCCCCGACGTGTTCCTGCCAGATGCGGTTGAAATCGGCCGGCGCAAGGTCGCGATCTGCGCCACGCATGGGCTCACCGGCCTCTATCCCCTCGACAACGCCATCGACCTCACCGTCCCCGACGCCTCGCGGCAGATCTTTGCCGGCAATGAGGCGATGATGGATCGGGCCGACGCCATCATCGCCAATCTCACGCCGTTTCGCG
>WNGR01005675.1_pt1 | contig 14988 bp, 13 predicted proteins | sample 5407581 | NCBI WGS metagenome assembly WNGR01 (sample SAMN13153383, study PRJNA577476) | soil metagenome | isolation source: 80 cm soil or saprolite under Garry oak tree replicate 2 | place: USA:California | collected 2016-06-15
ATCACGAACGACTACATCAAGCGTTAGACTATCAAACGCCAGTGCAGGTGTATACGAACAAATAACATGAGTATTCTCGTATGCTTGAGTTTTATCTTATTTTTGACCAAAAACTGTCTTGACTTTTGGGACCACCATATTTCTTTTAGGCGGGGTGTTCTTTAACAATTCTTTCCCAAGCCTTAGAGCGCCTGGGTCGTTCTTTTCTAAAGACTCATTAAATTTACTTAGCTTCATCGATCACTCATAAGTTTTTGTAGGTTGCTCGTCCCTGCTATACAAAAGTAACGACGGATAGACATTCAGATTGAGATAGCTTATGCGATATTATATCAGGCTCTTTCTTTCTATGTCATTATACGTTGTGAAGGAATGAGGACAAAAGTACTTGATGTATCCGCACAAGCTCAGTAGAGTGAGCTTCGCACAATTTATGATTTCTGACGTGGGGATAGGGCTACTGGTACATTTTCAGGTCAGGGATACGCTGGTAGTCCTTGATGTTGCGGGTAACGAGGGTAAGGTTATGCTGGATGGCCGTCGCTGCAATGAGAATATCAAAATCACCAATAATCTTGCCTGTCCGCCGCAGTTCTCCTCTAATGCGAGCAAAGTGCTGCATGATTGGTTGTGTAGGCGGAAGAATAACGACTGAGCGCAAGAAGCGCTGAAACACGTCTGTTGTTTTCTGTGGATCGCGCCCAAAGTGAATACCCTCGTAAATTTCTCCATACGTGATAATACTGATCGAGAGATCATCTTTCGCAAACGATGAAAGGAGTTGGATGGCGTGTGGCCGTGCTCCTAAGTAGTCAGCTACGTAGTCACTATCGACCAGATATTTCATAGCTCAATGGGAGGCCGTGTCGAAATTTTGCGGCTTTCGTAAATGTCCTTCTTCAGTTTCTCCGTGTCAACTAACCCCTTCCATCCGCCTGCGGCTGATAAAAACGCTTCATAGTCGGCTTTGGTTTTCTCCTCCTTTTTCGCTGTGGCTTGTGGTGGTGGCATCAGAACTGCCACAAGTTTATCCTCTCTTGTCAGTTCAAGTGGCGTCTGCGTTGCCTCAACTTTTTTTGTCAGACGCACCAGATCAGGCATTCTGCTAATATCAATGGGGGTGAGGTGCGGCATACAAGACGATTATAGCAAATCGCTGCTGGTTTGCAACCGGTGTTTTCAGACGATCAATCATACAGCTCTGTCTCATTCCACTTGTCTAGCGCAATTCTAATCTGCATCAATCTGTATCAGAACTTAGGAATAGCTTGATTTTAAGGCTTATTCGGCTCTGTCATGGGGTTCCGGCAGTGTACCGGAAACGCGTTCTCTGAGCCGCTTATATGCTTCTGCCCGCCTTCGTCTGACTGCATCAAGCACTCTCCGGCATTTCGCTTTGGCTTCCTGCCAGAAAAGCGTGGGAAGCATTGCCGCTGGTTTCAGGTTGTAAGCGGTCAAAGGTTGCTTGCATCATGCCAAACACTGCGGCACATCGCACGCGGTTAGTGTCCTGGCTGTCTGCGTTTTCTAAGTGCATTGTAGATCGTCACATCAAGATAGCTGTGTTTGCCTGTCTGCCTATCGGTTTTCTCGGGATCGTATAACCCTGACTGCTGAAACAGCCGTTTGGTCTGAGCAATGTCGTCATTCGTCCAGTAGAGCAGCCGGAGTACCAGGGTAAAATCTGCCTCGCTTTTTGACCGGTATCCGGTGGTATCGCCTTGCCAGAGTGCGGTAAAACGCTCACCGTTTCGGGCAGACTGCGCTTTGTCTACCACCTCCGCATCTGATCGGGTTGGAGAGCGCCGGGCAAGAGGCTCTCTTGCTGCGCCTGGCGTTGTGCAATGGTTCGTGGTGTTCCTGGCACATGATGGGTAGTGAGCGTGAAAAACCTGCCTTGTGAATACTGTTCAATAGAACCAACTTTTTTGCCTGCTCCTGGCAGTGTTGCCCGGGTGAGGATGTGCACGCCTAATTTTGACGGGGAATACTCGGTATAGGATGAGAGGGATGCTATAATCTCCTCTGCCCAGGCTGCAATACTGCCGTCTTTGGCAACACACGCATCAAGGTCTGTGCCGGTGAATGGATCGGCCTCTGCGAACACAAAGCCAATGCCGTTATATCGTCCGGTTGCCAGGGCTTTTAAGGATGGTTCTACGCTTGCCCATGTAGTTGGGTCATTTGTTTTGGCTGGCAAATTGGTTTTCGGGTTGAATGGCCGCTTTTTCAGCTTGTTATTCTCAACCGTGTATTTCCAGACAACAAACTGCGGGTAGGGTGTCAGTTCGGACAGCAGACCGGATTGCAGCCGCTCCCTGAGGTCTTGGGCTCTCCTTGCGTAGTTTTTCTGCTCCTGGTGTGTATATCGTGGCGTTCGTTCTGTCGGCATGGTCGCTTCTTTCCTGGGATGCTAGTGGTTTTCTTTGGCTCTGTCAAGGCAAGAAAAGAAACTCAGGGTAGCTGTTGCTACCCTGCTTCTAGACTCTTGGAAGACGCTGAGAGATTGAGGTATACTGTACAGAAGGATGTACAAGAAGCTGGCGGAGAGCGTAAATGACCACTTTAATCTCGCGTGGTGAAACTCCAACTAGGTTGTACGGTGAACATCGCCCTGATCAGCGTTCTCGCGGACCAGTACAGGCTGATACCTGCGGTGGTAGCGGCGGGCATCGTCGCCGACTTGCTCCTCACATGGCTGAAGCCATCGTTAAAGCGCCAGAACGAACTGCGTCTCTTCGCCTTTCTTGTGCCAATGTTCCTATTCCTCTTCTACTTCCTGGACTTGATGGTAACGCACGGTATAATCTGGTCAATCCACCTGTGGCTCGGCTCGTGCGTCATGGCTGGTATTGTTGGCCTGGTGCTGAGCTACCTGCTGGCACCCCCACAGGGGCCCGTGGAGCAAAAGGAAGAGTAAATTGTTTTTTGCAATGAGAAGATGTAGAACGACCAAGCATCCGAAATCTCGTAAGCGAGCAAGGCGTAAGCATTAACACTAGCGGCTACTCTTCTTCGCTGTTTTTGCTATTACCAGTAACTGCTGTTGAGCGATAATAATTTGGCTCTTCCCGTTAAGTAGCATAGAAATATAAGCATGCAGAGATTCACAGATCAATTGTTCTATGGTATACTGCTTTCAAGAAGATGGTAGAAGTGCTATTTGTCTAGCAGAACAATTGTTAGTAAGGTGTAGGTCATGGCTGAAATATCCACAACAGCGGCTTTGCTCACTACAGCACGAGAAGGACTGCGTGACATTGGCTACCAAAATGATCTGCTTCGAGAAGAATACGAATTTGATGATATATTAGCTCAAGACCAACCACGTAAGATTGAATTGGCAGGATTTGCTCAAGAGCCGCTATCTTATCGCAATGCTTGTATTGGCATTGCTGTGCCCCTTGATAGCAATCCTGAAGCAATCGCGGAATACCGTTCACTTGGTGCACCTCAAATACTTACTTTGCATCCTAAAATTGAGAAAATTCTACGTTGGAAAATCCTTGCAAATGATATACCTGAACTCTTAGAAACTATTGACCCTGCCTTTTTGACCAATGCTATTAGGGCTCACCAGGACGAATGGAATCCAGAGCAAGTATTGCGCGCTAAATCAATCCGTTTTTCGAACGAACCTGTCCAACTCGATTTCTTTGATATGGGACTAATACCAGTAATTGAAGAAGTTGTCTATAGAAAATTGGATAGTCTTCTCCGAGATGTTCTTGCCTCTTGCAAAGTTCTCTATAAAGAGCGTAACGAAACAAACCTGGATAACAAAGCATTGTTTCGGCTTATCTTTCGATTAGTGGCTGCAAAGCTTCTGGGCGACAGAAAGCATCAGGGGGATTGGCTGAGTGAGAATGTACAGAAAGTTATCAATGAAGTCGAAGATTTTTACTTTCATGGCACTACCCACCAAACTGTACTAAAAGACTTGGAAGTGCAAAAATTAGCATGGCGAAAAATTCGCGGTGCATTTTCCTTTCAAAACCTTTCGGTTGAGGCTTTGGCGTATGTGTACGAGAATACTTTTGTGACCTCTGATATACGTAAAAAACAAGGGATACATGCTACAGCGCACTTAATAGCGGAATATATTCTTCAAAACCTCCCCATTGATGAGTTGCTTCCTGATGAACGACTTATTTTTGAGCCATTTGCCGGACACGCTCCCTTTTTAACTGCTGCACTTGCCAGACTACGAGGTTTACTACCTTTAGACATGCACCCTGAGCAAAGACATAACTATTTTATACGAATGCTCTCAGGTATGGAGTATGATGCTTTTGCTAGTGAGATTGCACTTTATTCGTTAATTTTCGCTGATTATCCCAATCCAAATGGATGGCGCATTGAAACCGCTAATGTATTTACTTCGTCTAAATTCAACAGTTATCTATCCCAAGCAAAGATAGTTCTTTGTAACCCGCCATATGAAAATCTTACGTTGAATGAGCGGCAATTACATGCTCCATTGTATTCAGTAAATAAAGCTGTAGAGGCATTGGCTCGTGTGTTGCAACAACCTCCAAAGATGCTTAGCTTCGTTCTTCCTCGCACATTCATTGATGGGCAAATGTACGCTGAAGTACGAAAAAGAATTGCAGAGCTATATAATAATATCTTTCTAGTTGCTTTACCTGATAACGCTTTTACCTACTCCAAAGCTGAGACGGTATTGCTGATGGCTCATGGACAACGTTCTGCTCAACCTATATGGAGGTCAGTATTCATTAAAAGAATGGATTATCAACAGTTTCTCTTAAGAGGTAGGACAACGTGGTCTATACAGGCACCAGCAAGTTATGTAGAGAAACAAATTAATAGTGGTGATCCCGATTTTTGGTACACTCCTATACATCCTATATGGGATGCATTAGCATCTTTACCACGTTTGGAAGAGGTAGCAGAAATTCACAGAGGGATTGAGTATAAAATACCAGTCAAGGGAAACGAGGAGAGACTTTTTTCAAATGTACCACGTGAAGGATTTGCTAAAGGATTAAGAAATGTACCTGAAGACTTTGAACCATATGCAATTGAACATTCTACATATCTGAACATGGACCCAAATTTAATGCTTTATGAAGCATACAAATTGCCTTGGGATAAATCAAAGATTATAGCAAATGCTGCACGTAAAAGCGCGGATCGTTGGCTCATTAATGGAGTTGTTGATAAACAAGGATTAGTATGTTACCAACGATTTCATGGTATTTGGCCTAAAGGGGATTTGCCAGTTGAGATTATTGCATCATTACTAAATGGGCCAGTTGCAAATGCTTTTCTTAGTACACATCGTACATCACGAGATAATAAGATTGAGGTCATAAAACAAATTCCAGTACCTAAGCTTAGTCCCTCACAAATTCGTTTGATTGTTTCCCTGGTTCGCGAATATATGAGTTATCGAGAACAAGCAGAGACATGGTTTGAGCAGGCTACCTACTACGAGCGACGCTGCCGAGGAATTATAAGTCAGATTGATGGAGAACTGCTCACTGCATACAACCTTCCGCTCCACCTTGAACAAAATTTGTTTGAGTTCTTTGATGGTTACAAGAGACCAGGGCCGTTTTCTCCCACTCAGTTAAAGTCATCGCCCACAAAAAGACTCTATACTTCTATTATTAGGGTTGAAAATATCAGAAACGAAAACGGAAATAGGGTGATAGATGCAGTGATAATTAATTGGAATCCGCACCAGGTTGTTCATATACCCATGTCTTTGCTTCCTGCTCACTTACAAGAGCAACTAAATCAGGATACACGCCTACTTGCTAAAGTAAATGTTGGGGTTAGTAGGGCTGAAGACCTCATCTTCGAGGATTTCATAATAGCGCGGGAGCCAAAGATGTATGATGCACCTGCCTGAGTTAATAATATTAGATGTTGGCCATGGCAATAGTGCTATTCTTCAAGATACTAATGCGGTTACAGTAATTGATTGTCCACCACCTTCTACGCTGGTTGATACACTTGAGCGTTTAGGTATTGATACAATCGATCATATTCTTATTTCCCATTCTGATCTGGATCACGCTGGTGGCTTACCAACTCTTTTGGATGAGATTACGGTCCGCAATGTGTATATAAACCCCGATGCCAATAATAATAGCCAGTCATGGGTGGATATTCGCATAGCGCTAGAATTAGCTGAGGATAGGGGAACCGAAGTTCATACCTCGTTAACGTCTACCTCATCCAAAAGGATCAAATCTGGACAGGTCGAAATAGAAATCCTAGCACCATCTGTGGGAGTAGCTCTAGGAGGTGCAGGTGGTTCAGATCTAGCAAGGCGTAAGCAAACTTCTAATACTATGTCGGTAGTAATAGGTCTCATTCATAACTCTTCCAGAGTCATTCTTTTTCCAGGAGATATGAGCGAGCACGGATTAGATAACCTTGTGAAGATGCAGTAAAATATTGAAGCACAGATTTTAGTTTTTCCTCATCATGGAGGAGGCCCAGGAAATAAAAACGGTTATGAATTCGCTCAAAAATTATGCAAGCTAGTGAATCCTGATTTGGTAGTATTTTCTCTTGGGAGAAATCATCATTTCGGCCCCTATCATGAGGAGAATCCACGGGATGACATAATGAGAGGGGTAGTATCTGTTCTTCCTTCTGCTCATGTCATGTGTACTCAATTGTCTGGAAAATGTGCGGTCAAAGAACCGATTTCAGACTTTAGCCATCTGACGAATTTACCCGCTAAAGGGTTTAGAAGTAATAGCTGCTGCGGAGGAACGATACTAATTAGGATAGATGGAAATCAAACGACCTACCTTCCGCTACTCTCTTCACATAGAGCATTTATTACCAATTCTGCTAAAGTACCTACACCAATGTGCTTACAACATCTCATTAAGATACAGCCCTAACTCATCTTACAGAAAGGAGACTTCTATCATGACACAACAGAGTGAAAACCCGAATCAATATCAGTTGACGAGTAGCGAGGTACAGATTACTTATACGCCCGGCAGCGACAATGGGCAGCCAGAACTGGGCTATCAAGGCTCACATGGCACCATCACCTTTACCGGCAACGATATTCGCAGCGAGGAGACCATGCTTGGGACTTTGCTCACCGTGTTTTTGGTGCGCACCGTCGATACCGGCTCAGTCACCCTGACCTTGCTGCTGCCGGGCGTTAACCTGGCAGGCACAGCAGAACAGGCCATTCAGACCGTTGCCATCGAGACGCACAACCTGTTCAGCATCCTGGATCGGAATAAAGCCCGGCAGACGCAGACCTATCAGGTCTACAATCTTCAAGGTACGGCACAGTACCTTTCCCTGTAGATTTTAACCTTGTCCGCGCAGTGGGGCGCTGACCTCGTGCAGGCATTGCAGGATTTCCCGGTAGGATTCCAGCATACCCGTCTCGTGATAGGAGATAGAGTACTCCTTGCAGAAGGCCTTGACGATCTGCTGCGCTTCTCTTAATCTGTTCCTGGGCATGGTTGGGAAGAGGTGATGCTCGATCTGGTAGTTCAGACCGCCATACCAGAAATCGGTGAAGGCGCCGGCTTTGACATTGCGGGCAGTAAGCACCTGCTGGCGCAGGAAGTCCAGCCGGCTGTCTTTGTCCAGAACAAGCATGCCTTTGTGGTTTGGCGCGGCAACGGAACCGAGGTAGAGGCCAAAAAGCGCCCGGTGGATGAGAATAAACACGACGGCCTGCCAGATGCTGAGCTGGGAGAGCAGCAAGCCAAGGTATAACACGTAGTGGACCACCATGACAAGCAACTCCGCCACCGGATACTTGGCTTTCTTTTCCAGCAGGAAGCGTACGCTAAAGATGAGGAAAGAAAGCGCAGCGAGCAGTTCCAATGGCAAGATCAGGAAGGCCTGGTATTTCACCGTGAAGCGTAGAAACCCCTGCTTGCTGCGCGCCGCCTCTTCGGTAAAAGCTAAGAATGGCACCTCGATGTCAGGGTCGAGATCGACCTGGTTGGGGTGCCCGTGGTGCCTGTTATGCTTGTCAATCCACCAGCTCCAACTCCAGCCAACCAGAAAATTGCCAACGATAAATCCGCAGAGCTCGGTCGTTCGCGTGGTGCGAAATAACTGTCGATGACCAGAGTCATGGCCAAGGTAGCTGATCTGGGTGAAGACAAAACTCAAAAAAACTGCATTCAGAAGCTGGAGCCAGAAATTGTGTACTAAGAGCAAAAAGGCCAGGCTCACGGCCAGCAGGCCCAGAGTGAAGAGAATTTTATAGGTGTAGTAGAGCGGTTGCTGATCCAACAAGCCTTTCTGCTTCATAATTTGTTTTAACCCGGCGTACTCGTTTAAAAAGACTTGTGGAGCAGAGTCTTTGACAGGAGAACGAATGGAGTTATCGGCTGGCACATCAAGTGCCAAATGCTCACCCTGTTCTGCCTGCCAGACATTTTGCCTGTGGATACCAACTTGTTCTTGCACTTTTACTCTCATTTCTTTCTGACTAATTGTGACTCTTCAGGACTTCTGGCCGCCTGCGGCGGCGCACCTATTCTTTTGAGAGTGGCGGATTGTGGCGCCTGCGGCGCCACAATCCGCCACTCTCAAAAAAACTCTTGCGAACTGCCGCAGGCAGTGAGGAGTCTAGAAGAGTTACGACTACCTTTTCTGAAAGACCATCCGCTGATGATCTAGTAATTCTCTTCTGAAACATTCCTTGTCGTAGCCATTACGCAGTAACTCCATCCTGGAGCGAAATTCTTTGTCTACCAGGTAGCGCGGCACAACTTTCGAGACCGCCAATACTCTCGGAAAACTAAAATTGGGGATTTTGAAATTTGAGAAGGTAAAATTCCAGACCTTGCCCCATTGCTCCATCGTTTCAATGTAATCGAGTCGTCCGTTATTGTCAGAGACGAGTTCAAAGTATGGCGCGGCTGTTCTAAGAATATGTTCTTCGCCAAAAGGCAGCCAGGAACCCGGGAAAAATTTGCCTAATACAGCTATGATGTATTCGTTCGATCCCTTTTCCGCCGTTAAGGAGATCTTCGCATACTCAGGAGCATTTTTACCCCACATCATGGTTTGCAAGTATAACCTTCCGCCCTCCGGTAGAAGTTCATGGCACAAACGAAAGAAATCGTCATAAATTTGATCTTGTTTGCCTGCCAGGTAGTCTGCTACAGAGCAGAAATGTTCAAAGGCCCCGACGCTGACAAGGCCATCAAACATGCCGAAAGTATCAACGCTGACATCTTTCCAGTCCTTTACATAGGCTTCAAGGCCGCTCTGTTTACATCTCTCCGCCTGTTTCGCCGATAAGGTCAGGCCTATGCCGTGACCTCCTCTTTCTTTCACTACTTTTAGCACAGGTCCGAATCCGCAGCCTATGTCGAGCACTCGTGCACCTGCTTTGAAATTTATACCCTTGAGTATGTAGTCATGCTTATCTTTTTGTGCCTGTTGCAGGGTTTTGGAAAAATCACCGTTATACATAGCACAGGTTAGATCAGCGTTCTCACCAAAGCTTAAAGGGAAAATTTCGTCCATAAAGTTATAGGTTTCTTCAATTTCTTGCCGGTTGGCCATGCTTATCCCCTTTCGTTATCTCTCTTCTACTGTGAAAAGTACGTTACTTGCCCTGACTTTTAGCAGATCACACATCGTTTAACAGGATTTGGCATGAACATTTACTCATCCTTTGTTTCTCCTGTTCGGAAGGATATCACTTTATAACAAGACACCGCAATGGCCAGCGGGAAGGACGAACCTTCTCTGCTTCCTCGATCTGATGATTGCATGTGTTATAATCTGGTCAATTCAGTTATAGCTGAGCTCATGTCTCATAGAAGGTTTTGTTGGCATACTCATACTGCGAAAGCTGAACTTGAGAAAATTCATAGACCAAAAATTTGGGGGGATAGCGTCCTTTAGAAAATGTCACACTAATTCTTCTTGTATTGTTAAGAACAGGGAAACCCCTGGTTGGAAAAGTTTCGTAACGCGGTCTCTTAAAGAGTAGGCACTGGAGAAACTCGTACTAAACCAGAGCTGTTACTTTTTTTGATTCTCGTACGCGTCGTGCTACTAGTGCATTTTCAACGAACCTTTTTGGGAAAAGGGGAAACCAAGGGGACACCCCTTGAACCCCGGCAGGGGAGGACCCCTGCGCCCCCTTTCCCTAACATGTCCCTTGACTTTGCACTAGCAACTACACCGGTGGAGATTTTATGAAACCTTTGGGCAACGCCAAACCTTTTGTTCTTGTAATTGTGACCGTTCCTTTCCTCGGAACTGTTCTGGCAATCGCGCTGCTTTGGCAACAGGCCATCCGATGGTCCGACCTGGCACTGCTGGTAACGATGTACACGCTCAATGCCTTCGGCCTGACCATCGGCTACCATCGCATGTTGACCCATCGCAGCTTCCGGCCCCATCCTGCCGTGAAGGCGATCTTACTCGTCCTTGGCGCCATGGCAGTAGCATCACCTCCCATTGAGTTTGCTGCCACGCACATCAAGCATCATGCAGAGTCGGACCGGGAGGGCGATCCACATAGCCCTCTTGAGGGTCTCTTTCATTCACATCTAGGCTGGCTCTTCAAAGACCGCTTCGCTGATCCCCAGGTGTACTGCCGTCACCTGCTCAGGGATGCGATCGTGGTATTTGTGAATCGCTCCTTCTTACTCTGGGTAGCCCTGTCACTTGCGATCCCATTCGTACTTGGCGGCTGGACCGGTTTGCTGTGGGGCGGCTTTGTGCGCATCTTCCTCGTGCACCATTTTACCTTTAGCGTCAATTCCATCTGCCACACCTTTGGCAAACGCGAGTTCGAGACCAATGATCGCAGTCGCAACCAGTGGCTCGTGGCACTGCTGGCTTTCGGGGAAGGCTGGCACAACAATCATCACGCCTTTCCGCGTTCGGCCTTTCACGGGCTCCACTGGTGGCAGCTTGATTTCTCAGGCTATGTCATCTGGACGCTCGAACGCCTCGGCCTGGCACACGAGGTGTATCGCGTTCCACCAGCCTTGCTTGCACGCACTTCGCTTACACGTTCTTCCTCGCGCAAGGCAGATCCTGTACCAGGCTCCTCCCAATCTGGCAACGAAGTGATCTAAAACGTGCAAAAAACTCTTTCGGCCAGGGAGCAAGGGTCCCTATCTCCCTTATCTCCCCTATCGTCCTGTTAGTAGAAGTAACCAGAAAGGAACAAACTATGGCGAAACTAACCACGAAAACTACCGACCAGGCAGCTGAGATCACCCTCTCCTTATTACAGGAGGTCTTTAGCTCTTCTCCGGCGCGCGATGTTGCCGTGCGCTTGTGGGATGGCACCACCTGGCAGCCCGAACCAGGATCAGGGGAACCAGCGCGCTGCACGCTGGTGCTCCAGCATCCAGGTGCGCTGCGCAAGATGTTCCTGCCCCCCAGTGATCTGAGCCTGGGCGAGGCCTACATCTACAATGATTTCGACATCGAAGGAGATATCGAAGCCCTCTTTCCACTGATGGAACACTTCCTTGATGGGCACCTGGGAATGGTCGAACAGTTGCGCTATGGCAAACGCCTGTTGAGCTTGCCGAAGATGGGTCAACCTCGCCCCGCCGACGTAGTACCCAAAGTGCATGGCTTACGCCACTCGAAGGGGCGTGATCGCGAGGCCACCAACCATCACTACGACCGCTCCAACGAATTCTATGCGCTCTGGCTGGATAGACGTATGATCTACTCCTGCGCCTACTTTGCGACACCTGATGACGATCTGGAGACGGCCCAGGAACAGAAGCTCGACTACCTTTGCCGCAAATTGCGCCTGCAACCGGGGCAGCGTCTGCTGGATATCGGCTGCGGTTGGGGCGCGTTGATCATCTATGCCGTGCAGCACTATGGCGTGGAGGCAGACGGCATCACCCTCAGTTCTCAGCAAGCCAAACTGGCGCGCGAGCGGATCAAGGAGGCAGGACTGGAAGATCGCTGTCGCGTCAACATATGTGATTATCGCGAGGTGAACAAACCGCAAAGATATGACAAGATCGTCTCCGTGAGCATGGCCGAACACATAGGTAAGGCCTTCTTACCCACCTACTTCAAAGCAGCGTGGGAACTGCTCCGTCCGGGAGGCGTCTTCCTCAACCATGGCATTAACGTTCACTCCTCTTCGCCCGTAACCGGACGTGCTTTCATGAATCGCTATGTGGCCCCTGATGGTGAACTGGTACCGATCATTACAACCCTGCAAGCCGCAGAAGCAGGTGGCTTCGAGGTGCGCGACGTGGAGAGCCTCAGAGAGCACTACACGTACACGTTGCGCTATTGGCTCCATAGTTTAGATGAGCACGCAGACGAAGCGAAGGAGATAGCAGGTGAGATGACCTACCGCCTGTGGCGCTTGTTCGTCTCATTGGGTGTCCACGAGTTTAATGTGGGAAGGGCTAACCTGTATCAGACCTTGTTGGTGAAGTCGGAAAAGGGAAAGAGCGGGCTGCCCCTGAGGAGGGAGGATTGGTACATCTGATCTAAGTAGCATCTGGCCTCAATCTCCCGTTGGACGATCAATGTGACCACGTTCACGCGCAACGTGGTCACTCACACGAAAGATAGCCAGACACACAACAATCGCTAGCGCAGTCGTAAGTACCAACAGCCCTATAACTTCTGGCGTACTGGCGATCGGAAAAGTCCTGGCGACAGCATCGCCCAGCAATGCGCGGCGGATTAGCTCCAGCCAGTAGGTCAGGGGCATCAGCAGCGCAATCTTTTCAACCCAGCCAGGAAGGATGGCTATGGGAAAGATGGTGCCCGCCAGAAGATAAAGGGCGCCGGCCATGGCATCGGGCATTTGCCAGGCTCCGCGCTTCAACACGAGGGTGAGGCCGGCGAGTGCAATACCGAGGGCGACAATTGCTACAAAGCCCAGGCTTAAGGCAAGCAGCAGCAAGGGGTAATTCACTTGATTGATGGGGACGCCAAGTATAGCGATGCCAAAGCCCAGCGTGATGACAAAGGAGAGGCAGGCGGCGAACATGCGCGGAACACAGCGTCCAATGAGAAACACGATCAAAGACTGCGGTGCGATGTAGACATACTTAAGCATGGCAAACTGTTCGCGGTCTTCCAGGATTGCGTTGGATAAGCGCACCATGATCTGCTCGACAAAGCTCCAGGCGGCACTACCCACGATGAGGAAGCCAAAGAAGCTGCCATGCGTATGAAAGCCGCTGATGACCCAATACATGAAGACCAGCACGAGCGCGGCAGTCAACGGTCTGGCGAGAATGTAGAGCAAGAAGAGCCAGGGCTTCGTCCAGTTGCCCTGCGCTTGCCACTCCAGCCAGGCGGCGGTACGAAACGTTTGCCAGATCGATATTCTCTTTGATGATGTGACGTGTATCATCTGTGTTGTTCTCCCCTATTGCCACTTGAGCGAGAGGCGGCCCTCGACCTTGGCCCGCCGTTCAATGAAGGCAAATGACCACGCCGCCCCTACAAGAAAGAGCATGACCAGTACGGTCAAGATGAGAATCTCCCAGCCGATGGGCAGGAAAGCAGGCCAGCCTTGAGGAAAAAGCAACTGGCGCATGGCATCGAGGCCCAGGGTCAGGGGAATCAGCGAGGCCGCGCCGCCTACAAAACCACCCAGCGTGCGGATAGGAAAGTAAAACCCTGTGACGAGCGAGATAGGCTCCTGGATCATTTCCTGGAAGACCCATACTTCGCGGTTATACAGCAGGTAGAGGCTTGCCAGCATGGAGCCGAGGCCATAGAGGGCTACGAGGGTGAGCACAAAGACCAGCACGAGGGCGGGCAGGGATACCAGGTGATAGGTCACGCCAAAGATGAGGGATCCCGCTGCAACGATCACAACAGCGCGAATCAATGTCGCTATCATACCTCCCACTGCCATACCTGCTAGAATCCAGAGCAACGACGCGGGAGCCATCAGGTAGAGCTCGAGGTTACCGGATAGCCGCTCCCAGTGAAGCTGAGCCGCCATCATCCAGAGCACATTCAGCCAGAAGGCCATCATAGCTCCACCAAGTATTACAAAGCCGGTATATTGGGGAGGAGCCTTCAACGTCCGGTAGACCAGCACAAAGGCGATGATGCGCAACAGGGGCAGGGCAACTTCATAGAAGAGCCACTCGCGTTCTCGAACAGCACTGATGAGACGCGGATAGGCACGACCCAGCATCGTGCGCAAGCCAAGTCGTAAGCTCTCTCGCCAGGACATAGCATTCGTGTAAGGACCAGGAGTAGTGGTCATTGATGCGCCTCCCCGCTCTGTTCATCTTCAGCGGCATCCCCAACCAGCCGCACAAAGGCCTCTTCCAGGGTTGGCTCGATACGTCGCAGTGTGAGGACACGCCCACCCACTTCACTGAGTGTTGCCATAGCGGGCGCAATCAGTTCTTCACGACTGAGAGACAGGCGAAGTTCAACGCGTCCTTTGTGAGCCTCAGCCTGTGCATCGACCACCCCTTCGGTAGCGCGTAAGCGTTCGACAAAGGCTGGCGCCCATTCGGCCAGTTCGAGCTGGAAACGCGCATGTTCTTGCAGGTCCCGTTTCAGGTCATTGGTTGTGCCCTGGGCAACAATCTGGCCATGGTTGATCACCGCGACCCGGTGACAGAGCTCGTCCGCCTCGAACATGTAGTGTGTTGTCAGCAGGACGGTGCGGCGTGGGTTTTGTTGCATCCACGAGCGCACATAGTTGCGCACTACTCGTGCTGCCTCGACATCCAGCCCGACAGTGGGTTCATCCAGAAAGAGTATTTCAGGGTCTGAGACGAGTGCCCGGCAGAGGTTGATGCGCTGGCGCATCCCCGTAGAGAGGGCATAGATTTTCTGGTTGGCCTGGTCGGCCAGGTCAACGGCTTCCAGCAGTTCGTCGATCCGTTTATGGGCCACGCGAGATGGCACGCCGTAGAGCTGCGCAAACATCCACAGTTGCTCGCGCACCGTCAGAATGCCATATCCAGACTGCTCGCCGCCGCTGACCATAGCGATACGCCGGCGAACGGGTATGAC
>WNGR01012162.1_pt1 | contig 14988 bp, 21 predicted proteins | sample 5407581 | NCBI WGS metagenome assembly WNGR01 (sample SAMN13153383, study PRJNA577476) | soil metagenome | isolation source: 80 cm soil or saprolite under Garry oak tree replicate 2 | place: USA:California | collected 2016-06-15
GGGGATACAACAGGATCCAAGGCGAGCTGCTCAAACTCGGCCACCGGGTTGGCGCATCCACGATCCGCCGGGTCCTCAAGGCCCTGAAGATCCCCCCGGCGCCGAAACGTCACACCGACGCGGCTTGGCGGCGGTTCCTGCACACCCAGGCATCGACGATGCTCGCCGCCGACTTCTTTCACATGGACTGCGCGGTGACCCTCCGACGCCTGTACTGCCTGTTCGTCATGGAAGTCGGCACCCGCTACGTGCATATCCTCGGCATCACCGCGAACCCGGACGGGCTGTGGACGGTGCAGCAGATCCGCAACCTCCTGATGGATCTGGGTGATCGCGCCGCGGACTTCCGCTTCCTGGTCCGCGACCGGGCCGGGCAGTTCACCGCGTCGTTTTGACGCGGTCCTGGCCGATGCGGTATCGAGGTCGTGAAGATTCCGCCCCGGAGCCCTCGCGCGAACACTTACGCGGAAAGGTTCGTGCTCACTGTCCGGACGGAGGTCACCGACCGGATGCTGATCTTCGGCCAGCGACATCTACGGGCGATCCTGGCCGAATACGAGGCCCACTACAACGGACGGCGACCCCATCGCAGCCGCCACCTCGACCCGCCCCGGCCGGACTACCCTGCCGCCGACTTCTCCCAGGAGCGGATCAAGCGCCGGCCCGTCCTCGGCGGCCTCATCAACGAATACGAGCGGGCCGCATAGAAGCCAAGGTCAAGGCCGGTGGCCGAGTTCTGGAACCCCACAGGGCTGGTGATCGGCCGGGCCGCGGCCTCGGCCGGCTCATGCTGCCCGGCAGCGGCCAGCGCGCCCGCCACCTGCGCCAGGTCCATGCCAGCTGATTGCTTAACCTCTCCGGGCCATGCCGGACGTTGCTGGTCACGGACGTTGCTGTGCGGCTGTGCTGTACCGCGGAGCCGGAGCTACTCGTTGACAGCCGTCCTGGATAGTCTAAAGTCTTAATTCCATAGTACTTTGAGGAGTCAGGTGTGATCAGCTTCCGGGTCGATGGCCGTTCGGTCGTGCCCCCGTACCTGCAGATCGTCCAGCAGGTCCGCCAGGCGCTCCGGATGGGCGTGCTCGAGGTGGGCGACAAGCTCCCCACGGTGCGGGAAGTCGTCGCGGCCACGGCGTTCAACCCCAACACCGTGCTCAAGGCCTACCGCGACCTGGAGCGCGACGGCCTGGTCGAGCCCAGGGCCGGGCACGGCACGTTCGTGGTGGGCCGCCCGCCCGGTCCGCCTCCGGGCACGCATTCACGGCTGGCCCGCAGCCTGGCGCACTGGGTGCGCCACGCCCGCGAGGCTGGACTGGATGACGAGTCGATCGAATCGCTGCTGCGCATCACGCTGCGAGCGGCGGCCGAGAAGGAGACCGCCTGATGGCCAGCAGTAACCCTGCAGTAGTCGAGACCCGCGCGCTGTCGAAGCGGTACCGCAATGTCACCGCCCTGAGCAAGGCCACCATCACCGTTCCCGAGGGACGGGTATCGGCACTTATCGGCCCGAACGGCGCCGGCAAGACCGCGACCGAGTCATGACACACTAGCGGAAGGGTGACAGTTTCCTACCCCGGCCGCTGGCCCTCCGGTACGACGAACGTGCCCATCGGCGAGGTCACCACGAGGCCATCTTCTTGCAGTTGCGCCAGCACCTTCCGCGCGGTCGTCGTCGCCACGCCGTAGGTCTGCGCGATCGTGACGAGACTCGGGACGGTATCGCCCGGGGCCAGCTCACCCGACTCGATCTGACCGCGCAGTATGGCGTGGATCTGCCGCCACGGGGCGACCGGCGAGCCGCGATCGATCATGACCTTAAGGGTAGGGTGCCGTCACCTGCGGCTACTTAGCGACGCGTGGGGTGACGTGCGGCCCCGTGGGGTGACAGACTAACGGATGCCCGCAAAGCGCGAGCGGCCCCGGGCGGCGCGGTAACGCCGTGATCCCGGGGCCTGACCGAGATCGGAGTCTCGGCTGTGACCAAAATCCCACAACCCCGGTCCGGTGTCATGCCCGAGACGGCCGACGCGCTACGGCGCCAGTTCCCTGACTGGACGGTCAGCTACGGCGGCGTGTGGCGCGCCGAGAAGGTGACTGGCACAGCGGTGCGTCTTATCTGCGCGCACAACGTCGCAGAGCTGGCGGTCAAGCTCACCGCCGCCGAGACACGGTGGGTCAGCCGCAACTCCGGTCCTGACTGGTCCGGCCCGCCAGCCACGGCGTAGGCACCGGACGCTAACGCCGGGCGCGGTGCCCGGGGCATCCGGCCCGAACACGGTCGCGATTAACTGGCTTCAGCCTGAGCCTAGACGCTAGGGTTGGATCGAACGCGGACCCGGCCGCCCGCACGTAGCGGTCCAGGGAAGGCGCCGGAAGCAGCAGGACAGGCGACCGATCGCAGTTTCCGTATCGGCCCGATCCACCCTGAGCGGCCAAGGCGAACCCCCTTCCTAATTACCCGGCCATTTCGCGACACGAGGCAGTCACGGCTGCCTCCCGTCGTGAGAGGCCGCGTGATGGCCAAGGGTGTCAGACAAGGTGATTGCCCGGCTGCTCGTCGTGCTGTCCTCGCATCTGGTCGCCGACCTGGAACGAGTCTGCGATCACCTCATCCTGCTGGCAGCATCCAGGGTCCAGCTGTGCGGCGACATCGACACCCTGCTCGCCGAGCACCAGGTCCTGGTCGGACCTCGCAAGGACACCACGGCTATCGAGCGCGACCACACCCTCGTGCAGGCCGTGCGCACCGCCCGCCAGACCACCCTGCTCATCCGCCGGAACGGGCCTGTCATCGACCCGGCCTTCGAGGCCGCCGACGTCGGCCTGGAAGAGCTGGTGCTCGGCTACATGGGCCAGCACGCCGGCCCGGCGCCGGCGCGCCTGACCACGATCGGAGAAGATCAATGACCTGGCTTGTCTGGCGCCAGCACCGCAACCAGGGTACCTAGCCCGCCGCGCTCGCCGCGTTCGCGGTCCTGCTGCTGGTCACCGGCCGGCAGATGGCGTCGACCTACCAGTCCGCTCTCACCTCGTGCGCCGCCAGCCATACCTGCGGCAACCTCGCCAATACGCTGATCCTGGGTACACCCGTGCTGTCCTTGCTGGTCACGCTGACCGTGGTGGTGCCGTGCCTGCTGGGAGTGTTCTGGGGCGGACCGCTGGTAGCCCGGGAACTCGAAACCGGCACCAGCCAGTTCGCCTGGATGCAGAGCATCACCCGCCGCCGCTGGCTCACCGTCAAGGCCGGCTGGGCCCTGCTCGCCGCAGCCGCCTGGGGCGCCGTCTCGGCCCTCGTCACCTGGTGGTCCAGCCCGGTGAACGCCCTCAAGCACCAGAACTTCCAGCCCGGCCAGTTCGACATCCAGGGCATCGTCCCCGTCGGCTACGCGGTGTTCGCGGTGGCCCTCGGCATCGCCGCAGGCGCGCTGCTCCGCCGCACCCTGCCCGCGATGGCCATCACCATCGGCGTCTTCACCTTCCTGCGCCTGGTGATCGGCCAAGATCTCCGCTCGCACTACCTGACTGCGCTCACCAAGACCTTCAGCTTCCTGCGCCACCCGGTCTTGCCAAAAGGGTCCTACTGGCTGGTCTCGGGGGGCGTCGCTGGCCCGGGCGGCCAGGTAGCGGGCAGCCAAGCCCACGGCGGGCCCGGCATTTCCTTCGACGGCGTGCCCGTGCCCATCAGCAACATGCCGTCCGCGTGCCAGGCGCTCGCCTTCCAGAGTCCGCTCAAGTTCGGTTCCTGCCTGACCCTCACCGATACCGCGTGCTGATCACCTACCAGCCCGCCAGCCGGTACGGGGCATTCCAGGGCATCGAGACCGGCATCTTCGTATTCCTCGCCGCCGCCCTCATCGCCGTGACCGCGATCGCGGTCACCCGCCGCGACGCCTAGCATCCAGCACATCGCCCCAGAATCCAGCCGGCCCGACAACGCGCAGTTCGGCGCGGTCGCGCGACAGGCGGAGTTAGCCCCTGCCGTCCTCAGACCTGACCATCCACCCGCTCGGCGCCAAAGAGACCCGAGCAGGATCACAGTCCAGCGTCCGGCGGAAGAACCTGCGGCCGCTGCGCGGTTGGGATCACGACATCGCGGCCCTGCTGGCGCGGCGGAGCACTCGCCCGGCCGGTCGTCGTGCATTCCGGGCCTGGGTTGCAGCCTGCCAGGTGCTCAGTCCGCCCTGCATTCCGGGCGGCGGCGGCAGGCGAGCTGGCGGCACGCCGGGGGCACCAGGTCCTGCAGCCACAGGGTCTATGACGTTCGGCGCGGGCTGAGGCGGGCGGCATTCGCGCCGCACGCTGGCACCCGGGACTGGCGCGATGAGCGTGGCGCGGCGAGTTGCCGGTCACCGATCTTCGGCGGTGTCCGCGCTGGCGCCCAGCACGGCGCGCAGGACATTCTCGGCGGCATCGACCTCCGCGCGGGCGGTGACCGCGTTTGTGTGCGCCCAGTCGAGGTCGCCGAGGCTGATGGAGTCGTAAGCTACCTGGGCGTCGTGCGCTGCCTGCTCCAATTGCCGGGCGGCTTCGTCCAGGTCAATGCTGCCGTGGCCCGTTTGTGAGATAGACATCGCGTCTCATCCTCCGGCCCCGAGCTACCCAGGCGCGCCGCCACTATGCCGTCTCGATGCCAGCTATGCAGGCGCAGGTGGTGTCCGGGTGCATTGCGAGTTGCGGCGCCTTGGTGCGGAACCGCAGTTCGGTCGTCGTGTCGCCGCGCTGCTGGCGCCGCTTGCCGGCAGCTCTGCCGGCCCGGTGGCGGCGGAGCTGTTCGCGTGGCCGACGTCGGGTGCGGTTTGGGATTCGCCGTGCGACGGCTCGCCGCGCGACATCGGCCTTGGGCACTGATGCAGGGCCGGCCGGCGCCGACCTGAATCCGGTCCTGGTCGCGGAGGCAGGTCGGCTGGCCGGCCGGGTGGGATTGAGCTCCCGGTTCGTCCGAGGCGACGCGCTTGAGCCGCATGTGGCGGCCGGGGAAGGCGGCCGGACCATTGCCCTTTCGAGCGCGCGCCGCCCTCCTCAAATCCGGCATTCGCCAGCCCGGGCCCGGCAGCGAGCCGCCGCGCGGCCTCCAGCATCTGGCCGGACCGGACTAAGCGCGCCGCTGCCCGAACCCGGCTCACCCGGGCCGGGGCGAGCCGCATCCGGCCCGGCCGCGTGGCCGGGCCGGGCCACGCGCTGCCGCGCGCGGGCTAGCCCCGGGCCGGTCCTTTCCTGCCCTTCCCGCGCGGATGCTCGATGATCGCGTCCGGGCCGGGGAACACCAGGGCGGTGTGACCGTCATCGAATCGCACCAGGTAGGGCGGCTCCCCGCCCGCTCCGCGGACCTCGACGATCTCGCTCGTCCGCTCCGGATGTCCCACGATGTTGGCGTGCACGTGGAGCCGGTCCCCGACGGCTGCCTGCATGCGCCCACCTCCTCGTCCTCGTTTCGCTCACCGCATGTCCGCAGCCGGCGGCTGCCCGCGCGGCGGAGGACACGCTCACGGTGTACCCAGACTGGCACGGGACAGCACCCAACTCGACGCCGCCGGCTGCTGCCTGAGACATCTGGCGGCGCGACGGCCACGAAGGCCAGGCCACGTGCGGAGAGGCCAAGTCCGCGACACGGCGGCACTTCTCACCGAGACGCAGGCTGAGGCCGTTGTGAAAGCTGTGTCGCACGACCTTTCATGGCGCGGACCCGGACTGGCCGGCACCGGTTCCGGGCGTCACGACAGCGACCCGCGATCGACCGGGAGGAACGGCCAGGCCGACGGCGGCCGCCGGCCGGGAACGGGACGCGGTCTGCACCCGACCTGGAGCGGGAAGCCGGCATGCTAGTCAGGCACCGGACGGTTAAGCGTGCAGCGAGATCGGAACCAAGAACGGCCCCCGATAGGAGCGCCGCTACCTTCCCGCCTCAGGCTCAACGCTGCCTAGCTCGCAGCCGCACGCCGCAGCCGCCGGGGGCCGAGGTCGGCGACGAACACCTTCTGCAGCATGTGCCAGTCCTGCGGATGAGCCCTGATTCCCGCCTCGAACAGGCGCGCGACCTGCCGCATCATCGCCGCCGCCTGCTGCTCCCCGTCGCCTTCGGCAGGAACCGGGATCTCCTCATGGACGTGCACGCCCCAGCCATCGCCCTCGAACCACAAGATCACGGGCATCAGCGCCGCGCCGGTCTGCACGGCCAGCGCGGCCGGGCCGCCCATCATGCGGGCCTTCTCGCCGAAGAACTCCACCTCCATGCCCCCGCCGGTGACGTCGCGGTCACAGACCAGGCAGAGCAGCACCTCCACGCCGAGGCCCTCGCGGAACGCGACGAACCTGCCGTAGACCGACTCCGGCTCCAGCCGCTCCGCCACGGTGGCAATGGAGCCTGCCCCCCTGGCGATAATCCACGCGGCAGCCAGATCGTAGTTGCCCATGTGCGGCAGGGCGAAGACCACCCCGCGGCCGGCCGCGAGGTACTCGAGCGCGGCCCGGACATGCCCGGTGTCGCGCGTCCCCCCGGCCAGCCGGCCCGCCGGCATCACCGGCAGCCGGAAAGCCTCGAGCCAGTACCGCGCGTACGAGCGCATCGCCTGCCTGGACAGGGCCCGCAGCCGGCCGCCTGGCGCCTCGCTCCCGATCACCCGGCGCAGGTTGCCCTCGAGCACCCGCACCCCGGGGCCCTGGCGCCGCCACGCGAGGTCAGCGAAGAACCTGAACGCACGCTGCGCCCACGATTCGGGCAGGCGGCACACCACCAGCCAGCCCAGGCCGTATCCGGCGTCGGTCAGCCTGTCCTTCAGCCCCGGCATGGCTACCTTCCCAGACCGGCGGGCTGCCGCTCCGGCCCGGCAACGACCTCGCACTGCGCACGCGAGCACCTGTCGTGCTGAGAAACGACAGCCGGCCGCGATCGTCAGCTGCCTGTACCGCCAGACTCGCATAGCAGACCGCCCGAACAGCACGCTAGCCGGGCATGACCTGCCGAGCCGGTCGGCGCACCGCCTGCGGGGTACCGGGCCGCGCCTCGCCGGGCACCCCGTGGGCATCGCCGCGGCGCCCCTAGCCGGAAGTCCCTGGCCGGGTGCCAGGCTCAGCGTGACCGGCTGCGACCCGAGCCCGGTGCGGGTCTTGCCGTCCACGGTCAGCGTGACCGCGCCCGGGTTGCCGAGCTCCAGGGCGACTGCACGCCGTTCCGTCCAGGTCCTGGAGGTACCCGGGTCGATGATGCCCTGGACGATCGTCGCGCCGCCCGGTGTGGCGAGGTCGGCCCAGCAGGCTAGACGGGGAGATTCCGGTGATCGTCGGCAACATCGAGGCGGGTCCTGGTCGATCACGCCTTCACCGTTGCGGCGGGAGGCGAGATCACCAAGCAGGCTAGGAACTGGCCCGGCAGCAAGCTCGACGCTTCCAAGCGCAGTCAGATCATGTTCACGGACCGCGACGATATCCTCAACCTCCAATACCGACGCCGGCCTGCCGGTGCCCCGTCGCCGCCCGACAAGAGAATGACAACACTGGCAGGGCGCGGAGGAGACTTGCGTGATGGAACAACAGGATGCGCGGCCGGCTGAGCAGGCCGTCGAGCCGCCGCATGAGGAACAGCGCAGCCTGCCCTTGGACATCATCGAGGCATACGCCGCCAAGAAGGTACTCGACCTCGCCGTGCCCGATGTGTACCAGGGCATCAAGGACGGCATCCAGAAGGGCGTTGGCAAGCTCAGCCAGCGGCCTGATCCGCCGCCGTCAGATCCAGGCGAGTAGATCGTCCCCAATTCATCCAATACCCCTCGGCATAACGCAGGTCACGCGGCCGGTCAGCCCCTTAAGTTCCCGCTTCCCAGGCTGCGGCATTGTCGGGACAATGAGCCAAGGGCGAGGCAGTCGGCGAGATGCTCCTCGCGCGTGCCCGGTCAGGACAGCCGGCGTGGCGCGTCGGTGCCGCTGCCAGCTGCGACTATCTGCGGGCCTGCGGCGGCGACTGAGGTGATGCCAGTCAGCGCCATCGAGACATCGAGCTCGTTGCGGATGATCTCGATGGCCTTGGCGACACCCCGCAGCCCGCCGGGGTGTCGCCAAGGCCGTAGAGGTAAGCACGGCCGATTATGCAGGACCGGGCACCGAGCGCCAGTGCCCGCAGCACGTCCTGGCCGGACCGGATGCCGCTATCGAACATGATCTCGATGTCGGAGCCGACCGCGTCGGCGACCGCGGGCAGCGCCGAGATTGCAGCGCAGAGCAATCGCGGGCGCCGCCGGGAGCAACCGGTCGGTCTGCGCGTTCAGCCTGCCTGACGGCCTGGACGTGATGGCCCGGTGGGCGCCGATCGTGCAGGCAGCGCTGGCCGCGGAGTAGGCCCGCGCGGGCCACCCGCCCTCTGGCCCACCTGCGGCGCCGTCGCCGGGACGGCAGCAATCGGCCAGCTCGCCCTCGCCCCGGCCATCCGCAACCGCACCAAGCCCACACGGTGAAACTCGGCGCCGCGACCGCGGCAGAAGATCCCGGCCCTCAAGCGGGATGACGGTTATCTTGCCGCCCTTGCGGGTGATCGCCAGGGTGCGGTGCCCGCGCTCCAGTGCCCGGCGCCTCGATGTCCGCGCCCTTGTGAGTGGTTGAAGGCCGGCCGAGACCCCGTGCCTGCGGGCGAGGACGGCGGCATCAGCGCCTGCATGTCCCGGGTGGCGACGAACCGGCGTCGGCGGCAGGTGCCCATAGCCGATACTCATTGGCGTGACGTTGTTTCCCGGGCTGCGCCGATCAGGGGCAGTGCGGCAACTGCGGTGACAGCTGACGCTCACCGGGTGATGGAGCGGCTCACCGATTCAGGCCGGCGGGAGCGGGAATGGCGGCGGCGGGTCGAGCGGCGCGAGGATATCCGCGACCCGCGCGCGGACCGCCTGCCGGATGGCGGCCTGCGCTGCCGGTACGAGTGGGCGGACGGGCGCCGGGTGTGGCGTTTCACCACCGAGGACGTCGCTGTCACCGAGAACACGATCGAGCGGGTCCACCGCGGGCAACTTGTCCGGCCGCGCGCGGTGCCCGTCCGCTGGGTGATCACCGAGCGCATCTTGGCCGAGCCAGCGGTGAATGGAACGGAGATCACGGTGCGCGCGGTGGGCCGGATGGCCGGGCCGAGCCGCGTGCTTCACCTTCTGGGCCACCGCGACACGACGACGGCACGCCGGCTGACGGAACTGGCCCGCCGCCAAGCGGACCAGACAGCCTCGGCTATCGCGGCTCACTTCGCCAGGCCCCCAGGGCTGGCTGCGGGCGCGGACGACGACGGCTAGCTCGTCCCCGGGTCCGCCACCACCCCGGCACGCACCGCACCCGGTTAACGCCCGGCAACGATGCTGACCGCGTCTTCGGCCCGGCGGTCGGGGACCCGCCCGGGCGGGCGGCCCGGCGGCCTTCGGCTCTCCCCAGTGCTCGCCAGGTAGGCTCTGCCGCAGCAGGCAGGAATTCGATGCCGCGTCTCGGCGTGCGCTGACACGGCAGCACGGTGCTGCGAGGGGCGGCGGGCTGATGGCAGCTCGGGCCAGCACGCGGTGGCTCTCCTTGCTCCTGGCCGCTTATCTTGCTGTGCTCGCTGGTGTCGGCCTGCTCGCGCTCGTGCTGCCGCTGAGCATCTGGGCCAGCGGCGCATCCTTCGCCGCTGCCGTCGTCGGCGTATTCGCCTGCCGGGTGCTTGTGCTGCTGTTCGGGCTGCCTGGGTCGTTCGCGGTCCGTCCGATCTTGCGGCAAATGAGCGCAGCTGCCCCATCATCCGCGCCCGCCATGGCCCAACGGACCGGTGACTGACCGCTACCCGGACGGCGAGCCCGCGAGCAGCCTGGGGCGTGCGAGTCACACGCCACGGACAGGCAGCCGGAGGGCCGGGGTCCTCGCCCCGGCCCGCAGCCTTCTCCTTCCGCAGGTCGCCTACTCGCGGATCTGGACCCGCCGGGTCGCCTGCTTGGTCTTCGGGAGGCGGATCGTCAAGATCCCCTCCTTCATGGTCGCCTGGACCTTCTCGGTGTCGATGTCCCTGGGGAGCACCGTGCGGTAGAAGAACCGCCCCATGCGCCGCCGCATCACCTTCTCGCCCTCATCCTCGCGGAGCGATCCGGTGATGGCCAGGCTGTGCTCGTCGACCTGCAGTTCGACGTTCTCCCGGGTGATCCCGGGGAGTTCGGCCTTGACCAGGTAGAGCTCCTCGGTCTCGTCGACCTCGATATCGGGCTGCCAGGGCGACTGCTCAGGACCCTGCTGGGAGACCTGCTCGTAGAGCCGTCCCATGCGCTCCCGCAGGTACTCGACCTCGCTGACCGGGTCCCACAGCGCCGTGGGCTCGAACAGGGAGGCGGGGAACCTGCTTCCGCGCCGGATGGGCAATGCCATGACGTCACACCACCTTTGCTCTCGGGGCTATTGCGGACGTCGGGCTGGCCAGCACCCACCTCTCTGGCCTATCGGCTTATCCGCCATTTGTCCACCCCCTGTGACCTGCGGCTTTGACCGAGCCGACGGGTGTTGCCCGGCGGTCGCGGCGACCCGCGCGAACGGCTGGGCCGCCGGTTGCCGGCCGGGGCGGGCGGGAAGCCAGTGCGCCTTCGTGGCCCCGTGCACGGTGCGGAACCAGTCCGCCACGCTGATGTTTGTGAGCCAAGGGGCCATGGACGCCGGCGAGGCCAGTGATGCGCCGGACGAGACCCGGACGGGCGCCCGCGGCCGACGTCAGCTGCGGCCGAGCCGACGTGGCGGCCGGGGGCTTCTTCACCTCCGGCCGCCCTGCCTACAAGGCCTGCAACGTCGCCGCCCCGTGGGACGGGACGGCATCGCACGTCATGCGCCTGCCCGGCGCGGCCGGCTTTCCCGCCGGCTATGACCACCTCAACCAGGGCCCGGCCAGCATCTCCCACGCTACCGCCCGCACATGCATGGCCGCCGGCAGCTTCGTCAACGCCCGCACGCGACGCCCGGACAGCGTGGCCATCGCCTGGAACGGCACGAAGTGGCGGCTCACCAAGCTACGCGGCCCGCGCAGCGGCATCGCCGACGTCTCATGCCCGCTCGCACACCGCTGCATCGCCGTCGGCCACGCCGGGAGACGCACCCTGGCCGAACGCCGGGACGGCACATCGTGGACGGTCATGAAAACCCCCGGCATCTAGGCCAGCGAGCCGGCCGCCGCCGCCGCATCGGCACCAGCTGCCACCTGTCGCGCCCCCCGGCTCAGCGCACTGGCAAGCTGAGGCGCGAGAGCGTCAGCCCGCCGCGCCACCACCACCACTCCGCGAAGATCTTCTTCGCCGCCGTCGGCTCCGCTAGCTGCCTGCTGGCGACCGCGTCGTCGCACAGGACAGGGGCCCGATTGGCTGGACGCCGGCACAGAATGCGGCCGCGCATATCTGGCAGATCGGTAGCCTCCGCACCCTCCGCGCCTGACCATACTGAACCGCGCCGAATCGGCAGGGAGGACGCGTGGCGTCGCGCCAGGAACCGAGTCACGCGGGCGGTGGCGGCTACGGCCCGGCAAACGTGCGAACGGGGACGTTGGTCGGGGCCTGCAGGAGCCGGTTCCTCCCGCAGTGATGCCCCACGGGCGGTCGGCGCATAGGCGGTCATGACTGATAGGGCGTGTTGCTGCCCGCCACACGGCCGCTACCGGTTCGGGCTCGGCGCCACCCGCCACGACGTGCCGTTCCAGCGCTCGATCAGCGTCAGCGTCGGGGTGCCGGTGACGTAGAACCCGACGGCCCAGGCGCGGCCGGACGACGCGGTGGCCGCCCCGCACAGGGTGCCCGCGTGAGGCCGGGCGGGTCCTGGTCCGGCTGCTGCTGCCAGGCCATGCTGTTCCAGTGCTCGATCAGGGGCCGGTCGGCGGCCTGGCAGGGGGTCGGCTCTCCGCATCGGCCTGCGCCGGGTCGCCGGATGGGGCGGAGCACCGGTCTGTGGCGTTCGGCCACCCCAGCCTGCGCCGGGTGGTTACAGTCGCTGATACCGGCTGACCCCGCCGGGCCGGTTTGCCCGGCGGGACCGAGGAGGTGCCGGTCGCGGTGCTGGCTGGCTTTCTGGTCACGGGCCGGGGGCATGTGATGCCGCGGCGAGGGCGAGGGCGGGGACGGGCCGCAGGCGCGGTGGATCGGGTGCCGGGCTGGTGGCTGGCGGTTTGCGCAACGGCGGCGATGGGGGTGATCGCCGTCGCCCTGAGCTCGCTGCGGGACGGCGGGGTGGCGCTCGGGCCGCTGCTGGCCATCCCGGCGGCGCTGGCGGGTATTGGCGCGTCAACCCCGCGGCTGCCGCTGGCCTGCGGCACGCTGATGCTGGCCGCCGCTATCGTGCTCGCCGCTTTCGCCCGCGGATCGCTGGCCTGGGTCGCGGCTCCGGTGCCGGTGGTGGCGGTGACGGCGCTCAGCGCGGCCGGCGTGGTGCTGAATAGGCCGCGGAAGCGCGGGCTGCCCGGCGTCACGCCTGTGGAACAGAAGCTGGCCGACGTCACCTCGGTGGCGGAGGTGGTACAGCGCGCGTTGCTGCCGCCGCTGCCCGCGCGGGTCGGCCCGCTGGAGCTCGAGGTGGTCTACCTGGCGGCCGCGGCCGAGGCCCGGGTCGGCGGGGACCTGTATGAGGTCGCGCGCACGCAGTTCGGGATCCGGCTGATCGTGGGCGACGCCCGGGGCAAGGGGCTGGATGCGGTGGAGACCGCGGCCTGCGTGCTGGGCGTATTCCGCGAGGTCGCCCACCAGGTGTACACGCTGGCCGAGGCGGCCCGGCGGCTCGACGCCAGCCTGGCACGCCGGCCAGATGCCAGCCGGGCTCAGGGCAGCGGCCCGCACGAAGAGTTCGTCACCGCGGTGCTCGCCGAGATCGACCCCTGCGACGGCACCCTGACGATCTGCAACTGCGGGCATCCCGCCCCGATCTTGCTCTCACCCGGCACGCCGGACAGCCCGAAGAGCCGCCGCAGCCGCCATGGCCGATCCGGCCCATCGGTGACTACGGTGGACGTTCCCTCGCCGGCGCCGCCGCTGCGCCTGTTGCCGCTGGGCGACTGCAGCGCCGCCGGGCGGACGCTGCGCTTGCGGCCCGGCGATGCGCTGCTCTTCTACACCGACGGCGTGACCGAAGCACGCAACGCGCGCCACCGGTGTTATCCGCTGGCCAGCCGGCTTACCGAGCTGGCCCAGGCCAGTGCCGGCGGCATCCGCCCGGACCTGCTTGAACGCGTGCGCGAGGATTTGCTCCTCCACGCCGGCGCGCCGCTCGGCGACGACGCCGCGCTCGTCCTGGTCCGGGCTCCGGCCGTCTGGGCCAACCCGGCACCGCAGCCAAGACAGGCAGCTGCGCCGTAGCACCGCCGATGCTGCGCGGTCCCTCGCAGCACCCGCTCTCCTGCCCGAGAGCCAGCGGCCGTGTCCTGAGCACGCAGGGCTTCCCGCCACCGGACCGCCGATGCTGAACGTAAAGGCCTGCCTGCGGGCGATCGCAGCCCGGAGGGCTGCCGTCGCCATCAGCGCGCAGCCCGCCGCTGGCCAGGCTTGACCACGCTGGCTCCGCCGGCCGTTGACACCGGGCTGCGAGGACTCGGCCGCCGGTCGCGGAACGTGACGCGATGCACGGTCGGCCCCGGCCCCGGCCGCGTGATTGCAAGATCACCACGACCGAGGCAAGGGAGCGCAGGCTGCGGGCGGTTGCCGAGCGCCTGATCACCTTCGCCAAGCGCGGCGACCTGCACGCCCGGCGCCAGGTTCTGACCATGGTCACCGACAGGAATGGCGTGGACACGCTGTTCGCTGCCGAGATCGGGCCGAGCTTCGCAGCCCGCGAGGGCGGTTACACCCGGATCACCACGGCGAACTCATGGTGCTGGTCATGGGGCACCGGGACACGGCAGGCCGTGTGCGGCGCATTGCTGCGCCGCACACTCACTACCGAAACGGCAAGCTGTTACCCGACCGGGGGGTGAGCGACCCCCGGCTACTCAATGTTGCTGACATGATGCAAAAACGGCTTGCAGGACGTCGCCGCGGCGTCACGGCCGGCATGTGGCGCCGCCTATCGCAGGGACATCTGTCACTCGTGCAGATCGCCCGCATCGGCCGCGTGCTGCACTGGGTCCATCATGCCGGTCGTCTTGTCCGCGCCGAACACCGGACTGCGCCAACCACATGAGCAGACCGCCTGGACGCCGCCCTGGCCCACCTCGCGGATTATGGTGCGGTGGTCCACAGCGATCGGTCCCCTACAGGTGCACGACCGTGCAGCTTATCGTCCGCGTCACGCCGTCGAGGGCCTGGACCCGGGAGGCTACCAGCTTGCCCAGCTCGTCGATGTCCCGCGCCTCTGCCCGGGCAATGACGTCGTAGGGTCCGGCCACGCTCGCCGTCTCCGAGACGCCCGGCAAGTCCCGGAGCGCGGCAGCCACGATGGCCGCCTTGCCGACTTCGGTCTGGATCAGAATGTACGCGGCGATCACGTGACAACCACCCAACCTTCTCAGACCATTCAACCGCCATTGCGGTCATGGGTCATCCCGGGGTCGCAGGCCCAGAGCACTGCCCGGACGGTGACCTCCTGCGGGCGAGAACCCCGCCAGGGCCGGGCCCCGGTAGCTGGCAGCCCGCGCCGGAGTGGTGTCAGCGACCGCGGAACGCCCCGGGAGCGGCTGCCTGACCGCTGCCCGGGTGGGGTGCTACCCGCCGTTGGCCAGGCGCCCGTCAGCACCGCCGGCGGCCGCCCTGGTCTCGCTCGCGATCTCGGCGGGCGGCGCGTCGGGCACCTCGCCGGGCGTGGGCACCCTGTGGGTGCCGACAATGCCGTCACCTCACGCGACCTGCGAATACTCGTGGATCAGGCCGCCGAGCCGGTCGCGTCGTCGGACGCGGGTGTTGTCGTCCGCGGGCGCGACGGGGATCTTGCCGTCGGGTGGTCTTTGGCTGAGGGTCCGGTGCGGCCGGTGGGTGTTGTAGTGATCGGCGTATTCGCTGAGGGTGCGGTGGAGGTGTCGCCGGCCGGTGATGAGGATGCGGTCGGTGC